>ENA-OQCK01000162-OQCK01000162.1-human-gut-metagenome-genome-assembly--contig:-NODE-162-length-40199-cov-14.534638_pt1 | contig 40199 bp, 39 predicted proteins | sample MGYA00242498_ERZ504578 | MGnify/ENA primary metagenome ERZ504578 (study PRJEB26092, sample SAMD00036229) | human gut metagenome | host: Homo sapiens | study: EMG produced TPA metagenomics assembly of...
AGTGATCTTCATTGTTCAGCTGACGCACCGAACCACTGCACAGATTCCTCGGATTCTTATATCTTGCATCTACATCCTCGATCTGCTCGTTGATACGCTCAAAATCCTTATATCCAATCACGGCTTCCCCACGCAGGATCAGTTCTCCCTGATACGGGATCTGAAGAGGAAGATTGCGAAATACCTTCGCATTGTTGGTGATGACTTCTCCCACCTCTCCATTTCCTCTTGTGACCGCTTTTTGAAGCCGCCCGTTCTGATATGTCAGAACGATCGTCAGTCCGTCCATCTTCCAGGAGATCACGGCCTTTTGCTCTCCTAAAAATGATTTCAGCTGTTCCACGTCTTTTGTCTTATCCAGTGAGAGCATCGGTTTTCATGCCGCTCCTTCGGCAGCTCACTGAGCACCTCATATCCCACATTAACCGTAGGACTGGATGCAAGAGTCGTCCCCAGCTCCCGCTCCAGTCCTTCCAGTTCGTCATATAATCTGTCATACTCATAGTTGCTCATGATCTCCGTGTCTTCCTGCTCATATGCACGTCTGGCACGGTTCAGAAGTTCTACGAGTTCCTGCATTCTTTTCTTTTTTGCTTCCATATTTAGAGTCCCTTTACTTTTTATATCACAGTTTCATTGGAAGAATCCTTAATCTGATCATACAATTCATTCAATTCTGCATCTGTCAGCTTCCGGTATTCTCCCTCTTTCAGACGCCCCAGATGGATATTCATGATCCTCACCCGGATCAGCTCTCTCACCTGATATCCAAGTGCCTCACACATTCTGCGTATCTGGCGGTTCAGCCCCTGTGTCAAAATGATCGAAAATGTATATTTTCCGATTTTTTCTACTTTACACGGACGTGTCACCGTATCTAAAATCGGTACACCGGATGCCATTTTTTCCAGAAACTCCTGCGTGATTTCTTTATCCACCGTCACCTTATATTCTTTCTCATGCCGGTTTCCCGCACGCATCATCTTATTGATGATATCACCGTTGTTGGTCATCAGAAGCAGTCCTTTAGAGTCCTTATCCAGACGCCCTACATACGTGATCCGGATCGGGTAATCCAGAAAACGCACAATACTGTTTCTTTCCCTGCGCTCTTCTGTACAGACGATTCCCGCCGGTTTGTTCACTGCCAGCACGACCATCTCATCCTGCTTTGAAACTACTTTCTTTCCGACTTTTACGACCTGCCCCGGAACAATCTTCATTCCGGTCTGTGCACGCTTTCCGTCCACACTCACCCGGCCGCTCTCGATCAGCCTGTCCGCTTCTCTGCGGGAACATACCCCCGCTTCGCTTAAATATTTATTCAGGCGAACCTCTTCCTTCGTCTTTTGATATTCCTGCAAAATCCGATTATTCACTGCTCAATACCCCGCTTATATTATTGTCCTGTAGAAATATGTTGGCACTGTATAAAAACAATGTATCTGTAATTTCATACGTATCCATAATATCCCCGATCGTACCGGAATAATACCTCGGATCTACCATCACGATCTCCCGGAAATACGGTGTAAGAAACGGAACAAATGAATTCGCATAAGAATCTTTGATCAGTAAAAGTCTTCGATTGCTCTCCGATACCGTGCGGATATCCACTACAGAAAAGTTGCCTCCCAGGTACACTGCATATTTATCTCTGCTGTTTAATTTCGATGAATCATACAAAGACGCTGTTTTCTTCTGCTCATCCACATAGTTGACGACAACATCATTGTCTTCTGTCTTTGGTACATAAATATCAATCTGCTCTTTCTCATTCAGACGGCATCCGCTCTTAGATGCCAATGAACCATTAAAATCCGTTGTGATCGGATAAGAAGCATATTCTGTCTCCTGTTCTTCCAGGTTCAATGTCCTGGCTGCTTCCTGAAAAACGTAATATGCCCCTTTTGCCGTCCAGTGATGGTCTGTTTTATAATAAATCTTCTCATCACTGTGTCTGGTCAATGGCTTTACCGCATCGATCCACTGTACACTGTCCCCCAGTTCTTTTTTCACCTGTGCGATATACTGGCTCTGATCGGCAACTGTAGCGGTAAACGGAAGCCTGTCGCTTAAAATATTCGCCGCATCCGGAACTAACAGCATATTCACCGGAATATCAGAATATTTCTGACTAAAACTCTGGATGGCTTTCATATTTGCTTTCAATACATCCTGATCGGGAACTGCAATGTCTTCCAAAAGCTGTCCTTTTTTCCCGATAAAAACACCATTTTCCTCTTTACTTCCTGCCAGTCTGCTGAATCCGACTTTCAGACTGCGCCACATATTTCTTCCCATAAACTGATCGGCCTGATACTTCTCATACTGATCCATATAGCTCCCGGAAGTAACCGCGCTGACTGAAAGCTCCGGCTTTTGCTGCAATCCGCGGTTTTCCTCTTCTGAGATTTTTTTTGACGGAAGGAGCAGATTGATGATCCCGATCCCGAATACACAGATAAGGAATCCGATTCCGATCATATATTCGATTCTTTTTCTTTTCCTTGTTTTTCTTCTTTCTGACATATGCTCACCTAAAATCTAAAATATAAAAACGGATTAAATGACTGTGTCACCAGAAATGCCAGCGAAAGTGCAAACATGACCAGATACATCACACCTGTCATTATATATTTTCCAACTCTGCTTCCAGGAGCCCTCTGAATATTTCTCATCAGTCTGTATCCAATGGAGGAGGATCCCAGCACTGCCATCAGATAGATCAGCCAGTTGGAGAGCAGATAAAACCAGCCCAGCTTGTCCATAAGCCCGCTGGCACCGATTCCAAACATCACACCTACATACTTCAGGGCATAACCAAGTGACGGGCTAAAGAACAGTACCCATCCGATCAGTATCAGCACCATCGCATAAATATGCCGTACTGCACCCGGCCACTTTTCCACATATTGTCCCCATACAAATTTTTCCAGAATCAATATAATTCCATAATACAGTCCCCATGCGACAAAATTCCATGCCGCACCATGCCAGAATCCGGTCAGCATCCAGACGATCAGAAGATTGGTGATCGTTCTGGAATCTCCTTTGCGGTTTCCTCCCAGTGGAATATACACATACTCACGGAACCAAGTGCTCAGAGATATATGCCATCTTCTCCAGAATTCTGTCACACTCGTAGATACATACGGGTAATGGAAGTTCTCCAAAAACTCAAATCCGAACATCTTTCCAAGACCGATCGCCATATCCGAATATCCGCCGAAATCAAAATAAATCTGGAATGCATAAGAAATACATCCGATCCACGCAGTCATCACCGAATAGCTGCCCAGATGCATCGCTGCGATCTGCTCAAAAACCGCTCCTGTCGTATTTGCAAGAATTACCTTTTTGGCAAGTCCCCGCATAAAATACATGGCTCCCTGTCCGAACTTGGTCAGGTTCATAAATCTGTGCTCCAACTGCTCCTCAATATCCACATACCGCACGATCGGTCCTGCGATCAGCTGCGGGAACATAGAAATATAAAGTGCAAAATACATCAGCTTTTTCTGCGGCTTTACCTCACCCCGATATACATCGATAATGTAGGAAAGCGCCTGAAATGTATAAAAAGAAATCCCGATCGGAAGCGGCAGTTCTCTGTATGGAATATCAAACGGAAGAACTGCATTTACGGATTCCATCAAAAAGCCGTAATATTTGAAAAAGCCAAGAAGCAGCAGGTTTACAACCACCGCAAAAATCAGACTGTTTCGTTTTTTTCTGTCATCATCTGCCTTTTCGGCAATATCCAGACCGCACACATAGTTCAGACAAATGGATAGAATCATCAAAATGACATAAACAGGCTCTCCCCATGCATAAAAGAAAAGGCTTGCGATCAGCATGACCAGATTCTTGAACCGATACGGAACAAGAAAATATACTGCCAGTACAATCGGCAGAAATACAAATAAAAATGTTATACTGCTAAACAGCATCTTTTGTTCCCCCTGCGTTTCTATAAACTTTTTGAAAAACAGACTTATAAGTCTCTGCTTTTGGAGAGACTGCGTAAAATACGAACTTCCCTCTTACAGAAATCTGAGCTTCATCCAAAAGCTGCACCTGGTCAGGCGCATAACCGTCAAAGTCATTCCTTCTGTTCGCACGGCGCTGTTCTACAGCTGCCTTTACCTCTTCTGCCTGTTCCGTGGTCTTTGTTTTGACCAGTAAGATCTCCTGTGCTGACATACTGGATTCTGCCGTGTAGAGCATTACACCTTCATAATCTGCACTGTTGAGCCCATAATAGCGCTTCAGCCCCTGCACTCCTGCTTTTTTCATAGCCTTCGTATCCAGAGATGCCTCTACTTTTTTCTCTACCGCAGCAAAGCTCTTCGTACTGCCGCTGGTGAAAATCAGTAACAGTGCCACGTAAACAACGATCACTGCCACCAGTGCATACTTGATCACCACTGTTTTTTTGAGATTTTTATCTTATCTGTCATAAAGTTGCTACCTCCGCCATACGTTTGAGCCAGATTGGATAAAAATCCGCCTTGAAATGAATTCCATCCTCTTCATAATAAGTATCTGAAACCAACGAAGTATTATCTAAAAATGCAATCTGATTCTCATCACACATCTTCTGCAGTGCCGCATTGTACTCCGGAATCTTCTGAAATACAGGCTTTTCTTCCTGCTTCGCCGCACTGACCGGGAAGATAGAATTCACATACAAAGTTGTATCCGGCAATTTTTTACGCAGCTGGTCGATCACTGCTTTATACTCTTTGATAAATAAATCCGTATCCCCATTTGTTGCAATCACGTCATTCATCCCATAGGAAAGAAAAATAACCTGAGGGTTAATGTCTGCCACTGTTTTTATCTGATCATCCAGCTCATCCAATTCTACTCCGATCTTGGCAACCACACTGGATGCATTCAAAAGATCATACTCTGTAAATGCCTCAGAAATCGAATCTCCCATCACGACCGAGCTGGAAAATAAGCTCTTATAGTTGATCTCACCACTTGCTTCCTGACTTTCCAGCTTGTCTTTCGTGTCCAGCTTGTTGATCTTTTTTTCAATATCCTTTACATTTTCTTTTTCTGCCGCTTTTATGATCGCAAGTCCCTCCTTCGTGTCCACTGTTTCAGCGGAAAAATAGCTGATTCCTTCCGCGATCAGGGTAACTGCAGCAAGCACTGCGACTGCACCGGCTCCGATTATCACATACTTTTTTTTCTGTCTCTTCATCCGTATCTTTTGTCCCCTTATTCTTACCATCTTATCTTATTTTATAATACGTTTTCCATGCTTAAAAGTCAACGTTCCTGATGATAGATTCTCTCGCTGATCTCTTGCATTTTCATGTCGATCGTATGGAGCTGTTCTGCGCAGATTCCCAGATCTTCTGAAACAGAATCCGGAAATCCGTCCGTCTGTTTCTTATAATACAGTTTATGTTCTATACTTGCCCAAAAATCCATCGCGATCGTACGCATCTGCACTTCTACCTTCATCGGTTTTTTCTCATTCATAAAAAATACCGGTACTTCCAAAATCAGATGCAGACTTCTGTAACCGTTTGGTTTTGGATTCTTGATATAGTCCTTTCTCTCGATCAGTCTGATATCATCCTGCTCACATATTTTTTCCGCAAGCGTATAGATATCTTTCGGAAAACAGCAGATCACACGGATACCTGCAATATCACAGATATTTTCTTCTATGGCCTGTACACTGATCTCTATATTTTTTCTTTTCATCTTCTCCAGGATACTAATCGGTTTCTTGATTCTGCTTTCAATTGATAAGATTGGATTCTGATCAGAATTGATCGATAATTCGTGATTCAACACTTCAAATTTTGTCTTAACTTCCAGCAGTGCACACTGATACTGCATGATCAGCTTCTGAAACGGCATCGCTGATTCTAAAAGCCTCTCCGGTTCTTTCAACTCTGTCAATTCTTCAAATTTCATTTCTTCCATATTAACTGCCCTTCTCTTCTGTACTGATTCCATATAAAATAATATCCAATAACTCTGATATCTTCAGATTATGTTCTTCTATAAATCGGGAAAAATCTCCTGTACGGCTTGCTTTATTCTGGTAATATCCATTGTACATATTCTGAAACAGACTCAGATATTCTACTGCCATTTCCATACTGATTCCCTCTCTTAAACGAATCTTGGACAGCAAATGCCGGTATTGCTCTCTTATATAGGCATCATATCTTTCCATCACACCAAAAAGTGCTTCTTTTAAATGCTCTGCCGGATATAACATCACATTAAAAAATATATTTCTGTCATACGGATTTTCAGCAAAAAACACTTCCCGTCTCTCCAAAAAAATACGGATTTCTTCCCTTGCTGTTTTTGCCTCTTCTTTCCCTTCTTCCATATAACTCATCAACTTTTCGAAGCTTTTCTTCACACAGTACAGATATAGCTCATCCTTATTTTTAAAATTATGGTAGATCAGCCCTTTTGCAATCTGATACTTACCGCATATCGCATTCAGCGAAACCGCATCGTAAGATCTGCTTCCAAACTCGATCGTAGCTGCATGTACAATTTTTTCACAAGTCTGTTTTGTCTTTTCTTCTTTTTTCATGCTGTTATCCTTTCTTTTTGACTATACAGTCTATAATAGGATACTATACAATTTTCTTACAATCAATATTTTTGCCTGTGTTTTTTTCTCTTTTTTATGGTATGATAGAGAAATCAATACTTATATTTTTTATCAGGAGGACATCCTTATGATCGCGTTAAAACTGACGAATGTCAAAGCCTGTATGTCTCATCTTCTTCTGATGGACACCTTCGATTCATTCCTTCTGATCGAAGGAGAGATCATGACATTCAATACGTTCAAAATAGACGGTTTTATTCAAAAAAACTTTTATACTTCTGAAGAACTGGAACAAATGGGCACACTCCCTGAATACGCTTACTGGAAGCAGCTTCGGGAATACTGCTTCTCCCTGATCAAAGGGAAAAAGACTCCGCTTGGATTTCGTTTTGTATTCAGTCTGTCTCCGAAAAATATTGCCCGCCTTATCGAGCAGAATAAACTCGGCCTGAATGCCGATGACATCCAGGGACTCTATTTGAATCTCCGCTATGATTCCACCGGACTTCAATGCATTACCGGTACATCTTTCAAATCCTTCTCCATGGACAAGTCGCTGGAACACGCCTGGGACAACATGGTACAGAAGTTTTTCCAGAAAAAAGGACTGGATTTCGAAATTTTGTAATCTGTAATTTTAGTTCAACGAATATCATTATATAAGACAGATCCACATTTTAATCTTAAAAATTATGAAAGTTTTTCTTAAGATTACAAAGTGATTTTATTGCCTTTTTCGTAAATGACATCTACGGTTTCATCAACTGGCATCGGATGGGACAAAGACAGGGAAGCGAAGCTTTCTAAACAATATAAAAGGGAGTCCAAAAGAAATGGTTCTAATCCCTTTCTTTTTCGGACTCCCTATATTTTTTTATTTTGTCAAAAGCATCATAATCTGATTACTTCTCTGTACAAATGCTGTCATCTCTTGTGGACTCAGTGGTTTGTGGGCAAGCAGCGCCAGATCATACAGCTGCTTACAGATCAGCTCTACATTCTCACCTTCTTTGTTCTCTACCACATACTGCACCAGTGGATGATCTGCATTCAGGATCAAGGACGCCTGTCCGCCGAACATACCGGTATCCATACCACCCATTCCATACATCTTCATCATCTCTTCCATACGTCTAGACTCTTCAGACAACACGGCCATGGAAGCAATATTCTCATCTTTTAATTTTTCTACTTTGACATCCAGTTTCTCATTATTCAGCACTTTTCTGAAGATTTCTGTCAGACTGTCTGCATTCTTCTGGAATGTCTCTTTTTCTTCTTCTGCAACTTCTGCTTTCAGAGACTCATGAACATCTGCATCGATTCTCTGGAATTTTACATTGTCATGCTTCTGCTCCAGATAGGTAATGAATGCAGAATCAATATTATGTGCCAGGATCACTGCATCCTGCCCCTGCTCTTTGAACATATTGATGTACTGACTCTGCTGCTGTTCATTCGTCACGTAGAAAATATTAGTCTTTGGTGTCTCTTTCGTCTCTTCTGAATCCGTTGTCTCCTCTGCCTTTGTCTCTTCTGCTGTTTCTCCGCCATTGGCCTTGATACAGTCTTCCAGAGTGAGATATTTGTGGTCAAGATTCTTAAACAACATCGAATCTTTTACTTTTTCTCCGAATTTTTCATCTTTCAAACATCCAAACTTGATAAACGGACTGATATCATCCCAGTATTTTTCATAATTTTCTCTGTCTGTTTTGAACATACCGTTCAGTTTGTCTGCAACCTTCTTAGAAATATAGTCTGCAACTTTTGTTACAAATCCATCATTCTGCAGTGCACTTCTGGATACATTCAGAGGCAGATCCGGACAGTCGATCACACCTTTTAATACCATCAAAAATTCCGGAATCACTTCTTTGATGTTATCTGCAATAAATACCTGATTGTTATACAGTTTGATCTTTCCTTCAATGGAATCATACTCTGTATTGATCTTCGGGAAGTACAGGATTCCTTTCAGATTAAACGGATAATCCATATTCAGGTGAATCCAGAACAGTGGCTCCTTGTAATCCATAAATACTTTTCTGTAGAACTCGATATAATCATCCTTTGTGCAGTCGCTCGGATTTTTTGTCCAGAGTGGATGAATATCGCTTAAGGAAACCGGACGTTTTACAATTTTAACTTTCTGTTTCGGCTCACCTTCTTCACCTTCTTTTGGCTCTTCTGTAATATGTTCTACCACTTCATCCGTATCCAGAACATCTGCCTCATCGATTGTCTCATACTCCGGCTCTGCATTGGCCTTGGAGAGGAAAATCTCTACCGGCATGAATGAGCAGTATTTTTCCAGCACTTCTCTTGCACGGTATTCATTTGCAAATGCAAGACTGTCCTCGTTCAGATATAATGTAATCTCTGTACCAACCTCTGTACGGTTTCCTTCCTGCATCTCATACTCTGTACCGCCTTCACTTACCCAGTGTACTGCGGCTGCACCCTCTTTATAAGACAGCGTATCAATCTGCACTTCGTCCGCTACCATAAACGCAGAATAGAATCCCAGACCAAAATGTCCGATCATTCATCCTCTGTCGTCTTGTCTTTATATTTCTCCAAAAACTGTGTGGCACCGGAAAATGCGATCTGTGTAATATACTCTTCCACTTCTTCTGCTGTCATACCGATACCGTTGTCAATGAACTTCAGCGTCTTTTCTTCCGGATTGACAATGACCTGAATCTTTCCTTTATAATCATCGGGAAGCTCACACTCACCCATCATATCCAGCTTTTTATATTTTGTGATCGCATCGCATCCGTTGGACACTAATTCACGAATGAAAATATCATGGTCAGAATATACCCATTTTTTAATGATCGGAAATATATTCTCGCTGTCGATAGATAAATTACCTTTTTTTGTTCCCATATCTAAACACTCCTCTTTCTTTACAAACTCACCCGTCCTGCGGGTTTTCTTCTGTCTATGAAGTATTTTAGTACACCATGTTTTAAAAGTCAACAGAAAATTAGCACTCTTTTCAGTTGAGTGCTAATAAAATTATGAACTCTATAAACTTTTTATAAACAAGAAACAAATACAAAATACTCCTGTCAAGTGGTATAATCAATTCTGTCAGCTTATTCACTCTTTCCAAAGAAAAGGAGGTTTTCAAAATGGAACAGAATTTTTCACTTACTCCGGTGCATACTGACAAACAGATTCAGGAAATTTCCAATCTTGCTTCTGTTATCTGGCATGAGCACTTCACTCCCATTATCGGCATACAGCAGGTAGAATATATGCTGGAAAAATTTCAGTCTTTTCATGCCCTGAAAGAACAGATGGAAACCGGATATGAATATTTTCAGATTTTTGACAATACAGAGTTTTGCGGGTACTGCGGGATTCATCAAGAAGAAACTACACTGTTTCTAAGCAAACTCTATTTAAAAAAAGAGGCGCGAAACCGACACCTCTCTACAAAAACGATCCAGTATTTAAAAACTCTCTGTCAAAAACGCGGTCTCTCTTCCATCTGGCTTACGTGCAACAAATACAATACGAATACCCTTGCGGTCTATCATCATCTTGGATTTGAGACGGTTCGTTCACAGGTAGCGGATATTGGAAACGGATATGTCATGGACGATTATATCCTGGAATGCAGAGTCTGACCGTACTCTGCATTTTTCTTTTGTCTATTCTTTATAAAACTCTCCATAATCAGTAGAACCAATTTTCTCACTCGGCTCAAGCGTAACGGCCGCCCCTGTTGTCTGTATTTCTGTTCCTTTTGGATCGGTACATTCTCATAACTGAGTTCCAATTCTTTTGGTGCAAACGAAATCACCTCTACTCTGTGTTCTTCATCTGCTGCAAATTCTGATAAAAATGAATCCGGAAGTGTCATCATAAGATCATTCCAGTCCGGTTCAGACTTCACATTATAAAGCCCCTCTGGAAAATCACGCCCCGCAGTCATTGTCTGTCCTACTTCTACTCGCACTGAATCCTGCAGTGGATTTGTCTCTCCATGAAGCCTTTCTGTCTGCGCACAATCCGAACGGAATTGAAGTGCTGCCCCGCTTTTCACTTCCAAAAGAGCTCCATCGTATAAACGCAGATCATCCATCACAGCTGCCTGATTCGGATTTTCAGGGTCATTTCCAATCTGTTGCCAGATGTAAATTCCATTCTCATCATCGATCAAATAAATCGCACTTTCCCCATCCTGCGCCTCTACTGTATAAATTCCCTCTGGAATATGAACGCCAACCTCATAATATCCTCCGGTAAGAACTTCATCGTATGCTTCGCCTGTCTCAGAAAGCTGTCTCTTTGCAAACTGATATTCATCATATTCCTCTCCCGACTGACTCTGCCCCTTCTCTTGTTCCTCGAAATAACTGTTCAGTGCAACGGCACCAACTGCTGCCACAAGCAGGATTACGCTTCCGATCGCCAGACCCTTCCCGATCTTCTGCACCGCATCACGCGGCTGTGAATCCTGCATCTTTACGCTTTCATTAAGATGATAGACTTTCTTTGTGTTTTTTTCATTATCAAGCCCGCATTCCACGCACCGTCCGTTTACCAGTTTTCCACCACACAGATAACATCTCTTTCCCCCAAGCATAAGCCCTCCCATTCCTGCTGCTTTTTCAGCTTTGCAGACACATCATTTCCTGTTATCATTTACTTTTTACAACATCCAGCGCCTTCTGCAGCTGATTGTCACTGGTCGGATTCGCCGCATCGTAGGTATATTCTACCTCCACATCCGGCTGAATTCCTTTTTTATGGATGTTTTCTCCACTCGGTGTAAAATACTCCGCCGTCGTGATCTTGATCATCGTATCATCCTCAAAACTAAATAATTCCTGCACGATTCCCTTTCCGTACGTCGTGGTTCCCACAAGGGTACCAATTCCGTAGTCTTTTACGGCACCGGCAAAAATCTCTGACGCGCTGGCACTGTAGCCATTTACAAGCACTGCCAATGGTTTCTGAAATTCATGCTTTCCATCGCAGTCGTAGGTTTCTTCATTCCCGTATTTGTCTTTAATAGAAACGATTCTTCTTCCGGAAGGATCAGTTTCAGCATCTCTACAACAGTATCCAGGTTTCCTCCCGGATTATTCCGAAGATCGATAACAAGTCCTTCCATCCCCTGAGCTTCCAGATCTTCCAGTGCGGACTTGAACTGTTCGTAAGTCACATCTTCAAACCCCTGCACAGAAATATATCCTATCTTATCTTCCTTCATCTCATGCTCGACTGTCTGTGACTGAATTTTTTCTCTCACAGCTGTCAGCGTGTGCTCTTCCCGGTCTTCTCCTCGATAAACGGAGAGTTTCACCTCTGTTCCTTCTTCACCTTTAATCCAGGATACAACCTCAGACGTATCCTGATCTTCGATCTTATGGTCATCGACCTGATACAGGATATCTCCTTCTAAAAGCCCTGCCTTTTCTGCCGGACTGTCTTCATAGACCGTTGTAATCGTGATCTCCCCGGTCTGTACATTCTGCATCATAGCGGCTCCGATCCCCGAATATTCTCCCGAGGTGCTCTCTTTGATCTCTTTTGTCTCTTCCTCATTGTAATATACCGTATACGGATCATTGAGTGCACTCAAAAATCCGGCATACACTGCATCTTCCAGATCCTCCTGCTTTACATCATCACTGTAGAGATAATACTGATCGATCATTTTTTCAATTTTTTTAAATTTTGCTTCGGTCTTTTTCTCTGCCGCTCCTGCTTGGCAGTCACACTGTCCTTTTGCAAAAGCAATCCGGAAAGCTCCGGTACCTTTGTGCAGACTCCTACTGCAAATAACATAATAAGGGCGCCTGTGAGCGCCCCTTTTATAAAACTTTTATGTCTGTTCATACTCTGTTACCAACTTTCGGTATTTTAGAAATACTGATCCGGACTGACTGCAACTCTATTTAACTCTACCTGGAAATGCAGATGTGGTCCTGTGGACTGTCCTGTAGAACCAACCGCACCAATCTGCTGGCCTCTTTCCACATACTGTCCCGCACTTACACAAATACTGCTGTGGTGCATATATTTTGTCACCAGACCGTTTCCGTGATCGATAACTACCCAGTTACCGGCGCTGCTGCTGTATCCGGCGATGATCACACGACCGGCTGCCGCGGCATATGTAGGTGTTCCGGTCGGCGCAGCATAATCGTTTCCTTTGTGTCCGCCGACTTCAAACTCACGGATTTCTCCAAAATAACTGGACTGGTAACTCATTCCCGGACACGGATGTGTGAAATAACCACTTCCGCTGGATACATTGCCGGATGACGGAGGTGTCACTGTGGAACCGCCTCCTGTACCACTGCCTGTATTATTATTGGAATTATTCTGATTCTGCTGCTCTTGCTGCTGTAACTGCTGCTGTCTTGCTGCCTCAGCCGCTTCTTCCTGGCGTCTCTTCTCTTCCTCCACCAGCTTCTGCAGTGTCTCCATCTTGCTGCCGAGCTGACTGCTTAAATCTGCCAGCTGAACATCCTTTTCTTTTAACAATGTCTGCGCCTGTGTCTGCTGGTTCACAAGATCCGTCTGAAGTGTATTTAATTCCTCATACTCTTTCTGCAGCGCCGCTTCCTGCTCTTCCACTGCCTTTACTGTCTTCTGGAATTCTTTTAACTTATCTCTATCATATTCAGACAGCTTGGAAATATACTCTGTTTTATTCAAAAAATCACTGATATTTTCACTGTCAGCAAGAACTTCAATAAATTCCATATTTCCATTCTCGTACATATATTTGATGCGGATCTTCATACTCTGGTACTGTGTATTTTCTTCTACTTTAGCCTGCACCAGATTTTCCTCTGCTTCTGTGATCTCCGCCTGCTTTGCATCCAGCTTGGACTGTGTCTTTTCCATCTCTTCTGCAATCTTTTTCAACTCTGTCTCAACAGTCGTCTTCTCTGCCTGCACACTGTCCTTTTGCTGCTGCAGCTGATCTACTGCATTCTGTGCATCCTGTACAGTCTCCGCATGTACCGGAAGTACCGTTCCGACAGAAAGCGCCGCTGCCAGACATAATGCTGTCACTTTTTTCATACGTTCTTTCATATGTTCACCTATACTTTCAAATGCTTGCGTACTGTAAAGAAACTTCCCAGAAATCCGATTCCTACTCCAAGCAGAAGTCCGATTGGAAGCAGGTAGCGATATACATCTCCTACCGGCAGGAATTCCACGATATTTTTCAGGATCTGGAATTTTGTCATCACATATCCCACTGCTCTTCCATAAAGTGCATACAATAATGCCAATGGAAGTACCGCTCCGACAATTCCAATGATCAGACCTTCCAGCACAAATGGAGAACGTACTACAAAGTCCTTTGCACCGATATATTTCATAATTGCAATTTCTTCTTTACGAACCGTAATACCCATGGTTACGGTATTGCTGATCAGGAAGATCGAAACTCCAAACAGGATCAAAATGATCGCGATTGACACATATCCAACCAGTACATTGACACTGGAAAGTGTATTCGCCACAACATCTGATTTATTGACCTTTCTGACTCCGTCCAGTCCCTCCGCAAACTTTACCAGTTCCTTCTGTGTTGCAGAAAGTGATTTGCTCTTGGAGATCATATTGCTGTCCTTGTCCTCCTGCGGTTTCATATAAACCGCATAACTGCTGGAGCCTGCAAGCGGATTGTCATCCTTAAATCCATCTGCCAGTTCCGGATTGTCTCCAAAGTACTCTTCTTTAAAACTGTTCCATGCATCATCTTCCGAAACATACTCTACTTTCAGAACATCATCCCTGCTGCGAAGCTCCTTGCCAATCTCCTCGATCTGACTTTCTGTTGCATCCTCATCAAAGAATACTGTAATCGCCACGCCTTCCTCTGCAGTCTTTACAAAATGCTGCAGATTCAGCACGATAGAAAAGAACAGTCCGAACAGAAAAATACAAGCTGACATTGTCGCAATAGATGCGATAGAGAACATTTTATTTCTCCCGATGTTCTTAACTCCCTGTTTTCCTACGTATCCTAATGTACTAATCCTCATCTATATACCCACCTTTTTGTTCATCACTCACGATCACGCCCTGTTTCATCGTAATAACTCGTTCGTTCATCTCGTTTACGATCTCCTGGTTATGTGTAACAACAAGTACTGTCGTTCCTCTGTCATTCGCCTCTTTGAGAAGACTCATGATTTCCCACGATTGGTAGGATCCAGGTTACCGGTCGGCTCGTCGGCCAACAAAATTGCAGGTTCATTTACGATTGCTCTGGCAATCGCCACTCTCTGCTGCTCTCCACCGGAAAGCTCCTTCGGGAAAGCTTTATATTTTTGCGCCAGACCTACAAGAGAAAGTGCTGCCGGCACTTTTCGCTTGATCACTCTTGTCGGTGTTTCTGTCACACGAAGTGCAAACGCGATATTCTCATAAATATTCCGGTCCTTCAACAGACGGAAATCCTGAAAGACAACCCCGATGCCTCTTCTGTATTTTGCAATGTTCCGATGTTTCATCCGTTTTAAATTCTGCCGTTTACAATGATCGTGCCTTCTGTAGGCTCCAGTTCCTTCATGATCAGACGAATCAATGTGGATTTTCCGGAACCGCTGTCTCCTACGATAAAAACGAACTCTCCCTGTTCGATCTTAACAGACACACCGTTTAACGCAGCATTCCCTTTGGAATACTCCTTCGTTACATCTCTTAATTCAATCATCATGCTCCTCCTAATTATTCATACTTTATCGGACGAAGTCGCCCGCCGCAGGCATACATTGCGGGATGCCCGGATGGGTATACTTTATCGGGCGTAAATCCGCCTGCTTAATATTCCAGCGTCTCCATGTATTTCATATATTTTACGACCATCAGTGCAATCTTGAATGTGATCGCATCTTCAAATACACGCAGATCCAACCCTGTACTTTTCTGAAGCTTATCCAGTCTGTACACGAGTGTATTTCTGTGAATATAAAGCTGTCTGGATGTCTCTGATACATTGAGACTGTTCTCAAAGAACTTGTTGATCGTAGTCAGTGTCTCCTCATCAAATTCATCCGGTGATTTCCCCTCAAAAATCTCTTTGATAAACATCTTGCAAAGCGGAATCGGCAGCTGGTAGATCAGACGTCCAATTCCAAGTGTGCTGTATGCTACAATGTCTTTCTCATCAAAGAAGATCTTGCCGACATCCAACGCCAGTTTTGCTTCTTTGTAGGACTTGGAAACTTCCTTGATGTCGTTGACAACCGTTCCATAGGCAATGTGGATTTTGTCATCCTCGGACTCAGCCCGCAGGATCTCCATCATTTCTTTGGCCATCTTTTCAAGCTCTCTGCTTCCGGCCTTATCAGCCAGCTCTTTGACAACAATGATATTTTTCTCATCTACTGCTGTCACGAAGTCTCTCGACTTTCCGCCAAGCAGGTTTCTGACATTATCCAGAGCAACACTGTCTTTTTCGTGTGATGTCTCAATAATAAAGATAACACGTTTTGCTTCTGTGTCAATATGTAATTTTTTTGCGCGATTATAAATATCTACAAGAAGCAGGTTGTCAAGAAGCAGATTTTTGATGAAATTATCCTTGTCAAAACGCTCCTTATATGCTACCAGAAGACTCTGAACCTGGAACGCTGCGATCTTACCCAGCATGTAGACATCTTCGCTCTCTCCGCCTGCCAGCAGAACATACTCAAGCTGCTGCTCATCAAAGATCTTGAAGAACTGACATCCCTGGATCACCTGGCTGTCTGCCGGAGATTCTACAAAAGACAACACCGCGCTTTCATAATTCCATGTATCCTCAAATGTCGTAGCAAGCGCCTTTCCTTCTGTATCCAGAACGCAAAAGTCAATTCTGGAAATTCCTTTTAATCCTTCGATTGTGTTTTGAAGTATCTGATTTGAAATCATACCTTTTTCCTCCGCTTATCTACTCGTTTCCATGTGCATATTTCACAATTTTTTTACTCTTTCACTTTTGTCTGCACAACCCATATTTTATATACTAAGGCAAAACATCAAAAAAAGAAAGAGGAAATCCACTTTTTTTATGCATTTCCTCATAGTTTTTACAAAAAATTCATATTTATACGGCTATACATAGTATACAAACCGAAGCTTTTTTATTCTTCACTTCTCTGCTGCCGTCCCACCTGGTAACGGAACACTTTCCTGCGCAGAAATCTCTGAAGCTTTCCTTTTTTCTGCTTTTTCATATAGATTTCTTTCAGAACGCTCCCGCACCCAAACCACACTCTTGCATTTAACAATGCGCTGTTCCTCTGTATCAAAAGCTCCTGCTCCGGTGATGGAAGCAGGGAAAAAATGCAATCTGTCTCAGCACCATTGACCGCATTGATCACCTGCTCTATTCCCGCACCATCCGGCGGCAGAACGCCTCTTCCTGCCAGGATCAGCTTTCTGTCATGTTCCCGGATCGCGGATTCCATCTCTAAAAGCTCTGTTTCTGACTGTGCCACAAGAAATACACGCTTTTTGTTTCTCTGTATATAGCGGAGAAACATCTTTAAAAACACCTGTCCCGCCGTATCACGCAGCAGCGTCTTTTCTCTGACTCCTGCCGCCTCCAGAATCTCCGTCTCTCCCGGCAGCACCAGATTCAGTGATTCCACTGCTTCTTTCCAGCCCGGCATATCTTTCCCTTTCAGCAGCATGTCCATCGTGATGATCTCAACTGTGTTAATGGAATCACTTTCCATATACTGCACCACTTTCTGCATCGCTGCTTTTGCACTCGTCTGATAGAGTTCTATATTCAAGATATTGATCTTCTCATTCATCTGTCTCACCTGTACTTTTTCCCAGTCGTAAAATTGTATCAAAAACAAGAAGATTTGTAAAGTATTTATTCTCTTTGACGATACCAGGCACCTGATTGTGTTCTTCATTTACATGTTTTCCACTGCTGCGCGTTCGATCGAAAGCCCTTTCGTATAACGCTCCATAAAGCTTCGGTAACCTGCGACACCTTCCTCTTCTGGATTCAAAACGGAAATCTCGCTGTCTTGAAACACTGCTTCTGCCAGATACTGATCCAGTGTTCTTCCGTTTTTTCCTGCATAAAGGCTGCCAGAAGCGCAATTCCCCATGCACCGCCTTCTCCTGCGGTCTCCATCACTGCCACCGGAATCTCCATGGCATCGGCCATGATCTGCTGTCCTGCCCCTTTTGTCTTAAACAGTCCTCCGTGTCCCATGATCCTGTCTGACTGTACGCCTTCTTCTCTCTTTAAAATGTCCATTCCTGTTTTAAGTGCTCCAAGTGCTGTATACAAATTGACACGCATAAAATTTGCCAGATTAAACCTGGAATCCGGTGTACGTACAAACATTGGCCTTCCCTCTTCAAATCCCGTAATATGTTCTCCGGATAAGTATCCGTAGGAAAGCAGTCCGCCTCCGTCTGCCTCTCCCTCCATTGCCTTTCTGTAAAGAGTTCCGTACAGTTGGTTTCTGTCCACATCCATCCCCATCGTCTCCAGAAACTCTGCAAACAGACCGACCCACGCATTCAGATCCGATGTGCAGTTATTGCAGTGGACCATGGCGACCGGATCTCCGGCCGGTGTTGTTACCATGTCGATCTCACGATGAACACCTTTCAATTCGTTTTCCAGTACAAGCATGGCAAACACAGACGTTCCTGCAGATACATTTCCGGTGCGCACTGTCACACTGTTCGTTGCAGTCATTCCGGTTCCGGCATCTCCCTCCGGCGGACACATCGGGATTCCCCCTTTCAATGTGCCGGACTCATCAAGAAGTCTTGCACCAGCTTCTGTTAAAGTTCCCGCCTTTTCTCCTGCGCACAGCACTTTCGGAAGGATCTCTTCTATCTTCCACGGATATTCATTCTCCCGGATCAATTCATCAAACTGTGACAGCATCTTTGGATGATAGTCCCTGATGGAAGAGTCGATTGGAAACATTCCTGCCGCATCTCCGATTCCAAGTACTCTCTCTCCGGTCAGTTTCCAGTGAAGATATCCGCTCAGCGTGGTGATAAAACGAACTTTTGAAACATGCGGCTCCTGATTTAAGATTGCCTGGTACAGATGGGCAATACTCCATCGCTGCGGAATATTGTACTGAAACACATCGGTAAGTTCATCCGCTGCCCCTTGCGTGATCGTATTTCTCCAGGTACGAAATGGCACCAGAAGTTCTCCATTTTCATCAAATGCCAGATAGCCATGCATCATCGCGCTAATCCCGATTGCTTTTGTCCCCTCCAGTTCCACTCCATAACGGGAACCAACCTCTTCTCTCAGACTGCGATAGCACTCTTTAAGTCCTCTCCAGATCATATCCAGATGATAGGTCCAGATTCCATCCTCATACTGATTCTCCCAGTCATAGCTTCCTGATGCGATCGGTGTATGGTCTGCTCCTGTCAGGACCGCCTTGATCCTTGTGGAACCAAATTCAATTCCAATATATGTCTCTTTGTTTCTGATCTGCTCTGCAAAGTTACTTTTTCCCATTGCTTTTTCTCCTCCTGCCTGAATTCTCGTTCTATATGGTTAATCTCATACTGTTCTCACTATATAACAATTTTTCTTCAAATACAACTTGGCGTATTTCCTAAATATTCCCTTTGATTTTTGATAAAAAGTTACTGTTCACAGTCACTTTTTGTCAAAAATATAAAAAGAGACTCTGTCTTTCTCAAACAAAAACAAAGCCTCTCTTTTTTCCTTTCACACTCTGGCTCAGGCAGGATCTTCCGCAGATTTCCGGCGTCTCCTGGTCATCAGACCACCGATACGCCCGGTTTCCTTTGAAGACAAAGATTTCCATCCTTCCTCCAAAACCTGGTCCAAAAGTCCCAGTTCTTCTGCAATTTCATATTTCATCCTGTCTTTTTCTTCCATTGACGGAATCTCTTCGCGAGTGATCTTTTTCTGTTTCATATTCAGAGCATCTCCTTCCTTTTCCAGAAGTATTGCCCCAAATATCTGATTTCATTCGCCTATTTCTGATCCGGCATGATCACTGACGCAATAAAATATGCCAAAAGACCGGTTCCAACACTGGCGCAGATAAACAAAACCATTCCAAGCCGGATCAAAACCGGATCCACGTTGAAATATTCCGCGATTCCTCCGCACACTCCACACAATACTCTGTTTTCTCTTGAACGATATAATCTTTTCGGTTCCATATTCTTACTCTCCTTTCGCAAATGCAATATTGACGGTTCCCATACCACACTCGATGTCCATTTCTTTTCCGGCATGATTGTTGATATTCTGGTTTCCTGCCGGCTTCGTAAATTCATCATCTCCAATCTGAATGCTTCCCATACCACAACTGACACTATAATTATAATCGGTCATTTTTCCGCTATCCTGAAACTCAATGGTTCCGATCCCACATTCGAGATCCAGATCACTGTTCACGCTTCCTTGCAGCGAGATCGATCCGGTTCCTGCTGAGGCACTCACTTCCCCTGCTTCAAATCCCTGAATATCCGCTGTCCCGGTCCCTATGGAAATATCCAACTCTCCGGTCCTGATATCACACATGTACAGCGTACCGGTTCCTAGGGATGTGGAAATCCCCTCCAGATTGTCCGGAACGTGAATAATCAGCTCTCCTGCGTTGTTTTTTCCGATATTCTTCCAAAGCCTGGTATCCTGGGCACGAATCTCCAGAGTATCTTCATCTCTGTAAATCGAAAGATCCTCTAAAAGCTGCGGATCCATATTTCGGGTCGAAACCTCGATCTGATTGGAATCTGATCGTTCCATGATCAGTTCTACATAAGAAAGTTCGATATCCAGTTCGCTGATTCCTTCCAAATCTTCTGTTATCTCCGGTGAAACTTCTTCGTCGATATAATCCAGTTCTTCATCCATCTCCTCCGGTTCTGAATACTTCTGTGACCACCAGTGATCGTTTTCCAGATACTGCATCCCACGCCTTCCATATTCCTGAAGATCCCGTACTCCTCCGAGAACAGTACCTGCCACTGACAGGACAACTCCGATCCCTGCACAGATTCCACAGCTGATCAGTAGAATTTTCCAACCTTTTTTCATCTATTCAGACACCGCCTTTCTGTGAAACGGCTTCCGGCACAGTTTCACGATAAACCGAAACATCGCCGGATACATTACAATGCAAAGCTTTCCGGTAAATAATGTTGCCAGTACTCCAAGCGCGATCAGGATCAATCCAATCCCTGCCATCAAAAGTACTGCAGGTACTGAATGAATGGCGATTCCTACGCCGATCCCTGTCACCGCGACTACAAATCCGGCAAGTACGACTGCCAGCGATGCAATCACCAGTGCTGCAAAAAAGCAAACTGCTGCGATCAGAAGCCCGGCAATCACACCAAAAATTCCCACACCGACCGGAATCACAACCGGACATACGATCAACGCAATGAGTACGATCAGTGCGATCTTTACCAGTTTGTCGTTCCTGCCTTGCGATGCCTCATAAGAGTACTCTCCTGTCTGTCCACTCTGGTAGGAATAACCTTTTCTTTGCGGCACCTCTTTCTTCGATGCCCACTCCTGCTCATATCCATTCTCTGTAAACTCACCGTCATTTCCCGTATGCTTTAAATCATTCTTGATCATAGCTGCCACACGCTGCGGACTCTCCAGCTCCCGGATTACTTCTGCCTCGTTGTCTGCTCCTGCATCATCAAAATAGTCTTCATAGTACTGCAGGGCTTCTTCTCTTTCGTCTGCCGGAATATCCCCTAACAGCGCTTTTAGTTTTGCCATAAATTCCTCTCGGTTCATCCCGTCACTCCTCCCTCAAAAATTTCCTGGATCTTTCTGGAATAATTCTTCCACTCTACCTGGTACAGGTTCAACTGTGCCATTCCCTTTTCTGTCACTTTATAATATCTCCGGTTCCGCCCATCGTACTGACGGTCATATACTTCCAGACATTCATCTTTCTGCAATCGTCTCAACACCGGATACAACGTAGACTCTGATACATTGATTGCACTGCGCACATCCTGTGTGATCTTATAGCCATACGTGCCTTCACTCTCATGCGAGACGACCGCCAGTACGATCGCATCTAAAAGCGCAGCTCCTGTATTAAATACCATCCAACCGCTCCTTCCTATGCTGTTTTCTCTTTAATACTGTTCTTATGCCTATATTATATTTTGTATAATATAGATTGTCAATATAATATTGTTTAAGATTTTCTAAAGAACTCTTTCTATTTTCTAAACGTAAAGAAGCAGCAGAACAATCTGTGTCTGCTGCTTGTCACTACCTCTGCCAGATCCAGAGCCCAACACCAATCTGCACGAGTAAAATCAGTGGAACCCCCAGATAAAACAACGGTTTCCTTATCTTATGATGAAATACAAACATTCCGGCCAGTGCTCCCGGAGAGCCTCCCGCTGCCGCAAAAAGAAGCAGTGTCTTTTCCGGAATCCTCCACCTGCCTTTTACTGCTTTCCATTTATCGATCCCGAACACCAGAAATGCCGCCACATTGGCTGCCAGTAAATAAATCAGTACATAACTTCCATTTAAACGTTGATTTCCTTTCCAAGAGCAAATGAATAAATGATCTTTTCTTTGACTGCCTTTCCTGTAATCTGTGACAGGGCGCGGGCATAGTATGTAAGCTGTGACTGGTATCTCCGAACAAGTTCATCGGCCGTTCTTACCCGGTCTGTCTTATAGTCTAAGACTACAAGTCCGTCTTCCTCTTCAAAATACACATCTATGATTCCCTGCACCAGAAGCTGTGCTCTGCATTCTGTATCCGGATAAATTTCTCCTGAATCCACCCCCAGCACAAAGGGCTGCTCTTTGTACAACTGTTTTTTCTTTGCCGCCTGATGCATCCGTTTCCCGCTTTCACATTGCAGAAACTTCAGGAAATCTTCCGTTTTTACAGCCTCTGCGATCTCCGGACTGATCCTTCCTTCTGTCTGAAGATGTTTCAAATGTTCCTCCAGACTTCTCTGGTATATTCTTTTTCAAAATCAAGAAGCTCCAGAAATTTGTGGTACGCGGTTCCTCTGACTGCTCCGGATGCCGCTTCTTCCGCTCCTAAAAATCTCGGAACAAGAGGCACTGCTTCCGGTTCCTGATATAATACCTCTCCTGCCTCCTCTTCCATGTAGGCCCGTTTTTTAAGTTCTGAAACTGTAAATTTCATCTGAAAACGCTGTTCTTCCGCAAACGGATATGCAAAGTCCAACTGTCTTTTCAGCTCTTCCCGGTATCCGGCATCATGAATCTGATTTGTATCCCAGTTTTCCAGTACATTTCGAGTCAGTTCATCCGCCGCTTCCCAGGCTCCCTCCATCTGAGCCGCGCCCAGACTGTCAACAACGGTAATTCCGATCGAACTTTCTGCCGGGGATGCCGCAGGAAGCAGCCAGTCCAGATACGAATTCGCAGAAAGAACTTCATATGGAAGAAATGCTGTTTTTTCCCTTGTGGAAAGTGTTTCCAGCTTTGTCCGTGCATCTTTGCACACTCCCGTCAGAATGAGTTTTTCCTTTGCTCTTGTCATTGCCACATAGAGCACCCGCATCTCTTCCCCTAAGTTTTCCACTGCCACCTGTTTCTGGATTACTTTTTTTAACAGTGTCGGAGCCTTTGTTCTCTTTTTCAGATCAATCACATCCATTCCCACACCAAGCTCCGGATGGATTACAATACTGCCCTTCACATCCTGCGTATTGAAAAGTTTTCCCATACCTGCCACGATCACGATTGGAAATTCCAGCCCCTTGCTTTTGTGGATACTCATGATACGGACTGTATCCGCCTGTTCATCTGCAAGATTCGCCTCTCCATAATCCACATTATATTTTTTGAGCTGTTCAATATACCGCACAAAATTGAACAGTCCCTTATAGCTGGTTCCTTCATAGGCTGCTGCCTTTGCGACCAGCATCTGTACATTTGCCATTCGCTGTGCACCACCGGGCATCGCCGAAATACACATACCGTACCCCGTTTTTTCTATAATCTCCCACAACAGATCATGCATCGCTGTATATGGAAGCATATCCCGGAATTCCGACACCCGGCAAAGGAAGTTTTTCAGTTTTTGCTGCAGGATTGGTTCCTTCTCCTTTTCATCATCAGACGCATAGGCGTGAACCGCTTCATAGAAAAAGAGTTCCGGATACGTACTTCTTATCTTTGCCAGTTCTCTCGCATCCAGCCCCGCAAACGGTGACGTAAGTACTGCCGCCAGCGGCAGGTCCTGACGCTCATTGTCCAGAATCTGCAGATAATCCAGAAGAACACTGACTTCATACGTTTCAAAATATCCTTCTCTGCTTCCCACATGTGCAGAAATTCCTTCTTCTGCCAGAACCTGAGCAAACACATCTGCCCAGCCTTTGATGCTTCTCGTCAGGATCACAATATCTTTATATTGTACCGGACGGTATTCCTTTGTCTTTTTATCCACCACCTGCCCCTGTAAAAGCAAGAGTTTGATGCGGTCTGCCACTGCCCGGGCTTCCAGACGGCGTGCATTGTCCTCTTCTTCCAGCTCCTGTGCATCTACTAAAAGAAGCTCTGCCCGATTTGCCGATACTCCGTTTTGCTCCCTGCTCTTTGGATAATCAGCTCCCGGATAAAGTGCCGCACGGGCATCATACTCCACACCGCCCACACTTTTGTGCATAATCTGCTCAAACACGTAGTTCGTGGCATCCAGCACCTCCTTGCGGCTTCGGAAATTCCGGTCCAGATCGATTCGCTGCTTCTCGCTGTCTGCCTGGCTGTATGTATCATATTTTTCCATAAACAGTTCCGGTCTGGAGAGGCGGAAACGGTAAATACTCTGTTTGACATCTCCTACCATAAACACATTGTAACTTCCGCGGCTCACAGTAGACACACTGGTCAGAATCGCTTCCTGGATCAGGTTGCTGTCCTGATACTCGTCGATCATCACTTCCTCAAACTGCTCCTGATATTCTCTCGCCACAGCAGATGGTACCAGACTTCCGTCTTTTTCTTCTGTCAGAATCTGCAGGGCAAACTGCTCCATGTCCTGAAAATCAATCACATTGCGGCTTCTCTTTTTCTCTGCAAACAGCCTTGCAAAGGTTGTCACAAGAAAGACCAGTTCTTCCATGGTACTTCCTGTATTTCGCAAATCTTCTGCCAGTTCCTCGGGCGTTTCGTAAAAACAGGTTTCCTGCAGATCTTTTACCATCTTCTTGGCTTTTTCCCGCAGCATCTTCACTGCTTCTTTCTTCTCTGGATCAATCGTCTCATCCTTTTTGGCAGAAAGCCGCTTCCATGCAATCTGATTGATCTTCCGTAAAATGCTTCAAACGTCTCTGCCTTTTCCATAGTCTCGATCATCATAAGATCCGCTTCCAACGCCTCTGCATACAGATACGGTCCGTCAGACTCCCCACAGATATGCAGCGCCTCATTCAGCAGAATCCTTGCCCCCTGCAGGTTCTGACGGATACTTCGATCAGGATCTGTACAAATCCAGCGTCAGAAAAATGTTCGTTTTCCACCTGATAATTGTCCACACACGCATTCAGCCACTTTTCCGGCTGTGGATAGCTGCCCGCATATTCGTATAACTGCAGGATCACTTCTTCCAGCTGCCTGTCACTTCTCCCCGTAGAAAATTTCTCTGCAAATTCCAGAAAAGCCTCCGTTCCCTCATCATAGCAGGACTCCAGCATTTCCTCCAGAACATCCTGACGCAGTAATTTCAACTCCCCTTCTTCTGCGATCCGAAATCCCGGATCCAGATTAATGGCATGAAAATGCTCCCTTATCACAGACAGGCAAAAACTGTGGATTGTTGTGATCCGGGCGCTGTGGATGAGCGTTGCCTGCCTCTGTAAATGCACATTTCCCGGTGTGTCTTCCAGGGCATTTTCAATGGCATCCCGGATTCGCTCTTTCATTTCCGCTGCTGCCGCTTCGGTAAATGTCACGATCAAGAGCCTGTCTACATCCAGCGGATCCCTCTCATCCAACAGTCTCTGAATGATCCGCTCTACCAGAACCGCCGTTTTTCCGGAACCGGCCGCTGCGGAGACCAGAATATTCCTGTTTCTTAATTCAATGACCTTTTTCTGATCTTCTGTCCACTGTACACTCATGACGGTTCCTCCCTGTTTTCGATTTCTTCTTCCATCCGGCGGATGACTTCTTCTTTCGAGTACTTTTCCAGACTCCGGTACGCATAACCGTCCAGCCTTGGATCAAACCCGCAGATATCCCGGTATGCACAGTAGTCACACCCTGTACTTCCATTCAACTCATATGGATTTGCCTGTACTTCTCCTGCATAGATCTGCCGCTTCACCTGAGCTTCTTTTTTCTTTGTATAGGAAAGCATGGCAGCAAACGCCTCCGGAGGCAGTACTTTGGAATACCTGTTGAGACTTCCGTCCTTATTTTTCCCGATCGGGTTGAGAACCGATGTCCCCGAAAGCTGATGCTCCAGATGCTCGATCACCTCTTCCTTCGCATTGATCATTCCATCCAGCCTGAGCTCTTTTAAAATCTTCTCCTCCAGTGCATGATCATCTTTTTCTCTGTCCACGATCGGGTCTTTGATCCGATAATAAAAGATACCGGCAGGCTCTACTGTTTTCCCCGGCGCACGTCGTTCTTCCAGCTCCAGTGCCGCATTCAGATACACCGGAAGCTGCATCTGCAGCCCGTGATACAATGCCACAATATCAAAACTCTTCATTCCGGTCTTGTAGTCTGTCACTTTCACGTAAACCATATCTTCATCCTCGCAGGTATCGATCCGGTCGATCTTTCCGCTTCCGAAATTCATTTCATATCCGCTCGGTTCAAAATCCCCTTTTTCCATCTGCCTGGTCAGCGCCCACACCGAACGACGGATCAGCTGTTTGATGCGCACGATCATATACTCATTGCGGGCAGTACTGTAGAGTACCGTATTTCCGTAGTCTTTGATACTTTCCTCCACACTCTCCTCGATCATGGCATCTCTCTGCACCTCTTCCAGTTTCGGCCACGGCATCCGCTTTTCCTGCGCCTTTCTTGCAAACCGCTCCATGGACTGATGGGCAATATTTCCCAGATCCATCGCCTCAAACTCATATCGCTCCCGATCCGAAAGATGCAGTCCATAAGTCAGAAAATGCGCATAGGCACAGGCCGAGAACCGCTCCATCCTTGTAACACTGAACTGCTTTTTCTCCCCGTATAATTCTGCTGCTTCTTCTCCTGTAAGCGCATCCGGTTTCTTTTTGAAAAATCCTGCATCCAGAATTCTGTCCACTTTCTGCCCTTCATTCTGCCGATACCAGGTATAGAGTTCTTTCCAGGATTCATCCACACCCAGATACCGGTCCCGAACTCCGCGGATCACAAATTCCAGCCCTTCTCCCGGAGTCAGCTCCCTCTGTGTCATGAGAAGCGCCTCTTCTTCTGTAACAACAAGCTTCGGAAACAGTTTTTTCAAATCCCAGACCAGATACGCCGGACGCAATGTTTTTCCGTCAGACGAAACCTTACTATATGAAATATGAAGAAACTCTTCCGGTTTGGTCAGATTCATATACAGATAAAATTTCTGAATATACGTCTTTTCTTTTGCGCCCGGAGAAAGTGCCTGCTTTTCTTTCTGAAACCATTCCCGGTCCCGTTCGGTAAGCAGTCCTCCCTGCCCCATATTTCCCGGAAGCAGGGTATCATTCGCCCCCACAAAAAACAGGGCTTTCAGATTGCTTTTCAGACGGGTTCTCTGCACATCTCCAATCACAACCTGATCCATACCCGGCGGGATCACACCGACTTTTGCCTCTTCCAGTCCTGCATCCAGAAGCTCACAGTACTCTTTCAGAGAAATCCCCTCGTCTCCCAAAAGTTCTGCAAATTTGTCAAACAATTCCAACACAATGCGATAGATCTGTGCGTACTCTTTCGCCAGTGCCAGCTCTTTCTTTTCCGCAAAACAGTTTTCCATCACTTTCAGCTTCTCCTGAATCTGATTTTCCACAAAGAAGCGATACACTGCTTCACAAATATCGCGCACTGTCTTTTTTCGCTGTTTCAAAACAAAGACAAGTGACTCTGTCATTTCTACAAACCGGACGCGCAGACCGTTTAACACTGCCAGTTCTTCTTCATCTGTCCTATTTGTCTTTCTCGCCCAGACTGCCTGCCATTTCTTATATCCTCTTAAGCCCACTGCTACCACATAATTTTCCAGACGATCGATCTCATCTCTTGTAAATTCCGTAAATCCGGTCCTTAGAAAACGGAACACACTCTCATAGGAAAAGTCCTGCTCCACCATGGACAGGACACTCCTCACATATTCTACAAATGCATTCAAAAGAATACTCTTTTTGTAGTCCATAAACACCGGAATCTGATACTCTGTGCATGCTCTCTCCAGATGATCTGCATATGTTCCCATATCACTGCAGATTACTGCAATATCCCGGTAGTGGTATCCTTTTTCCCGCACCAGTCTGCGGATCTTCTGTGCAGTCAGCTTTGCCTCCATATCCGGACTGCCCGCTGCATACACCGAAAGATGATCTGTTTCATCCGGATACTGTTTTCTGGAATAGCGGAACAACTCAGATTCCAGAAAGCCAAGCTCCGGATTGCTGCGAAACCGGTAAACCGGCTTGTCATACAAATAAATTGGATCGGCAATTTCTATTTTTCGCTCTCCTGCAATCTGTACCAGACCCGTCACCATCTGCTTACTGAGTGCAAACAACTGATACGGATGCGTATACCGAAACGCATCTCCCTTCCATCCATCTCGACTGTTACTAAAACTTCTTTGCAAATGCTCATCAGCTCTCCAAGAAGCCGATTCTGCACTGGTGTAAATCCGGTAAATCCATCCAGTGCGATCACACTGTTTTTCAAAATCTCCGACTTTGCCACCATCTGACTGAGCACATCCCGCAGTTCTTCTTTTGTAATATATTTTTCTGCAAGAAACTGCTCGAACCCCTCGTATATCATGCGGATATCTGACAGCTTATAATATAGAAAACTTTCTTCATCCAGATTTTCCATCAGCACATCCAGCTCTTCGAATCCGACTCCATACTGTGTAAACTCAGAGATCACCGACTTGACCTCACTGATGTATCCCTGCTTTTTCAAGTTCCCTTTTAATACCATCAGATGATCTTCGTATTGTCCGGCGATTTTCCGAAGAATCAGATTCTTTCCTTCATCATCCAGAACCTGTCCTCTCGACTGTCCCACTTCCTCAAAAATGCGGTGTGCCATTCGTCCAAAACTTAAAACATCGATATTCATGATCCCGTGATTCGGGTGCAGTATGCACAGATCCTGCTGCGTCTGCATCGTAAACTGTTCCGGCACGATGACCAGATAGTTTATTTCCGGATGTTTCATTGACTCCTGAATGATCTTTTCATATAAATAATGCGATTTTCCCGCACCTGAATTTCCTAAAATAAATTGAAGCATGCTGTGTCCTTTCTTGTCCATTTCTCCTGTTTGTCTTATTGTAGCAGACCTGTACTCCTGCTTCTAGTCTGAATTAAAAAATCTCCGGGCTGCCCCGAAGATTTTCTGTTCTTTCTATTTTCTTTTTTCAACCGCCAGGATCACAGTCATGGAAAGGAGTGCCAGAATACAGTACGGTGCCGGATTCGCCGCATCTCCTGTTACAACTCCGGTTCCTGACGGACGTCCGGTTGGGATGTTTTCTGCCGGAGTTTCTGGTTTTTCCTCCCACTCACTTTTGGGATGGATTTCGATCTCATATACAGGCATTCCTTGTTCCAACACCGGTACTGCAACCAAAAACGGAGCCACTGCAAAAAATCCTTCCTCCGCAGAATATCGCTCTGTCTGACCAATAAGATATAACCCCTCTTTCAAATTGGAAAATACAAGTTTTCCATTTTTATCCGTCTCCCGATTCACGCCTTTCAGCTTTTGCTCTTTTGCATACTTCCACAACAATTCTGCATTCTCCCGCTGTCCGGAGGCAGAAGAATCATTCAGCACAACCTGTGCTCTTCTGAATTCATCTGTCAGTTCCCAGCCATTTTCTGTTGAATTTCCAACCTGATACAATGCGAACTTTGCTCCTTCAAAAACAACTTCTTTCTGGTGCATCGACGTTCCTTTGCATAGGATTTCTATCCGTCCTGTTTCCTGCGCATGAACTGCTCTTGTTCCGAATATCCCCATACAGACCAAAACTGCGATGCAAACCAGCACTCTGAATCTAATGTCTGCGCCTTTTCTCATTCTTTTTTCTCCTCTTCTGCTTCTTTGGCTGCGTTCTCAAACTGATCAGCTTCATCGTTCCCCAGATCAATCCCAGACAGATCAAACCGATCAGCAATATTTTCAGATGCAGCGGCATCCTGGCTTTCTGTGCCATTGCCTGCTCTTCAATCTTCTCTTCATACGGAATTCTGTGCCCCCGCACTAAGAGCCGATGGGTATTGACAGAATACGGGGTACACGTAACCAAAGTCATCAGATCCTGCCCCTGCTCAATTTTCAACGCATCGATCTGCGTTGGCAGAACCGTCAAAATCTGATCTACTTCATATGCCAGTGTTTCATGCATGACTTTGACAAAGAAGACATCGCCCATCTCCAGCTGATCCAAATCTGTAAACAGCTCCGCCGAAGGAGCCCCCTGTGCCCGGTCAGGACACTGTGCGTAGAGTCTCCTCCAACCGGAAGGGACGTATTTCCTACATGCCCAACTCCACTTTGCAAGACCCGCTCTTCTGTTCCATGATAGATTGGCAGCGTAACGCGGATTTTCGGAATCTTCAAATACCCCATCATCCCGTTTCCATCCAGATCCAATGCATTCAGATACGCTTCATCCTCTGTCTGTGTCCCGTTGGAAAATGGATCTTCGATAGCATTTAACGCTGTAAGTGACGCATTGTATGCTGCTGCCTGCTCCAGGATCTGCCGTTCCTCTTCCGGCTGTATGTCCTGCAGGATCTGCTCATAGGACGAAACAATCGTCGTTGCATTCTTTTCCTGCAAGTAATTACTCACAGTCGGGTATAATAATACAGAAAAGCCAAGAAGATAGCCCATGATCCTCAATAATTTCAGTCCTGTCTTTCGCATATCTTATTTCCTTTCCTCTATTATTATGAATATCATGCGTCAGACTCTGACCGCATGATACTTCTCTTATGAATGTTTACGTTTTTTACTTCTCATGAACAAATCATCACAACTGCCAGAATGGCAACACCTGCAATTGTAAAGATGACCGCTCCGATACCTCCGGTATTTGGAAGTTGTGTTCCGGATTTATTTTCAACTTTGATTGTCGGAGATTGATTCACCTGATTAGACGAAACTGTCTCTGTAATGCCATTGTATGTATATTTCACATCATATTTCGTCAGTTTTCCTTCCTTACTATAAGTTGGTTTAATCACGATCTCGATCGGCCCCGTCAACGCATTGTATCCATCCGGTGTGGTGGTCTCTTTCAGATAATAGGTTCCTTCATCCAATCCTTTGAACTGAATTTTACCAGATGCCGGAGTGATTGCTTCTACCCTGACTCCTCTGCTTTTGCTTTTCGATAAACTGCTGCGTTTTGACCATTTCCTTCAGACTCTCGTACAACGTTCACTTCTTCAGTACAGTCTTTATTTTTATATAGTTTAAATCCAACTCCGCTCAGTGGGGATTCGTTTTTATCTGCCATGAAATATTTGTTTACTGTAAAATCAAAGGTATGAACATCTACCACATCCGGAACAGATGGAACCCCAGCACTTGGATTGGAAGGATCATTACTGTATTCTACCTCCGCCTTATTGGTATTCGGATTCATACCAACAACTGCGTTCTCATTCACGGTAGCTGTATATGTCACAACAATCGGGTCTCCTGCCTGTGTTTTGTATTGGATAAAATTTAAAATTTCAATCGTGATTGCATTCGGATTTTCTCCCCCCTGAGTCAGTTGATACCCTGTATCTGCTGCCAGTGTCTGATTTCCAATCTTAACTTCTGTAACTCCCCCAAATGTCAGTCCCGCTGACAGAGTATCTTTAAATTTGAATACATAAGAATCATATCCTGTCATATCCGGAACATGAGAAGTCAGTGTATAAGTCACTGTATCTCCGATTGCTGTGCTCTGGTCGTCTGCAATCTTATCTACGACCGGATAAGAACTCTTCATATTGATTGTAACAGTAGAATCTGTGACATTGATCAGCATCGCCGGAGTTGCTACGCCACCTGTAATTCCATCCACGTTGGTTGCCCCTGCGAAATTAAACAGATAAAATCCATATGCAAGACCCGATACCGTTGTTGTCGTTTCTGTTGTTGTTGTCGTTGTACCATTCTTTTTATTTGCTAATGTCCAGGCCAAAAGTTCCTGAGACAATGCTTTTCTTGCATCTGGTGCTGTCTGATTGCTGACATACTCGTATGCCTTCTGAGAAAGAGCCTCTCCTGTCAGACCTGTACACCCATATTTTGCATTTAATGTAAAAAATCCTTCGAACTCCTGATTCAGCGTATATGCAACCGCTGTTCCACTTTTTGTTGCACTGAAAATCTGATAATATGTCAGGTTCTTGCCCGCAACCGTATTATTGATTGTAACAGTTCCTGTCGCAGCAGCATTTGCTTCTAATTCTCCTGCTGCCAGAGTTGTCAATGTCATTCCAAACAACATGATTCCTGCCATGATAATTGACAACATACTTTTGATCCATTTCTTTTGTGTTTTCATCTTTTTTCTCCTTTTACCTTTTTTCCGGTCTACCTGTGTGCATTTTACTTTCTTTTTCTATCCCCCTGACTTTCTTTTTTCTTCCTGCTGCAAATTGTAACCGCCAGAACTGCAACACCTGCCAACATGAAGATCCATGCACCGATTCCCCCGGTTCCCGGAAGGAATCTCCAATATTTATTTGTGATCACAACCGAATAAGCATCTTTTCCCCATTCGTATGTGGTCGTATATTTCTTCAAAACACTGCCATCCGGCTTCAGCTCTTCTACGATATATTGATATTTATAAGACGCCAGTACATTCCCCGCACTGTCTGTTTCTACATGATAGACTTCCAAATCCGGAAGAATCGTCTTCCATACGTTCTTTTCCTGATCTTTTCCATTTAAAGTAATGGTATGCGACGGGTCTTCATTGAATGTGGTATCCCAGATCTCCTGTCCGTCTTTTTCGTATTTTCTCGTAATTTTTATCTGAATTTCCTTTGGACGATTTGGATTGGAAAAGTCTTTCCACACTTTCTGAATCGTCAGGAAGAATTTCTCCGCACAAGGATCCTGCATCTCTGGTGTCTCCGGCTTCTCAGTATCTCCATTCTCCATCGCTCGAGTTCCTTCCATCAGCACTGCCGACGCACTTGATTCCCATACATGCAACTGTTTCTTTTCACTTCCACTTGCATTGGTCAAATATGCGTCTGATAGTCTCTATGTCGGCTCATGATCGGGAAATGTGTTACAGTGTAGATATTAAACAGCTTTCCTTCTACTTCTCCCTGTCGAAATTCTGTCTGAAATACTCCCTTTCCCGGTGCTACAGCCTGCTTCAGATCTGCATTTTCCTGCCGGTAGATCTGATAGCTGTTTCCCTGACCAACCACATCAATTTCCTCCTGATAATGGCTGCTTAGTTCCATCTGACCAATAAACTCTCCAATTTTTCCGGAAGCGCCACGAACCTCATCGGCCTGGATCATCTGATTCTGGATCACATAGCCTTCCTGATCCAATCCAATAAATCCTCCGGCGATTCCCTTCGCACCCTGTCCATCTCGATCGAACTCTGCATTTCCTCCATACACATCATATCCGTATGAAACTCCCTGAATACTGCTTTCTGTAATTTTCGTTCGATTGGCTTTGATCAGATTAATCTGTAAATTGGAATTGTCCTTCACACCATCCGGTGAGCATGGAAGCTTCACAGTCGAATCCCCGATCGTTATGATCGCAACATCGTCTCCTCCTTCATTTGGGTCTGCCCGATTCAGCGCAACGCTGATCTCCAGTCCAAGCAGCGTCACTCCCAGTGTCTTTCCATCTGCCAAAAGTTGAATTTTCAGCAAGCCGCCAAGTCCTACATTGATTACACCCAAATCCTGCAGATTCCCTATATAAAGAATCTCCAAAAGTTTATTCACGATTTGCAGTACGGCATTTAGTACTACAGAATTGGCTTCTGCTTCTACCAAATACGCCATGGTTGTTTTTCCGGCAAAACCTCCGGCAATCTCCTCACTGGAAACTTTTTTGATATTGTTCACATGACAGTCCCGGATTCTTCCAAGATCTGCAAGCCCTGTAAAACCTCCGGCAATCTCTTCTGAGCCGCCCTGTCCGTTTACTGTAAAACCTGCCGGGATTCCGATGACACGGCAAGATTCAATCGTAGAACCACAAACATCCAGAACTCCGGCTGTCACTCCCAAAATACCTCCTGCGACATTCGCAGAATCAATGTCCACTGTTCCGCTTTTTCCCAAGTGTCCGGCAAAGCTCCGGCATAGTTTGGAGCGTGAATCTGATTGATTCCCTGTGCTTCACAATTCTTTACGCTTCCGTTTAATACTGCACCTGCAAATCCTCCCGCACTTCCACTGTATACAATGGATTCCTGCTGTCCAAATTTTTCTTCCCGATCTGCTGATACGGAAATTCCTTCTCCGGAAGCAGTCACTTCTGCCTCATAAATATAACTTCTAAATGCATCCAGCACACTGATATTTCCGGCTGTGATCAGACCTAAAATTCCAGTCTTGTGATCATCGGAAAGAGAAGCTGTGCTTGCCACATCCGAAAGCCCTACAAATCCGCCGGCATAATACCCTCCGGCCACTTTCTGCAATCCAGATACGTGAATGCCTTTTTGCTCTGCCGGATCTCCAAGAACAGCTCCTGTGATCTCGCCGGCAAAGCCTCCCGCATAATCCGGTGTCTGCTGCGAATAGTATCCATCTACTTTCACCCCATCCGCCACACCGTTTACTTGTGCATAATGTACGGTAGAAACCGTTGCCTGAAGTACTTTGGCCAGATTGTCTACGTCTTTTAAAAGGACATCCAAAATTCCACCGATCAGACCCGCTGTATTGCCTGTACTTACATCTGCAACGGATCCCGGATCGATCTTTCCGACAAATCCGCCAACTGCATTTCCACCTTTGACAGAACGCACTGCATCCGCCTTACAAGGAGACTCCTGCGTTCCCCAAATTTGTCCTCCGATCACAACGCCTGCAAATCCGCCGGCATTTCCCTGTCCCATTTGATATGCAGTTCCAAACGCTTCTACATTCACTCCAGAACGATATCCCGATACCGACGCTTTCTTTACAACCGGAACAAACACCTCCACTGCTTTGAGCAAATCTCCCAAGCCAAGATCCAAAAGGCCCAGTAAGGAAACACTTCCAAACTGTGCGGCTCCTCCCGTCAGCATTTCTCCGGAAAAACCTCCGGAACTGCGCATCGCAGACACCTTCTTGAGATCTTCTACCTGCGCGTCAGTGACCGTTCCACCTTTCATTCTTCCGTTGTAGCCTCCGGCACATCCAGAATCCGCCTGAATGCCCTGCTCCAACTCAGACCGGTCTCTTCCGGCTTTTACCTGAAATCCATAGGTATACTGCTCCAGCATTGCCTGCAGCTGTTCTTCGGTCTCTACTTTCTGAACCCATTCTCCATAGGTCTTGTCACTTCCTACATACTCTACCCATGCATTCCATGTTGCAATATCCAAAAATTTCAATGGTCCATACACTGCCGTATGTTCTTCTGTGGGGTACATTGCGTTCAAAATTCCAAGCACATTTCCCACTTTTATAAGACCATCCAGGATCTCTACGCTTCCAAGCTCTGCCGTGGATGCACATTCCATGAAACCTGTGAATCCTCCGGCATACTCATATCCATAAACCGAACGCAGCCGGATCGCCGAACACGCTGTCTGCTCTCCTGTGTAGGCTGCCCCTTTCCAGTCTCTTGCATCATTTCCCCAGATATGACCACCTGCATTATGTCCTGCATAACCTCCAGCCATTCCCCGGAATACCGCCCGATCCGATGCTGCATCTGCACGTACTGCACCACCACACGGAACACAGGATGTATGGCTGTTACGGATGGTCGGAACAAACGTCTGACCCAGACTCAGCAGCCCATCTACATTCAACAGATGAGACAGCAATCCGCCTCCGGTCTTATCTAAGAGAGACGCCACATCTCCCGGCTGCAATTCTCCTACATAGCCACCGGCTGTCTCTTGTCCGATGATATACTCAAAGTTTTCCACATGAGAATTCTGAATATGTCCTCCGTTGATCAGTCCCGCATAACCACCGGCATAACCAATCCTTCCCGTACTGTCTTCACCACTGGCTTTCACGCTAAATCCACCTGGTTTTCCATAAACCGGTGAAAATTCAATCACTGAGACAACCACCGACAATGCAGATAACACATCTGTAAGCTGAAGGCTCTGTCCCAGAAGTTCCAGTCCGCTTCCAAGAGAAGCTGCACTTCCGATATCCATAAATCCGATGCATCCACCGGCATATTTCGGTGCGGTCACCGCATATGCGCTGCTTGCATCAAAGTACGATGGGGCATTGTTGTTTTCCAGCTCTTTTGGCGGCACAACCTTTGTGTGCTTCAATCCATCCACTGCGGAACGTGAAACCTGAACCCCGCTTCCCCAACCGATCAGCCTCCTGCACTTCCAGAATGGCTGTCTGTCTCTTTTGTTTTTTCTGCGAATACGGTAAACCCTGTCTCAGAATGGACACCCGCCGCCGTGATGATTGGAATATACGCATTCACAACACTCAACAGATCGCTGATGGAAATATTCAATCCCTTGATTCCGCCAAGAAGACTCAGACCTCCGCTCTCCGCAAGTCCCCCGGAATATGCCTTTCCGGCAAATCCTCCGGCGTAATAAGTTCCTTTTACCGATTCCAGCTGATAGACTGCATACGGCTTCTCAAGACCACTGTTATTTACGGTTCCGCTCTGCATGTCTCCCAGAAAACCGCCGGCTGCAGCAGCCTCCGCCTGAACTCCTCCTGAATTGGAAACATAGGAAACCGTACAGGAATTATACTCCGGAATCAAATACGCCGCTGCACTGAGCAGATGATCGATGCTCAAAATTCCAGGAAGCTTCACTTCGCTTCCTGCTCCCTGATCTGCCAGGGATGCAAGGCCTCCAGTTTTCGAAATTCCGCAAAAACCACCCACAGCTCCATCTTCCAGATCTGCATGAACAACTTCAGATTCCGGACCGTACAATTTGCTGCTTCTGCACTTCCACTCTCACCTAAAATCCACCGGCTGCAAATTGATCCTTCGCCCCTGCCTTATTGGTACCTGCTGCTGTCACTTCAAATCCAGATGCGATTCCTTCCACACTGCTGTTGTCTACCTTCAGAACAACCCCCTGTGCCAAGGAAAGCAGACTGCTGATTTTCAATAAATTGAGTCCCAAAAGATCCAGTCCTCCACTGTTGACCAGACTTCCGGTTCCGGCACTTCCGGCAAATCCACCGGCAAGATTCTTTGCCGATACACTGCCAAGATTCTTTACGGTTACATTCGTGATATTTCCACCGATCCCCTGTCCGACTGCTCCTCCTGCGTAATCTCCTTTTGCAGAGACACTGTATCCGGCCGCTTCTCCCTGCACCGTCACATCTTGAATGGAAAATGGAAGATAATCCCCAATTCCAAGTGTCGTATCCAGGATTCCTCCGGCACTTGCTGTGCCCGCATATCCGATCACGCCGCCTGCATATCCTTGTTCCACTTGAATCTGTTGCAGGTTCAGAACTGTATTTACTGCACCTGTTCCCGCATAATTCACTTTTCCTCTTGCAAATGGACGCAATTCCTGTACATTTTCCAGTGAAGATGACAAAATCTTACATCCGTCTCCTCTTCCGGCGATTCCACCTGCATATTGAGAGGCATGAAGCTGAAGACCTTTTTCACTTCCCTGTACCGTACATCCTAAAATTTCTGACGGCTTAATTCCAACAAGAGATAACAGTGCTGCTTCTTTTTCTGCATTTCCGCCTAATATGGTTCCCAGCCCTTCTTTGATCACATTGAGCAGGTTATTCTGACTGTTTCCAAAATATTGTTCCAGAGAAATTGCAGTTCCAAGGGATGCAAATCCGGTAAAGCCACCTGCATACTCCTGTTCTGCATGTACCTGTTCCACGCCGGATACGCTGCAGTCAACCGCATAACTGTTTGCCATACTTCCAGTAAAACCACCGGCAAAATTCTCAGCCGAAATTCCTGACACGCCTGTCACCGTTGAACCTGCTGTCACAGACTGGATCATCAATCCATCCACCAGATTCACCCCAAGATCATGAAGCGCTCCTTTGATCTCTGCATTGGCTGTAATCCCGGAAAAACCACCGGCGAATACCTTTCCCTGTATCTGTAGATTTTCTGCTGATACCGAAGAATTTGTAATATAACTTCCGGTCTGCTTTCCGACAAATCCACCATTATAGCTGGTCGTCTTCTCGCCTAACTGTCCGAATCCCGAAGCATATGTCACATGACACCCGTCGATCACCGGATTGTAATAGCCAACCGGAATCAACTGCTTCACATTCAATAAATTCCCATCCAACAGAATCGTAATCAGATCTCCCAGACCCACAAACGGAAGCACATTTAATAACTTCTCCAATAATGTGGTAATTCCACCCAGCAGTCCACTCAGACCTTCATACTGGGTCATTCCTTCTACATTTCCTGCAAATCCACCGGTAATGTCCTTTACATTTCCTATGGAGAGATTCTTTACTTCGCATCCGGAAATCTGAACTTCTCCATATACTCGTCCGACAAATCCGCCGGCTGCAAAATACGAAGGATCCTTTCCTGCAATGTTCGTCAAATTCATTAACAACTCTGACAAAGATCCTAACCCTACAAGATCCAGAATTGGTTTTAGCAATAATCCAAGAAGTCCCCCTAATAATCCAACCAATCCTTCCACCAATGAGGTATTATCTTTGATCTTCGTACTGTTATTTTGCACATGTACAGTATCCAGCGTGAGATTCGACACAGAAACCAGACCTGCAGACCTCACATAATCTGCTCTCTCACAGGCAATGGTTCCGAAAAAACCGATTCCCATATTTTTTCCATGTCCAAATCTCCGTTTTGTACCACTTCTATATTGAATATGGTCGGATTGACACCTGGCTGCATATTCAGCCGTCCTTCCATCTTTCCGGAAAACATCAGCGGTGTCCAGTTGACTCCGGCCAGATCAATGTCACGAAAGATGATGTATTTTTCACTCCGGCTGTAATGATGTCCGGAATCTTCAATGTCCATATTCGGATCAATTTCCCCGGTTTTCTGATTCACTCCACATCTTCCGGTCACCGCTCCTGAAGCATGCTCCAACTCCTGAAATCCATATTCTTTTTTTCCATTCTGATCCTGCAAAAGATCTGCATCTCCGCCATAGAGCATAATGGGATTCCCTTGCTTGTCCTTATCTACCTCCCATGTAAACCCATGCAGTTTTGCCTGATATACTGCTGTATATACCCTTTTATCAGAACCTATGGCCTGGAGCTGCTCTTTATTTCCGATCAGAATAAATTCTTCTCCATGTTCATCAGTATAGATGACTTGTCCCTGGAATGTTTCTTCCATCCTGTGCTGAAGCAAGGGTCTGTACTTTCGACTCTGGCATCTCTGTCGTAAAATGTCTGGAAATCACATATTGATGGGAGTGACTGTATGTAATGTATTGATCCCCGCTGGACGGAAACACCAGATTTCCGGTTCCAAAAAGTTCCGGGTCATAATCGTTGCTCATGATCGGTTCCTGTTCCGCCGTCTCCAGCCCCATCGTCATCAGTTGATAGAAATGATAGAGATATATAGTATCCGTCTCTTCCTGATACACAACCGGCTCCGCTGGTGTCTCATTCCCGATAAAATTGCCGCAAAAACCTGCCGGCAGCTGCCAGATATCGTTCGGATCCCAGACAATATCATTCATCATCTGATAGGTTCCGTCTACTGCATATGTAACACTCTGTCCTTCTAATACAAGCGGTTCGCCCTGACCAAAGGTCTCCTCCTTTATGTCTCCTGTTCGGATTTCCCGTCCGCTTCCGACCGCTTTTAACTGTTCCCGGTTATATAATTTGATTACTCCGTTTTCCAATAGTTCTGTATGGAAATTTTCTTCCTGCGGCGCAGCTTTCTCCGAATCCATCACGGACTCCTCTTGTCCGGTAGTTTTTATCTGCGACTCCCCATATGTTTCTTTTGTCTCTCCTGCATATACAGGAACGCTTTGAAACAGGACTGCAATACACAAAAGCCATGCGATCCACTGTCTGCACACTTTTCGATATTTCTTCTTTGACATATCCAAACTCCTCATTCGATCTCTTTTCATTCCTCAATATCTAGGTCTAAAATCTCTGCTTTTTCGACACAGCGCAAAAAATCTGTCGATAACATTGAGTATTATACCCCTTTCATTTTTATTATCAATACATTTTCCTGTTTTCA
>ENA-OQCK01000163-OQCK01000163.1-human-gut-metagenome-genome-assembly--contig:-NODE-163-length-40057-cov-3.044578_pt1 | contig 40057 bp, 45 predicted proteins | sample MGYA00242498_ERZ504578 | MGnify/ENA primary metagenome ERZ504578 (study PRJEB26092, sample SAMD00036229) | human gut metagenome | host: Homo sapiens | study: EMG produced TPA metagenomics assembly of...
TTAAATACATTTTCTGAAAAACTCACGCATTTCGCGACGACCTATAAATAGATGATTCTCTACTGTACGACGACTGAGTTGCAAGGCTTCCGCTATTTCAGTAGATGTCTTGTCTCCATAACGACTTAAGGTGTAGACTATCCGACGTTGTTCGGGGAAGATAGCAAGCCGACGTTGTTCAGCCGAAGCTAAGTCATCGGCAATTATTGCTCTTCTGTCTCATTGGACGAAGTAACGGCAAAATCATACATATAACTGTCTATCTCCTGTTTCTTATAATACCGACGAATATAATCGGTTACTATATTACGTGCAATGGCGAACAAAAAATACTTCACTGTATCCGGACGGAGCATCTGTTTATAGTCCAGCAGACGTACAAACACATCTTGAGCCAAATCCTCAGCTTCGTAACGATGAGTGATACGATAAGTAATATAGGTAAGAATCACCTGATGATATTCTTTATAAGAATTAGTGATAATGTTGTCGGAAGTGTTAGTTATTGTCTCCATAATACTATCTTTTTCGGTTTTAATCACGATGCAAATATAAAGGTGATTTCGGATATAGTAACCGGAAAATGGAGCATATCAATCTCAACGAATCGAGATAGACTCATTTTAATATATAACCCTAATAATCAATACATTACCCTCAACTTTATAGAGTCTCATTTTATAAAATGAGACTCTATAAGCTAAATACAATATGTTTTCGCTCAGCTTACACTCCTTTACTTTCATCCCTTCATTCTTTTATCTTCTCTCCTTTTATCATCTTGTCGTTTTAGTATCTCATTAAAGCTGTCACTGAAATACTAGAGATAAGTTTCATTGCATTAATGACAAACTTACTTTGTACTTATAGTAAAGTTACTGTTGATTTAGAATAAACTATAAACGCAAGCTTTGTTTTTATAAATGAAACCTTCGTTTTATAAATGAAGTTGCGTTTATAAACAAAGCTTACGTTTATAATTTAATCCCTATGAAAAACAACTTTGTAATAGGAACAAGAAAAGTTTATGCAGGATGAAGCAGAACTTATCTATTAATAGATTACAGATTAAAAAAGAGGTTCACCGAAATTTATTCCTCCTTAGCAGTTCCACCTATGCTACGGATATATTCGTTCGGAGTGACTCCCGTACTCTTTTTGAATGACCGGAAAAAAGAAGCACGTGAACTAAAGCCGCAAAGTTCTGCCAATGCAGTTAACGTATAGCGGGAATAGTGACTGTCCTCTACCATTTTCTTAAATTGAGTGACGCGGTATTCATTGATAAAGTCATAGTAAGACTGATTGAGATACTGGTTCAAAAGATACGATAATGAATGCGAAGAAGTATCTAATGCGGAAGCCAGATCACCCATTTTCAAGTCGGAATTAATATAAGGCTTTTCTTTCTCAACATAAGCCACCAGTTTTCTATGAAGCTCCACGCATTCTTCTTCAGTTAACCTATTCGTCTTATACTTCTCTTCGGTAACAGTAGACGACTGTTCAACAATTGTTTCCGACTGTTCCGTCTCTTGTTCTTTCCGGGATATTTCCTCCACCGGTGTTGAAGCTACCTGAACAGGAGAAGTGAGTAAACGGCGCATACGCTTCCATACATAATAACGTATAAAGGCTATAATTCCTATGATTAATAAGACAAAAAGCGCCCATCCCCACCAAGGTATCATAGGAAGTACCGTCACTTGACAGGTAGCTTCCGAATGTTCATTTCCCGGAAGACGGACACGGAATGTATAAGTCCCGGAAGGAAGTCCATAATAAGAAACCTCGTTCTGTGCTGCCAATAGTTTCCAGTCTTTATCAACCCCTTCCAACTGATATTCATACAGCAAGGCAGAAGGCAGTCCGTAGGCAAAATCCGTAAAACAGAAAGTAAGATTATTCTGATTATATTTCAAAGACGAACCGGTAAAAGAAACACCATTAGCCAATATATCTGTAAATACTATCGGACGCGCCTTACCACGTACTTCATCCACACGCTTCGGGTCAACGTAAATCAATCCTTTGGTATTGCCGAACCATAGTATTCCTTTATCGTCTTTATAGGCAGCTCCGTTGGTAAATGTTGGTCCGGGCACTCCATCGTTGAAAGTGAAAGCGTCATACTCTTCGCCTTCTTTCTTTATACGCAGCAAACCGTCATTACAGCCTACCCACAACCAACCTTGATTATCCTCTACAATCGCCATCAGAGAATTGTCGGGAAGCGTGGAAAATACGGACTGATTATAGAAGCGGTCCATTGTCAGCGTAGACGTAAACAAACTCCCTTTCTCACGGATAAAATAAAGATTATGTTCGGAATCTTCATAAATTGTTCGAACTTTGTCTTTATTCACGAATCCTTCAGGAAAAACATTGGAACGCAAGTTCTGGGAAGCCGGGTCATAAATACACATACCGGTTTCAGTGGCAATCCACCCTTTACCGGTAGAATCAAAACTGACCTCATACACGTTGCCCTCCGGCAGTTGAGAATTGGCACTGGTAAAGTGCTTTATCTGTTTTGTCTGCCCATTATAGTTGAATAGTCCCTGTGAGGTTCCTATCCAGAGATTTCCCTTTGTATCCGGTTTCACACAGAAGATATGTCCTTTTTGAAAAAGCTCCGTATCACTTTGGGAAAAATATTTTAGCGATAACGTCTCCGGATTCAATACCATCATGCCGCCCCCATAGGTACCTATATAATATTCTCCTTGATAGAAGCTGATTGTCAGTATCAAATCCGAGGTCAGGACAGGTTTTACAAAACTCTTGACCATTCCGGTAGCCTCATTTATATAGAACAAGCCGTCACGCGAACCGATAACTTTCTCCTGCCCTCTGCTTATGAAAGAACGGATAGAGAGGTTTGCCGAATTAAACAAAGGTGGATAGGCATACGTACGGAAAAGACCGTTCTGGTAGAGTGAATAATCCAAGCCTGCCTGAAAATGCCCTACCCAAACGGCACCCCTGTCATCTACGAGTAAGGAGTAGACAGAATTACTGCGAATCCCTTCCTTATCACTTACATCATGGTAGAAACGACGCGTCACCTGCTGTTTTTTATGTGAAAGAAAATGGACGCCATTGCCATCGGTAGCTATATAGACGGTTTCTTTTCCATCACTGGAAATGTCGGAAATAACATCGCATCCTAAAGATATCGTATGAGAAAACGTCTTCTTTTTCATATCAAAACGTACTACTCCCTGGCTCATTGTCCCCAAGTAGAGCGTTTCCCCGATACGGGTGAGGCAACGGAAATAATCGGCTTCGGGCACATTTTCCTGAAAATGCCAGGAATCAATCTTTCCGTCTTTCAATGAATAGGAGAATAGCCCTTGCACCGTAGCCAGCCATAGTGCGGTTTTATCTTCATTCAGACAAATATCCATGATTCTGTTACAAGCGGCCAACATATTCCGGTCTGTCAAAACTTGGAGCAACTGACCGTCTTTATGAATGAACAACCTTTCTCCGTACCGATATAAAGAATATCTCCATCGGATAGTAACGTATTGACGGCAAAATCTATCTTTTCGGGAACAATCCTCTCCAATTGGCCACTTGCACGGTTCAACCGCCAAAGTCCGATACCATTTCCCACCAAAGTTGCTTATTGGCAGTTTCCGTAATCGTATTTACACGCTTTTTTCTTCCCGACTCAATGCCCCGGAATTCAAAATGGCGCACTTTCACACCGTCAAAACGATCGAGGCAATTATCTGTCCCTAACCATACAAAACCTCGGAATCTTTATAAATGGCATTGACCAACAGTCCGGATAATCCGTCGGACATGACGACATTACGGAATGTGTAATTCTGAGCTTGCAGTTCCACACCACAAACCAAATATATTAATATAAGAATCAGATATTTAATCGTGTTCTTCACTTACAACTGCTTCCTTTCATATTAAACATGTGACAAACATACATAAAAATCTCCAAAAGAGCACATTCCTTTTTCCTAAAAAAGTCTCCCCTTCATGTTGTTATATGACAAGCAAATACGAAGGGGAAAGATTATTTACTCAATGCTATGAAAGATTTTATTTGCGGCTGTTCAAATAATCATTTTTATCCGAACCTTTTTTCAACCAATTCAATCATATAGCTATAAGTATATTTCTTGTCAAGCAAGCGATATTCATTGTGCGGATACATTCCCCAACTATTATCTCCGCCTAATCCGCGCTGCTTCAGGTCAACGTGCAAGAAGATATTTTTTTGCGGAACAATGTCGATAGTATGCTGTAATTTACGAGTCAGACCGGGGTCAAGATCTTCCGGTGAGAAATGCAATGCGGAAAATGAGATAGGTTGCAAGCCTGTAATTTTCACTCCCAGTCCTCCGCTATCCAATAAAGTCAGCCAACGAACATCTGTTTTATTTCCTGTTTCCTGCGGACGTATATACCAATAGAATTGATTTTCTACCTTATCCTCATATCGTCCGATGAAGGCCCCCGAATAACGGTCGATATAGTTTTCAAAAGGCCCTCTACCATAATAGGTCAAGTTTTCATAAGGTTGATGCAATTCCATACGCATACCAAAACGGGGAAGTTCGGGAAGTTTCGTTCCTGTCAGGTCGATACTGCCCGTCACAATGACAGTTCCGTTATCCCGTACCAAATATTCCATCGTATAAGGCACTTGAATATCGCTTAAGACCCAATCAACCCTTACGGATAACCCTTTTTCATTATTCTCCCCTATTGTCACTTTCTTCACATAGCGGTTGACATGGGCCGTCCGCCAGACACCTGCCAAAACGGGCATTTTATTCCCAAAATCATTATCTATCGGAGCACGCCAAAAGGCTGGTTCGGGATATTGCCTGATAGGTTGCTTGCCATTTATCATATAATCAAACAAGATTCCCTTTTTCAAATCAATCTTACCTGAAACGGCACCTGATTGAAAAGACAAAATATTGTCTTTTGTTTCATAAGACAGTTTTCCCGAACAAGGCGGAAGCGATGTGAAGAAACTACTTTTATTTAATTGCATTTGCTCTCTAGCTACTTCATAGCCAGCAGGTACTAAATCGGTAGCAACCCGGGTGTGCACATAGAGATTAAGGAAATACTCATTTCCGTCTTCTGGAATAACGGGGAGAGATAAACGTATCTCTTTTTCTTCATGAGGTTTTAAATCAACATTGAAATCCCCCGTAGATATTTTTTCTCCGTTTTTGTATATTTCCCACATGAAAGCATACTCATCCAGATTGGTAAAGTCATAACGGTTTTTAATAGAAATAATTCCTTTCCCCAAGTCTTTTGCGATAAACTGAATGTACTGATACACTTCTTCACTTCATACGCTTGTGGTTTAGGAATACCATTGGCAGAAATCAAACCGTCAGTTCCCGTGTTTAGTTCCCCTTTCTTATCTTCCAGCCATTTATAACTACCCATCTTACCATTATACGTCCAATAAGTACGTCCGTCTCTTGGTTCGGTCTTTATCTTAAATCCCTGATCCATAAAATCCCAGATAAAACCGCCCTGCAAGTTAGGGCTGTCATAAATAATATCCCAAAGGTCTTTAAAATTGCCATTGCTGTTTCCTTGGGCGTGAGCATACTCACACATGATAAACGGTCGCTGTTTGCCGGACTTCCGATATTCTGTTATTTTCCACATATTGGGATACATCGGACAGACAATATCTGTATTCCAATCTTCCCAAGCCTGCTCGAACTGTACAAAACGACCGGGGTCATATTTCTTCAAACGTTTATACTCATCGTGGAACACGATTCCATTGCCACATTCGTTTCCTAATGACCATCCGATGATACATGGATGATTTTATCCCTTTCGACCATTCGGGTGATACGGTCGACATGAGCAGCATACCATTCGGGACGATAAGCAGGATGCGGAATGGTATCTTAAAATAAGGAACCGAACCCATTCCATGAGTTTCAATATTGGCCTCATCCACTACATAGATACCATATTGATCACACAATTGATAGAATAATGGATGATTGGGATAATGACTGGTACGAACAGCGTTCATGTTCAGTTGTTTAATCAGTCGCAAATCATTCATTATGATTTCGCGAGTCTGCGTATGTCCCAAGCTGTCGTTATGTTCGTGACGGTTAACACCTTTTATATAGGTGGGTACACCATTTACCAGTAGCCGTGTATTCTTAATCTCAATGCGACGGAATCCGACTTTATGAGCCACTACCGTCTGTTGCTTGTCGTCATTGGCTCGAAGTGTCAGAATACAGTCGTAAAGCGAAGGGTGTTCAGCGCTCCATTTCCGTACATTGCGCACAGTGCCTTCGAAAGTAAGTGTAGTACTTATATCTGAGATACAATATGCTTTCTGCGCAGATAAGACAGTCTTCCCCCCTGCGTCCTTCAATTCGAGTGTAAGTGTCCCTTTTTGTAGAGTTGCATTAGCATTGAACGAACGCAAGTCTACAGTAGCCCGAAATTGCCCGTGTCGGTAGGTATCGTCCAGTCCTGCATGCAAAAAGAAATCCCAAATGGTCGTTGGGGATAAGCGGTCAGAAAAACATCGCGTTCGATACCGCTTAGACGCCAAAAATCCTGGTCTTCCATATAGCTGCCATCGTGCCAGCGATACACCTGTACAGCAAGTAAGTTCTCTCCTTTTTTTAAATAGTTTGTCACATTAAATTCTGCCGGAGTCTTGGATGCTTTAGTCATACCCACCTGCTGTCCGTTCACATAGATACGGGCGTAGCCGCTGATGGAACCGAAGTGCAACAACACTTCACGCCCCTGCCAGTTTTGAGGAACCGTAAATGTGCGCCGGTAAGTCCCCACAGGATTATCAACGTCGATATAAGGTGGATTGGGTGAAAACACATACTGAATGTTGCGAATTATCGGCTCACCGAATCCTTGGATTTCCCAGTTGGAAGGGACAGTAATTGTATCCCAATCATTGTCGGATAAATCTGTACAATAAAAATCTTTTATGCTTTCTGCGATAGAGGGAGCATAAACAAATTTCCACGTACCATTCAACGAGTATTGCCAAGACGATTTTTGTGGATTATCGTTCACAGCATCATCTGTCCGCTCATAAAGGCGAAAGTCAGCGTGTGGTTTCTCTTTGTTCCACTCATATTTGGTGGGATTTTCCCACTCGTTGTTTTGCGCCTTTGCCGTTTGAGATAAACCACCAAAAAGACAGGAAAGGAATAATAAGGTAGAAAATAATCTATTTATCATAAGATAAAGGGTTGTGAGGGTTTCCATTGAGTAACGTCAAGGAGTTAAGAAGCCTAACCTCTTAACTCCTTGAAATCAGTAAGAAAATCTCAAAAAGTTATTCTTCAGTATACAATAATGTTCCAAACCCCAAATCACCGGCTTCGGCAGTACCACGCTCGCCATATCCTTCGGGGCGTTCTTTTTCGGCAAAAGCTTGCGAATATGGAGCATTCATACCTTTCACCTTGGCATAATGGTTGTAAAGGAGTTCCCATCCCGGACGGCACGCCCTTTACCGTCGGCCGACACCTTCTCGTGCCAACCGTATTTGGGTGATAGTAAGGTTCGAAAGGCATTTCCACATCTTCGGCCGAAGTTAAGTTATACTTAGCCGTATATTCGCAGAGGTCGAGAATGATGTTGTCGTTATAGGCAAAAAGGTCGATACCCATGTTATAGGCTGTACGACAGAAGTAAGCGTGTAAGCCTACGTTGAGAGTAGCGTGCCCCTGGTCGCGTCCCATCTCTTGGCTCTGTGCCAAATGTCTGCCTTTCACTTTTCCCGCAGGATCCTCGTGCATGCCTTTCACCGACCATTCGATACAGCCCATACCTTTTCCGTGATAGAAAAATTCCAAGGCTTGTTTAATCTTGGCATCGTCATCGTTCAGCACGCCGATAGAAAGAATCGTGAGCATGGCGGGCAGATCCCAACTCATCCAGCCCGAAATGGCTGAAGAATTAAAGTGGTTATCCAAAAATCATCACAGATAGGATAGAAAGTTTTATCTATCCATTTCTTGAAGACTTCAAAATCTTCGGTTTTCCAGCCTTCGTAATCCCGCATCAATTCAGCGGGAGCAGCAAACTGGTATCCGATAAATCCGGCGGCAAGCAGACGATGGCTGTCGTCGGGCCATGTTTTATAATTCACCCCCTTACAAGTCTTAGCCCATCCGTTCAGAATTTTAACAGCTGCCTTGGCATAATCTTCATCTCCCGAAATTTTCCAGCGTACAGCCAACTGATAAGCGGCACCGGCATCGAAAGCGGCCGTATTGAAGTTGCCACCTTGCGAGTGACGTACAATTTCTTCTTGCGGGTTTGCGTTGTAGCTCAGTTGGGCAAATCGGCTTTCGCACAATTTTTCCCAACCGCTAATCCAAGGTTCGGCACGTTCGTTCACTTTGCGGCGTGCGCGTTCAAAGTCAGCTTCGGTGTTCACCAGACAAGGATGCTTGATGATGTACTCATAATTTTCATTGGGGTTGATTTCGCGTTGCCATGGTTCGGGAGTTCCATTCTCAAACTCAGCACTACAGCCGATCAGCAACACAAACGTTATGCTGCTCACGAAGGTATAAATCAGATTTTTCATACATTCAATTTTCATTTTGTTATTCAATCAGTTTCCAGAGAAAGTAGATGCTATTGTTTACCACTTTCGTTCTTTATCAAATCTTTCAGTTCTTGTTCCGATTCGAAAGTCTTTATCCAATCCACATAAATGCTACCTGTTTCATTGGTTTCATACCATATTTTCCAAAATTGAAGTTCCACCGTGTCGTACTTCGTCAATGAGGTAGGCATATACTGTTGGTTTTTGCCAAGGAATTTCTTCGTGAAGTCGGCGTAGAATACTTTGTATTCACCGCAATCTACCACAGTCATGGCATTTTTTCCTTTATCGGTATCTTCGCCATATTTACCGGCTACGGTAATACCGCTTCCGCCCCAAATGTCTAGATACCACTCTATACTCGTTGATGCTTCGAACACATTTTCGGGAAATTTCATTTTAAAGGCTAAGATGGGATAGTTGGTTACGTTGAACCCAAAACCGCCGGTGCGACAAATGCGAACAGCTTTGTAAGTCTTATCTTCACCGGGGAAAATACGAAGTACTCCGTCATTCTCCATCCATTCAAATTCCCGGTGAGTAAAGTTTCCGAATGGCTGCCAGATATTCTCGACAGTAAACTGGTCGTTCATTAAACCTTCGCTCACGCTGACACTCATCGTAGCTTTGACAGGTTTACCATCACCATAGTCGGCCAAAGCGGTAATTACTGCATTGCCATAAGCCTTCGCCACGAACCGGCCTTTTTCGTCAATCTCTACAACATCCGGCTTACTGCTTTCCCATGCGATGTACGAAAGCGTAGCATCTATCGGCGTTACATTCATCTGTGGAGTGTAGGTTTCGCCCAAAGCTAGTTTGTCTGTTTCTTTCACAAATTCCATACTTTCGATATAGATAATGGGCTTCACCTTAATTTCAAACTCTTTCGTGAAATGTTTGTCGTCGGTAGCGGTAACTTGGATGCGTGCCTTTCCTTCAGCTATGCCCTTCACCTCGCCTTTTTCATTGACGGTGGCTTTATCGGGAGTTAGGCTTTCCAAATCAACCCGGGGTAAGTGGGTCGGCCGGAGTAGTCTGCCAAGTGAGGGGCAAAGTCGAGGTTACAAACACTTCGAGGTCTTCATTAGTGAGATTGATATCAGTGATGTGAATAATTTCGTTTACTATCTTCACATTAATGGTCGAAGTGACAGAATAGCCCACAGCCGGCTTGGCCGAAATTACCGTACTACCGGCCTTCACTGCCGTGATGCGTCCTTCGGCATCTACGGTAGCCACATCGGGCACAGTCGATTTCCATACCACCTCTTTGTTGAAAGCCTCATCAGGACCTATAGTATATTTTATCAAAGTGTCAGTGCCTATCAGCAGAGGCAGTTCGGAGGTCACTTCAAGGTTGATTTCCTTAACGAGCACTCTCTCTTCTAAAACAGGGGATACATCGTCATCGTTGCACGAAACGGTCATCATCAAGCCAGCTGTAATCAGTGCTGCAAACGCACCCTTTGAAGTATATTTTTGTATGTCATAATTCGATTACTTTATAAATGAATAATGAATGGATTATTGGTTCCAACCCGGATTTTGTTTCAAGTTGGAGTTCAGTTTGAGCTGGTCGGTGGGCAGCGGCAATAAGTAATGCTTTTCATGCCAGTTGCGTCCTTTCTCGTGGATAATACAACCTTCACCATCTTTCTCCTTAAAGGAAGCATCAGGCCATCTGTTTTCAAAATCGGTACCTTTCCACTTCACACCGGTGAGGTTCATCGGCATTTCGTCTTCGGCCGTTTTCCAACGCTTCAGATCATCAATGCGGAAATTCTCATCGAAAAATTCGATGGTACGCTCACGACGAATCTCTGTGCGCATATCCAAATTATTCGCCGTAACAAAGTCGTTAGTCAAGTCAGGCATTTCGGGGTTGATGCGTTTGCGTGTCAGGTTCAAACTGATGGCTAAGTCTTCATCCGATATTTGTCCATCGCGTTCAAACACGGCTTCGGCATAGTTCAGCAGTACCTCGCATAGCGGATGATAGGGAAATCGTAAGCTTCCATACCGGTAGGCACTCCGTCGCGTTCGCTACACCACTTGTGGGGAAAGTACCCCGTACCCGTCTGAGGCATGAAGTTCCTATGCGAGGCATTGGCTATTTCGGCTGCATTGCCGCTCCAATCAATGCGTCCGCCGTTTGTACCCCAGTAAGTTTGTCCGGGCACCATAAGCTGATTGTTCATGCGGTTGTCGCGATTTTATATTCATCATCCACTTTCGTGTAATTCCACGTTTGGGGATTGATGGGCAACCCATTGCTTTGCAGATACATATTAGCCATTTTACGAGTAACATACAAGGCATTACCCAAACGCCCTTGGGTTATGTTGAACCCGATAGAATTGATAACAGGGTCGTGACGGCGGGTAAAGATATACTCTTTATTACCTGTTTTATTGATACTGGCAGGGTTCGACTTTTCATTTTCCAAGATAAAGAGATACTTGTAGGCCTCCGTACCCAATTCTTGAGGAGCAAAAAGTTCGAATGCTCCGCCCGCCATCACATCATGAGCGCCTGTGCTGCGGTATTGAGCAAATCTTTTGTACGTTCGGTATTTTGACCGCCATTATGGAATTTCTCCCATGTACTTCATAGAGGGCTACACGCGAAAGAAATGCCAAAGCGGCTTCGCAGGAGAGGCGGCCTTCATCGCTGCTGCTGATAGCCTTATCGACGGGTAATAGTTTAGCGGCTTCTTTCAAGTCGTCAATGATGAAGTCAGCTACCTCGGTACGCGGATTACGGGCCTTCTGCATCTCAGGCGAGTCGATGTCGAGCGGTGTGCGGGTAATGATAAGATCACCATAAGCTGCAACAACTCAAAGTAACAATAAGCACGGAAGAAACGGGCTTCCCCCACCGAAATGGCAATGTCGGCTTGTTGTTCATACGTATCGGCTTGTTGCAATAAAGTATTGGTTTGACGAATACGATTGTAATTGTCGGTATAATGCTTGTCTGACGACGGAATACTGTTCGTTCCGTTACTATAGATGTTCACCGTGCTACCGGCAAACAAGTCCGAGCGAATATCAGCGTGCTGACTGTCGTCGAGCCATCGAAAGTCGGCCGACCAGCTGTAGAACTGGGTGGCAAAAAGTTTGAAGTGTTCGGGCGACTTCCAATAGTTGGTATCCGCCAATTGCGTCTTGGGTTCAAGGTCTAAACACGACTGCATGGTCATGGCGCAAATGATTCCTAAAATATATGCTATTTTTTTCATTGTTATCTTCAATATTAAGAATAAAAATTAGAATATGGCATTCACACCGAAAGTCACGGTGCGGTTAAACGGATAGCGTTGCTTGTTTTCCACTTTGCGGGTGGCTTCGGGATCCCAACCATCGGTGATATACGATTTTTCCCACAAGTCGGCGCCCGATACATAAATACGCAGGTTGCTGATAAAACCGCTCTTATTCATCCATGCCTTTGGCAATGTGTAACCTAGTACAATCTCTTTGAGACGCAGGTAAGCTCCGTTATCGGCCGACCAGGTAGAAGGAATGTAGTTGTAGTTATTGATGTCATTACTGTTTGAATAAGTAGGGAAATGGTTATTGGGAGTTTCAGGACTCCATACATTACCTACCGACTGGTTGGTAGTGTTCAGCCAAATAGCTTTGAAAGGCACTTTCCAAGAGTCGATTTCACGATAAATGGTACGCTTGCCCACACCTTGGAACACGGTATTGAAATCAAATCCTTTCCACTCGCATCCGAAATTAAACGAGAACGAATATTTTGGGTCGTCGGAACCAAGAAATACAAGGTCGTCTTGTGTCAGTTTACCGTCTTTGTTCACATCTTCATACATGTGGTCGCCCAAACGCAAGTTGGCAGGTAGAGCGATAGAGTTGCTGCCCACATATTTGTCCACATAATAGTCCAGTTGGTCTTGGTTTTGTACCTTGCCCACATAGCGGTAACCAAATACCGAGTTGAGTGGGTAGCCATTCACAGCTTCGTTATAACCTGCGCTCACCACGATGTTACCTCCATCGACTAGTTTGTTGGTCATATAGGTTAACGTACCGCCAACGTGGTAGTTGAAACCGCCTATCTTGTCACGCCAAGTCAAGCTGGCATCGTAACCATTGGCCTCAAACTTACCGCTATTAGTACTGGGAGCAGTTCCACCCAATACACCGGGGTGCAGACGCGAAACCAGCATATTGTCGTTTTTCTTTTTAAAGACCTCGAACGTACCTGTAAGGCGATTGTTGAGGAATCCGAAGTCAATCCCCAAGTTATAGTTGTAGATACGTTCCCAAGTACGCATGGTGCTCACCAGTCCGGCAGATTCCACATAGGTTCCTTTCGAGTTGCCCAACAAAGCGCCACTGTTCGATTTGTAATTGTAAAGTTGGATGCCGTCATAGCGTCCAATACCATTTTGATTACCTACCTCACCATATGAGGCACGTAGTTTCAGTTCATTCACATAGTCACGCAAGTTCTCCATGAATTTCTCTTCAGTGATACGCCATCCAGCTGATGCGCCCCAAAAGAAGTTCCAGCGGTTCTTGGGCAAAAATTTCGAAGAACCGTCGTAGCGAGCATTCACTTCAACCATATATCTCGACTTGTAATTATAATTCAAGCGACCGAAATAAGAGAGAATGGCTTCCTCAACGGTCTACCTTGTCTATGTAAATTTGTCCTTTACCGTTAAGCGATTCGATTGCCGCTTCTACGTCCATTGCTTTGGTGCCGCTATAATCGTAAGCGGCATAATCGTATTGCACACCTCCCATAAGCGATATGTCATGAACCTCATCAAATAATTTCTTATAAGTGAGGAAAGCTGATGCCGTGTAATTGTCGGTACGCGCAGAACTTTTAGTATACGATGATTTTTCTTTTGCGGGATAGGGAGAGTTCTCATTTTGAATCGGTGTACCGTCGTATTGATACCAATCAATCGAAAGATATTGTTCGTCACGGGCCGCATTGTTCGTTGAGTATCCCAAAGTTCCCTGAAAATCAAGACCATCCAAAATGTTCACTTTCAAAATCTCGTTCACATTCATTGTGGTCACCACAAGTTTGTTGTCACCACCCAATTCGGCCGACCAGTTAGGGGTATGAATGCCTCCCCACGCATACGGTTTGCCATCAATAGTCGAAACCGGTAGCCCTGGCTGTGGTATGCTACTGCCTAATATACTACCAATCTGTGTAGGAGCCACCTGATGCTGACGACTAGCTGACATGTTGGTTTCCAAGCTGATACGGTTGTTTATCTTGAAACTGTTGAATAAACGTACGTTATAGCGTTCGTTCGAGTTGTTCCCCCATTGCAACGTCCCCTGGTCGTTCAAATAACCCAACGAAAGTCGGTAGGTCGATTTTTCCGAACCTCCGCTTACGCTGAGGTTATGCTGGGTAGAAGTGGCATTTCCCCAAAGCACATCAGTCCAGTTCATATCGTGAAACACAAAATCGGCCACACCACGGAATCCTCCCGGAATGGATCTTCATCGGGGTTGTTTCCACCATGCAGATTAATCCAACTCCCCTTCATCGCTTTAGCCAAACGGGCATAACGTACCCAGTTGTCATCTTCGCCATAGCCGTCATTCAAACGGGCTTGGAGCACACCGTCCGTCCATTCGTCCATGCTCATCATGCGGGGCTGTAAACCCACAATTTTACGTGTAACCGAACCACTATATTCCACTTTGGTTTTGCCGGCATCGGGACGTTTGGTAGTTACCAAAATCACACCACCCGCTGCTTTTGCGCCATAAATAGCAGCCGAAGCATCTTTCAGGAAGTTAATGGTTTCGATGTCATCGGCATTGAGTTGAGCTATCTCACTCACACCACTGGCAGGTACACCGTCAATAATCAAGAGAGGTTCTACCTTGTTTTCGAGACAGAGCCACGAATTGAGACACCCCATCCTTCTTCACCAGGAGCAGCCGACGATCGGGTGATGCGTAAGCCCGGAACCTGACCTTGCATAGCCGAAAGCGGATTGGGCACCGTACCTTTGTCTTTAAAAAGTTTTTGGTCGACCACTGTTACCGAGCCTGTCAACGATTCTTTTTTCTGAGTACCATAACCTACCACGACAACCTCATCCAGCACCTCTGTATCTTCGTGCATGATAATTTTAGCCAGATTCGTCCCTTTTACAGAAACTTCCAACGTCTTATAACCAATAAAAGAAATCACCAACGTACCACCTGATACATTATTCAAAGTAAAGTTTCCATCATATCCGTTATCGTACCATTGGTAGTGCCTTTCACCTTGACATTGGCACCAATAACAGGTTCTCCATAGGAATCCACGATTTTACCTTTGATTGTCCCAGTCTGCGAAACAGCCTGTACTTCTCCCACATAGGCAAATACCGCCTGCGGAGCACCTGTTACAAGGCAGAGGCCATCACCGTAGAGAATAGAAATCTTCTCGATGAGAATCTGAAGAGATTTTTTTTCATATACATAAAATTTAAAACTAACATTTATACTATTTATTCTAATATTAGATACACTGTTGGATATACTCACGGATTTCTTTCCGACTGATAAACAAGTTGGTTTTCCACCGTACGGGAAGAAATTCCCAATTGGGCGGCAATATCAGCCGAGGATTTATTTTCGAAACGACTCATGATATAAATCTTCCGACGTTGTTCAGGAAGCTGATTGGCGCGCTCCCATTCGCATGTCAATAGATTATTGGCAATGATCTGACTCTCCACTTCATTGGTACAAGTAGGAATCCGGTCGAAAAGATAGGAAGTTACTTCTTGAGCTTTGTAAAAACGACGCAAATAGTCCGTTACTAGATTCCGGCAAATCGCGAATATAAAATGTTTCACTGTTTCCGGACGCAATATCTGCTTATAGTCCATCAAACGCAAAAAGACATCTTGTGACAGATCTTTTGCTTCTTCGTCCTTACCTATTTTATAATAGATATAAAGATAAACGGAATGATGATAACTCTTATAAGAGTCAGCAACCAGTTGAGTGGATTTCATGTTTATATTTTCCATTGCTTAGATTTTTGTTTATCATTACGCTGGCAAATATAAATGGTAAATACGGAAAAGAAACAATAAAAAAGGGCGGATAGATTTCATCCTATTGGAAGGAAAACAGAAGTCGTAATACCTACTGGTAATCAATCAATTATACAATCACAAACTGGAGTCTCAAATTATTATATGAGACTCCGACAATCAATCTTCATTAGTTCGTCCTATACTTTGGACGTATTCATTCGGGGTTATTCCAGTTGTCTTTTTAAAATAGCGGAAAAAGGAAGTGCGAGAACTAAAACCACACAGTTCAGCTAAAGCACTTAAGGTATATTTTGAATATTCATCCTCATTAAGTAACCGTTTAAACTCAGCTATGCGGTAATCATTCAGATAATCATAATAATTCTTGTTCAAGAACTGATTAAACACGTAGGACAATGTATATGGAGAGACGTTCAGCACTGACGCCAAATCCGCAATCTTTAAATCAGGGTTAACATACAGTCTTTTTTCCTGCATCAACATATCCAGTTCGTCTGCCAGCCGATGACATTCTTCCATACTCACATTGCTCTTTCTGTATTTTTCTTCAATTATCGGTTTCTCGGTTTCTATGACGTCCGCCGCAAGAGCCGGAGAGTTCTTTTTTCTCCGGTAATAAGCATAGCTTAAGCATATTATTGCAATCAATAATAGAATTGTTCCCCATAAGGTCGCGTTAAAAGAGGAAGCAATAGTCACTGATAAACAGATTTCTGAACCGGGCTCACCAATCCGACGGATTTTGAATTGATATTTCCCAGAAGACAAGTCATAATAGGTCAGTTCGGATTTACCACCTAACAACTGCCAATCATCATCCATCCCTTCCATTTTATATTCATAAGACATATATGCAGGATCGGAATAGGTAAATCCGGAGAAACAGATAGTCAGATTCTTGTGCGACGGTTCCAAAGAGACTTTATAGAGATGCTGTTCTCTCTGTATAGCAGGATGATAAGGTTCTTTACCATTCACATATACATCTGTGATAGCCAGGGGATAACTATTTTCTTCATCTATATCACGTAAATCCCTGGTCAAATAAATCAATCCTTTGGAATTGCCAAACCAGATTGTTCCCGAAGCATCTATAACAGGACAACAGGTAATAAAAACAGAACTCGGTAATCCATCCACAAAAGTATAAGGAACAATTGTACTTTTTTTATCATAACGGTACAAGCCAGATTCGTACCAATCCACAGCCACCCTTCACGGTCTTCGATCATAAACATGGCGTCTTTCCCTTCCAAAAGAGTACCTGGCTGGAGTCTTCGAAAATGAGTCATTGACAAATCGGAAATAAAAATGGGGCCTTTATCCGGAAGGAAATAGAGTTCGTGGGAAGAATCTTCATATACTGTCCTGATTTTCTCTTTATGTATAAAGCCTTCGGGGAATACATCTGATTTTATGCTACGAGTGGAAGGATCCCAGATACATAAACCGGTAGCCGTACAAATCCAGCCCTTTCCTGTAGAATCAAAGCATATATCAAGCACATTCCCTTCCGGGAGTTTGGAGTTCGAACTGGTATAGTGATTGAGTTGTTCGCCATCTTTATACTGATACAAACCCATTGAAGTGGCAATCCACAGACAACCGTCATTGTCCGACTTGATGCAGAAAACATGTCCTTTCACAAAAGGAGTCTCCGAAGGTTCAAAATCACGGATAGTTAATGTAGAAGAATCCAGTATATACATGCCACCACCATACGTACCGATATAATACTTTCCTGAAACGGGTAAATACACATTATCATATTAGAGCGTAATTGAGGTGACTTGAAACTCCTAAAACGCCGATTCTTCTCATCAACATAGAACAAACCATTGCGGGAACCTATCAATCTTTCATTCTCATTGATAGCTATGGCCCGTACCGGTATGTCTTTTGAGTCAAAATAAGGAGAATAAGAATAGGTAGAGAAAAGCCCGCTCTGATACAGTGTATAATCAAGTCCCAACTGATAGAATCCAACCCATATCAATCCTTCTCTGTCCACCAGCAATGAATAGACTGAGTTAGAGCGGATTCCGCCATTAGTACCGGGTTCATAGCAGAAAGATTTCATAACCTTATTTTCCGTGACAGATACAAAATGTACTCCATTTCCGTCTGTTCCAACATAAAGTATATCTTTTCCGTCACCCGACAAAGAGGAAATTACATTGCATCCCAAATCAATCCAATTATCCCTGAACTTCCCTGTCGATATATCGAAAACAACCACTCCATGTTCCATTGTTCCTAAATAGAGCCTGGAACCAATTCGTGCCATTTTCTGATAAGTATAATCCTGTCTATCATTGTCACCGTATGGACATAAAGTTATTTTTCGGGTAGACAGATTCATTGAATATAGTTTGGAGCGGGTCAGAATCCATAATGTATCTTTTTCTCCCATATTCAAATCGACTATGAAATTATCCGATGACCACATATCCGCATTGATAGTAATCTGCTTCATTTCATTATTTTTGCAGACAAACAATCCTTTTTCGCTGCCAATATATAAGGTTCCCTGCGCATCGGTCAATAAAGAACGAACTCCGAATTTTATCACTTCAGCAACAAACGGTTCTAATTTACCGGATTCTTTATTTATCCGCCAAAGGCCCATATCATTTCCCACCCAAATCTGATTGCCTTGCGTTTCTGCAATAACATTCACCCATTTCAGTTTCTCATCATCTCCGAATATCGGATAATGCTTGAAACGGAAGCCATCAAAACATTCAACTGACGTAGCTGTTCCAATCCAAAGATAACCTACGGAGTCTTTATACAAGGCACTGACCGTTAAATCAGATAATCCATTTGTTTCTGACAGACCGCGAAAGGAATAAGAAATCGGATAGGCAGACAGAAAAAAAGAAATAAATATAAGGCTTGTTATATGTCGTATCAGATTATTCATAGGATTCATATTTGATAAAACAATGCAAACCTACATAAAATATCCCTAATTTTATGTAGGTTTATACAAAAACAAAACACATTCCTCATTAAAAATGAGTGTTAATCTACCAGCTTTATACTCAATTGGGATTGTTTATAAACAACAGGAATTCTCTTATTATTAACCTCTACTCTTACAGGCTTTTTCTTACTCCTGAAACTGGCATTTATCTTCGGTTGTCCGTCTATCCAAAGATTGAGTTTCTTATCTTCTTCCTTTTGAATGACAAACAACTTGGCCAAAGAAGAAAAATAGGTTTCCTTATCACGTCTTAATGCACTTCCATAGCAGATAAAGAAATCTGTGGCGTCTTTAGCTTCCGTTCCTTCAGGATAAGAGACTGCAAACATATAGGCATCTGTCATCCAGCCGTCCGGCATAATCCAGGAGTTGCTGTGCATCAGCCTGCCGTCTGCTAATTGATTAATATAAAGATCGGTCACTTTACCTTTGTGGCGGATACGAAGACCAATCCAGTCCTGCCCTTCCCGCCGTTCCATTTGCGGCAGATCTTTTTCATCAGGAGTATCCTTCAAAATAATAGCTGTCAGCCTTTTACACGGTTCACTTCTACGGGCAAATGGAATGAATAATAAGTTTCGGTACCTTTCAGATCTTCAGTTGGAGCCTGTATTTCTTCCCAATACAAATCTTCCGGATAATCGTGCACAAAATCGGACTTAGCAAGCAAACGGGGATAAAGAGGACGAATCACAACGGAAGAATTACCATTCGTCACATTCACGTCAACTCCCGACTTTTTATAAGTCCCGTTGGTATGCCACAGCCATTCAAAACGACCGACCTTATGCGTCTTTAAATCATCAATCATGTAAATCACATCATCCATCCAAAGAAAATGACGGAAATTACGGCTGAAATTGTTTGAAACGGGCCCCGTTCCATTAGCCAGGACATATTTCACATTTCCCGCATCCAAAAGATGATATAAATATCCCCGCAAAGTAGAACCGCTATATTGCTGCTCACGGGGTTGTCCCTCGCCATTGAACAGTACTACATTATGCGCCTGGCTTTGAAAGAAATAATTTCGATAAGCAGGATTAGGATACCAGCAATTTCCACCGTCTTTTATAATGTCCACTCCTTTGTGAAATATAATAAAGGAATTGGCGTCCGCATGAGAGTGATTCCATGTATGACCGCTTTTTACAGCCAGCATCGTAGCATCCTTTTCCCACGAATTGCGCATCGTAGCCCAGCCAAAATCAGAAAATAATTGAGAAGTCGGTAATTGAGGTATAGCGGGCGCCTTACTCAAATCGGGAGTATAAAGAAAGCCCATCGGACGATTCAGAAAATATCCGTCACGATGTTGTCCTTGTTCCACTTGACTGATATACCACAAAATAGTTGGATCTTTCATCCCCAATGCATACAATAGCATCATACTGGATTCTGCCGATACATTTTTATGGCTATCTCCAAAATTCAAACTATGTAGCATACCTGTACGCGGATAGCAGACTTGTGAGAAGTAACTCGGCAATTTTGCTAATTGAGGAATATTACCCGGATTCTGTCCGGGATGAGTATTTATCCAAGCTATCCTGAACAACAAAGCTTCCTGAATACCAAAGTTGGCGTAATTCAGACTTTCATACATTCCGCCGGCCTCATCAAAACTCTTTGCTTTCTGCTGCAATACATCACCTGCAAAGTCGAACCATTCGGGAAGAGATTCGTGAAGTTGCTCCACCCATTCCCTGGCTTCGGGGATTTCGTTTTGAAGGCTCATTGCCAATAATCCCCCTTGGCAAACGCAGGAAGTCCACCAGTTATGCCCCATTGAATTCAATGAGTGGATACGGGTCGGTTCCAACAGCCAGTCACCTAATGCAGGTTCCAGAGCAAGTCGTTTTAAGCCTTGAGCAATCTCTTTCTTTTCCGAAGATGAAAGAATATCATAGGCTGCATCATAACCCATAGCGCACAGGAAACTTTTATGTGCCAACCCCAGATGTGAGCGCCACACCGGGATACGTGCCAGCATTTCCTTATCTCCCCATGTTTCGGCTTTCACAGCTTTCAGCAGTATCTCTTTTATTGAATTTACATAGCTTTTGTCTTTTGTCATCAGATAAGCCAATGCCAGATAATCCAGTTTGTTGAAGTCATTCTTTTGTAAAGCTGCATCGGCAGTCTGTTTAATGCTTTCCCAGGCTTCCTGCAATTTCGGTTCATTCTGCATACGCTGCTTCACTTGCTGAATGCGTTGCGGAGTATATAAGAGTGAAGGATGATTTATTTTCTGCGCTTGTATGTATGATGACGAAAGACACAAAAAACAGATGATAGCAATAATAGTTTGTTTCATAATATTTGGCTTATTCTATATATTGACTACTTAACAATCTCCGAAACCGTCCGCGAAATCACAGGACTGCCATAGAACGAAGAAAAACCGTCTTCCTTAGCAGAAGAACCTACTACATGGGCGATAAAGAAGCCGTAAACACTATCACGTTTATTTATCCAGGGGTAAGCGCCAGCCCAACCCGGAGAACTGATTTGATAGCTTCGCCCGTCTTCTTATCTATTAATTCACGCCATTCGCCCAATCCATAGATACCGGTATGCGACTGTCCCAGTGCTATTTCCGTGTATTCCCCGGGAGAAACAAGGGCATCCTTTACTTGATTAGCCTGCATTTCCTTTACTGTCTCCGCAGTCAGTATCCGTTTTCCTTCATACGTTCCTTCATGGTAAATCATAGATAGGAAATGAATATAATCGTTCAAGGTAGTACACAGACCACCACCTAACATCGGGCATGTCCGCCATCAGTATTTATCGGAGTAAAATGAGAATTCTTCATTTCCAATGGTTGCGCCAATAGTTCTTGAAAGAGAGTTTCAAACTCTTTCCCCATTGCCGCTTCCGCCATTCTTCCGGCAATCTGCATGGCAAGCCCCCCATACTGGAACCGGCTTCCCGGAGTAAAAACCGTATCTAACGGCAATATCTCAATAATGGCAGAATCCAAATGATTGTAATTATCTACACGCGGTTCAGGAAGATAGGGACGCACTCCGGAAGTATGAGATAACAATTGTCGCAAAAGGATTTTTCCTTTGGCATCTCCCTTAAATTCCGGCAACCACTTTTCCACAGGGTCATCCCAGTCCAAACTGGTACTATCCACAACCGCTCCGATAACAGCAGCCGCCACCCATTTTCCGGCAGAAGCTACGTATACTTTTGTATCAGGAGTATAGCTACCATAGTTCTTCTGAAAAATGACAGAATCATTCTTTACTACACAGATAGAAGCACCTGGATAGTACTCTTTACTCACCCAGCCTTGAATAACAGAATCTAATAAAGAGAAGTTATAACGACTCCCTTGTACGGATGATACATTGCAGGAACCTGCAATAAAACAGATACTTATAAAAATTACGATTAATAATCTTCCCTTCATTTTCGTTATCTATTAACTTCGTATTAAACACAAATTACACGAACTACGCTGTTGTTTAATGCAATTATATTTGATGCAATTATAATTATAAAACCGCGTAATTCGTGTAATTCGTTCTTAAAACTTTCTATTTCGACTGCAAATCCCAATATACCACATAACGCTGATGATGCAAATCATAAAGCGGACGAATCACATCTCCTTGTTCTGTTGTAAATTTCAGGTCTTTTCCTGTACGCTGCAAAGTACGTTCCGGATGTTTCATATCTACTTTCAATAAGGTACGCAAATCGGCAGGCACATGGAAATTATAAGTATAATAATCATTATAAAGAGCAGGATTAGAGAAAGGTGCGGGAGCCTGCATACCTTCCGTACCCCGTTCTCCGGCAAGCACTAACGGGCCATACAATAAAGCTACCTTATTCGGATTATCGGGAGTGGCTTCCAATGCAATCTGCATCGGGTAAGTAGCGAGATACGGTCATTATCTTTCCAGTCACGGGTGATAGCGATGTAAGAACCCGGCTTTTGTTTTACTGCTACTTTTTTACCGTTCACAAGAACTTCCGCTTTTTTACTCCATGAAGGATATCTTAGATAAACAGTAGTACGAACCGGTTTTTCGGCACGAATAGTAAACCGGGTCGTTTCCTCTTTCGGAAATTCCGTTTCCTGGAGAAGGGTTAACCCTTTTTCTTTCCAGGTGACTTGGGAAGGAATAAACAGATTTACGTAGATTCCCTGGTTGTTGTGGTAGTAGATAGCTTCTCCATATTTAGCATGATTTTCGAATCCACTGCCGACACAACACCAGAAAGAGTTCTCTTTGGTACTATACAGTTTATGTGAACCCGAAAGTAAGGGTAAGAAATAAGTGACCATTCCTGTTTCCGGATCTTGCTGTCCCAGGATATGATTATATAGTGCCCTTTCATAATAATCGGCAATAGATGAATCGCCCGTCCAACAGAAAAGATGACGGCTAAGCTTCAACATATTATAAGTACAGCAGGTTTCTCCGGTATAGCCGGTCAAATGTTTAGAGAATTTCTTCGGGGCGAAAAAATGCTCCTTATCACTACTGCATCCCGGAGCAAAAGTATGGTGGTCAATCATGGTATGCCAGAAGAATTCCGAGAGCTTTTTGCTGGTCTCATTCTCTGTCAGTTCATAGTTACGCGCTTCGGCTATGACTTTCGGGATAAACGTATTCGTATGCTTGGTTCCCAAATCGTCCCGAAGTTCTTCAACGGGTCAATTACATCATTATGGTAGAAATATTCAGCCAACCAACGGTACCGTTCATCTCCTGTGATAGCATACAAATTGTAGAATGATTCATTGACACCTCCAAACTCATTACGTATCATGAGTTTGCGGGTTTCTTCACTAAGTGGTTTCAGTTTGTTATAAGCCCAGTCGCCCATTTTGGTCACTGTTTTCAAAGCCTGCTGATTATCCGCATACAGATATTGGTCTATCAGACCGGAATAAAGCTTATGCAAGGTGTACCAAGGTGCCCAAACACTCTTTCCCCGGATATTACGATTTATCAGTTCTTCGGGAAAAGCACTTAAATATCCGCCTTTCAAAGCTTCTGAACTTCGGTCAGCCCGTTGACAAGGCTATCCCCTTTCAACTTGAAAATCTCACTTCCGGTAGCAGCATACATCAAAGCGTAAGCCGAAAGCAGATGTCCGGTAGTATGTCCGCGAAGCTCACAGTCCAAGGATTCCCAGCCACCAAGTTTTTTCACTGTCATATAACCGCCTTCACGACCAGCAAAGACTCCGGCATTTGTCCGGAAACTATGCAACAGGCGACTTACGTCGATAGAGGTCATCCATGCGGAATCCCGCAACATATTGTCACGAAAACGACTCGGTAATAAACGGACGTCTTTCAAATCAAAACTTTCTACCCGAACAGGAGCCACTGTCTCTTTTTTCATTTTCCCCTGGTGCTGTCCGGGGTACACAGATTGAGCCGACGATATAGCCGATACTGCCAATAATGCGATTGCAACTAAAGATTTCTTATTCATAATCATTTTTAATATCCTTATTTATTATTGGATACGAATAGACTCCGCCTATTACTCAATGCAAAAATACGAATTTAATATTTCATGGATAAATGAAAAAACTCCGTTCTACCGGTTCGGCAGTCTGTACTTCTCCTGCCAATCCATATTGCCATGCCACCACAGTCACTTTCAACGGGAACTTACTGCGTGGGGGAATTCGAGTAAATACCAACTTGTTTCCCTCTATTTCTGCCGGCCTTCTTTCACGTAGTAATATACGGGTAACCCGCAATCGGAAGTTGCATGTAAAGAGATAGTTTCCGTGCCTTGCTTCACATCGTCAAGACCCGGGAAAAGAATATGCTGACGTTTACCTTCCGTATTGCGATAGGGAATCCGGAAACTAAGTTCCTGAACTGTGCTTTTATAGTGCTTGTCACCGTCATTACCGGCTAGAAGGCAAATATCTCCCGTACGGCGCTGATTGTACATTCCCATACGGTAGAAACGGACAGTAAAAGTAGTGTCGTTCACTTTCTGAACCGGGCCACAGATACGGGTTATTTCAGGAGAAGTGAGCGAATGTTCGTCAGAAATTGCAGTATGCAAGCTATCCGTATATACAGCTTTCAGATGAAAAGTCAATCCGTCTTTTTCCGGCAGGAAGCGGGCGGCAACTTTCACATGGGATTTGGGATTATATGTGAGTAATTGCCCCTTTTGTACAAAACCTAAATATTGTGGTTTCTTCCCTCTCTCCCGGCGATAGCGTTCTTCCGTCATTTCAGCCATTTCCTTATCGAAATACCAGAATGCATCGTGCGAGTCTCCTTTATACTCTTTATAAGGAGCAGCTTTTGCACGTTTCTTCTGATTCGGATGCCACCTTTCGGCAAGCCAGCCATTCTGCGGATTCAGTTTCTTCAATTCCACAGGCTTATTCAAATCATACGTTGCAGGCATACGATATTCCAGTGCTTTCTTTAAGAACAACGCAATATAACCAGCGGTGCGGTCGGCTATATCGAAATGTCCTCGTCCTGTGTCGCAAAGGAAAGAGACGCAACTTTTAGGATACATCATACGGAATGCCAAAGCCGGATTTACACGGTCTTCCCACCATTCGTATTCGCCTTCAATCATCAATCCAGGGATGCCGTCAATCGTACGTTTTCCCCACTCCATATTGTCACGACCATATCCGGTAAGGTTAGTGCGTGGCGCATCTCCATGCAAAGAGATAATGGCTAATGTGCGGTCGGGATTCCAGGCCGCAAAGTTCCACGGATAGGTAGCCATTGCCGAATGTCCGAACGGAACAATCGGAGCATATTTCAATTCGTTATATCCGCTAACAGAAGCAAAGTCATCCAGCATTTGTTCAAATGCCTTCTGGCTTCCGGCAGTTATGTCCCACTTCTGATCCCATCCCGGAGTAATCCATATCAGTGCCAGACCTATTTCTGACATTTTCTCCCGAAACAAGGCGTTCTCAAACAGAGTTTCTTCCGTCATATTATGAGTACCTATCATAACCCCTTTTACTTGGACACAATCAGACGGTATCCATAAAAAAGCCTGCGGATGGTCATTCGTCTCGTTGGAAACAATACCCGAAATCTGCACGGACCACTGCCATTCGGCAGCTATGCTACTTGGCAATAAACTGACAGCCAATATTACAAATATAAAAAAACGAAGTAGTTTCATGTTTAATTCATTTATCATTCTCCCATATAATACGCAGTAATGACTACATATACTCAACCGAAAAATATAAAAAAACTATTATTATCGGAAGCCTTTCACCGGCTATTCCACAAAAACGTTGTATCTTTATTCTCAATTAAGAAAGGAGTTATATGGATTTACGTACAGCAAATGTCACAAGATATATTCTTGCCCTGCGGGAAGGGGGCTCATTACCGGCTTTGGCCGAAGCTGACGATGAATTTAAGTATGTGGTAAAATTCAGAGGGGCAGGACACGGGACGAAAGCGCTGATTGCCGAACTGATTGGCGGGGAAATTGCCCGTACGTTGGGGTTCAGAGTACCGGAGATTGTTTTTCTGAACCTGGACGAGGCTTTCGGACGGACGGAAGCGGACGAAGAAATACAGGATTTGCTTCAATGGAGCCGCGGGTTGAATCTGGGGCTGCATTTTCTGTCGGGAGCATTAACGTTCGACCCCGTTGTGCATAAAGTGGACGGTAAGACAGCCTCGCAAATTGTGTGGCTGGATGCCTTATTGACCAATGTAGACCGTACTATCAAAAATACGAATATGCTGATGTGGCATAAGGAACTGTGGTTGATTGACCATGGAGCTTCCCTCTATTTTCACCATTCATGGACTACTTGGCAAAAGCATGCGCTTAGTCCGTTCGTGCAGATAAAAGACCATGTGCTGTTGCCGTTTGCTGATAAATTGGAAGAGGTGGATGCTGAGTTCAAGCAACTGCTGACTTCTGATAAAATCCGGGAAATAGTCAATGCAGTTCCCGACGACTGGCTGAACTGGACAGACGGACAGGAAACTCCGCAAGACCTGAGAGATATTTATATTCAATTTTTAGAAGAAAGGATAAACCATTCCGAAACATTTGTAAATGAAGCGCAAAATGCAAGAAAGGCACTTATATGAATACGCAGTCATCCGTTTCGTCCCCAGGGTTGAACGTGAGGAATTTATTAATGTAGGTATTGTACTGTTTTCCAAACGGTGCAAGTATCTTAAATCCCTTTATACAATAAATGAAAATAAATTGAACTGTTTTCTTCCGAATTGGACGTTAGTTGTTTGAAAGAGGGATTACAGGTCTTTGATAAGATATGTCTGGGGAATGAGGAAGGGGGAGCGATAGCGAATATGGATATTCCCGACAGATTCCGCTGGCTGACTGCGGTGAAAAGTTCCTGCATACAGGTATCCCGTCCGCATCCGGGATTTTCCACTGACTTGGACAGGACTTTGGAAAGGCTGTTCGAAGAGCTCGTATTATAATAATAGGAGGCTGTTTAACAAGTTATATAATGCCTACCACCTCCCCCTAGGGGTACTCCTCCTTCCAGAAGGAGGAGACTTTTAAATACTATCGACTTGTTAGACAGCCTTTGAACATACATAAACCTATCATATTAGTATATCAGGTTTCCAGCCTATAAATTAATTTCATCCCCGTAATCCCTCTTATGTTTCTTTGCAGACAAATGTAAACAAAAAGAAGATACATCTTTATCCACCACAAGATTGTTCTATTAATTAATAAGCCTTGTTTCCGTAGAAGCCTTTATTTATTCATAAGGCTTCTTTTACTTGATTTAACTCCATATACCACGAATCCGGAGAACAAAATACGCTGAAAATAAGTATATATATGGAAGGCCGAAGCGAAGACAGAGTTATCCGTAAAATGGTAGACAAACCCGTAATCTATATAAATACAAATTACTTTTTACTGAATAACTTTGCATACAGAAAAAAGGTAGTAATAATATTAGAATATGCTTTTAATTTAAGATAGCTTGATTATGGAAAAGGTAAAATTGAACAATGGCATTGAAATGCCTATTTTGGGTTATGGTGTTTATCAGGTTACTCCTGAAGAGTGTGAACGTTGCGTATCGGATGCAATCAGTGTAGGATACCGTTCTATTGATACGGCACAAGCCTATCATAATGAGGAAGGTGTAGGAAATGCAATCAGCAAATGCGGTGTGCCACGTGACGAACTGTTCATCACTACAAAAGTGTGGATTTCAAATGACCGGTTACGAAAAGGCTAAAGCTTCTATTGATGAGTCGCTGCGCAAGTTAAAGAGCGATTATATTGACTTATTGCTCATTCATCAACCATTCGGTGATTATTACGGAACGTACCGGGCTATGGAAGAAGCATACAAGGCCGGAAAAGTTCATGCTATCGGCGTCAGCAACTTTTATCCCGACCGTTTTGTAGACTTGGCGGAATTCTGTGAAATCACTCCTGCCGTCAACCAAGTGGAGACGCACGTTTTCAATCAACAGATAAAGTTACAGGAAGTAATGAAGGAATATGGGACTAAGATTATGTCATGGGGCCGTTTGCCGAAGGAAGGAACGACTTCTTTACTAATGCAACTCTTCAGGAAATCGGTAAAGAGTACGGCAAATCAGTGGCACAGATTGCACTGCGTTATCTGATTCAACGCGATATCATAGTTATTCCTAAGTCTACCCATAAGGAACGTATGATTGAGAATTTCAATGTATTCGACTTTGCGTTAACACCGGACGATATGGCTGCTATTGCCGAGCTTGATACAGCCCAAACCTTATTCTTCTCCCACTATGACCCGGAAATGGTAAAGTGGCTGATTAATTATAGTAAATAACAGTTCACCATAATTTTCTTTTTCAGGCACGGATTACACAGATTACACTATTGCTTTATGTTATCATAATTCATAAAACCGTGGAATCCATGTAATCGTGCCTTAAAGGGATAATTATTAACTTGCTTACTTAAGCGGAGTAAAATGCAACGCAGCTCCGCCGCTCGCCTTCAACTTCAAGACAAGTTTGTCGCCTGCCTTTATTTTCTTATGAGTACTGCGTACTTTCGTCCGTGTATTCAGCTTGTCGTCATCTTCATACAGATGAAGCAGATACTTTTTTCCCTGTTCCAGAAAATCAGTAGTCAATGTGACAGTGCGGGCTTCCGTGTTTGTCATTGCTCCAACAAACCAGTCATTTCCCGAACGACGTGCCTGAACGATATACTCACCAATTTCTCCGTCAAGCGCACGGCTATCGTCCCATACACTCGGAATGGCTTTCCAAAATTCGAGTTCTTCTTCTCCTTTATAAAATTCCGGTCGGTCATACCAGAACATAAATTGCAAAGGGCTGTAATACACTGCTGCCATCGCCAATTGATGTGCTTTCGTATTCTTCACTCTGCCATTAAAATAACACAGTGTATAATCCGCAGCGCCTGCCAGGAAACGTGTATACGGAAGAATCGTGTTATGTAAAGCATCCGGCATCTCTTCATTGCCACCGATGCCTTCCTGTGTCATCAAGTTAGGATAAGTACGGCTGAAACCTGTCGGACGATATTCATCGTGAATATCCACCATCAGACCGTATTCTCCACATTTGCGAACTGCATCATGCAGCCAGGTACTCCAACGCTGATTACCAATCTGTACAAAACCGAACTTGATACCTTTCAATCCCCACTTCTTATATAAAGGTAATAAAGTATCCAATTGCTGCACCAATGCACGCTGATTGACGTATACCATAAGTCCGATTCCCTTCGATTCGGCATACTGGCACAAAGCAGGTATATCAAGGTCTTTATCCGGAGAAACAGTAGTAGCGTCCGAACTCATCTTCATTTCCGGCCCATACCAGCCTGCATCCATATGCACATACTGAATACCGCGCTCTGCCGCAAAGTCAATAGCCGCTTTCACCCTTTCTTGCTTCAAGTCGCCCGAACGGAATACTTTTCCCGGTTTAATCCAGGAAGTATCAGCCAGTTTGCAAGCCGGATTCAGATTCAAGACAATATCATTGTTGTTAATCAAATCGACCGGACGTTCGCCAACCATGATAACGCGCCACGGAGTGCTATAAGGAGAAATTATATCGACACTGCTATACAGGCTTGTCTCCAAAGTGGAAGGTTTGTCTGCCGACAAACGGAATTTGCCACGAGCATAATCCACCATTTCCGCTTCCAACAGGGCAACTGATAACCCGTCGGGCAGTTTCAATGTCAAAGGACGTTCACTTTCTTCTTTTCCCCAACCTTCCAGCGGACGAAGTGCATAAGGCCCTTGTGCCCAACGCTCATAATAAGCCATTGTTCCTTGAGGCATTGTGAAACTGGTTTGCTCGCCTATGATATGCAGGAAAAGCCCATTTGTTGTTTCCGGGAAATGATAGCGGAAAGCGACTCCTTCATTATAGGCACGCACTATGATATTCATAAAGTAATTCTTACGCTTATCATAGCCACCTTCCTGTGCTCCGTCTCCTTCGCCTTTCTTGAATTTCAGGGTCATCTCATTATAACAGTCACGAATCTCGCACGTTCCCCATATACAGGTTTCCATGTTTCATCCGCTTTCCGTCGCTCTGTTCCCGTCAACTTCAGATTCTCACACCAGAAATGACAAGTGTCATTCGGAACACCCAGTGCCGACTCGAACAACTGATTTTCAATCAGGACACCCAATTTACTTTCTTCAATTACCGGACGGTTCTTGTAAGTCAAGGTGTAATACATTTGTGCATTATCCTCTCCCACCGCACGCTGATAGAAGGTAAAACGATATGCTCCGTCGGGAGATGTCAGTTCCTGGCGGGTTTCTGTCATTACATCCTGCGCTTTCAACAATGCCGGTACCACCAGCAATAAAAGCAAAATTCTTTTCTTCATTCTATTTACGTTCATGTTTATTCTTCTTTCCTATTAGATACGAACGAGAAGGAAATTATACTCAACACCAAATATACGATAAAAAATAAAATATAATTTTTAGTTCCGCTGTTTAATAGTATCTTTACTATCTTCGAAAATGAGAATCCGGGGTTACCCATGCGTGTAGACCACGGACGTATGCTGGATCTGGCACAGGTGGAAGGAATGATGGCTGTAATAGATGATGAGAACGCACGTCAGATGAAGTTTTAGCCAGTAATAGCAGGTACAACGCAACCGATAAGCACTAGCATATCTTATGAAAAGCCATAAGTCCTATAACAACAACCATATAGATCACTTATGTTTATCTCCTTTGTTCTTTAATAGCTAACTATTGCCAGCCTGTCCGTTAACCCGTGTTAGCTGATAAGCTTACCAAGGTTAACAGACAAGCTAACAAAGGTAAGCCTACATATTTCCTTATTACTTTATGCATTAATCCCGTATGCTTTTAGTAACAAATGTATAGGAATAACACAATGGATGACAGTGAAGGAGCGAGGTAAAAACGTCATAAACTTTTTTTCGTATCACTTTATATGCATCTTATCCACAAACTCTCTCTTGTTTATATTCAGCTCATCCGGTGAAGTCACCCGCTTGCCATTCAATACGATATTTTCAAACAAGATATCCTCCACTTTTCTATCTTTATCGTAGCCTTCAAACAAAGAAGGATTAACAAACTTTCCCGTGCAGGAAATATTACGAAAGACGATGTTCCTGACACCTCTGCCGGGTCCCGTGTTATATTTTCGGTTATACATCACCCGAAGATGAAATAGCTGCCCTTACTGAATATGTTCCACACGAATATCCTCAAAAGTTATATTCTGCGCAAGATTATGGTCGCCCACATTGATAGCCATACAACCTTGATAATCACGGTCATCTTCATCATGTTCCAAAATATCTATGTTCTTAAATAGCAATATCTTCCAAAACTTCATCTCCCGTTTCGGTGTTCCCGTGCGTACCTATATTGATAGGATGCGCAATATCCGCCCATAGAGTAGAATTCAGAACACGAACATTACGACAATCTCCATAAAAATTCCAACGATGCGTATAAAGAGCTATACAATCATCCGAATTACGGAGAAATACATCATCAATCGTCACATCCGAGCAAGACATAAAATCCAGTCCGTCACTCCACCCCTGATAGCTAAATGATTTCAAGTTCTTTATGGTGATTCCGGTAGACTGTCCGCCGGAAACTGTATAATGTCGTGAATTAATGACCGTAATCCCCTCAATCAGTACATTTTTGGAATAAGCGATTGATATTCCCTGTTGAGGTTCAAGCAACATCCCATGCCCCAGAATTTTCACATTCTCTACACTGTCGCAATTCAAACGCCCTTTCAGCACTGCGCCACCTTCGAGATAAACCGTTGTATTGGAAGGGATACGGAAACACTTACCGGTCGTATCGGTAGGCTCATGTATTCCTGATTCGAAGTACATCACATTCGGATCGTTCTTATCCGGTACATTCTCAATGATAGGATTGGCAAACACGTGCAGGTTACTCAAACGGTCACCATTAAACTCGACTGACAGTTTCTGCGGTTTGTCTATCGTAAATAAAAGAAAGTTCCCGTCTATCTCCGGTTGAATGCCTTTAGCCAAAGGACGCACTACTGCCGAACGGATCTCGCCATTGTTCTTTTGCACAAGAACTTCCACCTTTCCGGAGAAATCGAATTGAACCATTGTGGCATCGGACTTCGTATCCATATCCACCTTTACATTATATTCATACAGGTCTACCCACTCCTTTTTTCCCACCTGTCGCACTTTTACAGTATAATCATCGTTGTGACGGGCATAGTAGATGCCTGTCGGAACAGGATAAGTAATGATTTTCGCTTGTACGCCCAAACCTGTCAAAGCAAGCAAAAATGTGATTGTTATTCTTCCCAATTTATTCATTTCCAATTTTTATTAGATACTAATGTGGATTCCGATACCGTTCCGTTTTTTATCTTTTTTCCTTCAATAACAACCGTACAGGGAGCGGAAGAAAGAATATACCATTTCCCCTGTTTCTTTTCAAGCAATACATTAGCAACAGTATCGGCCTGAATCCTTATTCCTGGTGCAACCAACAAGGTGCCGTTTCCCAGGAATAAAGTCCGGTTTCCATCATATTCATTGCTGATAACCGCATAATCCGCTTTTACTTTCATCCCCTGATAAGTAGCGGTCTGCGCTGCATCAGAAAGAGAGAATATGTGTCGATGCGTCCGTTCTTACTTTTTACACAAATTCCTGCAAAGTCATTCAAAGCAGTTTCCTCCACATCGAAGTAAGAAACCGACTCAATGGCCGACGGCTCTTTCTTCGTACTCGGCTCATAGACAGACACAAAAGGACGATTCCAAGCCTCTCCATGCTGACGAGCCACAAAAGTCAACGTCGGTTGTTCCTTTATATTATATGGCATACCGGGTGTACGGCTTAGCCCTTCGGTCATAGGAGCAAGCGCAGTAAAGACCTCGCGTTCCGGTTCTCCCTTCATCCAGAGATTCATGTATATATCATCACCGCCTTTATCTTTCATATCAATTGTAAAGGTAGCTTTCACATCTTTATTGGTTGCAGCCATTTTCTTATCATACAAATAAGAGTAAGCATAAAGATGCGCTCCCGCAAAAGCCAGTTCTTCCGTTGGTTGCAAATTCAAATCCGTGCCGTCGGCTGCGGTTAATGTCATTGACTGTCCGAGGTTATGATAGAAGTAATCATGCATTTTATCCCCTCCCCGTTCTTTCCGGCTGCGGAAGATATCGACATAATATCCTGTATCAGGACCTGTTGTTACAATACTCATCATACGAGTCTGGTCCGCCCGACTTTCCGGTTCACGGAAATAAACATTGCTATACGTAACAGAAGTAAACTCCTTGCCCGGTTCCGCTGAAGCCGGAAAACAGGAACGCAAATCAAAGGAATGATTGCTTTTCATCACCGGATAGCTTGATATCCCGTCTACACAAACCGTATTATGGCTGGGGAATTGAGAATAATATTCGGCATAATCCAGTCCGCTATACAAAAAAAGACCGATACCGGCATCGGGACCGAGCACATACCCTTTTCCGTAAAGCTCCATTGAGATGCCATTAGCATGCATGTGGTTTCCTTCACTTGCATTCAGAGAAATCATCAGGCTGTTACGCGGGTTCATACCATTCCGTTGCACCAGCCATGACACATTGGGAGCATAAAACAAAGGAGAGACATAATCCTCTATTTTTCCCGGTTTCACATTGGGGTCGAGTTTCAAAGGCTTGTCCTCAAAGAAAGAGTTGACAGATACACGAACGTTCTTCTTTTCCCCTTTATCCGCATCCGTTTCCGGATTCAGGCATTTCAGCAAAGCTGTGAAATAATCTTCCTGCTCCTTCTTTCCGTTTGCCTGTGCATTCTGTATCATACGGATAAAGAAATTCGTATTCAAATACCCCGGATGTGTATCACCAAAACCACAAATCATCCGATTAGGAAACAGATATTGAGGAGTAGCCGCCACAGCTTTCGACAGTACAGGCATTGCTTTTACTAAATCATAATGCAAGTTGTTGTCAAACTGATTGGCAAAATTTGCATAATCATTGATTACCACACTGCTATATCCCGGACATTCCGCCCATATTCCCGTTTCAGCATCAAAGCCATAGTCTGCAAGACGGGTTAAACTCCACTGACGGATTCCGGAACGGTTTAATACATAATCAATGTAGTATTCACGTCCTTTACCGTCTGCGTATTCCTTATTATCTTCGAGCACCAATCCCACATTCATAATATATCGTGCCTGCAACAAATCCCAGTTGTTATGAGGGACACCGTTGCTATGATATTATCCGCCCATTTCTTGAACGCCCCGGCATAGATTGTCATCTTGTCGGGATAATTGGTTTTCAGATAGTTGTATAGAAAATCATATAAAGGGACAGCGATATGCAATGCATCTTCGTGAATTACCTCAAAAGAAGTCAGTCCCACCAAAGTCTGTTGATGACCGTGATTCAGGTCAACAGGAACATTCCTGTAATAAATTCCGGTCATGTACGTATCAAAGACACCGGCAGCCAGCTTTGCAAACTTCCCGTCCCCCGTCATCCAATAGAGGAAAGCGGCGTCACGGGCTATTCCAAGGATTTCACAGTTCAGACTTTCTATATTCCGACCGGTTTTCGACGGATGCACACTCTCCAATGGTCGGTCGGGTAGTGCATTATTACAGAATGTCACGTTCCCATTCTCATCATCATCATAAGGCACTACATCCGCCAACTTAGGACGCCCGTGAGTGGCAGTTGTTCCTCGCGTACCGGTATAACGCACCGTAGGATAAGGAGCCTTCTTCCTCCCGCATGATCGAAAGTCTCTCCTTCACATATACTTCGGTCGCATGAGACTTCCAATACATAGCCAGACGGGATAACAACCACGTCGGCTGAACGTCCGTCAACCGGTATATGCTTCCGTCCGCTCCTTCAGTTTATTGATACATCTTCCGCCCACGCTTCGGTTTTAATCAGATTCCATGTTTCCCGCTTTCCCTCCGGCGTAGTCAGCACACGCGGATGTTCTTGCGGCATATTCTCCGGTAACGGGATTTCCTGCCCCGACGCAACATTCAGAAAGCATAAAAAATAGAGTCCCAGTAAAAATTGTCTCATACTTTAAATATCTTTTTTAGGTTTACTACCTATTAAATACGAAGATAGAGATTTATTTACCTAACCACATCGGAAAAGTCCACTTTTTATTTGCCTCAATCCACGCCTTTATTCCAAACAAAGATTTATATTTGCAAAAAACCGACTAACAATTCTAATACTTATGAAAATTCTATCTATCCATGATTTGGCTACAATCAGGAAGAAAGCGGAACACAACTTATTATTGCGCGAAGAAAGCAATGAGAAGTTTCCGAAAAATGCTACGGACTATCCTCCGGTGCACAGCATCTTCAGATACTAATCTGCGGAGGTACAGGTTGTAAAGCATCTTCCAGTCAAGGTATTACGGACAATCTTCTGAAAGCTATCGAAAAGAACGGAATAACCGGTAAAGTGGAGGTCATCACCGTAGGTTGTTTCGGCTTTTGCGAGAAAGGTCCTATCGTGAAAATTATTCCCGACAATACTTTTTACACCCAAGTCACTCCCGAAGATGCGGAAGAAATCATCAACGAGCATATCATCGGAGGACGGAGAATCAAAAGACTGCTCTATGTAGACCCTAAAACGGAACATACCGTCAGCGACTCCAAACACATGGACTTCTACCGGAAGCAACTCCGTATCGCCTTGCGCAACTGCGGTTTTATCGATCCCGAAAATATCGAAGAATACATCGCCCGCAAAGGTTATTTCGCATTAGCCGATTGTCTTCTCAACAAACAACCACTAGATGTAATCGACATCATCAAACGTTCCGGACTCCGCGGACGAGGCGGAGGAGGTTTCCCGACAGGACTGAAATGGGAGTTTGCCCACAAACAGAAATCGGACATTAAATACGTTGTCTGTAATGCCGATGAAGGAGACCCCGGCGCATTCATGGACCGTTCTATTATGGAAGGAGACCCGCACTCTATCGTAGAAGCGATGTGCGTCTGCGGTTACTCTATCGGTTCTTCCAAAGGCTTAGTTTACATCCGCGCCGAATACCCGTTGGCTATCAACCGGCTGAGAATAGCTATCAACCAGGCACGCCAGTACGGTTTGTTGGGAGATCATATTTTAGGAACAAAATTCAGCTTCGATATAGAAATACGTTATGGGGCAGGCGCATTTGTCTGCGGTGAAGAAACCGCCCTGATTCACTCTATGGAAGGGAAACGAGGCGAACCGACTTTAAAACCGCCCTTCCCCGCCGAATCCGGTTATCTGGGTAAACCCACCAACGTAAATAATGTAGAAACGCTTGCCAACATTCCCATTATTCTGACCAAAGGTGCCGAGTGGTTTGCCACAATCGGAACAGAACGTTCCAAAGGAACCAAAGTGTTCGCCCTCGCAGGAAAGATTAACAATGTCGGCCTGATCGAAGTACCTATGGGAACTACACTCCGAGAAGTAATCTATGAAATCGGCGGAGGTAATCAAAGGGGGAAAGAAATTCAAAGCTGTACAGACGGGAGGTCCATCAGGTGGCTGCCTGACGGAAAAACATCTGGATACCCCGATTGATTTCGATAACCTGCTGGCCGCCGGTTCCATGATGGGTTCCGGAGGAATGATTGTCATGGACGAAGACGACTGTATGGTGTCCGTTTCCCGTTTCTATCTGGACTTCACTGTAGAAGAATCCTGCGGTAAATGTACTCCCTGCCGTATCGGCAACAAACGATTACTGGAACTGCTAAACAAAATAACAGAAGGACGAGGTACGGAAAAAGACCTGGATACCCTTGCCACACTGGGACAGGTGATAAAAGATACTGCCCTCTGCGGGTTAGGACAAACCTCCCCCAACCCGGTTTTGTCGACACTGGACAACTTCTATGATGAATATCTGGAACACGTCAGAGACAAGACCTGCCGTGCCAAACAATGCAAGTCTCTGCTGACCTACACGATCAATCCGGAATATTGCATCGGCTGCCACTTATGTGCCAAGAACTGTCCGGCGGATGCAATCAGTGGTTTAGTACGCAAACCGCACGTCATCAACCCGGACAAATGTATCAAATGCGGTATGTGCATGGCACGCTGCAAATTCAAAGCTATTCTAGTTTGCTAAAATCTATTGCTATGGAAGATAAACAAATAACCCTCCAGATAGACGGACATTTTATCACCGTCCCCGAAGGAAGTACCATTCTTGAAGCCGCTACTAAAATCGGTATCAACATACCTACGCTGTGTCACATCGACCTGAAAGGAACCTGTATAAAAAATAATCCCGCTTCCTGCCGCATCTGCGTGGTCGAAGTCATAGGCCGCCGTAATCTGGCTCCCGCTTGTGCCACCCGCTGCACGGAAGGCATGGTAGTGAAAACCAGCACATTGCGTGTGATGAACGCCCGCAAAGTGGTAGCCGAGCTTATTCTCTCCGACCATCCCAACGATTGTCTCACTTGTCCCAAATGCGGCAACTGCGAGCTTCAGACACTGGCGTTACGCTTCAACATCCGTGAAATGCCTTTCAATGGCGGTGAACTTTCTCCTCGCAAACGGGAAATCACCTCTTCTATTGTCCGCAATATGGATAAATGTATTTTCTGCCGTCGTTGCGAAAGTGTCTGTAACGACGTACAGACGGTCGGTGCACTCAGCGCTATTCGCCGCGGATTTAACACGACAATAGCCCCCGCTTTCGACAGAATGATGACGGAAAGCGAATGTACCTATTGCGGACAATGTGTCGCCGTCTGCCCGGTAGGCGCATTGACCGAACGCGATTATACCAACCGCCTTCTCGACGATCTGGCCAATCCGGACAAGTGGTGATTGTACAAACGGCTCCCGCCGTGCGTGCTGCTCTGGGAGAAGAATTCGGTTTCCCTCCCGGCACAGTGGTCACCGGGAAAATGGTCTATGCCCTGCGCGAATTGGGATTCGACTATGTGTTCGATACTGATTTCGCTGCCGACCTCACCATTATGGAAGAAGGCTCCGAAATTCTGAACCGACTGACGTGCTATCTCAACGGAGACAAATCCGTCCGGCTACCCATTCTGACTTCCTGTTGTCCGGCATGGGTAAACTTCTTCGAACATCACTTTCCAGATTTGTTGGACATCCCATCTACGGCCCGTTCCCCGCAGCAGATGTTCGGTTCTATCGCCAAATCATACTGGGCAGAGAAAATGGGAATCCCCAAAGAAAAGCTGGTAGTGGTTTCTATCATGCCCTGCCTGGCAAAGAAATATGAATGTGCCCGCGACGAGTTTAAGGTAAACGGAATCCCCGATGTGGACTACTCTATCTCCACCCGCGAGCTCGCCCGACTTATCAAACGGGCTAATATAGGTTTTCCGCTGGTGTTGGATAGCCCGTTCGATAACCCCATGGGAGAATCCACTGGTGCCGGCGTTATCTTCGGCACTACGGGCGGTGTTATGGAAGCTGCCCTCCGCTCCGTTTACGAAATATATACCGGAGAATCTCTGAAAAACGTAAATTTCGAGCAAGTACGCGGATTGAGTGGAGTACGTCGTGCTACTATCAATCTCAACGGATTTGAACTTAAAATAGGCATCGCACACGGACTAGGCAACGCCCGTCATCTACTGGAGGACATACGAAACGGGCATAATGAATATCATGTAATCGAAATTATGGCTTGCCCCGGAGGTTGCATCGGAGGCGGCGGACAGCCATTACATCACGGCAACTCGGAAGTATTGTATGCACGCGCCAACGCACTCTACCGCGAAGACGCCAACAAGCCACTGCGCAAATCGCACGAGAACCCATACATCAAGACCTTGTATGAAGAGTATCTCGGCAAACCGCTGGGTGAGAAATCAGAAACATTATTGCATACCCATTATTTCAACAAATCGATTGATTAACTGTAAACGAAAAGTATTATGTCAGATATAAAACTAGCCTGTGACGTAGCTGAACAAATCAAAACGATTTGCGACAAGCACGGAAATAATCCGGGCGAACTAATCAACATTCTGCATGAAGCACAACATCTCCAAGGTTACCTGCCGGAAGAAATACAACGTATCATCGCTTCCAAACTAGGAATCCCCGTATCGAAAGTGTATGGAGTAGTGACATTCTACACTTTCTTTACCATGACTCCCAAAGGAAAGCATCCTATCTCCGTCTGCATGGGGACAGCCTGCTATGTACGCGGTTCCGAAAAGTTGCTGGAAGAATTCAAACGAGTGTTGGGTATCGAAGTCGGTGAAACAACTCCGGACGGAAAATTCTCATTGGACTGCCTGCGCTGTGTGGGTGCCTGCGGACTGGCGCCGGTAGTGATGATCGGTGAAAAAGTGTATGGACGCCTACAACCTGTGGACGTGAAGAAGATTATTGAAGACTTGGAATAACAGCCCGGAAACGATACTAAAAAACGGCTACTTTGTTTAACCAAAGTAGTCGTTTCTACAAAAAACTAAACATTTTTACAAACAATGTGCGGAGAGAACGAGATTCGAACTCGTGATACCCTTTAGGAGTATACACGCTTTCCAGGCGTGCCTCTTCAACCACTCGAGCACCTCTCCTTCTTTCGGAGCGCAAAAGTAGAGGAAGTTTTTGAAACTAACAAATATTTAGAGCGAATAATGTTCCAAAATTATTTGTTAAAGAACACTGATTTCGGATCAATGAATAACCCTGAGGGTTAAATATATAAATTGTTATCTTTGTCTCCAAATTAATAGCTTATGAAGTTAAATGGTTATCACCTTCTTCTTCCTGAAGGAACTTTGGATTACTTTGATCTTG
>ENA-OQCK01000164-OQCK01000164.1-human-gut-metagenome-genome-assembly--contig:-NODE-164-length-39889-cov-2.906670_pt1 | contig 39889 bp, 48 predicted proteins | sample MGYA00242498_ERZ504578 | MGnify/ENA primary metagenome ERZ504578 (study PRJEB26092, sample SAMD00036229) | human gut metagenome | host: Homo sapiens | study: EMG produced TPA metagenomics assembly of...
CGTCATTGTTTTCAATCATTCAAAAATGAATTGACACTCGTAGAGATGTTGACCGAAGGGGAAGAAAGCGGCCTGCCGGAACTGGAAGCAGCTATTGAAAACCGGAATTATGCTTCTTACAATTTTTCTGTGACAGGTCCCGTTACCAGCCCTATCACAGATGAAGAACACAAAGCCAACGTCCGCAAAGGTATTGCGCACTGTATGCGTGGCGATGTATTCCAGATCGTTCTTTCCCGGAGGTTCATTCAGCCTTACGCCGGAGATGATTTCAAAGTATATCGGGCACTCCGCAGCATTAACCCTTCCCCTTATCTTTCTATTTCGATTTCGGAGGATATCGAATCTTCGGTTCTTCACCGGAAACACACTGCAAGATTGAAAGCAACCATGCTTATATCGATCCGATTGCCGGAACAACACGCCGGAGTGGCGATATCGTGAAAGACCGTGAACTGGCAGAAGCATTACTGGCTGATCCTAAAGAAAATGCGGAGCACGTTATGCTGGTAGACCTTGCCAGAAACGACTTGTCACGTAATTGTCATGATGTACAGGTACTTTTCTATAAAGAGCCACAATATTACAGTCATGTCATCCACTTGGTTAGCCGTGTCAGTGGTGAATTGAACGAGGATGCGGACAAGATAAAAACTTTTATTGATACGTTCCCTGCCGGCACTTTGAGCGGCGCGCCCAAAGTACGTGCCATGCAGTTAATTAGTGAAATAGAACCTCACAATCGCGGAGCTTACGGTGGTTGTATCGGTTTTATCGGATTAAACGGTGAATTGAATCAAGCCATAACTATCCGTACCTTCGTCAGTCGCAACAATGAATTGTGGTTTCAGGCAGGAGGTGGTATTGTGGCACGGAGTCAGGATGAATACGAATTGCAAGAAGTCAACAATAAGTTGGGAGCACTGAAAAAGGCGATTGATTTAGCCGTTCAATTAAAGAACTAAGCAGAAAAAATAAAGTAACCTGTTTAAGCAACAATTTTACAATAATCATAAAATGAAAATATTACTTTTAGATAATTACGACTCTTTCACCTACAACTTATTGCACGCAGTGAAAGAATTAGGTGCTACGGACATAGAAGTAGTCCGCAACGATCAAATAGGACTTGATAATGTGGAACGATTCGATAAAATCATCTTGTCTCCCGGGCGGGTATCCCGGAAGAAGCAGGTTTATTGTTGCCTATTATCAAAAAGTATGCAGCCACGAAAAGTATTTTAGGTGTCTGTCTGGGACATCAGGCTATCGGCGAGGCTTTCGGTGCACGACTGGAGAATCTGAAAGAGGTATATCACGGTGTACAGACCCCGGTCAGTATCCTACGACAAGATGTATTATTCGAAGGGCTGGGAAAAGAAATTCCCGTAGGACGTTATCACTCTTGGGTGGTCAGCCGGGAGGATTTTCCTGACTGTCTGGAAATAACGGCAGAAAGCCGGGAAGGACAAATCATGCATTGCGCCATAGGACCTATGATGTGCACGGGATACAATTCCACCCCGAATCAGTATTAACTCCGCAAGGAAAAGAAATTATCAAGAACTTCTTAAACAATTAAATTTATGAAACAGATTCTATACAAGCTTTTCGAGCATCAATATCTGGGACGTGATGAAGCCCGTACTATCTTACAAAATATCGCACAAGGAAAATATAACGATGTACAGGTGGCCTCACTCATCACTGTCTTTCTAATGCGCAATATCTCAGTCGAAGAATTATGCGGCTTCCGCGACGCATTGTTGGAAATGCGCGTTCCGGTTGATTTAAGCGAATTTGCGCCGATAGATATTGTAGGAACCGGTGGTGACGGGAAAAACACGTTCAATATTTCCACAGCATCTTGCTTCACGGTAGCCGGAGCAGGTTTCCCGGTCGTGAAACATGGTAATTACGGAGCAACATCTGTTAGTGGCGCCAGTAACGTAATGGAACAACATGGTGTAAAGTTCACCGACGATATAGATCAGTTGCGCCGCAGCATGGAACAATGTAACATTGCTTATCTGCACGCTCCGTTGTTTAATCCGGCATTAAAAGCGGTCGCTCCGGTTCGCAAAGGACTTGCCGTGCGTACCTTTTTTAATATGCTCGGCCCGTTAGTAAATCCAGTATTACCGGCTTATCAACTTTTGGGAGTTTACAATCTTCCGTTATTACGCCTCTATACTTATACTTATCAGGAAAGTAAAACCAAATTTGCCGTTGTTCATAGCTTGGACGGATATGATGAAATTTCTCTGACGAATGAATTTAAGGTAGCAACGAGTGACAACGAAAAGATTTATACTCCCGAAAGCCTCGGATTCTCCCGTTATAGGGACATTGACCTGGATGGCGGTCAGACACCGAAAGAGGCTGCCAAAATTTTCGATAATATCATGAATAATACAGCAACTGAAGCTCAAAAAAATGTAGTAGTAGTTAATTCGGCTTTTGCCATTCATGTTATTTGTCCGGAAAAGACTATTGAAGAATGTATCACTCTTGCAAAAGAATCACTAGAAAGCGGAAGGGCACTGAATACATTAAAGAAGTTTATTGAACTCAATAATTAAAATATGAAAGATATATTATCCGAAATCATAGCAAATAAACGATTTGAAGTAGATCTGCAAAAACAGGCGATTTCTATCGAGCAGTTGCAGGAAGGAATTAGTGAAATGCCGTCTTCCCGTTCCATGAAACAGGCATTAATTTCCTCGTCTCCGGGAATTATAGCAGAGTTCAAACGTCGTTCTCCGTCCAAAGGCTGGATAAAGCAGGAGGCTCGTCCGGAAGAAATAGCTCCGGCTTATGCGGCTGCGGGGGCCTCTGCGCTCTCTATCCTCACGGATGAGAAGTTTTTCGGAGGGAACTTGAAAGACATTCGCGCTGCACGTCCTTTGGTAGATATTCCGATTCTTAGAAAAGATTTTATCATTGACGAATACCAACTCTATCAAGCTAAAATTGTTGGTGCAGATGCTGTACTTCTCATTGCCGCTGCTTTGAAACCGGAAAAATGCAATGAACTTGTGAAGAAAGCACACGATTTAGGTCTGGAAGTACTACTAGAAATTCACAGTTCCGAGGAGTTAACTTATATTAATGAGAAAATAGATATGGTGGGAATCAACAATCGGAATTTAGGAACATTCTTCACTGATGTGGAAAACTCTTTTCGGCTGGCCGGACAACTTCCCCAAGATGCAGTATTGGTATCCGAAAGCGGAATCTCCGACCCGCAAACTGTAAAACGTCTGCAAACAGCCGGATTCCGGGGATTCCTGATCGGAGAAACATTTATGAGAACTACACAACCGGGAAACACCTTAGGGAATTTCCTGCAAGGTATACAATAAATCAATTATTCAAAACAGAAGATTTATGGTCAACGGAAAAATCATCAAAGTATGCGGTATGCGCGAAGCCGAAAACATACAGGAGATAGAATCGCTCCAAGATATAGATATGCTGGGATTTATCTTCTATCCCAAATCTCCCCGGTATGTCTATGAGCTTCCGGCTTATCTGCTATCCACACCCACCGTGTCGGTGTTTTTGTGAACGAAGACAAGCAGATTGTCAGTATGTATGCTGACCGTTTCGGACTAAACTATGTGCAACTACATGGAAATGAGTCACCGGAATACTGTCGATCATTGTATTCCATGGGGATAAAAATTATCAAAGCCTTTTCTATATCCCATCCGAAAGATCTGAAAAATGTATATAAGTATGAGAAAGTCTGTGACCTTTTCCTGTTCGATACCAAATGCGAACAATACGGCGGCTCCGGTAACTTGTTCGACTGGAATATTCTGCATACCTATAACGGTCTCCTTCCTTTCCTTCTTAGCGGAGGCATCAACTCTTACAGCGCCAACGCACTAAAGGAGTTCAAACATCCACGTCTCGCCGGTTACGACCTGAACAGCCGTTTTGAATTGGAACCGGGGAAAAAAGATCCGGTACGATCCGCATTTTTAAATGAACTAAAATGATAAATTTAATTTTTTAAAGTCATGAACAGAATTAACCAACTCTTCAATAGCAATAAGAAAGATTTACTTTCCATTTATTTTTGTGCAGGTGATCCAACTTTGGACGGTACTGCCGATGTGATCCGTACCCTCGAAAAGCATGGTGTCAGCATGATCGAAGTCGGAATCCCCTTCAGTGACCCAATGGCAGACGGTATTGTCATTCAAAATGCCGCAACTCAAGCATTACGCAACGGAATGTCCCTAAAGGTACTTTTTGAACAATTACGTAACATCCGCCGGGATGTAAAAATCCCATTAGTATTAATGGGCTATTTAAACCCGATTATGCAGTTCGGATTCGAAAATTTCTGTCGCAAATGCGTGGAGTGCGGAATCGACGGTGTTATTATTCCTGACCTTCCCTTCCATGATTACCAGGAACGCTATCGCATCATTACCGAACGTTACGGCATTAAAGTGATTATGCTTATCACCCCCGAAACCAGCGAAGAACGTGTACGTGAGATTGATGCACATACAGACGGATTCATTTATATGGTTTCATCGGCAGCCACTACCGGAGCTCAACAGGATTTCAATGAACAAAAACGGTTATACTTCAAGAAGATTGAAGATATGCATCTAAAAACCCATTAATGGTAGGATTCGGAATTTCTAACAAGGCAACTTTCCAGGCTGCCTGCGAACATGCTTCAGGAGCTATTATAGGTAGTCGATTCGTCACCCTGCTCGAAGAAGAAAAAAGACCCGGAAAAAGCTATTCTCAAACTGAAAGAAGCACTGAAGTAAGTTATAGAAGTAATCAGGAGTAAGTAGTTACTACTTTAGCTACTTACCCTGCTTTTCCTTTTAATTCCTAGCATACATCCGCATAAATATTCAATATTATAACATTTTACGCTAAAATACAAACAAATTTATCATTTACTATCCATAATTCGCAATTAATCTATATCTTTGTCAGCGTTTTAACAGTAATTCAACAATTATGAGAGCAGAAACTCCTTCCGTTTTGTTAATTTACACGGGTGGAACTATCGGAATGATAGAAAACCCAGAAACTGGTGCGCTAGAAAACTTTAATTTCGATCATCTGCTCAAGCACGTTCCTGAGCTAAAAAGATTCAACTATCGCATTTCCTCCTATCAATTAATCCTCCTATCGATTCTTCGGACATGGAGCCTGCTTACTGGGCAAAACTGGTAAAAATCATCAATTACAATTATGATTATTTCGACGGTTTTGTGATCCTTCACGGAACAGATACAATGGCATATACAGCCTCCGCCTTAAGTTTTATGCTTGAGAATCTGAGTAAGCCTGTGATCCTCACCGGCTCCCAACTCCCTATCGGAACTTTGCGTACAGACGGGAAAGAAAATCTCATCACTGCTATTGAAATCGCTGCTGCAAAAAATCCGGATGGCACTGCTATCGTTCCGGAGGTATGCATTTTCTTTGAAAATCATCTGATGCGTGGTAATCGTACCACCAAAATCAATGCAGAAAACTTTAATGCTTTTCGCTCTTTCAATTACCCGCCTTTGGCACGAGTTGGCATACACATTAAATACGAGCCCAACCTCATTCGTAAACCAGACCCTACGAAGCCGTTAAAGCCGCATTACTTATTTGATAACAATGTGGTTATTTTAACCCTTTTCCCTGGTATTCAAGAGAGTATTGTAACTTCACTCCTTCATGTTCCCGGATTAAAAGCTGTGGTAATGAAAACTTTCGGTTCAGGAAATGCACCGCAAAAAGAATGGTTTATCCGTCAATTAAAGGAGGCTACTGAACGAGGCATTATCATTGTCAACATCACCCAATGTGCTTCCGGAGCAGTCGAAATGGGACGTTACGAAACCGGAATGCATCTCTTGGAAGCAGGTGTTATCAGCGGATACGACAGTACCCCTGAATGTGCTATAACAAAACTAATGTTTCTATTAGGACACGGACTGCCCAACAAAGATATACGATACAAAATGAACTCCTGTTTAATAGGAGAAATCACCAAGTCTTAAGACACCCATTCGATTATTATAATCCTTTGATTCTCAAATCTGATATATCTGTAGATTTGAAAATCAAGGGATTTCTTATCATATAAAAAGTCTTAATCGCACCTACTAGAGCTAAAATAGAACCGAAACGGAAATTCAATTGTTTTTCCTACATAAAATAACAGAAAATACAGCCTAAATATAAGACATGCGGCTATTTTTGCATTAGATTTTGGTTACAAACAATCAAGCAATATTAATTATGATGAAAAAACAATTCATTTCATGCCAATCATTGCAATAGCATGGGAGGTATCCTGTTTAGTTGTGTTGACTCGGGGAAGGATTTGTATGATCCCTCCTACGAAACGTCCAACCCAATGGGAGACGGTTTTGCTGCTCCTGATGGTTTTGATTGGAGCACAATCAAAACAGAAAATGTCACAGTCGAAGTTAAAGATGAAGAAGGAGGGTTATATTCCTACTTAGTAGAAATATATACAGAAGATCCTCTTACTAATGAAAACGCATCTGTACTGGCTACAAGGACAGCAAATAAAGAGAATAACTTTAAAGCTACAGCTGCTATCACTCTGCTACCTACGCAAAAAGGTATTTATATAAAGCAGACTGATCCCAGAGGACGTGTAGAGGTATATCTGTTTGATGTGCCGGAAGATAATGACAACTTTACCTGTAAACTCTACTATCAAGAATCTGCTGCTCAAAACAGAGTGTTAATGAGCCGTACCGCTACCACAAGAGCTGTTTCACCCGAGAAACCGGTTTATACTTCCATACCAAGTGAAGCAAAAGAAATTACAGAAATGCAAGGAACAACTTTACTGCGTGACGCTTCCTATAAAATTACCTCTGACTATAACGGTACATTCAAATTTGACGGATATGACGGTGAGATTAAAACCAAAGTTTACGTTGATGCAACATGGACAATTCCGACTACATTCCAGTTCCAGAATGGTATTGAAATCATAGTTATGGACAATGCTAAAATAAAAGCATCCGGAGTGATGACTTTTATAAGAAACTCCATGCTGACTGTCATGATGAAGGAAACGTTGAAGCCGAAAATATATCATTTACTAACGGAGCACCTGCGGCATTAAGAAACTGGGGTAATGTATCAGTTACAAACACTATGACATTACATTCGGGAGCTACACTCTACAACGGAGGTACTATAACAAGCAAGGACATAGCAATTAATTCAAATACCCAAATTATCAACGACAATAAGATTGAACTTGAAGGAGAGTTTAACCTTCCGTCTAATTTCTCATTAGAAAATAACGGAGAGATTTATGGAAAAAAAATGATTGCAAACTCAGATGCTGTTATCACAAACAAAAATATAATCATTTTTGAGACGATCAGTTTCACTAATCCTACCGTCAACAATAGTTGCAGTATGGAAGCCACTATTTCCTTCTACGCAAACGGAATTAAGTTAAACTTAACCCAAGGATATATCAAGGCACCTAAAATGGAGTTCCAAAACGGAGTTGTTAACTTGAATAACGGTTCTATGCTGGAAGCAACTACAAGACTGGATATACCTCCTGGTTATGCTACGTTCTATGGAAAAGGTGAAAACACCTCTATGATAAAATCTCCCATTATAGCCGGTCAAGGATTTACTTATGACGGCAATTTGGCTATTGAATCAGATAATCATGTAGAGAAAAGTCCACATTGGACTAATTTTCATGTACAGAACGGCGCATATATTACAAAAATAGGAGAATCCAAAGTAACTATCGAAGTTTGTACAGGAACAAAGAACGAAGGAAATAAGGGAGAAGAACCAGAGGAACCTAAATTCCCGATCATAGTGGATGATACACATAATTATGCATATTTATTTGAAGATCAATGGCCATTATATGGAGACTATGATATGAATGATTTAGTCATGATTATCAAAGAAAGAACGATTTCTCTCAATAAGAATAATAAAGTGGAAGAATTCAAATTAAGCATCGATTTAGCCGCTACCGGAGCTACTAAAAGTATTGGAGCTGCTATCATGTTGGACGGTGTTCCTGCCAGCGCAATTATGCAACCTGTTGAATTTAGTGACAACTCTCTTATCAAAAGCTTCAACCTGAACAGTAATAAGATTGAGAACGGACAAGATTATGCAGTTATTCCGTTATTCGACGATGCGCACAAAGCATTGGGAAGAGATCGGTATGAACAAATTAACACCTTTGCCAATCATTCAAACAATACGAATGTTAAGAACATCAGTTTCACCATAAAACTCAGCAATCCGATTTCTCCGGATGAATTAAACATCAACAAACTGAATGTTTTCATTTTTGTGGAAGGAAATAGAAATAATCGTAAAGAAATTCATGTTATCGGCTATCAACCAACCAAACTAGCTAATACTGATTTATTTGGAGGAAATAATGATAATAGTTCTGTTTCCGGTAAGAAATATTACATCAGTAAAGACAATCTGGCATGGGGAATCATGGTCCCTACTGACTTCAAGTGGACTTTAGAGTATGTAAATATAAAAACTGTTTATTCCTTGTTTACAGATTGGGTAACTAGCGGTGGTGTTAAGAATCAGGAATGGTGGAAAACATTCGATTCATCTAAAGTGACAAATAACAACCAAATATTTATTGATAACACGATTTCATCAATATGAAATCCGTGTTTTTCTATTAGAACATCGCACTGAGAAATTTATTAGATAAAATAAATATATATCACGAATTTTACTTGTCAATATTGAGAGATTATTCTAAAATAATATCTATATTTGCAAACTGTCATAAATAATCTGTGACAGTAAGCTAATCTATAAATCAATAACAAAGCAAGCGATAGAAAGGTCTATTCGTATGAAGAAAAAAATATTACTAGTCGATGATAAAGCGACTATTGGAAAAGTTGCCGGTATATACTAGGTAAGGATTATGATTTTACCTATTTGGAAGATCCCATTAAAGCAATAGAATGGCTGAATGAAGGTAACGTACCTGATCTTATCATTTCAGACATCCGTATGCCGTTAATGACAGGTGACGAATTTCTAAGATATATGAAAAATAACGAGTTATTCAAGTCAATACCTATCGTTATGTTATCTAGTGAAGAAGTACAACCGAAAGAATCAGATTGCTGGAAGAAGGAGCGGAAGATTATATTTTAAAGCCATTCAATCCACTAGAACTCAAAATTCGAATCAAAAAGATTATCGATTAACACCAGATCCTCTATATGCAATATTTTGTTTACATAGGCAAAGATAGCAAGACTATAAACCTATTCTCTAAACTTAGCATAGGGGTATTTTATGCAGCATCTAATTGTAATCAAGCAATTAAGGTACTAGACAAGATACGGGAAAAATACGATACAGCTCTGTTTTTCGAACAGATAAATCTATCCCAAGATATTGCAAATATTCATTATATGCGCAAAAAGTATCCGGGACTTTATATGGTACTCGTCATTGATTCTTTATCTAAAGAAGAAGCTCCAGAATATCTCAAAGCCGGTATAAATAATACCATTAAATACGAAACGAATCCGGAATCCTTGCAGGCTCTGTCAACCTTCCTGAAACATAGAAAAGATCAAAAGATACAGGCACTTCAACTCAAGACGCAAAACTTGAATGCTTTCCGCCTACCTTTATGGAAAAGAGCTTTTGATATCGTCTTTTCAGGAATGGCATTGTTATGTCTTTCCCCACTTCTCATACTCACAGCACTGGCTATCCGCTAGAAAGCAAAGGTCCTATTATTTACAAATCCAAACGTGTAGGAAGCAATTATCTGATTTTTGATTTTCTCAAATTTCGGTCCATGTATACCGATGCCGACAAACATTTGAAGGATTTCAATACGCTCAACCAGTATCAGCAAGAGGAAGAACAAGAAGAAGATATTTGGGGAGAAGAGCAAGAGACCGAAGAAATTCAAAAGTGGACGAAGAAGAAATTCTCCTGATATCTGATGATTTCGTTATTTCCGAAGAAGATTATATTCACAAAAAATCGAAAGAGAAAAGTAATGCTTTTGTCAAGTTGGAAAATGATCCTAGAATAACGAAGATAGGGCGCTTCATTCGTAAATATAGTATTGACGAATTACCACAGCTTATTAATATCTTAAAAGGAGATATGTCCATAGTAGGTAATCGCCCTCTCCCACTCTACGAAGCCGAATTACTAACTAGTGATGAACATATCGACCGCTTTATGGGACCGGCAGGACTTACCGGGCTATGGCAAGTAGAAAAAAAGAGGTGAAGCCGGCAAGTTATCTGCGGAAGAACGCAAACAGTTGGATATCAAGTATGCAAAGACATTCTCTTTCTGGTTGGACATCAAAATTATTCTGAAAACAGTTACTGCATTTATTCAAAAAGAGAACGTATAACCTTTTACAGACGATGAGCACCTACATTTACATAATAGATGACCTGGTATTCTTCTTCGTGGGGATTGTTATTCTATACCTCTTTGTATTGGCAGTTGCATCGCACTTCAAGCGCATTGTCTATCCAAAAGCTGAAAAGAAATACCATTGTGCTATCCTCGTTCCGGAAGAAAGTCCGCTTCCCGTAATCTATCGTGAAGAATCTTACGAATTCTTCACATACAATGATTTGCATCAAGGAATCAATACTCTTGACAGAGAACACTATCAACTGATCCTTATCTTATCAAACACAGCCATTTCTCTGTCTCCACTCTTTCTGGAGAAAATCTACAATGCGTATGATGCCGGAATACAAGCCATTCAATTACACACAGTTATTGAAAATCGCAAAGGTTTCTGTAATCGTTTCCGTGCTATATGCAAAGAAATAAAGAACAGCCTTTTCAGAGCTGGAAATACACAATTCGGACTGTCGTCTAACTTATCCGGAACCAATATGGCTATCGACTTGGAATGGTTGCAAAACAATCTGAGAAGCTCTAAAACCAATATCGAACGGAAGTTATTTCGGAAGAATGTATATATTGACTACCTTCCGGATGCTATTGTATACTGTCAATCAAGTCCGGTTCACCCATATAGGAGACGCCTCCGAAAGACAGCCTCTTATTTCTTCCCTTCGCTTTTGGAAGGAAACTGGAATTTCTGTAACCGAATAGTACAGCATCTAATACCTTCTCCGCTAAAAATGTGTATCTTCGTCAGTGTATGGACATTGCTGATTACAGGATATAACCGGGCATTATCTATCGCTGGTGGCTTATACTCTTCGGCCTACTAGTTACTTATAGTCTGGCTATTCCGGACTATTTGGTGGAAGACAAAAAGAAAAAACATTCAATATGGAGAAAAAGACATTTAAGCAACGAATTAAAGAAAAACCCAGTTTAAAGCAAGCAGTGTATCGGCTTATTATGCATCCTGTCAAAACTCGTCCAAACTGGTGGATACGCCTCTTTGATTTCATCTACCTGAAACGCGGAAAAGGCTCTGTGATCTATCGGAGTGTACGCAAAGATCTTCCTCCTTTCAACCATTTCTTTTTAGGAAAATATTCTGTGGTTGAAGATTTCTCCTGCCTTAATAATGCAGTTGGTGATTTGACTATCGGAGATTATACCCGTGTCGGATTAAGAAATACGATTATAGGTCCGGTCAATATCGGCAATCACGTTAATCTAGCCCAAAATGTGACCGTAACAGGACTCAATCATAATTATCAGGATGTGAAAAAGATGATCGACGAACAAGGGGTCAACACACAGCCCGTTGTTATTGAAGATGACGTATGGGTAGCGCTAACTCAGTTATTCTTCCAGGAGTAACTTTAGGGAAGCACTGTGTAGTAGCTGCCGGAAGCGTAGTCAGCCATTCCGTACCTTCCTATTCTATATGTGCCGGATGTCCTGCAAAAGTTATCAAAACCTATGATTTTGAAACAAAAGAATGGAAAAAGGTGGAAAAAACAGTATCCGGTAATTATAAATAGTGAGAATAGCTACGCAATATACCTCATAAAGGTGATTGTGACACCCACTGAAACGCTTTATCTTTGCAGTATCAGAATTGAATTAATTAGTCATAATTTTATTACGTAGCCACATTTAAGTAAAAATGAAATAGAGTCCCGCCGAAGCGATTTCGTCGGGATTTTGTTTTTGTTTTAAGCACAGATTACACAGACTTTAGGTTTTATTAATCAGGAAACATAACTCCGTTAATCTGTTCCCAAAATAAAAAAACGAGCTAATTCCTTCTATGGAACCACTCGCCTCGCATCAGAAAAGCCTTTGGGGGCTTTTTCTTCTCATTACCTCTTTTTTCCTGAAAACTAATCTTCTTTTTACCTAAAAACGTGTTACCTATCGTTATCCTTTTACCTTCTATTAAAACTTTTCCTATTGAACTAAAACCATTAATACCTTAAATTGTCAAATCTAATACCTTTAACCTTTTTCTTTTACCTTATAAACTAACAGTTTCTCAACTGCACTGCAAAGGTACGAAATATTTTCGTGTACGCAAACGGTTTTGTGTTTTATAACACTTTCAGTAGTTACAAATCTTTCACATCGCTAAGCGTAACCAGCTTATTTACAATAGCATAGATAGTCAGACCAGCTGCACTGTGTATTTGCAATTTTTTTGCTAATATTCCTCCGGTGAGTAATCACTGTATGAATCGATAAAAACAATTTTTCCGCAATTTCTTTATTAGTCATACCTTTTACCACACAGATCACAATCTCTTTCTCCCGTTGGCTAAGTGCGTCCTGACTATCCACTTCATCCTCTTCCGAAGACATATCCAACAAACCGGCAATTTTCTTGGAAAGAATTTCCAGATCATCGAATATGGAGATCGACTCGTCATACTTACTTAGCAATGAAGCATCCACAAAAGAAGTGACCAATGCTATCAAACGTATCTTTTTGCCAGATACTTCTTCCCGGAACTTATTTACGTCAAAATAATCGCCAAAAGTCGGATTTACAATCAACATTTCAGGCATTGTGTCCGCAAGCAATCATGCAAAGCCTCAGCAGAAAGTAACTCTATTGGCTGCACCTTTGCATTAGGAAGACGTTTCAATGCCGCAGTCAGTCCTCCACGAATAATTACAGAAGTTTCTGCAATGGCTATTCGAATAACTTCGTTATTTTTCATTTTCTCTTATCCTCCTTTCCAACTTCAGAATGGCAGGAACAAAAATATAATCTTCAACCTTGCAATGGGATTCCAATCCCGCCTCACAAGCATAAATATCAAAAAGGGCTGCATTCAGCAAATTTTCGTTCGCCTTGGCAGGGCAATATTTAATTATGATATTTTTCAGTTCTGTCAACTTCTCCCCTACTTGATCATGATGCTTAGAGAACGTACTGATCTGGTAGTTTTTAGGAGCATCCCCTTTAATCAGTAAATCCACATACTTAAACACTGTTTTTTCTTCATAATCCATGTGCTTGCGCACCTCCCTTGTATATTCATCGAAGAATTTGAGAATAAGAAAAGCGACATCATCCTGAGAACAGTCTATCGCTTCAATCAGTTTACGACGAATAGCGGGAAGGGAGAAATCAAGAAAATAAATATGCGCCTGACGCAGATAATCTATCAATCCTGGAATGGAAATTTCTCCGTCATCTCCATCCAACCGGGAAAAACCTTCAGCTATAAAGTTGACAACAATAAGAAAAGTCCGACAGTCTACTCCGTTAAGTTCACAAACTTCTTTGACCGTTTTATCACCAAATCCCAACGAAAGTCCGAAACGACTCATCACTTGCAACAAAGAATAGTTATCACTGATAAGATCAATCATCTTATCGGTTGGTTTATATTTCTGTAAATTATCCATTTATACCTATTTATGTTTAGATACTGCAAAGAAACGGAATATTTCACGGAAATACAATCACCATTTATAGGTATTTCAATTAATTACGGATTACTAAATACTAATTATATGCTAGTAATTTCTAACAGGAGTTTAGGCTGGCTACTCTTTTTTTAGTAATTTTGTCGCTATTAAATTGTAATTAGTAATTTATAATTAAAGTGATATGGCAAACGAACTCGAACTGAAATACGGCTGCAACCCTAACCAAAAGCCTGCCCGTATTTTCATGAAGGACGGCGAACTCCCCATTGAAGTACTGAACGGACGTCCCGGTTATATTAATCTGTTGGATGCATTCAACAGTTGGCAGTTAGTGAAAGAGCTAAAAGAAGCTACCAGGCTACCGGCTGCCGCTTCCTTTAAGCATGTAAGTCCAGCCGGCGCTGCCGTTGCAGTGGAAATGAATGATACACTCAAAAAGATTTATTTTGTAGATGATGTGAAGTTGTCCCCATTAGCCACCGCCTATGCACGCGCACGTGGTGCCGACCGTATGTCGTCGTATGGAGATTTCATCGCATTGTCCGATACCTGTGACGAAGAAACTGCACGCCTTATTAATCGTGAAGTATCTGACGGTGTGATTGCTCCGGATTATACTCCCGAAGCATTGGAAATTCTCAAAAACAAGAGAAAAGGTACATACAATGTAATCAAAATAGATCCGGCTTATCGTCCGGATTCTATTGAACACAAAGATGTTTTCGGCATAATCTTCGAACAGGGAAGAAACGAACTGAAAATTGACGAAAGTCTTTTGAAAGAAATGCCGACACAGAATCAAGTAATTCCTGCCGATGCAAAACGTGATTTGATTATTGCTTTAATCACTTTAAAATATACGCAATCCAACTCTGTATGTTATGCTAAAGACGGACAGGCTATCGGCATTGGCGCCGGACAGCAGTCACGTATTCATTGCACACGTCTCGCCGGAAATAAAGCAGACATCTGGTATCTACGCCAACATCCGAAAGTGATGAACCTGCCTTGGATTGAAAAAATCCGTCGTGCAGACCGTGACAATACGATTGATATATACATATCAGAAGATTATGATGATGTATTAGCAGACGGCATATGGCAACAGTTTTTCACTGAAAAACCGGAAGTACTGACTCGCGAAGAAAAACGTGCATGGTTGAACACAATGACAGGAGTATCTTTGGGATCAGACGCTTTCTTCCCCTTTGGAGATAACATCGAACGAGCACATAAGAGCGGCGTCAGCTACATAGCACAGCCGGGTGGTTGTGTACGCGACGACCATGTTATCAGCACTTGCGACAAATATAATATGGCAATGGCATTTACAGGAATTCGTTTATTCCACCATTAAAAACATAGTTAATAAATAAGGGGCTGCCTCAAAAAGCAGCCCCTTATTTATTAACTTATTATCAAAACAGATTAATACAATTCACTTCCATCTACATTACCCGGAATAGTAGAGTCAAACCAAGATAAATCTGTCTTGTTTGTTACCCATTTATTGTAATTCTTATAAGCTTTTACCACTGATGATTTTTCTTTCGGATATCTCCATGCCGCTTCATCTGCAGAAGTTCGTGGAAAATCCAATGCCCAACAATACATATCTTTCATTCGGAAATAAAAACCTTTCGATACATCCGAACAATCTTTCCCGTTTCCCAACAAATTCATATCCATTTTTGATGTCGGAGCAAAATCCGTTAAATGAATCTCATGCGAACGCTTATTGACAAATATAAACGGATTAAACTTCATCATAGAAACATTACTAGTTACTGCTTTTAATGGGATAGTCACAACCAACTCTTCTGCCGAAACAAAAGAAGAGCCTTTTTCTGTATTGATAAAACCTGTTTCACCACCAGCAAAAGGTTTACTTATATCTTCCCAAATAATGAAAGTAGCGTTTGAGTCTCCACTTTCTAAAATAGCTCCCTCTACTTCTGCTACATCAATATCATTCGAAGCCAACGGTAGTTCTATCCCAAAACCAATTTTTGTATAACTTGCCGCACCCTTAGCAATCGGTCTAAACCGCATTTGGATACCGTTAATTTTATTATCCACATTTTTATAGACACCATATGTATAGTTCACTACAAAGTCATTTAAATCATAATCACCGGGATTAGGCCATTGATCTTCGAAAGCTAACGTACCATGAATTGATTCAGCCACAGTCACATCTTCATCAACTGGAATATCTTCACCCGGCCTAATAGCTTTTTCAGGAGTAGCCGTTACCTTTACCATTACATCATTGAAATCATAATCAGCCTTCCTGTCTCCAAAAGGACGGATATCAAAACCTGTCACACAACAATTATAGCCGTCCAATTCACGAGTTACTGCTTGAGTTTTGCCCCATGTATTCAATTCTGGAGTAGAGTAATACATTCCATTCACATCCCCATTAACGGCAGGACTCATCGTATTCTTAAAACTATATGCAAGTTTATCTGTTATAGCAGTACCGTCTTTCTTAAATCCGGCACGCGCAACGGCAAACCCGATTCGTGTACCATTTGGAAAAACCTTACTATATTTCGAGCCATCCCAATAAAGCAACTGAACTTTTAAGCCTGACGGACATTGCAACTGATTTGTATTAGGCAGTAACATAGTCATGTGAAGTTTATAAACATCACTTTTTAAATCTCCCTCTTTATAATTATAATACAGCAATGAATTATAAACAGTTTGATTATCCACACAGAAACCACCGTCTCCAACATAAGTCACCCAAACCTGAGCTCCGTCCTCATCAACAATTCTCAAATCAGAATTCTTTGATAAATCCGCTGTCTGAACATTCTTTTTTTCCGGATACCAACTATCAATCTTATTAATCAATGCCGGAGAAAGTTGTTCTTTTGACACCAACGAGCAACCTCCCTGAACAGGTATACCATTCTCATTCACTTCGTCATTTTTATAAGGAATAAATAATTGATAAAGGCCGCTGATTGGACCAAAAATCTGTGGAATTTCATCTGCAGCAGCACGAGTCACAGTAGCAGCCTGCGGGAAAGCAACTCCACGAAAATTTAATGAGCTAACATTCCGTACATCCACTTCCTGCACCTGCCCATATCCTGCAGTAAGTGGAGCAACAAAGACTTTAGAAAGATTATTGGCGACGACTACATCCGCATTCAATTTACCGGAAGCATCTGTATATCCAACAAAAATAGGTTCGACAGAGATAATTCCTTCTCCCGTGTAAGGTTGACTTGCAAATATCCCCATTTTTACACCTTTCTGTGTTTTTCCTTCTCCGTCAGTAGCAGTAATAGATATGCTCCTCTCTGTTTTTAGAGAAAAATCTGTAGATAAACCAAGTTCTGCATTTTCCATATCTTCCTCATTCTGAATAGATAAGTTTTTTTCTTCTATACATGAAGCGAAAATCAGACTGATGATTCCAAAAGAAAAATACTTTAAATTTCTCATATTCATATAATGTTTGTTTTGATCGACCCAAAGATAGCTATTTTAAATAAAAGTATCAAAAAACATAGTTATTTTATCCCCACTTATGATGAGAATGAGGCTATTATTCCATTATTAATAGGGATTTTCTATTTCTACAAGACACCCTATCTTTGCAGCATCACATTAAAAAAATATCAAAGATGAATAAAATTGGAGTATTTTATGGTTCCACAACCGGAACAACCGAAGACGTCGCCCGTCGAATTGCAGAGAAACTAAATGTTCCTTCCGCACATATTTTTGAAGTATCTAACTTACAGAGGCTTTAGTCAATGAGTATGATGTACTTGTGCTAGGCAGCTCTACTTGGGGAGCCGGCGAACTGCAAGACGATTGGTATGACGGAGTAAATGTTTTAAAGAAATGCGATTTGTCTCATAAATATGTAGCCTTGTTCGGTTGCGGTGATTCCGACTCATATAGCGATACATTCTGCGATGCCATCGGGATTATTTATGAAGACCTGAAAGACACGCATTGCAAATTCTGCGGAGCAGTAGATACGGCCGGATACACATTCGATTCTTCCATAGCGGTCGTAGACGGCAAATTTGTCGGACTTCCAATTGATGAAGTCAACGAAGACAATCAGACAGAGGAACGTATCAGTGCGTGGGCTGAACAAGTAAAACAAGAAATAAGCTAACCTCCACCTTAATATAAACAATTGTTTGCATCATGGCTACCGAAAGAATCATTCCCAGTGAAATCCGGATTTTCCTCAATCATATTTATGAGTTTAAGAAAGGTATACGTAACATGGTACTTTATACAATGAGTAAAGAACATGAAGACTTTGCCGTGCGCCGGTTGAAGAACCAAAACATCAGCTATATGATACAGGAGATAAGTACTAATAAAATCAACCTGTTTTTTGGTAAACCCGAATGTATGGAAGCTATGCGACATATTATCACTCGTCCTTTAAATCAATTGACAGCTGAAGAAGATTTCATTTTAGGAACAATGCTGGGATATGATCTTTGCCAGCAATGCAAACGCTATTGCAACAAAAAAAGAGGTATTAAGATTGCTGTTTAAAAGATAACTTTGGCTTTGTAAGCTTTGTTTGTATGTAGTTTGTACCGAGCAGAATCGTTTCTAAAAAGACAGATAATCGGAGAAACGTTTTCCAATGGAAACTTGTTATACCAAGAAACGATTCGCTCAACAACAAACTAACAATAAGCAACGTTATGACTCAACAGCAAGAACAATTCAAAGCCTATACTCCAAGGCGAGAACTATTTACCTTGTTGAGTGACAAATTGCCATTCTGAGAATATCAGCAGGCTTCACAATCTTTCTCTCTATAGGCAGGAAGTATTCTTCATCTCATCTCTAAAGACAAAACTGACTGACTGTTCCATTAAATTAACGGGAGTAGGTAAAATGGCAATCTCTTGCCTGACTGCAGATGTTCATGAGGATAAAACATAAGCTAATACTATCAGCAGAGAGGTACTTAATTTTTTGAACATAAAGGCTAACTATTTATGGGTTAATGTCTTGTTTTAATTGACTGTCTATATATAATACAACTAAAACATCCAAACTACTAAAAGGAGAAAGAAAGATTATAGTGATTTATTAGATTTCATGTCCTCTCACATATCAAATTATGATAATAAAAAGAACAATATGAGGGTCAGTATTATAAAATAATATATATTCGCTTCATAAACATAGTAATTATATGTCACGAGAGAAAATATTAATCAGAACTTCCTGGGTAAGTACAATTGGCAACGCATACTTTCCGCATCAAAAATCATTGTCGGATTATTTGCAGGCAGTTTGGCTGTACTCGGTGACGGTATTGATTCGGCAACCGATGTAATCATCTCTATCGTAATGATTTTCACTGCACGCATCATGAACCGCCCACCTTCAAAAAAGTATGTATTCGGCTATGAGAAAGCGGAAGGAATCGCAACCAAAATCCTGTCGCTCGTAATATTTTATGCCGGTATGCAAATGTTGTTATCCTCCGTTGCCAACATCTTTTCGGATGCAACAAAAGAGGTTCCTTCGGCTATTGCGATATATGTTACTGTATTCTCTATCATTGGAAAGCTCTTGCTGGCCCTGTATCAGTATAAACAAGGAAAGAGATTGATAGCTCTTTACTGACAGCAAATGCGATCAATATGCGTAATGACGTTATTATCTCATCCGGAGTTTTGGTAGGACTGGTCTTTACCTTTATATTCAAACTACCGATACTCGATTCAATCACAGGATTAATAATCAGTCTCTTTATTATAAAATCGTCTGTCAGTATCTTTATTGATTCTAATGTCGAACTAATGGACGGTGTTAAAGATGTGAATGTATATAACAAGATCTTTGAAGCCGTAGAGGAAGTCCCCGGCGCAAGCAACCCGCACCGTGTAAGGTCAAGAATGATAGGGAATCTTTATATGATTACCCTCGATATAGAGGTTAATCCACAAATTACCATCACACAAGCCCATGAGATTGCAGAATCGGTGGAAAAAAGCATAAAAAGTTCCATCGATAACGTTTATGACATTCTTGTACACGTAGAACCTGCCGGTGAATGCCAGACAAATGAAAAATTCGGAATAGATAAAGATATGGTCGAAAAAACAATAAATAAACCATAATTAACAGATAGAATTCACTTTTGTCACATTTGTTACTGTTTTAATCTATATGACGTACATTATCTTTGCAGAAAAAATAGATTATGGAACAATTACATGCTCATGAAGTCCTTCACATGATAAAAGGTAATAGTTACTCAGAATCATCATTAAAGAAGGCAATTATTGAAAAGTTCGGAGAAGATCAACGCTTCTATACTTGTTCGGCAGAAAATATGGATATTGATGAACTTATAGAGTTTCTCAAGATGAAAGGTAAGTTTATGTCTACCGATGAAGGTTTTACCGTAGATATCACAAAGGTTTGCAATCATTGACTCTGCTTCTTACTAGAATAATAACAGCTTTCATTTTGCGAATATGAAAAATGAAAGCTGTTTTTTATATATGTTTATCTGGAGACAAATCTTTTATACACTGTTTTAATAGCTAATCTTCACTCCTGCAAAAAAACTTCTCGGCAGTGCGGGACCATAGATATAGCCGGAATCACGGTTTGCTCCTCTATCAAAATCTTTCTGATAGGCTTCCAAAATATTCTGAACACCACCGCTAAGTTGTAAATCAACTGTTTTATATAATTTAAAGTCATAAGCAAGTTTCACGCCCAAATCTAAGAACTTCGGAGTTTTAACAGCTTCCGCTTTTCGTTCGGGCATATCACCCATTGCAGCATTTTCGGCTGTAATATCCATGCGTTGCACAAACATACTACCAGTATATGTACCTGACAAGGCTATTGATAAAGGTTTAATCGGAATATAGGTAGCGGTGAAATAGCCATACACATTGGGAGTACGGAAAATCGTCCTCTTGGCAGGCACATCATCATGCCACTTATGCGGTTCATCATATCGGCTACGCTGCAATGTCAATCCTGCCTGTACTTGCAACAAGGAAAGATAAGCCAGTTTCCCTTCCAGCGTTACCCCCACTACTTTGGCACCCGGACCATTACTACGTAATTTCACCAGAACACCGTCTCCACGATTATAAGGTTCACCCAGCACAAAGACATCTGTCAGTTTTGTGTAGAATCCTTCTATCAGAAAATTAGTCTGAAAAGCGCCAAAACGATGATAGATATCTGCGGATGCACTAAAACTCTGCGACTTCTCTTCCTTCAGATTCTTCGTCCGTTCAATCATGGCAACAGTTCCACCTACATTTTCAATATGCATATCCTCATCAAAAGCCTGAGGAGCACGAAAACCGGAAGAATAACTCAAACGCAAGTTGATATTCTGCGTAGGATTAAAGCGCAAATTGGCACGTGGCTGAAAATGATATTATCTACCATATTATGTTTATCGAGACGTCCTCCGACCAAAATACTCCAGCGTTCATTCTTCCACTCATTTTGCAGGAAGGCGCTGTAAATATTCACTGTCTGATCCGTATGACGATCGTATCCCCACATATTATCTTTCAGCCGGTCACGGTTGTATTCAAGTCCCGCAGTGAGATCGGAAGGCATGAAAAGACATTTATCAAACGTATGTACGTATTGGGCACCCCCCATAGCAATAAGGTCTGTTGTCTTTCCGTATGCTTTGAGAGGGTCATTCCCAGGACCGTAATAACTGTCACGGTCTGTATTGGCAGCCGACGCGAAAATACTCAGACGATTCTTTTCATTTGGTGAGAAATAATCATATTTCAAACTCCCGCCGTCTATCGAATGTTGTAACTGCTCCGCAATATGGGCTTCGTGAGGTGGACGGTCCAACATATCCCCACCCCGGCGAAACTCCTGCATATGGTGATATTCGAATGTCAACTTTGAATATGTACTTGTCTTCAGATAAGAACGGAAACCGACTGTTTGATTCTTCAATTCAGGAAGTTCTGTAAATCCGTCGCCGTCATAGTCATATCCGGACCGATGACGGTTTTGTCCGAAAATATACAATCCCGCACGATGATCGTCAGTCACCAAAGAAGCATTCAACGATGTGTTATTATCAAACGAGGAACTTCCTCCGACAGAAGTAATGGTATGCGACAACTGACCGGAGTTACGTAAAGGTTCCTTCGTAATGATATTAATTGTTCCAGCAATGGCTGAAGAGCCGAACAAGGCTGATCCTCCCCACGCATGACCTCTACTCGCTCAATCATACTGGCAGGAATCTGCTCCAACCCGTATACTCCCGAAAGAGCGCTGAACACAGGACGCGAATCAATCAATATCTGCGTATAAGGCCCGTCCAAACCATTGATACGGACTTGCTGGAAACCACAATTCTGGCAGTTTGTTTCTACACGGACACCGGGTTGGAAGTTCAACCCTGCGACAGAGTTGAAGAATTAGTCGTTTCAAAAAAGTTTCAAATCAACAACATTGACCAAAGTCGGAGCCAGACGCCGAGTCGTTTCACTGCGATTGGCAGAAACCACCACTCCGTCTAAAGCGATCGCATCTTCTTCTATTTCAAAATCTTCCTCTAATGTCTTTCCTCTCTTCAGGGTAACGTTGCGAGTAAGTGTTTTATAGCCAACTGAACTCACTTCGAGAACAAAGCTACCTTCCGGCAGGTTCTTCAGAAAATAATGCCCGGTTGCATCAGTCACAGTTCCTATCGTAGTGCCTTTCAGTGCGACTGTAATATAAGGCAAATGTTCTTTCGTCTTTTTATCCAATACATGACCGATAATATTTGCATCAGATTTTTTCAGCTCAGGGTAATCCGGATTCTCAGCGAATGCGGCCGATAAGACACAGCATAGGCTGACCAGGACTAATAGATATTTCTTCATTGTCGTTAGTCTTTTAATCGTTTAAATTCAGAAAGTAATAAAGGAAACGGAAACAATAATAAGTACTGTTTCTAAAAATAAATAGCAATTTCGATAAATGTAGACTAAGGGACAGGAGGTGCCCTAAGAGAGACAACACCCGGACAAGACCGGCAATAACACGCACCTTGCGGACGAATAAGAAGAATACATAATAATGATAAAACGGAAACAACAAATATAGGTAATAACCCGCTATCTGTCACCAACACTTGGTTCAATAGATGAAGTAACTGAAACTCAACTGTCGTGTGATTGTGTTCGGTGCCCTTCTTAAAAGGATGTGAGTGGACAATTGTAACCCCGTTTACTACATGAGAGTGAGTAAACAAAGTAATCCCTGCCATGTACGAAATAAATAGTACAGGCAGAAAAAACTTTATTATATTCCGATACAGTTGTCTCATTCGTTAGTTTTGTGTAACAAAAACAATAGCGTTTTCTGCGAAGCAAAGATAGGGATTGTTTTATATCCGGACAATCCCCATTTATGACGATTTCAGAGCTTAAAAGAATTATTAAACCATTATTAATAGCTAATCTTTACTCCTACAAAGAAACTTCTCGGCAGTGACGGGCCGTAAATATAACCAGAGTCACGATCTGCACCTTTATCAAAGTCATCCTGATAAGCATTGAAGATATTCTGTATGCCAGCATTTATCTGGAGATTCATTGATTTATAAAGTTTAAAATCATAAGCCGCCTTTAAACCTATATCAAAGAAATCTTTTGTATTCACCGTAATCGGGTTCTCAAGGAATCCGGGGACTGGCTCGTGAGGAACCAGCATTGAACCGGTATATGTACCCGAAAGCGCAATGGATAATGGCTTTATCGGTGTATAGGTTGCTGTGAAATAGCCATAAGTGTTAGGTGTACGCATCATTTTCTTTACTGCCGGTGCGTCCTTATTCCACGTATGCGGTTCACTGTAATGACTCTGTTGCAGAGTTACCCCTGCCTGAATCTGGAATTTATTCAGATAAGCCATTTTTCCCTCCAATGTAAGTCCCATTACCCGAGCTCCCGGTGCATTATGACGTGTACGTATCAGAACTCCGTCTACAACTTCACCGTCGGTAAGAGCAAAGACATCTGATAATTTAGTATAGAATCCTTCAATCAGGAAGTTTATCTGAAAAGCGCCAAAACGCCGATAAACATCCGCAGAAGCACTCAAACTCTGAGATCTTTCTTCTTTCAGATTATCAGCAAGTTCAATCATTGCTACTTTACCACCTACATTTTCTACGTGCAAATCCTCATCAAAAGCCTGGGGAGCTCGGAAACCGGATGAATAACTCAAACGAAGATTGATATCCTTGGTCGGATTGAACCGCAGATTGGCACGGGGACTGAAAATGAGATGATCTATCAGGTTATGTTTATCAAAACGACCTCCGAGCAAAAATCCCCAACGATCATTCTTCCATTCGTTTTGTACGAAAGCACTACCGATATTTACTTTCTGATCTACCGTACGGTTGTATCCCCACATATTGTCTTCCAGTTTGTCCTGATTAAATTCCACTCCGGCAGTAAATCAGAAGGCATGAAAATACATTTACCAAAGCTGTAAACATATTGTGAGCCTGCCATCCAATTTAGGTCAGTAGTGTTTCCGTAAGCATTCGGGTCCTGCCCACCTCCATAATAGCTATCACGATTAATATGTTGCGCAGATGCGAATACATTGAAACGATGTTTCTCGTCAGGTGAGAAATAATCGAACTTCATACCACCACCATTGATAGAATGCTCTGTCTGCTCAGCCACATTCGCTTCATGAGGCGGACGGTTGAGCATATCTCCTCCTCTACGGAATTCTTCCATGTGATGATATTCGAAGTCAGTTTGGAATAAGTACTTGTCTTCAGGAAAGAACGGAAACCGACCGTTTGCCCGTGTATCTTCGGTATTTCCGAATATCCATCTCCGTCATGGTCATACGCCGACCGATGACGGTTCTGACCGAAGATATATAAACCTGCACGCTGGTCATCCGTCACCAGTGAGGCATTCAATGCTGTACTGTTATCAAAAGCGTCACCGTCGCCAATCCCAGTAATAGTATGCGACAACATACCCGAATTACGAATCGGCTCCTTCGTGATGATATTGATTGTACCTGCAATAGCAGACGAACCGAACAACGCCGAACCACCTCCGCGCATCACTTCCACACGTTCAATCATGCTGGCAGGAATCTGTTCGATGCCATATACTCCGGAAAGTGCACTGAAGATAGGACGAGAATCCAGCAGGATTTGTGTATAAGGACCGTCCAGTCCATTGATACGTACCTGCTGGAAGCCACAGTTCTGACAATTGGATTCTACGCGAACTCCCGGCTGAAAATTCAGTCCTTGTGCTAAAGTTGTCGAATTAGTATTCTCAAAGATTTTCAGATCGACAACATTCACCAATGTCGGTGCCAAACGACGGGTTGTTTCATTGCGATTGGCAGAAACAACGACACCGTCCAATGCTACCGCATCTTCTTCTATTTCAAAATCTTCCTCCAGCGTATGTCCCTTCTTCAAGGTCACATTCCGCCTCACCGTTTTATAACCTACAGAGCTAACTTCAAGTACGAAATTTCCTTCGGGAAGGTTCTTCAGGAAATAATGTCCGGTTACGTCGGTTACAGTACCGATTGTTGTTCCTTTCAGAGCAATAGTAATATAGAGCAAATGTTCTTTTGTATTTTTATCAAGGATATGACCAACAATATTCGCATCCGATTTACGCAATTCCGGATACTCAGGATGCTCGTGAAGAGCAGCTTGTCCTTCAAGAGCAGGCAACAATGCACAGCACAAGCAGACAAGCGAAAATATGTATTTTTTCATTTTTCGTTTATAATTCGTTCTTCGTTAAGTATTCACATGAAAAATCAGACAATACCCAGCCTCAAACAAGGCAGAATATCATCAGCTAAATAACTGAAAAACGAATCGCAGGCGGTGCCCGGAGTGCAATCACTCCATGATATGGAGCATGAGAATGTGTATGCTGTGGACGACCGAACAACAGACACAATAAAAAAGGGATGAAAAGAGAAAGAGCAAAAATAACAGCCGCACCGTCCGTCGTCAGATGAGACAGGAAATGAATATGTATCAGCTCGACTGTTGAATGTTCATGTGCCGCCCCTTTCTTAAACGGGTGTGAATGGACGATTGTCACGCCATTGACCACATGTACGTGGGCAAAGAATGTAAGGCTTACCAGATACGATACAAAAAGTATCGGCAAGAAATAGCGCGTTATATTCAGTAACAATCGTTTCAACTCATTTCTACTTTGGGACGGCAAAGATACAAACTTTTTTTTAACAATCAATTTTCAGACAGAATACTGTTAATATACGGCTGAAGCTATCATTTGTATAAACAGAATCAGGAATACCATAGCAATCGGATAAACTGTTGCGTATGCCACACTGGGAATATTACTGTCTACCATTGAATCGGCAGCAGCCAGACCGGGCGTACTTGTCATACCACCGGTGATAGTTCCCAGCAAATCGAGTAAACTAATTTTAAATATCAGACGCCCCACAACTGTTGCAATAAGCATCGGCACCAAAGTAATGGCTGCTCCTACACCGAACATCAGTAGCCCGCTTTCCTGAAAAGTAGCTACGAGATTTTTTCCGGCGGAAGTACCTACTTCGGCTAAGAAAAGAAGCAGCCTAATTGGCGCAGCAACTGATTGGCAGGTCCCGACATAGACCAAATAATAGGTCCTGTCTTACCGATCGCACTCAGTACGAGAGCTACCATTAGGACACCTCCGGTCAATCCCGGTGAGAATGACAGACTTTCGGAGAAAGAGATATTTATTTTGCCAAACAACACTCCCAGTACAATCCCCATTGCAATCGGGAAGAAGTCTGTATCCGACAATTTCTTCGCATTATTTCCCAGTAGGCGGGCTATACCTTTAAGTCCTTCTTTCTCTCCCACAACCATTAACTTATCGCCGAATTTCAAGGCCAAATCAGGCGACGGAGATAAATCAATACCACTTCGACGAATACGGGTCACTGTGCAACCAAAGTTTTTCTGTAAATTCAAATCTCCCAATTGCTTGTTTATCATGTCCTTTTTGGTCAATAACAAAGACTCTATTCCTGTGTTTTATCCAAAGGAAGTTCGCCTTCTTCACGCTCGCCTACCAGCACTGCGAGTTGATTTAGTGATTCTTCGCTACCTACTGCTTGTATATAGTCTCCTTCGTGCAACACGGTAGAAGCAGTAGGAATAGATATTTCATCACTATGTTTCAGACGGGAAATAACAGCTCCTGTCATTCCTCGAGCATTAATCTGCATCAGACTGCGGTTGAATACGTTTGAATTAGTGATACGATAGATGCAGGTAATCAATTCAGGGAATTGTCCACGACGTTCTATCTCCAGGCGACGTGCTTCTTTATCCAAGTCTACCCGCATGATTTTAGGCAGCAGCTTAACAAACAAAATCACACCGATAACTCCAAACGGGTATGCGATACCGTAAGCAATGGAAGCAAAGGTGAGTGTGTACTGTCAATAGCGACGGCTAAACCCGGCGTACTGGTTAATGCTCCGGCAATCAGACCTACCACACTGGGAGTATCAATGTCGAACGCATACTTCAGTCCTACCGCCGTGAGACAGGCGGAACAAATGATAAGCATAGTAATGAGAATCAACGTCTTCCCCTTACTACGGAAAGAATCGAAGAATCCGGGTCCTGCCTGAATACCGATAGTAAAAATAAAAAGTACCAAACCGAAATTTCCCAATTCTTTGGGAATGATGACGCCAAAGTGCCCGAAAAGAAGTGCGATAAAGATTACCGCCGACACATCAAGAGATAACCCCTTAATTTTAACTCTTCCCAGCATAAATCCCAACGCGACAATCAGGAAAAGGGAAAAATAAGAGGAGTGCAACAAGTCAGTAAACATAAAAATAAAGGTTAGTTAGTTTTAAGGGCGCAAAGGTACGGATTTTATTTCAATCCGCACAACATTCCATCTTACAAGTGATTTCCTCACACGGCTTTTTCATTTAAGAAATATTGTTCGTCGCTCGTTATTGTAGTAAAAATCCTTATATTCGTGCGCAGCGATGCGGAAACATCACCATAGGTGTTTCTTCTTATCGTTCATTTTTGACGGGATACTATCTCCTTGTGTTGACGGTTTGAATTCTCTGCATATTTGGAAGAAATGGAAAATGTTATCTTATATTACTTTGTAAACGAATGCGCTTATCGATGCTCCTCTACTCTATAATACAGTTTTTCCTATTTTTACAACCAGCTATTTCAATATTAATAAACTTGATTTCTGTTTATAATAAGCTTTTGGATAGTTTATTATAAACGGTATCAGAGTTTATTAAAAACTATTTTTTTCGTTTTTCGGAAATGGATTAAATGTTTTGCGCAAAAATACAAACAAATAGGAGCAATAATCGTTAGACTATTGCCCTATATCATATCTATCCTGATACTAAAATATATCAGTCGGAATGTTGTTTATGTATCTATTTTCTTATATTACTCATGCTGTTTATCACTTTTATTTCTTCAAAGATACAAAATAAAAAGTCGTTTGTCAAGTATTCCAGAAGAAAAGCAGACTATTCACGCACGCTGAGATAATAAGGGGACTATCAGTAAGCTTCACTGACGTGTTGCATTTTCCAGCTCAAAAATGAGAAAAATTCAGATTTGAGATATTCGTAAATTAGTGATTACCAATAACGGGATTTCCCTCATGCCGGAGTGGCATGGTAGGAGAATCGAACGACTAATTCAAAGCTTAAATGAAAAAGCCGGGATTTCCTCATTTTCAAATTCCAAAGTGAAAAGAATTGGTTCAAACTTTTTATAATACCTACATATGATTAACGTCTCAACTCTTTTTCATTTCTTTTGGGTATTTTTCCACATTTCAGTTCCCCGTACCTTTGCAACTGAAAAATTTATTAATCATTATCTATCAATATTAAGTATGAAAATTTTAAACTTTTGGACAGTTGCTCTTATGTACTATCATTTTCAACAACATTTGTTTCTTGCGGTGACGACAACGATATAAATCTTGCAAAGGAAATTGCCGGCACTTATAATGGATATTCAGTCGGTGAATGCGATATGTTCTCAGACTATTTTGTTGGGCGATCAATCCAGCGCAACAATAACCGGTAACGAAGACGGTAGCATTAATTTGGTATATAAATCCGGTTCAGGTGATTTCCGCCTGAATAATTTAAAACTTTCCTCGAAATCTTTCAGTGGTTCAGGTGAAGTGGTGATGTCCATGGGCAGTGGCACAGGTAGTAGTTATAACTACACACTGGAAGGTAGTGTAAATGAATCCAAAGTGTTAACCTTGAAGACTAATGTAGATATTCCGACACCCATGGGAGAAATGGAAATCGTGTTCATGCAAGGAGAAACACCGATAACTTATAATATAGCTGCTACCTATCAGTATAACAGTTCATTGTCTATCAGTGTTGGAGATACATCCTACGGCACAACTGATGAATGTAAAGCTGTTATCAAACGTGTATCGGACACAACGGTAGACATTACTTTAAGCGGTTTCGCTAACTTGTCAGGTGCCGGTGGTCATATGAGTTTAGGTAATTTCACTATCAGTGGAGTCAATGTAACAGCCGGAGCAAACGGAACCTATTCACTCAGCCTGGGAGAATATGAATCTACCGACAGCAATGGAAAAGCTATCACAGGAGAAAGCCTGAGCGGTACAATCGCAGCAGACGGTACTGCTACTATTAACACTGACTTCAAGCCAGGTAGTATGCCGATAGCTATTTCCACAGTATTTACAGGAAGTGATACAGCAAGTGCAGAATAAACAATCTAAATGAAAGAAATGAAAAGAAGCAATAACACTATTTTTAAATATACAATGATACTGGGAGCGGCTATGTCGCTCTCAGCTTGTAATGGATTATTTGAGAATATTTATGACGCCCCCACAGAAACTGAAATGGAAATCAAAGAAAATAGTTTCTCACAAATCAAAACTGTTGAGTACACAGAGTGGCATATATTGATTTTTCCGGTCGTAAAGTTACCACAGTCAAAATCGGGGAAGAATATGAAAGCGAAATACCCGATAATTGGGATATCGCCATTCATCGCTATGATATAAAAACGAATGAAGGGGCAGCTTACCAAACGAGCTACACAAGTTTGATGCCCTGAAAGCAAACGGAAAATTGCCTGATGACAAAGACTTTGTTAAAGATGAATGGACAACGGACAAGATTGCTATTGATATGTCCGGCATGATGGAAGGAAACATTGTCTATACCGACTCTTATTATAACAGTGTCCTATCCACCTGGCTGAATGTAGATACTTCGACTATGCACCTATCTACACAATGTCCAATCAGGTCTACCTGATACGACTGAAAACAACACCTATGCAGCCATTCGTTTTACCAACTATACCAATGCCAAAGGTATAAAGGGATACATCGACTTCGACTTCCTATATCCATTTGATTTCGAAGAAAATAACTAAGAAAACAATAACAAAGAATGAAACCTACATTTATAATATTACTATTTTCCTTTATAGCAACTTGCTCCACATTTGCACAACAATCCAGTAATTATGTCAGCGGACGTGTAACTGATACAAACGGGGAACCCCTTCCCGGCGCCACAATCTCTATAAAAGGAAAAAGAACTGGAGCCGTCACCACATCCGACGGAACATACACATTGCAACTGCCCGGAACTGGCGTGTATATCATTACCGCCTCTTACGTAGGTTATCAAACAGCAGAAAAGAAATTCACAACGGACGAAAACCAAAAACTAAGTTTCCGTCTATCCGAAGATCAATTTGACTTAGGAACGGTAGTAGTTACCGGTACCCGTACTCCCAAACTGCTGAAAGATGCACCTATCATTACACGGGTGATTACCTCGGAAGATATTAAAAAGGTAAATGCCAATAATGTAGCCGACTTGTTAAAGACTGAACTTCCCGGCATTGAATTCACTTTTGCTATGGACCAGCAAACCTCTATCAATATGCAAGGCTTCGGCGGAAACTCTGTATTATTTCTTGTAGACGGGGAACGTTTGGCCGGTGAAACGCTAAATAACGTAGACTACGACCGTCTGAACCTTGATAATGTAGAACGCATCGAGATTGTGAAAGGTGCAGCATCCACCCTTTACGGTTCAAGCGCTATCGGAGGGGTTATCAACATCATTACACGCGAATCGGATGACCCATGGAATTTAAATCTTAATTCACGCTTCTCCGAGCACAATGACCATCGATATGGCGGTACTGTGGGATTCAATGCAGGTAAATTCAACAGCCTGACCAATGTACAATATAATAATGTAGATACGTATGGCGTAGATAATCCGGGAGATTTCTCAACTGTATTCGGAAGCGAGTATGGAACTTCAAGGAACGGCTGATCTATCACCCATTGGAAACACTTAAACTGACCGCAAGAGCCGGGTATTATTTCCGTGAACGTAATAAACCGGGAGACACTCAAGACAGATACCGGGATTTCAACGGTGGGCTAAAAGCAAATTATACATTCAACACATTAAGTAATCTTGAAGTCGGTTACACTTTCGACCAATATGACAAAAGTGATTACCAGGTACTCTATAAAAATGATGTACGTGATTATAGCAATGTGCAGCATAATGTACACGCTCTTTATAATTACACTTTCAATGAAAAACATACGTTGACTGTCGGAGCCGATTACCTTCGCGATTATCTGATGTCTTACCAATTCACTGATAACGCTAACTATATCATGCATACAGCAGATGCTTTCGGACAATTCGACTGGAATCCGACTGAAAGACTAAATGTAATCGCCGGATTACGGTTCGATTATTTCTCTGATTCCAATGTTCGTCATTTATCCCCGCATTTGGGAATGATGTATAAGATTGGTAACTGTTCATTGAGAGGTTCTTATTCACAAGGATTCCGTTCACCGACTTTAAAAGAAATGTATATGGTGTTCAATATGGCAAACATGATGATGATTTATGGAAATCCTGATCTTAAATCAGAAACAAGCCACAACTTCTCCCTGTCTGCCGAGTACACAAAAAACCGTTACAATTTTTCTGTAACAGGATATTATAATCTGGTACACAACCGTATTAACACAGTTTACAGCGATGATCCCAAAGGACAAATATATACCAATACCGACAAAGTGGACATTGCAGGAGTGGACGCTAACATCTCTGCCAAATACCCCTGTGGATTAGGATTTCGTATGTCATACACTTACATCCATGAATTTATGCGTGACGGGCAGAAAAAATTCACAGATACGCGCCCGCATACGGCAACTGTAAGAGTAGACTGGGGGGAAACTAGATAAAGTAGATTCAATTATTCACTCAACGGACGCATCTTGTCAGAAGTAAAAACAAACGTATACAACGATAGCTTCAACAACCCTGCTGCCGGAAGCACTGCTGTTACGTACCCGGGATATATGATTTGGGATTTAACCTTCTCGGTGGGAGTATTCAAAGGTGTGAATATGAATCTGGCTATTAATAACTTGTTTAACTATGTACCGGATTATTATTATTTCAATTCACCCACTACGACAGGAGCTAATCTGACACTAGGTCTTTCGTTGGATATAGATCGGTTCTTCAAAAAATAAACAACAATAAAACTACATACAAAGCTAAAAATAAGAGAAATGAAAAAGAAAAGTAAAATCATCTTAGGTGTGTGCATCGTTGCAGCCGTCCTGATAGGCATATCTATCTGGAATGCCTGGTTCAGCGCCACAAAGATTGCTTTCGTCAACTTCCAGACCATACAGCAGGGAAGCATATCGAAAGCAAATGACAATTCATTCATCAAACTCAGCGAAGTATCACTTGCCAACCTCGACCGCCTGTCAAATTATGATATGGTATTTGTTAACGGCATGGGACTGCGTATCGTTGAAGAACAGCGTCAGCAAATACAGCAGGCAGCAGACAAAGGTGTCCCTGTGTACACATCAATGGCCACCAATCCTACCAACAATATCTGTAACCTCGATAGTGTACAACAGAATCTGATACGCCACTATCTGAGCAATGGCGGAAAAACAAACTACAGGAATATGTTGAACTACATCCGTAAAGCCATTGATGGAAAAACATATTCCACAACTGAAATGGAAGACCCGGTAGAAAGGCCGAGCGATATGTTGTATCATGCCGGAATCAGTAATCCGGACGATGAGCTGGAATTTCTCACAGTTACCGACTATGAGAAATTTATGAAAGACAACAACCTCTACAAAGAAGGAGCTCGAAGAATTATAATTACCGGACAAATGGCAGATGCTACCGACCTCATCAAAGCTCTCGAAAAAGAAGGCTACAACGTTTATCCGGTTCAGTCAATGACAAGATTCATGTCGTTTATTGATGAAGTGCAGCCTGACGCTGTTATTAATATGGCTCACGGACGCATGGGGGATAGAATGGTAGATTATCTGAAAACTAAGAATATTCTGCTTTTTGCCCCACTCACGATCAACAGCCTTGTGGATGAATGGGAAAACGATCCGTTGGGTATGTCCGGTGGTTTTATGTCACAAAGCATTGTGACACCGGAAATAGATGGTGCTATCCGCCCCTTTGCCCTTTTTGCACAATATGAAGACAAAGAAGGATTACGCCACTCATACGCCATTCCCGAACGACTGAAAACATTCGTTTCCACTATCAACAACTATCTGAATCTGAAAACAAAGCCTAATAAAGACAAAAAGGTTGCTATCTACTATTACAAAGGACCGGGACAAAATGCCTTGACGGCTGCCGGAATGGAAGTAGTACCTTCGCTCTACAATCTCTTGCTTCGCATGAAACAGGAAGGTTATAATGTGTCAGGACTTCCTGCCAATGCACAAGAACTTGCAAAAATGATACAAGCACAAGGTGCAGTATTCAACTCGTATGCAGAGGGGGCTTTTGACGAGTTCATGAAAAACGGAAATCCGGAATTAATTACAAAAGAACAATATGAAAGCTGGGTGAAAGAATCGCTTCGTCCTGAAAAATATGCAGAAGTCGTTGCTGCCGACGGAGAGTTTCCCGGAAACTATATGGTCACTTCGGACGGATGTTTGGGCGTAGCCCGGTTACAGTTCGGTAATATCGTGTTAATGCCACAGAATGCAGCAGGAAGTGGAGACAATTCTTTTCAGGTAGTTCATGGAACGAACGCTGCTCCTCCGCATACTTATATCGCTTCTTATTTATGGATGCAGCACGGTTTCAAAGCTGATGCACTCATTCATTTCGGAACACATGGCAGTTTGGAATTCACTCCTAAAAAACAAGTTGCCCTATGCAGCAATGACTGGCCGGACCGTCTGGTCGGAACTGTTCCTCACTTTTATCTCTATTCTATCGGAAATGTAGGTGAAGGAATGATGGCAAAACGCCGTTCGTATGCGACACTGCAATCTTACCTTACTCCTCCTTTCCTCGAAAGTAGCGTGCGCGGTATCTATCGTGAGCTTATGGAGAAAATCAAGATTTACAATAACTCCGCAAAAGAGAATAAAGAGCAGGAATCGCTGGCCATCAAAGCATTGACAGTAAAAATGGGAATCCACCGAGATTTAGTCTAGACAGCATCACCAACAAGCCTTATACAGAGGATGAAATCGCCCGTATAGAAAACTTCGCCGAAGAATTGGCCACAGAAAAATCACCGGGCAACTTTATACTATGGGTGTTCCGTATGAACCGGAACGGATTACTTCTTCTGTTTACGCAATGGCAACAGAACCTATCGCATACAGCCTTTTGGCTCTTGACAAGCAACGTGGAAAAGCAACGAACGCTATCAACAAACACCGGAGTCTTTTTACACAGCAATATCTAAATCCTGCCCGCCAGTTAGTAGAAAAGCTGATAACCAATCCTGCACAGGCAACAGACGAACTGATCTGCCGTACTGCCGGAATTACTCCTCAGGAACTGGCTAAAGCACGCCAAATAGAAGCTGACCGGAATGCTCCGAAAGGATGATGGCGATGATGATGGCTGCCGCAGCCAAACAAGATAAAGATGATAAGAACAAGAAAATGGGAGGACATCCTGCACAGCAAAGTGAAAAGTCCCTCATGAGAAAATTTCCGAAAGCATGAAAGAAGCCATGAAGAAAATGGGCACTAACATGGATCCGGGAAAAGCTATGGAAATGGCTAAATCGATGGGAGCAAGTCCGGAAGCCATAAAGAAAATGGAAGCTGCCATGAAGGCTGATAAAGAAAAAGCTGAAGCGAACGAAGTTTCTTCCGGTAAACCGGAGAAGAACGAAAAGTCCGGAAAACCGCAAAGTATGCCTGGTATGTCGGGTATGATGACTGCTATGGGAAAAGCTCCTAAAGAGTATAGCAAAGAAGATATAGAGTTTTCTTTGGCTGTCACAGAAGTGGAACGCACTATTAAGAATATAGGAAACTATAAAAATGCACTTTTGACAAGTCCTGAAGAAGAACTGGCTAGTCTGATGAATGCATTGAAAGGAGGCTACACCACCCCTACCCCGGGAGGTGACCCCATAGCTAATCCGAATACATTGCCTACCGGACGCAATATGTACGCTATCAACGCTGAAGCGACTCCTACTGAATCGGCATGGGAAAAAGGGATTGCTTTAGCCAAACAAACGATTGATACGTACAAACAACGTCATAACGATTCTATACCACGGAAAGTAAGCTATACACTCTGGTCCTCCGAGTTCATCGAGACCGGGGGAGCAACGATTGCTCAAGTCCTTTATATGCTTGGTGTAGAACCTGTTTCGTGATGCTTTCGGCCGTGTCAGCGATTTAAATTGATTCCTTCGGCAGACTGGGTCGTCCGCGTATTGATGTGGTAGTTCAGACCTCCGGACAACTTCGTGACCTTGCCGCCTCCCGTCTTTTCCTGATTAACCGTGCGGTAGAAATGGCTGCCGGTGCCAAAGATGATAAATACGAGAACCAAGTAGCGACAAGTGTAATTGAGGCTGAACGGGTATTGACAGAAAAAGGATTGAGCCCGAAAGACGCCCGGGAGATTTCAACTTTCCGCATATTCGGAGGAATAAACGGTATGTACGGTACCGGTATTCAGGAAATGGTGGAATCCGGTGACCGTTGGGAAAATGAATCGGAACTTGCTACTACCTATCTCAATAATATGGGAGCTTATTACGGTAGTGAAAAGAACTGGGAAGTTTTCCAAAAATTTGCTTTTGAAGCAGCATTGACACGTACAGATGTAGTAGTACAGCCACGTCAAAGCAATACTTGGGGTGCCTTAAGCCTTGACCATGTATATGAGTTTATGGGAGGCATGAATCTTGCCGTTCGCAATGTGACCGGTAAAGATCCGGACGCTTACCTCAGCGACTATCGCAATCGTAATAACATGAAAATGCAGGAACTTAAAGAAGCTGTCGGTGTAGAAAGTCGTACGACTATTCTCAATCCGGTCTATATTAAAGAGAAAATGAAAGGAGGAGCTTCTTCTGCGAGTGAATTTGCAGAAGTTATCACCAACACTTATGGTTGGAATGTGATGAAAACTGCCGCCATTGATAAAGAACTTTGGGATAATATCTATAATGTATATGTAAAAGACGAGCTTAACTTGGGAGTAAAGAAATACTTTGAACAACAGAATCCTGCCGCTCTCGAGGAAATGACGGCTGTCATGCTCGAAAGTGCCCGCAAAGGATTATGGAAAGCCAGCGAAGAACAAGTAGCAGAATTGAGTAAGTTACATACGGAGATAGTCAACAATTATCGTCCGTCCTGTTCGGGCTTCGTCTGCGACAATGCAAAACTACGCGATTATATTGCTTCTAAAGCAGATGCGCCAACAGCCGCACAATACAAAGAGAATATCTCCAAAATCCGTGAAGCAAAAGCAAGCGGAAATGACAAAGGAGTAGTGATGAAAAAAGAAGAAATGAACCAGACCACTGAAGAACAAACAAATACATTAAGCAATGTAGCTGTCGGTATTGCTGTTATCATTGTCCTACTTGCTTTAATCCTCTTTGTACGCAAACGCCGTAAAAGCAGCCAAATGTAATTGTAACTCATAATTTGTAATTAGCAAAAATGAATACAGTTGTCCTTGTACTTATGCTTCTGACAGCATTTAATTTTCTGCTGAAGCAAACATTTTGGAAAGTAATAGCGGTGTGTGTTATCGCCGCTATCTGCGCTGCGTTTGCCGGATTAATGTGGCCGTATGCTATTGAACAGTCTAAACCCAGATAGCAAATTGGCTTAGTAATCAACCTTTGATGTTGGATACAGCTGTATTGCTTAGTGTGGAGGTCTGCGTGCAAATGGCTTACGCCATGCTGGCTGTCCACGTGGCGAACGATTATCCGGTCAAACCTCGTATGATTGTGATGTACCGCTTTCTCCGCTGGTTTCCTGGATTATTGATTTTCCCGGTTCTATTCAGCGGGTTAATATACCTGATATTCGCCTTTCCGGGCATTTCCTTTCAGACAATAGCCTGGAGTTATGCCGGTTTTATCCTGATAGCAATTCCTTCCGGCAGATATTTATTGCTCTATTTGTTACCGGAGAAGGAATTACGCCTCGAATTGTTCTTCCTCACTAATGCACTGGTAGCTATCCTAGGAATTGTAGCCACCGTCAACGGAAGAACTTCGGCGACAGGTGTCAGCGAAATAGACTGGCAAGCACTGGCAGGCGTTTTGGTTATCACTCTGGCCGGTGGAATCATCGGTCTTGTCTGGTGGAACTTTCGGAACAGAAACAAACAGAAAAGCATGAAGCAATAAAAAGAATCAATTACCTATTAAATAATCAACAACAATGAACTTTATATCAGATATTTTATATTGGATTTCAACAGGATTACTTGTTCCTGTCATCGTATTATTAATCATTCTCTTCTGCCGGGCACTGTTACTTGCAGGCAGTTTCTACGGACAGTATATGTCCATTCGCAAAACAGAAGCTTTGCTCCGCAATGAACTGGGGAAACTAACTTCTGAAACAGTAGGAGAACTAAATTCCAAGTTACCGGAAAAGTCGCGTTCACTCGTTATTATGTATATGCGTCAGGTACTGGATGCCCGTGATACTCCCGCACAAGTACAACGTTTATTGGCTAACTTTGAGATTGCAGCCGACAAAGACCTTGCAATCTCAAAAACGCTGACCAAACTAGGTCCTATCTTAGGATTAATGGGTACTTTGATTCCAATGGGCCTGCCCTGGCCGGACTGGCAAGCGGAGATATTGCTTCCATGGCTTATAATATGCAGATTGCCTTTGCCACGACCGTGGTCGGATTGGTAGCAGGTGCCGTCGGGTTTCTCACACAGCAGGTTAAGCAACGTTGGTATCTGCAAGATATGACCAATCTCGAATTTATCGCTGAACTTCTGAACGAAAACCGTACTACTAAAACTACTGAGAAATGAAACATAACCTATTACGAAAAGAAGAAGACTCCGACCCCATCAGCGTAGTATCCAACTTGTTTGACGTTGCTATGGTATTTGCAGTAGCTTTAATGGTTGCCCTTGTCAGCCGCTACAACATGACTGAGGTATTCTCGCAAGAAGACTTCACCATGGTGAAAAATCCGGGTAAGGAAAATATGGAAATCATCACCAAAGAAGGAGAAAAAATCAATCGGTATACTCCTTCGGAGGACCAGGATAAAAAAGAAGGGAAACGTGGCAAGAAAATCGGTATCGCCTATGAATTGGATAACGGGGAAATAATTTACGTACCCGAATAATTGTTACTCTAACACTACTACACGGATAATGCCTACAAATATTATCCGTGTAACTCTCTAAAGAACTCACACGACATGGCACTCTTATCAAAAGACAACAAGAAAGAAAAGGCCTTAAAAATTGACCTACATCAAATCTTTTAAAAAGAATGCACTCCCCTTGATTCATCATTTACTTTTTTAATTACCTTTGCAACAATCTTTGCTCCCTTAAACAAAAGTCTATGTACTATGTTATAACTGATAACAATTACAAGAATTCAGATACAAATAAAAAGGGAAAAAGATATGTTTACAGAAATAACAGAGGATACAATATCTGCAACAGATAGCTGTCAAATGGAAACAACAGGAACAACACTAAAGGTCTCTCCTGCCACACAGCCAACCAATCAGGTTACGTCAGAAACTTACACTGTCATTCCTCCACGACGTACCTTCAATGAACAAAAGCCATTCGTTTTTTCTATTATCGGTTTTGCCGTATTCTATATTATAGCTCTTATTGTCGGGCGTGTCATCAAAATGCGATTGCCTCATCATTCTTAATGAAAAGTAACAAAAAACAAGCCACCGAAATGAATCACTCATTCCGATGACCTATCCCCTTTAAACACCTTTAAACAAAATGAAAATATGCCTCATTACTAACTAAACTAACTAACCCTTTGAGGCATATTTTGAAGAGCTGTCTCACCAGCCTCTTTTTTATTATAGACAGCTTTCGCTCTCTAATCTTATTTACGAGCTTCAGCAATATAGCCGAGAGCTTCTTCGCATTTAGCTGTTACATAAGCCCAGTCTTCTGCTGCCACTTTATCTTTCGGGAACAATTTAGACCCCATGCCTACACAGAATACACCAGCCTTAATCCATGCTGTCAGGTTTTCTTTTGTAGGTTCTACCCCACCTGTCACCATTAACTTAGACCATGGCATCGGAGCCATTAAACCTTTCACGAAGTTTGTTCCGTAAACATCACCCGGGAATACTTTGCAAAGGTCGCAACCTACTTCCTGAGCGCAACCAACTTCTGATACAGAACCACAACCCGGAGTATAAGCCACTGAACGACGGTTACATACCTTAGCAATTTCAGGATTGAACAATGGACCTACTACGAAGTTAGCACCCAGTTGCAAATACATAGCGGCAGTAGCCGGATCAACGATAGAACCGATACCGATTGCATTTCAGG
>ENA-OQCK01000165-OQCK01000165.1-human-gut-metagenome-genome-assembly--contig:-NODE-165-length-39783-cov-4.024738_pt1 | contig 39783 bp, 35 predicted proteins | sample MGYA00242498_ERZ504578 | MGnify/ENA primary metagenome ERZ504578 (study PRJEB26092, sample SAMD00036229) | human gut metagenome | host: Homo sapiens | study: EMG produced TPA metagenomics assembly of...
TGTGAAACCTTGTTCTTCCATATCTTTCTTGTCGTAAATGTTACGTCCGTCCAATACCAACGGCTGTTCCATAGTTTTCTTGATGACTGCCCATGAAGGCAGGCGGAATTCTTTCCATTCGGTCACCAGCATCAGTGCATCTGCATCCAGCGCAGCATCATACATATCTGTCGCATAATAAATACTTTCTCCTATGCGGCGTCGGCATTCGTTCATGGCAGCCGGGTCGTAGGCACGTACTTTACAACCGGCCTTCAGCAACTCGTCAATCAATACCAGAGCCGGGGCTTCACGCATGTCATCTGTTTCGGGTTTAAAGGCCAGCCCCCAAATGGCAATGGTCTTTCCCTCCAAATCATTATTGAAATGCTTCTGCAACTTTTCGAATAAGATACTCTTCTGTTTCTCGTTCACCTCCTCTACTGCATGGAGTACACGCATCTTGTAGCCGCTCAGTTCAGCCGTTTTAATCAGTGCCTTTACATCCTTAGGGAAGCATGAACCGCCGTAACTATCCCCGGATAGAGGAACTTGCGTCCGATACGGGTATCCGAACCGATACCACTGCGCACCATGTTTACATCCGCTCCCACTAATTCGCACAAATTGGCAATGTCGTTCATGAAGCTGATGCGGGTGGCAAGCATGGAGTTAGCTGCATACTTTGTCATTTCTGCAGAAGGGATGTCCATAAAGATGACACGGAAGTTGTTCAGCAGGAATGGTTTGTAGAGCTTGCTCATTATCTTCTTGGCTCGTTCGGACTCTACTCCCACCACTACACGGTCGGGACTCATAAAATCGTTGATAGCATTACCTTCTTTCAGAAACTCGGGATTCGAAGCGACATCGAAGTCAATGTTCATCCCTCTCTTATCAAGTTCTTCTTGAATGGTAGCCCGCACTTTTCTGGCAGTACCTACGGGAACGGTACTTTTGGTTACCACCAACACATATTTCTGCATATTGCGTCCAATGGTGCGGGCAACTTCCAGCACATAGCTCAAGTCGGCACTTCCATCCTCATCGGGTGGTGTACCTACGGCACTGAATACCACTTCCACCTCATTCAGACAACTCTCCAGAGACGTGGTGAATTGCAGGCGTCCTGCTTTCACATTCCGGCTAACCATTTCTTCCAGTCCATTTTCATAGATAGGAATAACACCCTTTTTCAGTGACTCTATCTTTTCACTGTTCGTGTCTACGCAAATAACGTTGACACCGATTTCCGCAAAGCAGGTTCCGGTTACCAAACCGACGTATCCTGTACCGACAATGGCTATTTTCATATTTTATTCATAATAGACCGCATTCTTGAACGATACGGCATGTCCGTCTTTATCTGATAATAGAAGCTGTTCCGTAGCAACAGGCCATTCAATACCGATGGTTTCGTCGTCAAAACGGATGGATGCCTCGGATTGTGGTGCGTATACGTTGTCTACCTTGTATGTAAAGACAGCTTCATCGCTCAGCACCAGAAAACCGTGGGCAAAACCACGCGGAATGAAGAATTGTCTTTTGTTCTCCTCACTTAGCTCCACACTGACATACTTTCCGAAAGTGGGAGAAGATTTTCTTAAGTCGACAGCCACGTCCAGCACTTTTCCCTTAATGACACGTACCAGTTTGGCCTGGCTGCAATCACCCTTCTGGTAATGAAGACCACGTAATACACCGAAAGAGGATTTGGACTCATTGTCCTGGATGAAGTGAACGTTTCCGACATGTGCACGGAACTCTTCTTCCTTAAATGCTTCCATAAAGTATCCGCGGGCATCATGGAATACTTTCGGCTCAATCAGCCATACGCCGTCAATCTCTGTTTGTATGTAGTTCATTTTCTTAAAATGTTTTATGTACTTTCAGTTGGAATCCAAAATTGTCTCCATATATCTCTCCCATATCCAATGCAAGGGACGCGTTGAAGCACCAGCCCTTCCATTTACGGGGAATATAGTAAAACGATGCAAAAGTAGAAAAATTTTCTAATATATCGGGTATTGGACGATGAGGAGTTCCCCAAGTTCTGTTGTGGGACAATTTTGCCACATATCTCCACTCACTGCTGATGTCGCCGCTCCATCCCAGATGCAGGGCCTTAACGCGATTGTACTTGAAACTCATATCGCCATCCTTATTATAGATAGGCGATGCTATCAACGGATTGCTATCGCCATACCCCAATGTGCATCCTGGGTAGTAACCGTTGTTGTAGTAGTTGTCGGCTCCTCCGGTCTTACCTACTACAGAATTTTGCAAACCGTGCAGTGGACCGCTCATATTGGTAGTCTGGAGATATTCGATAACGATTCCGTTGATGGCTTGTCTATGGTTGGATTTATATTCCACACCCCATAAGCCATCCCAACCGTTGAGTTTGGCCATGGCGGAGAAGTCATCAAAATGATTGTCCAGATAGGCGCTGATGGAGAAATCTTCCTTAGGACGATAAGTCATTTTGATATATTCGCTACCCAGAAAATTGCCTTGGAAAGCCAGATGTTCACCTACCGGTCCGTCCTCACGCCCGTGGCCGGGGAAGAATACGCGTACGTAATCCTTCCATCCGTTGCCCAAGTCTCCCGATTCGGAACCTCCAATCTTGTATCCTCCGAATTGGGTGTCGAGGGTCATTCCGAGTTCCAGTTGCCATTTTCCTTTGGGTATACCGATACGCAGGAACCCTTCTTTATGATGGTATTTGATACTCTTGGTGTACCAGTATTTTTCTCCGACTTGCTCCCGCTGGTATTTGTTATCTGTAAACCATCCGTACGAGATTTCTCCTTTCAGGCCTAAACGGGGTAGCAACTGTACATACTCGGGTATGCCTATCTGTACTTGTGGGATGGGACGCGCATTACCCGACCAGGTCATGCCGCCACTGCTCAGCTCTTGATTCAGCAATGGAGAATTCTGTTCCCGGCTTCCGGCAAAGAATCCAAACCACTTGTAACGGATGTCTACGTAAGCCTGCTGTACAATGAAGGAGGTCGTGCTGAATCCGGCTGCTGCAACCAAATCCAGTGCTTCTTCAAACTTCCATTTTCCAAGTTGGTGTTTGTAGGATATTCCTCCACGTATGTAAGTATTGTTGTCGAGCGAAGTGAGTCCTTGCTGGTTGCTGACCTGCCAAAGAGGAGTATTGTCACCGGTATGCAGGGCTGCTCCATATTCTACGAATGAGGACAGCTGCTGTGCCAGCATCGTGTTCTTTCCTATGAACAAGAAAACCATCAGACAGAAAATAATACGCATAATAGTCTTTTGTTAAGTGTTTAGGTTTGTATACTCTTGCGAGGACAATTGTCTTTCTATTCTTGACGAGTATAGTTAAACGGTACAAAAGTAGAAATTTTTCCGGTAAAAATTCCTTCTCTTGCCAAAAAACCTTTTTCAAATACATTTTCAATGTGCAATGTTCATAATTTGTTGATAAGAAAAAAGCTCTGAAACTAGCGTATATCCGATATTTCCGCTACTTTTGTAGCATGATTGAATTAGCACAGCACATAGAAGTATTGTTATTGGAGAACGATTGTGTCATTGTTCCCGGTTTGGGAGGATTTGTAGCTCATTATACTCCGGCAATGAGAGTAGCGGAAGAGAATGTTTTTCTGCCCCCTACCCGTATTATCGGTTTCAATCCTCAACTGAAGATGAATGACGGCTTACTTGTACAATCCTATATGGCTGTCTATGATACTGATTTTTCTGATGCTACGCGGATTGTAGAAAAAGAAGTGGCGCATATATTCACTGCTCTCCATGAAGAAGGTAAGGTGGATTTGCCCAACATTGGCGAATTGCGTTACTCCATTCATGGTATTTATGACTTTGTTCCCTATGACCACAAGATAACCACTCCTTACTTATATGGGTTGGATAGTTTTGAAATGCAGGAACTGGCGGAACTGAAGAAACCGTACATGGAAAAGACCATCCGTTATTCTGTTCCAGTTGTGCCGGAAGACAAAAAGCGAAGGTTTGAGATTAAATTCAACCGTTCCTATTTGTCGAATGCGGTTGCCATGATTGCAGTGGTTGCCTTGTTTTTCTTTTTGTCTACACCGATAGAGAATACGGAAGTGGTTGAAGGAAATTATGCGCAATTACTTCCGAATGAACTTTTTGAGATGATAGAAAAGGAATCCCTTGCCATTAATCCGATTGTTGTTAGCCGGAAGGCCGACACTCCGAAAGCGTCGGCTCAAAAAAACACGGGGCAGAAGGCAAAGAAAAAGGTGGTTCCGGTTGCCGTAAGAGAGGTTAAGGTGGGCCAAGCTAACGCGCAGAATGCTCCGGTTGTTTCTCAGCCTAAGCAGCAGGCGGCAGAAGTGTCCTCTTCAACATCTGTAACAACAAAGAGTGAAATTCAAAAGACCACAGCAGGGACTGTCGCCCCGTCACTTGTCTCTGCACAGAAATACCACGTCATCATTGCCAGTGTAGGTACTGAGAAGGATGCCGAAGCAATGGCAAAGCAACTGATTGAAAAAGGTTACCCTCATGCAAAAGCAATTGTTGGAGATGGTAAAATGCGTGTCAGCATTGAGTCTTGTGGCACAGAAACAGAAGCATATCAGGCATTGAACAGAGTTCGCCAGAATGAAACGTATAAGAACGCTTGGGTATTAAAGAAGTAGAAAGTAATCTACCCTTGCTTTATTTTTTAATTCTTTAATTTTTAACTATCATGAAGCGTATCCGTTGTCCCAAATGTGAGAATTACTTAACATTCGATGAAACCAAGTATACCGAAGGCCAATCACTGGTCTTTGTATGTGACCAGTGTAAGAAGCAGTTCAGTATCCGTTTAGGTAAATCAAAGATGAAAGCCCCTCAAAAGGAAGAACGTCCGGATGAAGCGGAGTTTAAAGAGGCTTTTGGCAGCATCACGGTCATTGAGAACGTGTTTGGTTTTAAGCAGGTACTTCCATTGCAAGAAGGTGACAATATCATAGGCCGGCGTTGCGTGGGGAATGTTATCGATGTGCCGATTGAGACTTCGGATATGAGTATGGACCGGCGTCACTGTATCATTAATGTAAAGCGTAATAAGCAGGGAGTGTTGATTTATACCTTACGCGATGCTCCCAGCCTGACGGGAACTTTCCTTAATAATGAAATTTTGGGTGACAAAGACCGTATTCGCATTGAGGATGGAGCCATTGTAACTATTGGTGCCACTACTTTTATATTGCGGGCAGCAGAGCAGGAAAGCCTTTAGACAAAAAAGAAAACTGTGGCTTAATTATTTCCCATCAAATGTGGTATAAATAAAGCAGACCGTATAAAAACTCCTTTTGTACGGTCTGCTTGTTTAAAATCATAGGAATTAAAGAATACCTTTTACTGTTTCCTGCATGCCTTTTTCTTGGATGGATTTTAAGAAGCAGGTAATCATGTCTGTCAATCCTGGAACGGTATTCAAGTCTCCGTGTTCCCCCCAGATAAGGTCTTTGGCTGCCAATACGCCTTCTGCCACTTTGCGGGTATCCCCCGTTGCCCAAAGGTCTTTCAATAACTGCATGATTTCGGGAGCATCATTCGGGATGATTTCTGTGCCGTCTGCGCGGGTACCTCCTTTGTAGTACGTGATGATGGCAGCCAGTCCCAATACCAGACCTTTCGGCAGTTCTCCTTTACGTTTCAAGTAGGTTTTCAGGCCAGGAAGGTCACGGGTTTGGTATTTAGGGAAAGAGTTCAGCATAATACTGGTTACGGCATGGTCAACAAACGGATTGTTGAAGCGCTCCAATACATCTTCTGCAAACTTTTTCAATTCGTTTTTCGGCAGGTTCAACGTTTCCATCAGCTCGTCAAACATCACTTTATGGATGTATTGTCCGATTATAGGATGCTGGCAGGCATCGCGTACAATATTTACCTCCGACAGATAGGCTACTGGAGACAATACGGTATGAGGTCCATTCAGCAAGGTTACTTTTCTTTCGTGGTAAGGTTCTTCAGAAGGAACAAACAATACATTCAGTCCGGCTTTGTCGGCAGGGAATTCTTCGGCGACTTCTTGCGGAGCCTCGATGACCCATAAGTGGAAAATTTCAGCCTGCACTACCAGATTGTCATCGTACTGTATCTTTTCTTTTATAGCGGCAATGTCTTTGTGGGGGAATCCTGGAACGATACGGTCCACCAGTGTTGCATACACACCGCAGGCTTCCTCAAACCAAGCTCTGAACTCATCACCCAATTGCCATAATTCAATGTATTGATAGATTGTCTCCTTCAACTTGTGGCCATTCAGGAAGATGAGTTCGCAGGGGAAGATAATCAGCCCTTTGCTCTTGTCGCCGTTGAATGTCTTGAAGCGGTGATACAACAGCTGTGTCAGTTTGCCCGGATAAGAAGACGCCGGTGTATCTGTCAGCTTACAAGCAGGGTCAAAGGCTATACCTGCTTCCGTCGTGTTGGAAATGACAAAACGCATTTCCGGTTGTTCGGCCAATTTCATGAACTCATCGTTTTGAGTATAGGGGTTTAAGGCACGGCTGATTACATCTATCATAGTCAGACTGTTGATGGTTTCTCCTTTATCCAGACCTTGCAGATTTACATGATAAAGGTCATCCTGGGCATTCAGCATGTTAACCATACCTTTATCGATGGGTTGGACTACTACCACATTGCTGTTGAAATCGGTCTTTTGATTCATGTTATAAATAATCCAATCCACAAATGCGCGAAGGAAATTACCTTCGCCAAACTGGATAATGCGTTCCGGGCGTTGTGCTTTGGGAGCAGTTTCTTTGTTTAATGCTTTCATTTAAAAAATGATTTAAATGGTTGATATGTAATTTTTTAATTATTCAAACTCAAAGTAAAAGTCTATGTTTTCCTTCATCAATATGTCGATGGGCATGTATTTCACTGCAGTGACCGGTCTTTTAAATACCACGTGGTTGCATAAAGTCTTTACGCCACAATAGCCTTGCAGGCCTGGACGTTGACCGATGAGAAAGGTTACTTTACCGGTTTTCAGGAACTCTGTATTTTTGTGTAAAAGGTCATATCCCACAAGTCCTGCCAGCTTCCACCCCTTTTCGTGCAGATAACTTGCCACTTGATAAACACGGGAATTAAAAACAGCTCCCAGTACGGCTTGGGGATGTTCTTTAAAAAAAGCATCCAATATCCGTCTGTTGCCGTCAGTATCTTCCTTGTGCAACACAATGTCATGGATAGTCAAATCCTTATGTTCCTCGGAAAGGTATTGCATGAACCCCTCGAGGCGGCGTTGCATCTGGATTTCTGCCGGATTGTTTTTCTGATTGCTCAGGAATAACACAAGCTCCTGCCCTTTTTCATAGCTACGCATCAGAATCTTGGCAGCAATGTATCCGCTGGTTTTGGAATCTTGTCCGATATAACACAAGGCATGCGTCTGTTCAATATTGAAGTCTATGAATGCATAGGGAATATCCGCTCCCTCCAAATAAGCAGTGAGTTTTATGGTCTCCTCTCGGAAATTCGGGGCAACAAGTACGGCGTCGGTATTTTCCTCCCGGAGCACAGCACATGCTTCTTTATAGGAGGATTTGTCCGCATGCCGATAGTACAGATAGCTAACTCCAACATTGAACGGCCGTAATTCTTGTGCGGCACGGTCAATTCCCGCTACTACAGCATGCCAATAATCATGTTCTATATAATAAGGTATAATGCAGACAATATGATAGCGCTTTTTAGCCGCCAGCCCGATGGCAAACATATTGGGATGATAATCTATCTCATCGAGTACTTTCTGGACTTTTTCCCTACTGGAAACGGATACGTCTCCGCGGTTGTGCAGTACGCGGTCTACAGTGCCGGCAGAGACGCCGGACATGCGTGCTATGTCTTTAATGGTATAGTTCTTGTTTTCCATCTTGAGGTATGCTGCCTAAGGCAGTAAAGGTGAGACGTCTGAAGCTTAAATATTATAAATATTCGCCGCAAAGATACGAATTATTTTGTTTCTCCAAGTAAAATTTCTACTTTTGTGTTCGATAACGGTTAATAAAACTAAAAACAATTATACGACCTATTAGCTTTACAATCAATACTATATAGGTGTAATAAATAGAAAGTAATATTTTTAGATACTTAAAACACAAGAAGATGAAAAACTTTATGGACGGAAACTTTCTGTTGCAAACGGAAACATCACAGAAGTTGTACCACGAGCATGCGGCTAAAATGCCGATTATCGACTATCATTGTCACTTGATTCCTCAAATGGTGGCGGAAGACTATCAGTTTAAGTCACTGACTGAGATTTGGTTGGGAGGTGACCACTACAAGTGGCGTGCCATGCGTACCAATGGTGTGGACGAACGTTTCTGTACCGGTAAGGATACTACAGATTGGGAAAAGTTTGAAAAGTGGGCCGAAACGGTACCTTATACTTTCCGTAATCCGTTGTACCACTGGACCCACCTTGAATTGAAGACCGCTTTTGGAATCGATAAAATTCTCAATCCTCATACGGCCCGTGAAATTTATGATGAATGTAATGAGAAGCTGAAACAGCCTGAATATTCCGCCCGTGGCATGATGCGCCGTTATCACGTGGAAGTGGTTTGTACTACAGATGATCCTATTGATTCCTTGGAATATCATATCAAGACACGCGAGAGCGGTTTGAAATCAAGATGTTGCCTACTTGGCGTCCGGATAAGGCAATGGCGGTGGAAGTTCCTGCCGATTTTCGCGCATATGTAGAAAAGTTGGCCGAAGTGAGCGATGTGGCTATTTCCTGCTTTGACGATATGGTTGCTGCCTTGCGTAAGCGTCACGATTTTTTCGCGGAACAAGGATGTAAACTGTCTGACCACGGAATTGAAGAATTCTATGCCGAGGATTATACAGAAGTGGAAGTTAAGGCTATCTTTAACAAGGTATATGGCGGTACTGGATTGACGAAGGAGGAAATTCTGAAATTCAAGTCGGCCATGCTGGTTGTGTTCGGCGAAATGGATTGGGAGAAAGGTTGGACACAACAGTTCCATTATGGTGCTATTCGCAACAACAATAGTAAGATGTTCAAACTGTTAGGTCCTGATACCGGTTTTGATTCCATTGGCGAATTTACTACAGCAAAAGCTATGGCTAAATTTCTCGACCGCTTAAACTCCAATGGTAAGCTGACCAAGACTATTCTTTATAATTTGAATCCATGCGCCAACGAAGTCATTGCTACTATGCTGGGTAACTTCCAGGATGGTACGGTTGCCGGTAAGATTCAATTCGGTTCCGGTTGGTGGTTCCTTGACCAGAAGGATGGTATGGAAAAGCAGATGAATGCCCTTTCTGTACTGGGCTTATTGAGCCGATTTGTTGGTATGCTGACCGATTCCCGTTCCTTCCTCTCCTATCCGCGCCATGAATATTTCCGCCGTACATTGTGTAATCTTGTAGGCCGTGATGTAGAAAATGGTGAAATTCCTATTTCCGAGATGGAACGCGTAAACCAGATGATTGAAGATATCAGCTATTATAACGCTAAGAATTTCTTCCAATTCTAAAAAGCAATAGTAAGCTATAAGTTATGCAGTTTCACCCATAACTTATAGCTTATCTAATATTCCTTTGATACTATCCAATCGTATAAAATTGGGATGTCGTATTTCCCCTTCATGTTGCTCGTATGCCCAAGTCACGTGGTATGGTACATGGGCAGCGTATCCCCCAAGTTCCAATACCGGAAGTATGTCTGATTTTACAGAATTACCTATCATCAGGAGTTTTTCAGGCGGACAGCCCAATGTATCAATCAGCCTCTGGTAATCATCGATTTTCTTGTCACTCATAATTTCGATATGATGGAAATATTCTCGCAGTCCGGAAGCTTCTATTTTTCTTTTCTGGTCGAACAAGTCCCCCTTAGTGGCCAACACCAATTTATATTTCCCATGAAGTGACGATATGGTCTCCTTCACGCCTTCCAGTAGTGTAACCGGTTTCTGCAGAAGCTCTTGTCCCCATCCTATTACTTCTTCTATAAGATGCATATTCCCGTTTCCGTCTGTCACTTTGCAGATGGTTTCAGTCATACTGAGCATTATGCTCTTCAGCCCATAGCCATACATATGCAGATTCTTCATTTCTGTTTCAAAAAACCTTTGTGATATGGATGAAGCAGGCAGATATTGCCTTAAAAGGTTACAGAATTTGTGCTCGAACTCCTGAATATAAAGTTCGCTTTCCCACAGTGTGTCATCAGCGTCAAAAGCTATAAATTCGATTTTATCTTTCATGAATGGTCGTTTTATAAAAGCGTCCAAAGATACGGAGTATTCTATATAAATGAAAAGATAAATAGTGATAAATGGGAAGTTAATATCTTGTCTGCAACTTATTAATATTGTGTTTGCAGAAAATTAATATCTTGCAAACACGATATTAATTTCCTATTTTTGCACTTATTTTTTCATTTAATACATAAATTTTAATCGTACAAAAGGATGATGACATCACCCCAACCCGCTTCCAAAGGCTTCAGCAGAGCTTTTTGGGTAAGCAGTACAGTAGAACTGTTCGAACGCATGGCATATTATGCTGTATTTATTGTTCTTACCATTTATCTTTCCAATATTTTAGGTTTCAATGATTTTGAGTCAAGCATGATTTCCGGTCTGTTTTCGGGAGGGCTCTATTTGTTGCCTATCTTTACGGGCGCATATGCCGATAAGATAGGTTTCCGAAAGTCGATGATTATTGCTTTCTCACTGCTTTCCATCGGGTATTTGGGCTTGGGATTGCTTCCCACCCTACTGGAAGCAGCCGGTCTGGTGGAGTATGGCGAGACAACCCGTTTTTCAGGATTGCCGGATAGTAATGACCGCTGGATGATTGTCCCCGTATTGTTTGTTATCATGGTAGGAGGTTCGTTCATCAAGTCTATCATATCGGGATCGGTGGCTAAGGAAACAACAGAGGCTACCCGTGCTCGCGGCTATTCCATCTTCTATATGATGGTGAATATAGGAGCTTTTACCGGAAAAACGGTGGTCGACCCTCTACGGAATGTTATCGGTGAGCAAGCTTATATTTATATCAATTACTTCTCGGCTGCCATGACGGTGCTGGCATTATTGGCTGTCATCTTATTGTATAAATCGGCACATACAGCAGGTGAAGGGAAAAGCATGCGTGAAATTGGGCAAGGTTTTCTGCGTATTATCACTAATTGGCGTTTGTTGATTCTTATCCTCATCGTAACCGGCTTTTGGATGGTGCAGCAACAGCTCTATGCAACTATGCCCAAATATGTCATCCGTATGGCGGGTGAAACAGCCAAACCGGGGTGGATAGCCAATGTAAACCCGTTTGTAGTGGTTTGCTGCGTAAGTTTTATCACCCGGTGGATGGCAAAGCGCACAGCTATTACTTCTATGAATATAGGCATGTTTCTTATTCCGGTATCGGCATTGCTGATGGCATGCGGTAATTTGCTGGGCAACGATATTATTTCCGGCATGAGCAATATTACTTTGATGATGGTGTTTGGTATTGTTGTGCAAGCTTTGGCAGAATGTTTTATCTCACCGCGTTATCTGGAATACTTCTCTTTGCAGGCCCCCAAGGGCGAAGAAGGTATGTACCTCGGTTTCAGTCATCTTCATTCATTCCTCTCTTCTATTTTCGGATTCGGTATTGCGGGGGTGCTTCTGACAAAATATTGTCCTGATCCAGTCTTGTTTGAAACCCGCGAAGCGTGGGAAGCAGCTAGTGTCAATGCACATTATATCTGGTATTATTTCGCTGTTATAGGATTGGTTGCGGCAATAGCATTATTCGTTTTTGCCAAAACTACCGAATTCATCGACAAAAAGAAGAAGGCATAAGGTTTATATATTGCATACTTTTTGTATATTTGCCGTCACTTTTTTTTAAAAGCGACGGCTTTTTTGTAATTAAGGAGATTAGGATGAAAGTAAAATTTATAAGCCTTGCCAGTGGAAGCAGCGGCAACTGTTATTATATAGGCACAGAAAAATATGGAATACTCATCGACGCCGGCATTGCAGTACGGACGATAAAAAAAGGACTGAAAGAAGCAGGTATTAGCATGGAAATGATACGTGCGGTATTTGTTACGCACGACCATGCAGATCATATTAAAGCGGTAGGTGGATTGGGTGAGAAACAGAATATTCCTATTTATACAACTGCCCGGATTCATGAGGGTATCAACCGGAGCTATTGCATGACAGAAAAGTTATATTCGTCTGTCCGTTACCTGGAAAAGCAGCAACCCATGCAGTTGGAAGATTTTCATATCGAATCTTTCGAGGTACCTCATGATGGCACGGACAATGTGGGCTATTGCATTGAGATAGACGGAAAAGTGTTTGCTTTTCTTACAGACCTTGGTGAAATTACTCCTACGGCCGCAGAATATATCAGAAAGGCCAATTATCTGATATTGGAAGCCAACTACGATGAGGAAATGTTACGCATGGGTACCTACCCCCAATACCTGAAAGAACGGATTACCAGCCGCACCGGACACATGAGTAATATTGCTACTGCTGAATTTCTTTCGGAAAATATGACGGAACATTTACAGTATATTTGGCTTTGTCATTTGAGCAAGGACAACAATCATCCTGAATTGGCATATAAAACAGTGGAATGGAAATTAAGGGAAAAAGGAATTATCGTAGGAAAGGATGTACAGTTGTGTGCTTTGAAGCGTACTACTCCTTCTGATTTATACGAGTTTGAATAAAAAATCCCATTTCATCGCAAAAAATACACCGTTTTGTTTGCACGAATAAAATAAAAGGACTACTTTTGCACCCGCAAACAAGAAATAAGGAATGCACTCTTAGCTCAGTTGGTAGAGCAACTGACTCTTAATCAGTGGGTCCAGGGTTCGAATCCCTGAGGGTGTACTTAAAAAAGGAACAACAGTAGTTGTTCCTTTTTTAATTTGTTTTAACAAGAACATGCTTTGTTGGGTATAAGCTCCTCATACGGAATCACTAGTAAATCTATATGGGGATGATACATTATTTTTCGTTAGTCCGCATCATAAATTCTTCAGAAGTTTGTTTTTATACCTTTGCCCTCACCCGCTTTCCGCCTCTTTCGTCACATTCGAAAATATATGTCAGAAAATGAAAGTAGGAAGAAAACTTTTATTTCCTCCTACTCGTATATCTATATTTTGTATATTTGTACACACATCAATGATTTTAAACTAAAAGAAAAACAATATGGATAAAGATTCAAAGCAAGTAGTGGTTCTTCTGACACATCCCAATATAAAAGAGTCGCGAGCTAACAAGGCATTGATGGATGCTATTAGTGACATGGGAGAGGTAGCCATATACAATTTATATGAGATGCGTATGGAAGATGCTTTTAATGCAGAGATATGGAGCACTATCATATCGCATGCATCTGCGCTTGTATTTCAGTTTCCGTTCTATTGGATGTCGGCTCCTTCTTTATTGAAGAGATGGTTGGATGAAGTATTTACTTATCTGGCAAAAACTCCTGCTGTGCTGGTAAGACATTGATGGTGGTCACTACTGCCGGCTCTGAACATGATGCTTATAGAAGCGGAGGAAGAAATCGTTTTACGGTGGATGAGTTGTTAAGACCTTATCAAGCAAGTGCTGTACATGCTGGAATGATATGGCAAACTCCTCTTGTAGTCTATGGAATGGGGACTTCGGAAGCTAGTAAAAATATAGCAGAAGGGATAAATTGCTATAAGCAAAGAATTGAAGCATTGGTGAAGAAAGACATTTTCAGTGATAATTGGTAATAGTAGGACCATATCGAAATGGAACATTCTTTTTCATTTTTGAATGTTTGTTTTTCTCTTTATCTTTTTCTAAAATACTGATTTTAAGCAATAAATAAAATATTGTATGAATTGGCATATTTCTTGTGTTAACTCATACATGAAACTTTATATTATATCAAACAGATTACCCGTTAAGGTTACCAAAGAGGATGAAACGTTCGTGTTTTCACGAAGTGAAGGTGGACTGGCTACCGGTTTGGACTCACTTCAGATTTCCTACGAAAAACATTGGATTGGATGGCCTGGAATATGCGTTGACAACGAAGAAGTAAAGAGGAAATCACTTCTAGATTGGAAGGAATAAATTTCCACCCAGTATTCTTGTCCGAAATACAGATAAAGAATTATTATGAAGGCTATAGTAATAGTACTATTTGGCCATTATGTCACTACTTTTTTGTTTATACGCTGTATCGGAACTCTTTCTGGCAATCGTATCAGGAAGTGAACCAGTTGTTCTGCGATGCCATTTGCCGCGTGATACGTCCAGGTGACAAGGTGTGGATTCAAGACTATCAGCTAATGCTGCTTCCCGGAATGCTTCGGAAGGTTTACCCGGATTTGAATATCGGATATTTCCATCATATCCCTTTCCCTTCCTATGAACTTTTCCGGATATTACCGGAGCGTGCAGAAATCCTGAAAGGATTATTGGGTGCTGACTTTATAGCTTTCCATACTCATGACTATATGCGGCATTTTATCAGTGCTGTCGAACGGGTATTGCGTATTGACTTTAAACTGGACGAAGCACAACTCGGGAATAGAGTAGTTAGGACCGATGCTCTTCCTATGGGAATCAACTACGGACTGTATCACAATGCTTCTTCCAGACCGGAAGTACGGCGGGCGATAGACCGTACACGGAAATTTTTCGGGAATCATAAGTTGATTCTTTCTGTAGACCGCTTGGATTATAGCAAAGGCATTCTGCACCGTTTATGGGGATTTGCTGCTTTTTTAGAATGTCATCCTGAATATTGTGGAAAAGTTACATTGGCAATGGTCATTGTTCCATCACGTGACCATGTAGATAGTTATGCTGAGCTAAAAACCAAGATTGACGAAGAAATAGGTTCTATAAACGGACAGTATTCTACGATGGACTGGACTCCGGTTTGCTATTTCTATCACGGTTTTTCATTTGAAGAACTGGTGGCAATGTACTATATAGCTGATGTAGCTTTGGTAACTCCACTTCGTGATGGCATGAATTTGGTTGCCAAGGAATATGTAGCCTCGAAAAATAATAATCCGGGTGTTTTGATTTTGAGTGAAATGGCAGGTGCAGCTATTGAGATGACGGATGCATTGTTGATTAACCCCAATGACACTGAGGAGATAAAGCAGGCCATTTGTCGGGCTTTGGAGATGCCCGAACAGGAACAACTGAAACGCTTGCAACACATGCAGAAAATTATTTCCGTACAAACGGTTAATAAGTGGGCGGCAGACTTTGTAAGTGAATGGAGCGATACGTGCCGTAAGAATGAACAGCTTCGTAAGAAAAGGATATCCGCCGGTATTATTGGTGCCATCAAAATGAAATATAACCAGGCTAAGCAACGGCTTATCTTGCTGGATTATGACGGAACGTTGGCGTCGCTCAATACACGACCGGAAAATGCTAAGCCACCCCTGAACTCATTGCCACATTGCAGAAGCTGGTTTCCGACCGGCCAACCATGTTGTTGTGAATAGTGGTCGCGACCATTTTACTTTAGAAAAATGGTTGGGAAATTTACCTATTGCAATGGCTGCGGAACATGGTGCTTTCTATAAGGAAAATGGCATCTGGCACAAAAACATAAACAAAGCGGAATGGAGTTCCGGATTGGTGTCCATCTTGAAGCTTTTTGTCGAAAAGACGCCTCGTTCCCACCTTGAAGTCAAGGAAACGACTTTGGCATGGCATTACCGGGAAAGTGATGCATGGTTAGGAGCTTTGCGGGCACAGCAACTTATCAATGTGCTGGTTAACATCTGTATACAGCAAAAGCTGCAAATCATACAAGGAGATAAAGTGGTGGAGATTAAGTCTCCCGATTATAATAAAGGTTCCGAAGTGAGACGCCAGTTGGAAAAGAAACATTATGACTTTATCATAGCTATGGGAGATGATACTACGGATGAAGATATGTTCAAAGCTTTGCCGGTGAATGCAGTGACAATCAAGGTGGGATATGTGTCGGAGGCAGCAAGCTATAATATGCCATCACAAACGGAAGTCCTGCCTTTTCTTCAAATTCTGGCGAACAAGAAAGACATGAAACAACCCATTGGCGAGAATGTCAAAACGAGCTTGAAAGGGGTATTCGATTTTTTCAGAGACTTGTTAAAAACAAAATAGTAAAAATGAGTAATTTAAATTATGGGGTAGTAGCAATTGTCGGACTGCCGCACTTATATCCGAAAAAGGCAGCATAGACTGGTTGTGTTTTCCCGATTTTGATTCTCCGTCTATCTTTGCATCACTACTTGATCGGGAAAGAGGAGGAAGTTTTGGATTTGACGTTACAGAAGACTATCATATCTCACAATCTTACGTTCCTCACACTAACATATTGTCTACTTCTTTTTCTTCGAAAGAGGGAGAATTTGTCGTACTTGATTACATGCCTTATTACCGTTCCTGCGAAAATGCCCATTATCTTCCGGCAGAATTGTATCGATATGTGAGGTGGATAAAAGGTAAGCCCCGTTTCAAAGTAAACTATGTCCCTGCTCCCAATTATGCGCAAGGTAAAGTGATTCATAATGTCACTTCTGAATTTATAGAAAGCTATTGTTCTTCTGATAATAAAGATAGACAATATTTGTATTCTTCCTTCCTTTGCAGAACATCGAACAGAAAAAAGAAATTATATTGGAAAAAGATGAGTTCTTTCTTTTGTCATACAATGAAAAGGTCATTCCGGTGGACATTGAACGGGAAAAAATTGAATATTGCCGTACTTTGGTTTATTGGCTTAATTGGACCAACCGTACTAAGAAATATTCTCTCTATAATGATGTGATAGAAAGAAGCATGCTGGTTTTGAAACTGATGTCTTACTATAACGGAGCCGTACTGGCCGCCCTTACTACCAGTTTGCCCGAATCCGTCGGCGAAGTACGTAATTGGGATTATCGGTTCTGTTGGTTGAGGGATGCCTCCATGTCTATCGAAACTTTGTTCCAGATAGGCCATATAGGGGCAGCAAGACGTTTTATGAAGTTCATACAGTCCACTTTCGTATCCAAGCACGAATCCTATCAGATAATGTACGGCATTCGGGGAGAAAGGCAGCTGACCGAGATTATTCTGGAGCATTTGTCCGGATATAAGAATTCCAAACCAGTACGGATAGGTAATGATGCTTACCATCAAAAGCAGAATGACTCGTTCGGTTATCTGATGGATTTGATTTACCAGTACTATCGGCTGATGCCCGGTACATTAGACGAAATAGAGGATATGTGGGAAATGGTAAAGAGCATTCTTTCCACGGTAATGGAAGATTGGAAGAAACCAGATAAGGGGATATGGGAAATCAGAGGAGAAAGCCGCCATTTTGTTTCATCCAAAGTGATGTGTTGGGTGGCTTTGGACCGTGGTGCAAAGATAGCTTCCATGCTCAATAAATACGGTTATAGTGAACGTTGGCAAAAGGAAGCTGACAAGGTATGGCAGGATGTAATGACATATGGATGGAAGGAAGAACTTCAAAGTTTCTCGCAGACTTATGATAATATGGCAATGGATTCCTCTTTGCTGTTGATGGACCTTACGGTTTTATTGCAGCAGACGATATCCGATACCATAAGACAGTGAAGGCTGTGAAAAAAGCTCTTTTGCATAAGGGATTGATGTACCGGTATAACAGCGAAGATGATTTCGGGCTTCCTTCTTCGGCTTTTACCATTTGCACTTTTTGGCTGATACGTGCGCTTTTTGTTATCGGAGAAAAGGAAGAAGCCCGTTGTTTGTTTGATGATGTTCTGACATATTCCAATCATTTGGGGTTATTCAGTGAGGATATTGATTTTAATACGAAGGAACAACTGGGGAATTTTCCACAAGCTTATTCGCATTTGGCATTAGTCAATACGGCTATTCTGTTTGCAGAAGAAAATAAGAGATTGGCTTTTATCCGGCCGTAACGAGGAGGGGAACTTAATTAATACTGCAAATGGGAGCATTTTGTATTTGTCCTTCTTTCTTTCGTTTTTAATTCCATTGAATGATGATACCTTTCTTTTTTTATGTATTTTTGCATAAATAAAATTTCACTATTTCGGCAGTTGTTTTGTACTCATATCGCTGATATAGTTTAGGAACTCAAAATAAAGGATTATCATGTTACGGAAGATTAGACTGACTTTTGCAATGATTTGCTTTGTACTCATCACCTTGTTGTTCCTTGATTTTACGGGAACGTTGCATGGGTGGTTCGGCTGGTTGGCCAAAATCCAGTTTTTGCCGGCTGTATTGGCGCTAAATGTGGGAGTGATATTGTTTCTTGTAATTCTCACTTTGGTATGCGGGCGTATCTATTGTTCTGTGATTTGCCCCTTAGGGGTATTTCAGGATATACTGGCATGGCTGGGCCGGCAACCTAAAAAACGCAGGAAGCTTCCTTACTCTTATTCTCCGGCCTTATCTTGGCTGCGCTATGGCGTATTGGGTGTGTTTATCATTGCTTTGATTGCCGGAATTGGTTCATTGGCTGCTCTACTTGCACCCTATAGTGCATACGGACGTATTGCCAATAATCTTTTTCAACCTATATGGCAATGGGGCAACAATCTGCTTGCTTATCTGGCTGAACGGGCAGACAGTTATGCCTTTTATGAAACGGATGTATGGTTGAAGAGCCTGCCGACTTTTATTATTGCTGCCGCTACTTTGGCTGTGCTTGTTGTTCTGGCCGGACGCAACGGACGAACCTATTGTAATACGATTTGCCCGGTAGGAACGGTCTTGGGCTTCCTTTCACGTTATTCGCTTTTCCGCATCACAATAGATTCGGAAAGTGCAACCAATGCAGTCTTTGTTCACGCAACTGCAAGGCAGCCTGCATCAACTTTAAGGAGCATCAGATTGATGCAAGCCGGTGTGTGGTTTGCATGAACTGCATTGAGAAGTGCAAGCATGGAGCCATTTCCTACAAGTATCATCCTTTCGGTAAACCTGCTGCGGGCAAGGCAGATTCGGAACAGATAAACGAAACCCGCCGCAGTTTTTTCACAGCAACGGCTCTGGTTGCAGCCACTTCTGTTTTAAAAGCGCAGGAAAAGAAAGTAGACGGAGGACTGGCAGCCATTGAAGATAAGAAGATTCCTGAGCGAAGCACTCCCCTCACTCCTCCCGGCTCATTGAGTGCCTGCAATATGGCGCAACACTGCACGGCCTGCCAGCTCTGTGTGTCGGCATGTCCCAATCAGGTTCTTCGTCCTTCTGCAGACTTAAGGAAATTGATGCAACCGGAAATGTCATACGAACGCGGCTATTGTAGACCGGAATGTACAAAATGTTCGGAGGTATGTCCTGCAGGGGCTATCCGTCCGATAACCAAAGCTGATAAATCATCCGTTCAGATAGGGCATGCCGTGTGGGTAAAGAAAAATTGCATACCACTGACGGATGGTGTGCAGTGTGGCAACTGTGCACGCCATTGTCCGACGGGAGCCATACAAATGGTGCCGAGTATACCTGAAGACAAGGATTCTCCAAAGATTCCGGTAATCAATGTGGAGCGTTGTATCGGCTGCGGGGCATGTGAGAATCTTTGTCCGGCCCGTCCGTTCAGTGCCATCTATGTGGAAGGACATGAAAGACATCGAATTATATAACAAAGTAGAATTTCTATAAGTATGGAAGAACATCATAAAAACAATATGAACCGTCGTGATTTCTTGAAGATAGTGGGAATTACAGCCGCCACATCTACTGCTGCCCTCTATGGATGTGGTTCTAAGGAAGGAAGCAGTGAAGGCAGTAAAGTATTGGGCCCCATTCCGACGGATAAAATGACCTATCGTAGTTTTCCTGGTTTGGGGAGTGACAAAGTTTCTATTTTAGGATATGGCTGTATGCGCTGGCCTACCGTTCCTGCTCCGGATGGAAAAGGGGAAATGATAGACCAGGATGCTGTAAACGAACTGGTGGATTATGCCATTGCCCATGGCGTGAATTATTTCGATACGTCTCCGATGTATGTACAAGGATGGAGTGAGAAGTCTACGGGAATAGCTCTGAAACGCCATCCACGCGAATCGTTCTATCTTGCCACCAAACTATCCAATTTTCATCCTGATACCTGGACTCGCGAGGGTTCCATCGCCATGTACCGTAAGTCGTTCGAGGATATGCAGGTGGACTATATAGACTACTATCTGCTACACATGATTGGTGGCGGTGGCATGGAGCAATTCCGCAAACGCTACATAGACAACGGTATGATTGATTTTCTTGTCAAGGAGCGTGAAGCAGGACGCATCCGCCGTTTGGGATGGTCGTTCCACGGAGATATCGAAGTCTATGACTATGCCTTGCAGATGCATGACCGTGGTGAAGTTCATTGGGACTTTGTACAAATACAGTTGAATTATGTGGACTGGAAACATGCTTCGGGCAGCAACTTCAAGGCAGAGTATCTGTATGACGAGCTGGCCAAGCGTAAGATCCCTGCTGTCATTATGGAGCCTCTGCTGGGTGGGCGGCTCTCCAATGTCCCCGACCATATTGTGGCACGGCTGAAGCAGCGCGAACCCGAACGCAGTGTGGCGTCTTGGGCATTCCGTTATGCCGGTTCTCCCCAGGATGTACTGACAGTGCTGAGTGGCATGACTTATATGGAACATTTGCAGGATAACATCCGTACTTACTCTCCATTGGTACCACTCACAGAAGAGGAAACTCAGTATCTGTATGATACGGCAGATTTGATGATGGAGTACCCCACCATACCTTGCAACGACTGCAAGTACTGCATGCCTTGCCCGTATGGAATTGACATTCCTGCCATCTTGATACATTACAATAAATGTGTCAATGAAGGAAATGTGCCGGAAAGCAGCCAGGATGAGAATTATCGGAAAGCACGCCGTGCTTTTCTCGTAGGATATGACCGAAGTGTACCCAAACTGAGGCAGGCCGACCATTGTACCGGGTGCAACCAGTGTTCTCCGCATTGCCCGCAAACGATTGATATTCCCAAAGAACTGCATCGTATTGACAAATTTGTAGAACAGTTGAAACAAGAGACTTTATAAAATGGAGAGTATCATTGACATACTGCACAAGGGAGGATACTCTTGTGTTATGAAGAACCGGGAGGAAGTCCGTACTTTCACCCAACGGGGAGTAGCGGATTTGTATGATTTGTACCAGGCAGATTCTGCATTTATGAAGGGGGCTGCCATTGCCGATAAGGTTATAGGGAAAGGTGCCGCTGCTTTGATGGTACTGGGAGGCTTTAAAACGGTCTATGCCGATATAATCAGCACTCCTGCGCTGGCATTGCTGTGCGAAGCAGGAATTGAAACGACTTTTGCCCAAGAGGTTCCCCATATCATTAACCGTGACAAGACCGCTGGTGCCCGTTGGAGACGGCTTGCATGGAGCTGAATACGGTAGAGGAGATGTATCCGGTGATTCAGAATTTTATATCAAGAATCAGGGCAAAATAGCAACAGCCTGCTCTCTTTCCCTGATTACCTGATGCCTTTCTCTTCCAGCATCTTGAAGTCTTCCTTGAGCATACCGACATCATCCAGTGTGCGGGCTTCATTGTGGTCGTTCAGATAGACTCTGGGTCTTTCGATAAACAGAGCGCTGGTGACAGATAAAGAGTCATTCCGGTATGGGGTCTCCACTCCACCTATTTCCAGCATTGTCTGGAAGAATGAGGCACTGGAAGATACATTCTTCTGCCTATTGGCTTGTGCGGCTCCAATAACGATGGGTATCTCTGCCGGTAGTTGTCGGACATCCAAATAAAGAATGGCACATGTATCTGATAATAGGAAGGTACCGGTGAGGCATGCAGAAAGAGATGCCGGTTGTCATCGAAAATATCTTCTCCATGGTCTGAAGTGTATATCAGGGCAGAATTGACATGTTGTTCTTGAAGCATATCTATCAGACGAACCAGAAAATTATCCGTGTAGCGGATAGAATTGTCATAGGCATTAATCAGGTTGTCTTTGTATTTCACTTCCGCATCAACGGGCATGTCCGGCAGGAAGAAAGCCTGCTCTGCCGGATAGCGCTCTTTATAATTGAAATGAGAACCGTAAGTGTGGAGAACTATAAATTGCCTGGAAACTCCTTTGCCCAGTTCTTTTGCTACCAGTTTCAACAGTTCGTTATCAGAGGGGTTGTAATTGGAATCCCCCACATCTTCTTTAATGAAATCATACGTGTCGGCTTCTTTGCCGAAGAAGTCTATAAATGAGTGGTTATAACGCTGGTTCGAGAAAAAGGCGGTCTGGTAACCGGCTTCCTTGAATGCTGTGATAATCCCTTTCTGATAATAGATGGAATCAAAACTGGAAGCACTGACCGGCGACAGCAACATCGGAACACTCTTGTGGGTAGTGTTTGATTCTGTCAGCACATGGCTGAAAGCTGTCAGTCCGCCAATGCCCGACAGTCCCGGGTTAGTCTCCCGTTCGTAGCCGTACAAAGCCCAGTTGCATGCCCGTGAGGTTTCTCCCACCACCATTACATATACTTCCCTTTCATCAGCCTGATGAGTACTTCTAGCATGAAAGGTAAAATCTTTAGAGGTCTTGTGATAATTCCGCGTCTGGGCCGTCCGTTGAAAAGCAAGTGCTATGTTGTAGCATACGTTGGCAGGATACAGTTCGGATTTCGGCTCATACCGGTTATCTGTCAAATAAGCAGTGCCTAAGGATAATATTCCGGCAGACAACACATACAGAGTGCGACGCGAGCTTGCCGGATGAATGCTTCGGACAGTCTGCGTTTGTGTACAATGGATATGGTTGCCAGAATTAATGCAGGTATATAGAGCACTACCACAATAACGATGGCAGGTATCAGATTGTCCAGCAGTTCCAGCGCCTCGCTCGAATTGGTTGTCACCAGATTCAGAAACATATCCACTGCGATAATGGACTGACCGAAAAGATACAGCAATACAAGCTGGAAGGCTCCGAAGAAGATGAACGGAAATAGCAGCCAGAATGTCCTGCCACAGTTTCTCGACCAAGCCATTACAGCATAATATATAGAAAGGGGTAGCAGGATATTACATATCTTTGCCGTCCATGATATGGGTTCTGTAAAGCATAGCACTACATTGGGCACTATCAGAATGACCAGAAACAGATAGAACAAATGTTCCTGATTGTCGAACCATTTTTTTATGTCTCTAAAAAGCTTCATTGATATTGAATATAAATCCGGTCTGGTGTTTGCCAAAACCTAAATCCAAACGTACGTTTACTCTCTTTTTGAACTCCCAGCGGTAGCCGAAACCATAATTAGGAAGAATATGCCTGGCCTCCAATTCCGAGAAATTCGGGAATATGGTTCCCGCCCCTACCCATACGGCAACTCCATTTCGCTTCCATACATGTTGGCGTAGTTCCAGCTGGGCATCCATTGCACACTTGTCACGGTAGCGCCCCTCATAATAGCCACGCATAGAATAGGAACTTCCCAATGTTGCCATCAGTCCCCAGGGCGGATTTCCGTAGTTCAGCAGAGTATGGAACTGGCCTGCCAACACCCCACCCTTCCACACGGACTGGTAATAGCTGGTCGTCAGTTCCGTATTGCTGAATGCATATTTATTTCCCAAAAAGGCCGGACTGAAGCGCTGGTCTATCCGTAGGTAATATCCTTTATAGGCATTTGTCAGAAAATCGCGTGAATCATACAACAAGGAAAACCCCAAGCTCACGTTGGTGCTACGCGCTTTCATTCCTTTCCATAATTCCGGTTTTTCAAAGTCATGTCCATACACGTAATCAAATGCTGTCATCGGACCGATATAAAAGTTACGTGCCATCCGGAACATGAAGTCCACCTTAACCTGCGCCTGAAAGCGATCGTATTCACTCTCATTGTCATCATTGGCTCCATTGTCATATCCTTGTCCCCAGTAAAGGCTTGGGAAAGAATAGAAATACAGATTGTAGTTCAACCGGTATTTGTCTTGGGGAAACAGATGGTTTCCACGTACTCCCAGCAAATAGAATCCCACTGTGGAGACATCCCCATACAGAGAGACATTGGACGGAGGGAGAATACTATCGTTCCGGTCGGTACGGTAGAGTCCTGCCGCCACCAGTCCGATTCCAAATTTGGTGTCACTGGAATAATGAGGCCCGCCTATAATGCTGAAATCAAATTTCTTGTTTTTCTTTTCTTTGTTGGCATCGTTGAAGTAATTCAAAATTTTTCCGAAAAAACTGCGTTTCTTGGGAAGCGAGTCTATCGGATACGTAGAAATTGAGTCCACAGAGTTTTTTGCTTCTGCAAGGTGTGTTTGTGCATGAACAGCCGTTTCTGTAATCAGCATCAATATTGGTAATATCCATTTTGTCAATTTAGTGTCCATTTACTTGTAGAAAACTTCCGTGGCAAAGTTAGTTTTTATGTTCTTCATTACAACAATGTTACTGTTCTTTTTGTTTCCAATTTTTCTCTTTTAATGTTCATTTCTACATTGCATGTGGGGTTCACTCTTTTTAACTACATCATTTATAGAACTTTCCTCGATTTATACTGTTATTTTAATATTACAAAGAACAACATGATATTGAATTATGAAAACAGCAATGGACATTCCCGATAAAGAGGGACAGAAACGACTGGTAATCGTAGGCGGCGGCTTTGGCGGATTAAAGCTGGCACGAAAATTGAAAAGCAACAAGTTTCAGATAGTTTTACTGGATAAGAATAACCATCACATCTTCCAACCGTTACTCTATCAAGTGGCCACAGCAGGTATTGAACCGAGTGCCATATCATTCCCATACCGAAAAATCTTCAAAAAAAGAGAGCATTTCCATATACGTATTTGTGAAGCACAGCAAGTCTTCCCGGAACACAATCTGCTGGAGACTTCCATCGGCACGCTGGCATACGACTATTTGGTCATTGCCACCGGCTGCAACACAAATTATTTTGGAAACGACGGGCTGGAGAAACAGACCATGGCACTAAAGAATACTTCGGAAGCCTTGTTCAACCGAAACCAGATATTGGATAGTTTTGAACAAGCCCAGAACACCGGTAATAAAGAAGAGCGCAGGCGTCTGATGACCTTTGCCATTGTAGGCGGTGGAGCTACGGGAATAGAGTTGGCTGGTGCTTTGGCCGAGATGAGGAAGTTTGTCCTTCCTCAAGACTATCCGGACTTGAATATCAATGAGATGCGTATCATCTTGTTGGATGGCTCTTCCCGGCTCTTGTCTGCTTTTTCAGAAGAGTCTTCCAAAGAAGTGGCCGATTATCTGAAGAAGCGTGATGTGGAAATCAAATTGAACCAACGGGTGATGGGATACGAGAATTATCAATTGGCATTGAATGACGGGACTGCCATCGATACCAAAAATGTATTCTGGGTGGCCGGTGTCAAGGCAAACAGCCTTCAAGGATTGCCTGCCGATGCCTATGGACCGGGAAACCGCTTGAAGGTGGACACTTATAACCGTCTTTCTCAATATCCCAATATTTTCGCTATCGGGGATACGGCCCTTATGATTTCTGAGGAGTATCCCAAAGGACACCCGCAAGTGGTGCAACCAGCCATCCAGCAGGCCCGCAACTTGATAAGGAACTTGCAGCGTGCAGAAACAGGCCTGCCGTTGCAGCCGTTATATATCAAAACAAAGGCTCCATGGCGACCATTGGCCGCAATCATGCCGTAGTCGAGCTTAGGAAACTGCGTTTTGGCGGTTTTCCGGCATGGGCTGTGTGGCTATTCATCCATTTGATGAGTATTGTGGGTGTAAAGAACCGTCTTTTCATCTTCGTAGACTGGATGTGGAGTTACTTTACCTATGACCCGTCTTTACGGATTATCATCAAACCCTTGAAGCGGGAGTAAACTTTTATTGAGTAATATTTGTTATAGTTCATATACGAACTTAAAAACGAATGAATATGTTAAAACGACTTTTATTTCCTGTCAAACCGGACGGAACGGCAACATCTGCTATACTATTGATTGCAAGAATTGTATTCGGTATATTATTAATGAACCACGGCATCCAGAAGTGGACTAACTTTCAAGAGCTGTCGGCCGTTTTCCCAGACCCATTGGGTGTAGGCAGCCCGCTGTCTTTAGGACTGGCTATCTTCGGTGAATTGGCATGTTCCATGGCATTCATTATAGGTTTTCTCTATCGTTTGGCTATGATACCAATGATGTTTACAATGGTTGTTGCCTTTTTTGTAATTCACGGCAATGACCCGTTTGCCACGAAAGAGTTGGCTTTTGTATACCTGGTAGTGTTCATATTGATGTATATCATAGGTCCGGGCAAGTTTGCTGTTGACCGTTGGATCGGAAAGGCTCTTTCTCAAAAAGCTCATAAATAGACACTTCCGTTTTACTGAAAACAGATTTTAAGCTCAAATAGGATGTTTTTTCGTAAAAAATCCTATATTTGCGGATGCTTAAAATAACTCGATGAGCTATAAAGCTAATTAAACACAGTAAAATAAAAAAGAGTGATTATGAAAAAGTTCAATTTGAAGATGGCTGCGACCGTAATGATTTGCGGCTCGTTTCTTTTCAGTTCTTGTATCGGTTCTTTTGGACTGCATAGTAAACTGGTCAGCTGGAATCAAGGTATTGGTACCAAGTTTGTAAACGAACTGGTTTATTTGGCATTCAATATTATCCCGGTATATGGCGTTTGCTATCTGGCCGATGCGTTGGTCATCAACTCCATCGAATTCTGGAGTGGTTCAAACCCTATGGCCAGCATTGGTGATGTAAAGAAAGTAAAAGGCGAAAACGGTGACTATCTGGTAGAGACACTTGAAAACGGTTATTCTATCACCAAGGAAGGTGAGACTGCTTCTATGGAGCTCATTTACAACAAAGAGTTGAATACTTGGAATGTTGTTGCCGATGGTGTCAGCACAGAATTGCTGCAAATGAACAATGACGGCACTGCACAAATGACCCTTCCGAACGGTGAGGAAATGACAGTGACGCTGGATGCCAAGGTGTGGCAGCAGCACGTCAGGCGACGATGATTGGCACGTACTACGCTTTTAATTAATGGAAAATTGAAAATGGAAAGTGGCTGGTACATAGATGCCCAATAAGCATTTCTCACTTTCATTTTAACTTTCATTAGAACGGATATCCCACAGCAAAGTGGAAAGCAAAATCGCGGCTGAATTTAGGATGAATAATGGGATAACGGTCTTTTTTCTTTTCATAAGCCGGATTGATGGCCTTCATACCTCCGTCGAAACGCAATACAAAGAAATCCAGGTCAAGACGCAATCCCAAACCATATGCCACGGCAATCTGCTTATAGAACTTGTCAAATTTAAACTGACCTCCCGGCTGGTCTTTATAATCCCGTATTGTCCAGATATTCCCGGCATCTACAAAGAGGCTCCTCTGAATTTCCAGAACAACCGTGTGCGGTATTCAATGCTGGCATCCAGCTTGATGTCTCCCGACTGGTTCATGAAGTTATTATCGCCGGGGAAAGAACCGGGCCCCAAATCACGTACAGACCATCCGCGCACACTGTTGCGCCGCCGGAGAAGTAGCGCTTCTCAAATGGAAGCATTGTTGCATTGCCGTATGGAATGGCAATACCGGCACCAAAATGAAATGCCAATGAATTGCGGTTGTCAATGACCAGATTCTTGGCAAAGTCAAAATCGCCTTTCAGGTATTGGGCAAAAGGAATGTTCAACAAAGTGTATTCTCCCGATGCATTCTTTTTCATTCCTCCGAGCTTTGCCACAGCATACAACAAGTTACCTGCCGATTCAAAATTGAGGCGGATGGTATAGGAATTTCCGATGCCGGAATTATTCATCAATGCCCTTCCGGCGCTGTTGTAGATATAGCTATAACCAGTGCGGACAATAAAACGGTCTTCATAATTGTATTTGAGGATGTAGTTTTCGTCTTTCTCCAGATAATCCTCTTTAAATGTCTGGTCTATGCTGGGCATATACAGATAATTGATGTCCAGCAAATCAATGCGATGCTGCGAACGCTGTTGTTGTACTCCCCATTTGTAGCTCCATCCGGCAGATGCTACAATGCGCGTGAATTCGGGTCTCATCTGGTAGTTATATTGCAATCCGAATTCTGTAGTAGCCCTTATCCTCCGCTTGAAATCGCTGGATACAAAGGGAAACATAAACCGTGGGAAGTTGATGGTTGCTTCCGCACCTAATTCTATGTAGTCTTGATTCAAGGAGCTCTGCAAACCGGACACAGCCTCGTATGCCCCACGTAGCTTGAACATGAATGTTTCGGAACCTTTGAACATGTTGCGGTGCTGAAAAGCCACCGAAGCGGCAGCTCCCAAATCGCCGGCAGAGTTTGTGCCTTCCACCTCAAAAGATACGGACTGATGCTTGCCTCTGGTCAGCATCACATAAGCGTTGAGCTTTGCACTGTCACTCTGCTGCACTTCGAAAAAACGGATATTGGTATATTTCAGGGCTTGCAGGCGTCCGTAGTTGGAGTAGGTACGCTGCACGTTCTGCTCGTTATAGAGAGTTCCCGGAGTGATGCGCAGATTGTTGGTCAGCACTTTGGGGCGCAGATAAAGCTTGTCTTTGTAGTAGATGGGAAAGCCTTTGTAATGCAATGAATCATTCACCTCGATGCTGTTCTGGGTGGATGCCTGCAACACATTATAATCGGTAATGAAACTCACTTTATTGATAGTGTATTGCCGGTGATTTTGCGGCGTATCCTCGTTATGCTGTCTGTATGGAGCCAAATGCAGTGTCAAATCTACCAGATAAGAATTACGGACAGTATCCGCAGTATAGGATATGTACTCTTTATTGAACTTGTAATATCCATTCTGAAGCAGTTTGTTTGTGATGCGCTGGCGTTCTGCATCCAGTACATTGACATCAAAATACATGCCTTCGGATAATAAGGTTACTGCGGAATCCTGCCGCATGTATTCCTTTATTTTACTGTCCTGGATATCATATTTCAAGGTACGAACTTTATAGGGCTTGCCGGTTGTCACTTTATAGACCAACTTCATCTTTTTCTTCTTGACTTGGCGTACCGGTTCCACCAGGGCGCCATATAGCCCATATTCTGCACAGCCTTAGTGATTTCTTCCCTGGTCCGGTTGGTTTCCTCCTCACTGTATATGACCGGGGCATCACCTAATTTCCTCAATGTACGGTTTATCCAGCGTGTAGAGTCCCGTCCGGACAGTTGTAGACATACAACTGGGTCTTTATCAGGCTGAACCACTTCGCATTGGGATTCTGGCGGATGTACATGGAGAGATTGGATGGTTTTACTTCCTTATTATCAGTATGTATGCGCACTTCATCCAGCAAATACGAGCCGTCCGGCACATATTTGGTAGAAGAACAGGAAGCCAACAAAAGTACGATAGTAGTAAGTATCGCGTAGCGGAAACCTTTATTCATACCGAGTCATTAATTGCGCATAAACAGCTACAAATATACTTGTATTTTTTTGTTCCCGAAATAAAAAACGCCGGAAGAGTGCAGAGTTTTTGATTATATTGAAATAATCACGTATTTTTGTCAAATGATAACATGTGTGTCCTATGGCATTAAGTAAAAATCGCATTAAATATATCCACTCGTTGGAGCAGAAAAAGAACCGGAAGGCCGACAAGGTATTTCTGGCAGAAGGACCTAAACTCGTAGGGGATTTGTTGGGACATTTTCCTTGTCAGTTCTTGCTGGCAACTTCAGAATGGCTTTCCCGGAACCGCCCTCTCTCCACCGTAGCGGATGCCACGGAAGTATCGGAGGAGGAACTTTCGCGTGCCAGCCTGCTGAAAACTCCCCAACAAGTGCTGGCTGTGTTCCGGCAGCCGGATGAGGAGACGGATATTTCCGTCATCAGTCACTCCCTCTGTCTGGCTTTGGATGATGTGCAAGACCCCGGTAACCTGGGAACGATTGTCCGCCTTGCTGATTGGTTTGGGATAGAGCATATTTTCTGTTCGCCCAACACGGTGGATATCTATAATCCCAAAACTGTGCAGGCCACGATGGAGGTATCGCACGCGTCAGACTGCATTATACTCCCCTACCCGAGTTCATCCGCTCACTGAAGGATATTCCCGTTTACGGCACTTTCCTGGACGGAGAGAATATGTACGGACAACCGCTTTCGAAAAATGGGCTGATTGTGATGGGTAATGAAGGAAATGGCATCGGAAAAGAAGTGGAGGCACTCATCAACCGCAAACTATACATACCGAATTATCCCGCCAGCCGTGAGACCTCGGAGTCATTGAACGTGGCTATTGCCACAGCAGTAGTTTGCGCTGAGTTCCGGCGCCAGGCTGCATTGTAGTAAAATCAAAAGGAAAAAACAACCAGGGAATCAAATAAGGCAATTCTTCCTCGATAACCGGAGGGATTGCCGTCAGTATATTGCAGCACGTATCAAAATGAGGATAGTCTGTTTCCACCTCCGTAAGCAAAGCTATGACTCCCGGTAGCCATTCCGTATTCTCCACCTCTTCTGTCAATGGGAAGATACGTGATACACATTGTCCTTCACCTATCTCCACCACATATTGTTTCAGATAGCCATGCCCGGGAAGAAACAGAAAATGGGAAGCGTAGCGTTTCATGCTTTCGGACGGGGACGTATGGTTCTGGGAGTCGTGGTATTTTCCTGCTCCTGAATTTCCAGAGGTTTCAATTTCTCAGGTTTTCCGATACTGTCTTTGCGAAGGGAGTCTGTCGCCTGCTGAAGGCTGTCCTTTGGGGCAATGACCAAGCTGTCCGTGGCGTGATAGCGCATCAGTGAGATACGGTCTGCCAGCAAAGGCTGTGGAGTCTCCTGCTGCGGATAATAGATGAACCCGCGTATTTCCTTGATTTCTCCTAAAGTATCGGCAAACAAGGTGAGCGTTTCCACACCTGTGTCTTGTACTTTCCGAATGGCACTGATGACACTGTCATTCTTTTCGTAAAGAATCTGCATCGCCATCAACGGAGCATGTATGCTGTCCGGTGCACCGTTGTGGAAACGGAAGCGCACGCTCCAGCGCAGCGTGTCACGGTCGTGGAAATTGGTGTCTGATGGCAACGTAAACGTTATCTTGTTGTCCAGGGGCATACCCGTCAACTGATAGATATGCTGCCATATCCACACGTCGATACTGTCTCCGGGAAGTGATTCTTTCGGCTTGTTGTCACGCAGGGCAATCAAGTGGTTGATACCGTCTCTCTCGGCTTTCAACCGTACATTCACTTTCTCGTAGATTTTGGTAAGTACTTCCGGGTTACGGGCAAACCAGACCATAGAAGAGTCAAAATCGGCCTGAGTAATGCCATATTTCTTGAAAACCGATTCAATGTATAGCACCCGCTTATAACTTTCGTTATACGGCACTTCTTCACCCATAGCTTTGGCTATGTGATAATCATAAAGCACGTTTTCCATCTTGGCATCCGGAAGGACGGTTTCAGGTCTTTTCACCTTACAAGCCGTCAGACTGAACACCAGAAGGACTACGCTACACCATTGAATTCGATTTATTCCTTTCATGATTTCTTTATGGCAGCATGATAGGCATCATTGAAGTCCTTGCCGTAGAACAACAGCAAAGCAATGATACCGCAACTGATTGCTGCATCCGCAAAATTGAATATCGGGCTGAAGAAAATGAAATGTTCTCCACCGACAAACGGCATCCATGCGGGCCAGTTTGTATCAATGATGGGGAAATAGAACATATCCACCACCTTGCCATGGAACCACGGGGCATATCCCCCTCCTTCAGGCATGAAGGAGGCTATCTGCGAATGGGTGCTTTCGTTGAACAGCACGCCATAGAACACACTGTCGACAATGTTTCCCAAGGCTCCCGTCAAGACCAAAGACACACAGATGATAAATCCGGTCTTCATGCCTTGCTTCACGAACTTGTACAGAAACCAGCCAATGACCGTGACTGCAGCAATGCGGAACAAGGTCAGGAACAGTTTGGCGAATATTTCCATACCGAAAGCCATACCACTATTCTCGGTAAAGTATATATAGAACCAATCCGTAATCCGGATACTCTCATGCCAGTACATGTGGGTCTTTATCCAAATCTTGATAATTTGTCTATAACCAATACCGAAAATATGATAAGGCAGGCTATCCGGCCCTTCGTAAAGAATTTACCCATTTTTATTTCTTGCCGTTGTTTTTAGCTTCGATGCTCAAGTGGCATGGGGCACTGCACGAAGGCGCTCTGCCGGTATCAGTTTGCCGGTTTCGCGGCAAATGCCATATGTTTTGTTCTCAATGCGCACCAAAGCAGCCTGCAATCCTTGGATGAACTTCAACTGGCGTTGGGCCAGACGTGTGGTTTCTTCCTTGGATAAGGTGTTGGCACCTTCTTCCAGTACTTTGTACGTAGGAGATGTATCGTCGGTGTCATTACCGTCTGCACCCGTCAGGCTGGCCTTTAACAGTTCATAGTCACGTTGTGCCAACTCTAACTTCTCCATAATGATAGCGCGGAATTCTTCCAATTCAGCATCTGAGTATCTTGTCTTTTCTGCCATAACTTTTACGTGTTAATCAGGGTTAGTATTTAATTATTCTTTCACTACGCTCACGTACAGCGAGAAATCGTCGAAGTTCAGTTCTGTACCATTTTCTACGTTGTCTGCCAGCGTCAGTGAAGTTCCTAAAACTTGGTTGCGAATATAGTCATTATATTCATTTACCGCATCATCTGTTTGAGGATTTTTTGATAATGTAATCTTTATTTTATCTGTTATCTCAAAACCGCTCGACTTGCGGATATTCTGAATGCGGTTTACCAGCTCGCGTGCAATACCCTCACGGCGCAACTCTTCGGTAACGGTAACTTCCAGAGCCACGGTCAGTTTGCCCTCGTTGGCAACCAGCCATCCCGGAATATCCTCACTGAAGATTTCCACATCTGCCGTTTCAATCACGGCTTCTGCACCGTCCAGATTGAACGTATAAGAGCCTTTCTTCTCCAGCTCGGCAATGGCTTCCTGGGACATTTCCGCCACAGCAGCAGCCACGGCTTTCATCTGCTTACCGAATTTCGGTCCCAGCTTCTTGAAGTCGCATTTCACTTTCTTTACCAGTACACCGGCAGCACCGTCCACAAACTGGATTTCTTTTACATTCACCTCGTTCATGATAAGTGCTTTCACAGCCTCGATGTGTGCACGCTGTTCTTCATCCACTACCGGTATCATGATGCACTGAAGCGGTTGGCGGACTTTGATGTTCACCTTGCGGCGCAATGCCAATACCATGGAAGTGACGTCTTGTGCCATCTGCATGCGGACTTCCAATTCCTTGTCTATCATTCCTCCTTATATTCGGGGAACTTGGCAAGGTGTACGGAAACCACATTGTCGCGTCCCGTAGCTGCAATCAGGTCGGAATAGAGCATATCAGCATAGAACGGAGCGATGGGTGCCATCAGCTTAGCCACGGTTTCGAGGCATGTATAGAGTGTCTGGAATGCAGAGAGCTTGTCCTGCGTCATACCACCGCCCCAGAAACGTTTGCGGTTCAGGCGGACATACCAGTTGGAGAGGTTGTCGTTCACGAATTCGGAAATGAGACGTCCTGCTTTCGTGGGCTCGTATTCATTGTAGCAGGTATCCACGTTCTTCACCAACGTATTCAGTACAGAGAGAATCCAACGGTCTATCTCAGGCGTTCTGCCATGGGCACATCGGCTTCTTTGTAGTCAAATTCGTCTACATTGGCATAGAGGGCGAAGAATGAATAGGTGTTATAGAGTGTTCCGAAGAACTTGCGGCGCACCTCTTCCACTCCATCCACGTCGAACTTAAGATTGTCCCACGGAGAAGAGTTGGTGATCATGTACCAGCGCAACGGGTCGGACCCGTATTTCTCGATGGTCGAGAAGGGGTCTACGGCATTGCCCAGACGCTTGGACATCTTGTTACCATTTTTGTCGAGCACCAAGCCGTTGGAAATGACAGCCTTATAAGAAATACTGTCGAACACCATTGTAGCGATGGCGTGCAACGTGAAGAACCAACCGCGTGTCTGGTCCACCCCTTCGGCGATGAAATCGGCAGGATATACCTGGTGGCTATCCAGCAGTTCCTTATTCTCGAACGGATAGTGTATCTGTGCATAAGGCATGGCACCGGAATCGAACCAAACGTCAATCAAGTCCGTTTCGCGTTTCATCGGCTTGCCGTCTTTAGAAACAAGGATGACATCGTCCACGTAAGGACGGTGCAAGTCTATCTTGTCGTAATTCTCTTTGGTATATACACCCGGCTGGAAGCCCTTCTCCTTGTAAGGGTTGGACTGCATCAGCCGGCAGCCACGGATTTCTCTATTTCGTTGTAGAGCTCTTCTACAGACTCGATACATTTTTCCTCGCTATTGTCCTCCGTGCGCCAGATGGGCAGCGGAGTACCCCAATAGCGCGAACGGCTGAGGTTCCAGTCATTCAGGTTTTCCAGCCACTTGCCAAAACGTCCCGTACCGGTGCTTTCCGGCTTCCAGTTGATGGTCTTGTTCAACTCTATCATACGTTCCTTGCAAGCGGTGCTGCGGATGAACCAGCTATCCAGCGGATAGTACAATACGGGTTTGTCCGTACGCCAGCAGTGCGGATAGTTGTGTACATGCTTTTCTATCTTGAATGCCTGGCGGGCGGCTTTCATCATCATGCAGATTTCAATATCCAGCGATTCGGCAGCTTGTGCGACTTGTTCGTCGTACTTGCGTCTACAGTGAATTGGGGGTCGTAGGCATTCTTCACCCACTTGCCCTGATAGTCCTTATAGAGGTCTACGTTGACACATGCCTTTACGAAATCCTCGTCCAGTTCGTCAATCAAGAAGAACTTACCGGTGAGGTCTACCATCGGGCGGGTCTCACCCTTCTTGTTTATCATGAACAAGGACGGTATACCTGCAGCGCGTGCCACAAAAGCATCGTCCGCACCAAAGGTCGGGGCAATGTGTACGATACCCGTACCGTCTTCAGTCGTCACATAGTCACCAGAAATTACACGGAAACCTTTGTCGCTGGGAGTCCAGCTACCGTCTTCGGCAACGTCTATCGGTTTCACCCAAGGGATGAGCTGTTCGTACTCCATACCTACCAAATCGGGGCCTTTGTACTCACCTACTATCTTGAAAGGTATCAGCTTATCACCCGGCTTATAATCCTCTAATGCAATGCCTTCCGCTTTTTTGTTGAAGTGAGTGTAGAGCAGTGCTTTTGCCAAGACAACAGTCATCTTCTCACCGCTATATCCGTTGTAAGTCTGTACGGCCACGTAGTCTATCTTGGGACCGACGCAGAGCGCAGTGTTGCTGGGCAACGTCCACGGAGTAGTGGTCCATGCCAGGAAGTAAGGAGTTCCCCACTCTGCCATTTCCGGTTTCGGATGCTTCATCTTGAACTGTGCCACCATGGTCGTGTCTTTTACGTCACGGTAACATCCGGGCTGGTTCAACTCGTGCGAGCTGAGTCCGGTTCCGGCAGCAGGAGAATAAGGTTGTATGGTATACCCTTTATAAAGGAGTCCTTTCTTATAGAGCTGTTTCAGCAGCCACCACAAGGTTTCGATGTAGCGGTTGTCGTAGGTGATATACGGGTCCGTCATGTCCACCCAGTAGCCCATCTTGTGCGTCAGGTCTTCCCATTCCTTGGTGAACTTCATGACGTCCTTGCGGCAGGCAGCATTGTATTCTGCTACGGAAATAGTCTTGCCAATATCCTCTTTCGTAATGCCGAGTGCTTTTTCCACACCCAGTTCCACGGGCAGTCCATGAGTATCCCATCCGGCCTTACGCTTTACTTGGAACCCCTTCATCGTTTTGTAACGGCAGAAAATGTCCTTAATGGAGCGAGCCATTACGTGGTGAATGCCCGGCATACCATTGGCCGAGGGAGGTCCTTCGAAAAATACGAAAGAAGGACAACCTTCACGTTCTGTCATACTCTTGGCGAAAACCTGGTTTTCGTCCCATTTCTTCAACACTTTTCCGTTCACTTCGGAAAGGTCGAGCTTCGAATATTCGGCAAACTTCTTACCCATCTTGATATTTACTATTTGACAATTTACAATTTACGATTGAAGATACTCTTGATAGGCATTTGGTACGTCAAAAGCTACCTTCTCCATTTTAAGGGTGCAAATTTACAAAAAACTTAAATACAAGAGACTTTTTAGGTAGAAAAAGCTGGATAAGTGCAGTAAAATGTTTTATTTAAGGATGAAAAGAGGGATAATAAGAGTGATTAATATCCTTTTAGACATAGAATTCAAAAAATAAAAAGAAAGACTCCTAATATATTCGCACAACTTGAAGAGATTCACTATCTTTGCCATTAGAAGAATGATATTTAGACCAAATATGCAACATAGAATATATAGAACTGCAAAACCTTTTGTAAAATGGGTAGGTGGAAAGACGCAGCTTTTAGGAGATATAGAGCGTACCTTACCATCTGACTTCTCACAGAAAAAAAACGTTATTTATGTAGAACCTTTCGTTGGAGGTGGGGCTGTTTTATTTTGGATATTACAGCAATTTCCCAATATTCAAAAAGCTGTGATTAATGATATAAATCCCCATTTGATAACTACATATAAAGTTATTAAGGAACAACCATATAAATTGATTGAACAATTAAAAGAACTTCAAGAAAAGTATATCCCCTTGGGAGAAGAAGACAGAAAAGAGTATTATTTAAATAAGCGCGACATATATAACGCTTCATCCTTGTCTGAAATAGAGACCGCCGCTTTATTCATTTTTTTAAATAGGACATGCTTCAATGGGTTGTATAGAGTAAATTCTAAAGGAAAATTCAATGTTCCCCATGGAAAATATGCCAATCCTAGAATTTGTGATGAAGATACAATTCTTGCAGATTCTAAGATTTTGCAAAAGGTAGATATTTTGTGTGGGGATTTCGAGAAAACAATAGCTTACGCTTCTCCTGATGCTTTATTCTACTTTGATCCTCCATATAAACCTTTAAGCAAAACTTCTTCTTTCAACTCGTATGCCAAAGATGAGTTTGACGATAATGAACAAATACGGCTACGCGATTTTTGTCACAAGATAGTTCAATATAAAACTAATTTCATCTTAAGTAATTCGGATGTGAAAGGCAAAGACGAAAATGATAATTTCTTTGATGAGATTTATAACGAATACCATATTCAGCGAGTAATGGCTACGCGAATGGTTAATGCCAATCCTGAAAAAAGAGGGAAACTGTCCGAACTTATGATTTCTAATATTAGCATGAATTATAGATAAATTTGTATGGAAAGAGATTTTAAACAATGGCTTGCACTGTTTCGTACAAGTATTGCGAACTACCAATATTATACATACTTTGACAAGTTTTCTCTAATGTTGATGCTATTAAAGTGGAATTGAATATTATGAATTCTCTTATTGGCAGCAAAAATATAGAAAACGATTTTGATAATTTATTATGTAAATACCCTAGTATTCTAAAGTGTATTCCTATTCTGATAGCAAAGCGTGAAATGGATATAGAAGCTATAGATGAAGAAGGCAGCTTCTGTTATAATTTCAAAAAAATGAACTATAGTGTAGAGCAATATAAAATATTTATGCGCAAAACTGGTATTTTCAACTTGATTGAGAATCGCATTATCGGAAGTCTTGTAGATTATGTTACAGGAATAGAAACTGGGCTTGATTCTAATGGAAGAAAAAATAGAGGTGGACACCTGATGGAGAACCTCGTCGAATCATATATACAGAAGGCTGGGTTTGTAAAAGGTATCACCTACTTCAAAGAAATGTATATTCATGCTATCGAAAAGAAATGGGGTATTGATTTATCTTCAATATCTAACCAAGGTAAGGCAGAGAAACGATTTGATTTTGTCGTAAAAACACCTACCATGGTATATGGTATAGAAACCAATTTTTATGGAAGTAGTGGCTCTAAGCTTAACGAAACAGCAAGAAGTTACAAAACGATAACCTTGGAAACCAAAGACCTAACAGATTTTACATTTGTCTGGTTTACGGATGGAAAAGGATGGAATAGTGCGCGTCGAAATTTGGAAGAAACTTTTGATGTACTTGAACATATATACAATATTAATGATATGGAGAACGGCATTATAAGTAAAATCATGAAATAAATAGAACGATGAAAAACATCTATCAACATAATATAGAACTAGAGCCTATTCGTATAAACAATGCGGATAAAGCTACTTTCTCACAAAAACTTATAGATTTACCATATCGAGGTTATGAAGTCGAAGAACTCTCTGATGGTAGGAAAATCGTTATCACGAAGCCTGGTGGTAAATCTGTATATGGAAGACCTAAAAAAGAAGATTTTTTAGTATTCATCTATAATCCCAATGATAATACACTATGGCAAATATCTCACAAACAAATCTTAGAAGATGTAATAAATAAAGTTCAGGAAAACAAAGATAAAGCAAAAGTATTTCTGACTTTAATGGAAAAAACATATAATGGAGAAGAACCTTCCGATTTTATAAATGAAATAAGAGCTTTAAATTTCGCTTCCGGTGAAACTCCTGAGGCTTTAATAAAAGTATATAAATGGATATGGGGGCAGGAAGATGTCAATTATCCCACTGGAGAAGGTCGGTTAATGTCCTGGAAGGAATATCAAGAGATTATTGCTAAATTATGATTCCTTATTTCAAATCCTCCGACCGTGCCTTTACCCTCCTGCATGGTGACTGCATCGAATTATTAAAGCAATTCAGTTTCAAGTTCGATATGATATTTGCCGATCCTCCTTACTTTCTCAGTAATGGAGGGATAAGTGTGCAAAGTGGGAAGATGGTATGCGTGGATAAAGGGGAATGGGATAAAGGAGGTACTCCTGAATACATAGATTCGTTCAATCGAGCATGGATAAGCGAATGCCAAAATAAACTGAAGGAAAATGGAACAATATGGATTAGCGGTACATATCATAATATTTTTTCAATAGCCAATATCCTGACTGAATTAGGATTTAAGATTTTGAATGTAGTGACATGGGCAAAGACCAATCCGCCACCTAATATTTCATGTCGTTATTTTACACACTCAACAGAGTTCATTATTTGGGCACGCAAGTCTGCTAAAATAACACACTACTATAATTATAGTATCATGAAGCAAATCAACAGCAACAAGCAGATGACGGACGTATGGCAATTACCGGCCATAGCTCGTTGGGAAAAATCATGTGGCAAACATCCTACTCAGAAACCCTTATCTGTATTGTCGCGTATTATTTTGGCATCAACTCGTGGTGGTGCGTGGATTCTCGACCCATTTACAGGCAGCAGCACTACAGGAATTGCAGCCAATCTTTTGGGACGCCGTTTTTTAGGAATTGATAGAGAAGAAGAATATCTAATCCTTAGTAAAAACCGTAAAAAAGAAATAGAACAAATTGCAAAATTTTCTCTATATCATAAAAAGATTAAAGATATTTCTCTTTTGAATAATGCAGAGAGAATGTCAGTACACGAAAAAGAAGTCTCCATTTATGATTTGCCGTTTTAGTTTGAGCGAATCACGTTTCTCAAAATAAGCCAAAATCCACGGGTTCCCTAAGCAAAAACGGCAAAAAACGTAAATTTAGCTCAAACAAGCGACCTGAAAACTACGTTGAAAACAACAAATGAGAGGGCTATTTTGCTGAGTTCAACAAATGGTATGTAGAATTCTGCGAATGCTATTG
>ENA-OQCK01000167-OQCK01000167.1-human-gut-metagenome-genome-assembly--contig:-NODE-167-length-39771-cov-15.670089_pt1 | contig 39771 bp, 41 predicted proteins | sample MGYA00242498_ERZ504578 | MGnify/ENA primary metagenome ERZ504578 (study PRJEB26092, sample SAMD00036229) | human gut metagenome | host: Homo sapiens | study: EMG produced TPA metagenomics assembly of...
TAATACTCCGGCCAGTGAAAAACATCATCTGACATCGTAAGCTCTCCCGCCATATACCGCACCGGTCTGACAGACTCCAATCCGCTTATCTTTTCCATCTGCTCTGCACATACCTTTGGAATCAGACTGGACAGTGAATCTGAATCTTCATACACCTGAATATCCGAACCAAGTCCGTCATCTGCCTTGAATGTCAGTTCATTGTTGACCTTTGCATTTTCTGTCAGATAGGCAGTCCCTAAAAAAAGAACACTTCCCACAGACAGAGACAATATAATTCCGATAAAAGTTTTCTTTCTCGAAAACATAAACTTCTTTGTCAGGACACCCGTCAGATCCTTTCGTTTCAGACTGTAGATCTTACGTCTCTTTGTCTGTGCTTCGCCTTCTTTTGTTATCATTTCCCGCAGTGTCAGCGTTTCCATCCGCCTCACTAAAATCAAACTTACAAGTGTAAGCAGGCACAGCAGAAAGATTGCTCCAAATAAAATCGCCTCTCCTGAAACCTGAAACGCGCCCGCCTGTGCACGTCCTGCCTGTGCAGCCTCTCTGGCCGCCTCTGCTGCGACGTACTTATTCGTATGCTGAATTCCCTTTGTCCGTACAAAAATACTGCCGATTTTCTGATAAATCCCCCATGCTGCTGCGTTTCCGAGAACACATCCAACCGGATAAGCCACTGCAAAGATCATCCACAGCTCGCTTGTCAGCACCCCAAACGTACGCTTTGACTCCATCCCCAGTGTCTGCATCACACTGTACTGTGACATCCTTTTCCGTACCGATACCTGAAACAGACTGTAGATCACAAATGTTCCGAATACTCCTATCGCTGCCAGTACCGCTTTATCCTTCAGATTCCACTTGTCGTCCAGGTTCCCCCAGATATAAGGCAATCCCGCTTCCTTCCAGTGGAGGATCCCGGTCTTCACTGCTTCTGCCGCATTGATGCGGTTTCCGTTTTTCAGCCATTCCAGCAGCTCCCAGTTTGCCGCAATTTCCTTTTCGGAAATTCCAAATGTATCTGCAAATGCGCTCATCTGTCCGTAACTATCTTTGGACTCATCAAATTTCACATACAGGAATGTTCCGTTTGTTCCATAGTCCAGTGTCGGGTTCACAAATACCTGCATCCGCTGCGTAAGAGCGGAAGGCTGCTCTGACACAATTCCGCACAACGTAAATGTTTCTCCATCCAATGTAAATGTCGTGCTGATCTTACGCGGAATATCCAGATTCCGAAGTGTAAATTCATCCAGCGCCGCTTCTCCTTCCTCTTCCGGATACCTGCCCTCTTTCACTGTTCTTCCCATCATGGAAAGATAGCCTTCTTCTGCGTAATCCAGCTCGATCTCATAAGGCTCCTCTGTCACTTTGCGCATCGTCAGCACACCGGTTTTTTCCACGCAGTAACCCTGCTCTTTTTCTCCCGGCTGATACGTTTTCTCAAACTCCTCAAACCAGTCTGTGTCACAGCGCATCGTATAGTGCCAGTCTCCGGATTTTGTGCGGGCATTTTCTCTTGCTGCATGATTTCCGCTCTTTTGAAGTGAACCGATTCCGGTAAACAGAGCACAGGACAAAACAATCCCCAGAAACAGAGCCATCGTCTGTTTTCTATAATATTTCAGATAGGACCATGCAAGACGTATGATCTGCTTCATTACAGCTCACCGCCTTCCCCGTAGAATGCGTCTTCTCTCTGATACAGCCTGCCGTCCTCAATCCGGATAATCCGGTCACAGGTCTGTGCCAACGCTTCATTGTGTGTCACCATCAGCACCGTCTGATGGTATTTCTGACTGCTGGCTTTTAACAGGCCGATTACCTCCACGGCAGTTTTGGAATCCAGATTCCCGGTCGGTTCGTCTGCGAGCAGAAGGGCAGGTTTGTTTGCAAGCGCTCTTGCAATTGCAACTCTCTGCTGCTGACCGCCGGATAGCTCACTCGGATACCGTTTCCGTTTCTCCCACAATCCCAGCTCATTTAATAATTCCCTGATATGCTCACGATCTACATGACTTCCTTTGTCAAAGGTGACCGGAAGCGCCACATTGTCATACACATTGAGCACCGGCATCAGACTGTAATTCTGAAACACAAATCCAATATTGCGTCTCCTAAAAATCGTCTGTTCCTTTCTGGTCAGACTTCCGATATCATGCCCCCTGATGCTGATCTTTCCTTCTGTCGGAACATCCAGACCTCCAAGCAGATTCAACAATGTACTTTTTCCGGAACCGCTCGTTCCTACGATTGCAATAAATTCTCCCTGTTCTGCAGCAAAGCTGACATCGGAAAGTGCCGTTACCTGATTTTGATGGGAACCATATGTTTTCACCACATGCTGTACTTCTAAAATCTTCATTCTCTTCCAGTTCTCCTTTTCTCTTTGATACCATCAGTGTAACAGCCCCATCTTACAAAAATCCTACAGCAGAAAAGAAAGTTCTTACAAAATTGTCATTTTTCCATCCGCAGAAATACCGAAAAGCAGCTTCCCTTTCCATAGACAGATTCCACCTGAATGTATCCCTTTTCCTTCTCCGCGATCAGCCTGGACAAATAAAGACCGATCCCGCTTCCTTCCAGATTTTCTACATCTTTACTCCGATAGAATCTCTGAAAAATCCGCGGCATCTCTTCTTTTCGGATTCCGATTCCTGTATCTGTGATCCGGATTTCTGCGTACATTTCATACTGCTTAAGATCAATCTGAATTGCTCCGCCCTCACTGGTATATTTCACTGCGTTTTCCAACAGATTTGCAAACACTTCTGACGTCCACTTTGCATTGTGATAAAGAAACAGATCCGGGATATACCCTGTTTTGATCGGAATCTGTTTCCTGGCAGCCTTTTCATACACCAGATTCACCGCATCCAGAATGGTCTTTCGAATCGGGCACATCGAAACCTCAAAGACCATGACATTCTGTTCCAGCTTCACCATTTTAAACAGAGAATTTAAGATCCATTCCAGTTTTTCACTCTGCGTCTGCATTTTTGCCAGAAACTTTTCTCTTGTCTCCGCGTCCTGGTTTTCTTCCCTCAAGATTTCTTCGTACATCCGGATATTGGCAAGCGGTGTTTTCAGCTGATGAGACATATTGGAGATCAGACTTTTCACCTGCTCTTTTTCCTCTTCTGCCTGAGATACAGACATCTCCTGCATTTCCTGGATTTTGCGGATTTTCCCGGAAAGAGCTGACACTTCGCCTTCCTTCAGATCCGAAACAAGGATCGGATCTCCCTCCAGAATAGATTCCAGCATCCGATCTGTCTCCCGGTATAGTTTTTTCCGCCTGCGATACTCATACATCCCAAACAAAACACCGGACACACATCCTGCTGATAGAATTCCTGTTATGATCGATTCCATACCTTTATCGTTTCTCCTCTTCTCTCCAGATATATCCAAGTCCGTGAACCGTCTGGATCCACTGCGGATTCTGCGGATCTGCCTCGATCTTTCTGCGAAGTCTCCGAATATTGACGGAAACGGTATTCTCATCCACAAACTTTCCGTCTTTGTCCCAGATCCGCTCTAAAATCTGTTCCTTTGACAATATCTGTCCCGGATTTTCCAGAAAATACAAAAGCAGTTTGTACTCGATCTTACTCAGCTCCAGCACTTCTTCCTTGCAGATCACCTGACAGCTGCTTTTGTCCAGACGGATTCCATTGGAGCTGATCCACTGTTTTTCACTCTTTCTGGAGAGCAGCTTTTTGATCCGCGCTTTCAGCACCGCGATAGAAAATGGTTTTGACATATAATCATCCACTCCCATTTCCAGTGCTTTCACCTCATCCAGTTCCGTATCCCTTGCCGTCAGCATCAGAATGAACACATCACTGCTTTTCCGAATCTCACTGCACAGCGAAAAGCCATTTCCATCCGGAAGATTACAGTCTAACAGAATCAGATCGCAGGAAGATGTCTTCCATAGCTTTCGTCCTCTTTCTGCATTTTCCGCTGTCAGGATCTGATAGCCTTCCCCACTCAATGTATACTCCAGCCCTTCCCTGAGATCTGCGTCATCCTCTATGATCAAAATTGTATCCATGTCTATTTCCCCTGTTTTCGTTTTGTCTTTATTATAACAACAGGGAGTGTGGAAATCTATCTTTATTCTCGTTACTGTTCCAAATTTAAATATCCGTAAAGAAAATCAAGACCAATCTCCAAATTCCCCTTGTACTCTCTTTCCCCGTTTATTATACTTAGTACAGAGTTTCTAAACCCATCAAAAAGAAAGGAGCATTTACCATGCTTTCAAAAGATTTATTACAGCAATTTGAAGATAATATCACAAGATTTGATGAAAACATACATGCTTTCGAAAATGGAGAGATTGACCGCCAGACCTTCAAAGGCATCTCCGGAGGCTTTGGAAGCTATGCACAGAAGGAACAAGGATATATGCTGCGTCTTCGTCTTCCGGGCGGTCATATTACAAAAGAGAAATTAAAATTCCTTGCAGACAAAATTTCTGAACATCAGATTCCTCTGCTCAAACTGACTACCTGCCAGACCATCCAGTTTCACGATTTGTCTGCAGACTCTGTTCCGCAGCTTGTTCGTGATGCCTTAAAAGTCGGCATCATCACACACGGCGGCGGAGGCGACAACCCGCGTAATGTCATGGCAAGTCCTCTGACTGGTACCGCTGTGGATGAGACATTTGATGTGTTTCCTTATGCAAAGGCTGCCGGAGAATATCTCCTGACCAAGATGCCGGGACTTCACATGCCCAGAAAACTGAAAGTCGGTTTTTCCAATACCCCGGCGAATGAAGTTCATGCCACATTCCGTGACCTTGGATTTGTAGCCAAAGAAAACGGGACATTTTCCGTTTACTGTGCCGGCGGACTTGGACCAAATCCAAAGCTTGGTGTTCATATTACAGACAATGCAGATCCAAACGAGGTTTCCCTTTACGTCCATGCCATGATCCGTCTCTTTACCACATACGGCAATTATGAGTCCCGCGCAAAATCCAGAACCCGCTATCTGCAGGATACCCTTGGCGAAGAAAAAATCCGGAACTATTTCCTCCAGTTTGTGGAAGACGCGCAAAAAGAAATGACTCCATGGCCTGTAGAACCAGTCCATCCGATTTCCAAATCTGCTGACGGCACTCTGTCCGAAGCACTTCTGACAGAAAAACGGGTACTCCCACAGAAACAGAACGGCCTGTACACGGTTTCTTATCATCCGCTGGGCGGACGGCTTGCACCTCAAAAACCGTCTGAACTGTATGCCGTGATCAAAGAGATGCCGGAAACCGAGCTTCGGATCTCACCGGACGGCACCTTGTATATCATCAATCTGACTGCAAAAGAAGTACCTGCTGTGTTAGAAGCCACAAAAGACGGAGCTGCTTCTTTATTTGAAAGCAGTGTCAGCTGCATTGGCGTTCCAATCTGCCAACACGGACTGCGCAATTCCTATGCACTGTTAGAGTCCTGCATTCAGCGGGTCCGCAAGGAACAGTTCGCCGACAGAGTCCTTCCATGTATCCATATTTCCGGATGTCCTTCCAGCTGCGGAAGCCATCAGGCGGGAAGTATCGGTCTTGTCGGACACTCCAAACGGGTGGATGGAAAAATGGAACCTGCATTCAAATTATTTGTAAACGGAGACAGCGAAGAACCTGGAGCACATCTGGGCATCGAAAAAGGTGTTCTTCTGGAGACTGTAATCCCGGAATTTTTCGCAGCTCTCGGAAAACGAATTGCCGCAGCAGACAGTACCTTTGACGTCTGGTATCCGACTCACGCAGAAGAATTTGATACACTTGCTGCTGAATACGCAGAGAAGACACAATAGCTTCAAAATAAAAACCAGGCAGGATGCCTTCCTTTTTACGGGAACATATCCTGCCTGGTTTTTCTGATTATTCTGTTTCTATAAAATATCAATATGTTCGCCTGCAAGTGCCTTGTTCATACTTCGCACCGCACAGAATTTTCCGCACATGGAACAAGTATCCTCATGTTCAGGCTTTCTCTCATTCCAGATCCGTTTTGCCGTCTCCGGATCCATGGCACACTCCCACTGTGCTTCCCAGTCCAGATTTCTTCTGGCTTGTGCCATCCTGTCATCTGCCTGTCTTGCTCCCCGCACTCCTTTTGCAATATCTGCGCATGTGCCGCAATCTTAGACGCCATGATTCCCTGTTTTACATCTTCCAGATTCGGAAGAGCCAGATGCTCTGCCGGTGTCACATAGCACAAAAATGCCGCTCCTGCCGATGCTGCCACGGCTCCGCCAATCGCAGAAGTAATATGGTCATATCCCGGAGCAATATCTGTCACAAGTGGTCCCAATACATAAAACGGCGCTCCCTGACAAATGGACTGCTGCACTTTCATATTTGCCTCGATCTGATCCAGAGGCATATGTCCCGGACCTTCCACCATCACCTGAACATCCTTCTCCCATGCCCGCCTGGTCAGTTCGCCCAGACGCACCAGCTCCTCGATCTGGCAGACGTCCGTTGCATCTGCAAGACATCCTGGTCTGCATGCGTCACCGAGTGAAACCGTCACATCATATTCCCGACAAATATCCAGAATCTCATCATAATATTCATAAAATGGATTTTCTTCCCCTGTCATACACATCCACGCAAATACAAGAGAACCACCTCTGGATACGATGTTCATTTTTCGCTTATGCTGCCGAATCTGCTCGATTGTTTTACGCGTAATGCCACAGTGCAGTGTCACAAAATCCACTCCATCCTGTGCGTGAAGACGGACCACATCGATAAAATCTCTGGCAGTCAGCGTATCCAGATCCCTTTGATAGTGGATCACGGAATCATAGATTGGAACAGTACCGATCAGCGCCGGACACTCACTGGTCAGCTTTCTTCGAAATGGAATTGTATTTCCATGAGAAGACAGATCCATGATGGCATGTGCGCCCATCTCAACTGCCTGCATCACCTTCTGCATCTCCACATCGTAATCTTTACAGTCTCTTGAAACTCCCAGATTTACATTGATCTTTGTACGCAGCATCGAACCGATTCCTTCCGGATCAATACAGGTGTGATTTTTGTTGGCACAGATGACAACCTTTCCTTCTGCCACCAGCGGCATCAGCTCTTCGGTCGTCATATGTTCTTTTTGTGCCACGATCTCCAGTTCTTTTGTCACAATCTGTTTTCTCGCTGCTTCCATCTGTGTTGTATAGTTTCTCATATGCATTCCTTTCCATGCCCGCCGCGGAGTATGCAAAAAGCTGCTGCAACGCAAACGCATTACAGCAGCAATTTTTCTTCTCAGATCCTATCACTTTCTCTGTATATCCCTACGTTGGCATTATCCAAATCAGGTTACGGGTTTTAAGCGATCCAGCTTTCTCTCAGCCTGCTTTCTGCAAGCACCCCTTTTTTGTTTCTGTTGATATTATAAACACTCTCATTCTTGGAATCAAGTGTTATCTGAATTTTCTTTTTGCCCTTGAGGAAGCTCTTCGCGAAGTCCCAGTATCCCTTCAACCAGAATCTTCACGTCATCCAGAATATAATCAAATGCACCGGCCTGACACATATTGATCAATACCAGTCCCAACGGAACTGCCAGAATCATACCAAAGACTCCCTTGATCTTATATCCCACATATAAAAGCAGCAGTGTCACCAGCGGATTCATTCCCATGCTGTCACCTACCAGCTTTGGCTGCAAAAGCTGACGCACTACCTGGGAAACTGCATAGATGATCACCAGACCGGCTGTAATTTTATATTCACCGATAAATACGGAGTAAATTGCCCATGGGATCAACGCAGTTCCCGTTCCAAAAAATGGCAGAAAATCCAAAAATGAAATCAAAAATGCAACCAAAACCGCATAATGAATTCCAAGCACAAGAAATCCGGCAAACAGGATCAAAAAAACAACACCCATGATCTTAAACTGCGCCTTGAAATATCCGCCTACTGCATATTTCAGATTATCCATCACCAGGATCATCCTCTTTTCCACAGACGGCGGTGCGATTTTATGAAACCATGCGATCACTTCTTCTCTCTGGATTGTAAAAAAGTAAGCTGCCAGTATCGCAACAATGAAAGAAATCAGATAGGACGGAAGTCTTTTTGCAAAATTTCCCGCAGCCGTCACCGTCGGCTCGCTGATTTTCGAAACAAGATTCCCCATATAAGTATCCAGATTCTCCACTATCGTTGTCCACCCATTCTGCACTCCCCGGGGAAGCCTGCTGAACGCACCGGATAAGGTATTTCCAATCTCACGCATCCCCTCTTCCAGCTGTGCATAAATATCCGGAAAGTTCTGAATCAGATCTGTCACTTCCGCTGCAATCCTGCTGACTGCAAAATATCCCACTAAAACGATCAGCCAATGACCATGATAACAATCATTGCTGTTCCCAGCTTCTTTACGATCTTCAATCGCTTTTCCAGCCAGTTCACCAGAGGTGTCGCAATGGCAGAAATGATCCAGCCCACAACGAACGGCATGAGAAATCCGATTGCTTTTACGCCCAGGATAATAAACGCAGCCGTTGCCAGTATACTGAACATAAGACTTACCGCCACTTGCCAGTAAGGTCTCTTTCGCTCCATAAAAATCTCCTTCCCGCATCGTGCTTTTCCTGTTTACTCTATCATTCTCCGAAATTATTCTTTCGTTTCATCCTCCAAAAATCTTTCCGGAAACAGATATTCCCGCTCAGCCAGATCCCAGATTTCGTCTCTTCCCTGCTTTGTAACCGAAGAAAACGGGATTACTTTTGTTCCCGGAAGCAGATTCAGACCTGTTTTTAACATCTTCACATGCTTCTGCACCTGACTGCGTTTTAATTTATCCAGCTTTGTAGCAATGATGATCGGCTGAAATCCCTGATCGACGATCCACTGATACATCATCTTGTCATTTGCCGAAGGGTCATGCCGGATGTCGATCAGAAGAAAGACTGCTTTCAACTGTTTTGATGTATGCAGATACCGCTCGATCAGATTTCCCCACTGGATCTTTTCTTTTTCGGAAACCTTCGCATATCCGTATCCCGGCAGATCCACCAGATAAAGTTCCTCGTTGATATTATAAAAATTAATCGTCTGTGTCTTTCCCGGTGTGGCAGAGATCCGGGCATACGATTTTCGGTTCATCAGCGCATTGATCAGGGATGACTTACCCACATTGGATTTCCCCGCAAACGCAATCTCCGGTTTTTCATTTTCCGGCAATTTACTTGTAATTCCACAAACAGTTTCCAGATTGATATTCTTTATTACCATAGTTTACTCCCCTCCGGATATTTTATCCTGATCTTCTGACACAAATGCTGCCTTCAGCACTTCCTCCATATGCTCTACAGGCAGGATCTCGAGTCCTTTTGTGATTTCCTGAGAAAGCTCTTCTACATCTGCCAGATTCTTTTTGGGAACAAGAACTGTTTTTATCCCGGCATTTTTCGCAGCCAGAAGCTTTTCCTTTAATCCTCCAATCGGCAGTACACGTCCGCGCAGAGTCACTTCTCCTGTCATGGCAATATCTGCACGCACCTTTTGTTCTGTGATCGCAGAAAGCATTGCAGTTGCATGGTGATTCCGGCTGACGGACCGTCTTTGGGCACTGCACCCTCCGGAATATGTACATGGATATCATGTTTTTCAAAAAAGTCATCCGCAATCTGATAATCTCTGCTGACAGAACGGATATAGCTGATCCCGGTCCGTGCCGATTCTTTCATCACATCTCCAAGCTGACCTGTGAGCATGATCTCTCCTTTTCCAGGCATCACATTCACTTCGATCTGGAGGGTATCCCCACCACACTTGTCCATGCCAGTCCACGCACAATCCCGATCTCATCCGCTGCATTTGCCATCTGATACGTAAACTTCTCTTTTCCCAGATATTTGAACAGATTCTTCTCTGTAATTGTAACACTCTTTTTCCCGGTTGTAAGTATTTCTTTTGCTGCTTTTCTGCAAATATTGCCGATTTCTCTCTCCAGCTGACGTACTCCCGCTTCTTTTGTATAGTTGGATGCAATCTTCCAGACTGCATTTTTGCTTATTTTCAGCTGTTCTTTCTTCAGACCATTTTTCTCCAGCTGTTTTGGGATCAAATGCTCTGTCGCAATATGCAGCTTCTCATTCTCTGTGTAGCTGGTCACCTCGATCACTTCCATACGATCCAGAAGCGGACGCGGAATCGTCTGCAGTGAATTTGCAGTGGCAATAAACAGCACTTCCGACAAATCCAGCGGAACTTCCAGATAATGATCACGGAATTTGTAATTCTGTTCACTGTCCAGTACTTCCAGAAGCGCAGAGAACGTATCTCCCTTATAGTCTGTGCTGACTTTATCAATTTCATCCAGAAGCATCAACGGATTCTTGACACCTGCCTGACGAATTCCATTTGCGATGCGTCCGGGCATTGCTCCTACATATGTTTTTCTGTGTCCCCGGATTTCTGCCTCATCCCGCACTCCGCCAAGTGAAATCCTTACATACGGCTTCTTCAGTGCCTTTGCAAGAGATCTGGCGATCGATGTTTTTCCTGTTCCCGGCGGTCCCACCAGACACAGGATCGGGCTCTCCCCTTTTTTTCGTCAGAGAACGTACTGCCAGAAATTCCAGAATTCGTTCTTTGACCTGTTCCAGACCATAATGATCTGCTTCCAGCACTTCCTCTGCATATTTGATATCCTGATTGTCCTTCCCGGCTTTATCCCACGGCATCTCAAGCAATGTTTCAATATAGGTCCGTATCACACCGCTTTCTGCCGGACTGTTCAGTGAGCTTTTGAATCTGCTGATTTCTTTTTTCAGCTTTTCGTTCACTTCTTTTGGCGCTTTCAGATTCTTTGCTGCTTTTTCAAATTCTTCCGCATCGGACAATGTAGAATCATCCCCCAACTCCTCCCGGATCAGCTTCAGCTGCTCCCGAAGAATGTATTCTTTCTGATGCTTATCCACACGTTCCTTCACCTTTTGCTGCAGTTCATCTTTGATATCCATGATCTGCACTTCGTTGACCAGCTTAAACGCCAATGTCTCATATCTCTCCCAAAAATCCACTTTTCCGAGGATTTCCTGTTGATCAACATAATAAAAAGGCGTGTTTGCAGCAATCTCATCCACCAGCTTTTTCAGGCTTTTGATCTCCAAAATCTCTGCCACTGCTTCTTTTGACATTTTTCCGTTGCGAGCGGCATAGTCCAGAAAAGTATCTTTAAGACTCCTTGCCATTGCCTCTCCATTTAGATCATCCTGAATGACAAGATCGGACTCATCGATCACCTCGACCTCTGCCCGCAGATACGGCGTATCCTGCTGAAGCTGTTTTAAGATTCCTCTTGTTTCTCCTGAAACAAGTACCCGGACGATATGCTTTGGAAGCTTCATGATCTGTTTGATCGTTCCAACAGTTCCCACCTCGTAAACATCTTCCTGTGTAGGGTCGTCTGTTTCTATTGATTTTTGTGCCACAAGAAAAATCTTCTGGTCTCCCGCCATGGCTTCCTGAATCGCTGCGATTGATTTTTCTCTGCTCACATCAAAATGTACTACCATTTCCGGCATGATAGTCATTCCACGCAGAGCTACCATCGGAAGGCTTTTTATTTCTCTGTTCACCTGTATTTTCCTCCTGCTTTTTGTTTTATCCAAAATCAAAACAAGCGGTACATGGTCCTCCCTATGCACCCGCCTGTGTTATCTATGCACTTTCAGATGTCAGAAAAGATTTTCGCTCTTCTCCATCGCACTCATACAATGGCTGACCCTTTCCTTCCACAACATCTTTTGTAATCATACATCCTTTGATGGTATCATCAGATGGTACACGGAACATTGTATCCATCATAATATCTTCCATAATGGCTCTTAATCCTCTGGCTCCCGTTTTCCTTGCAAGAGAGGTCTCTGCGATCGCATCCAGAGCTGCTTTATCAAACTCCAGCTTTACGCCGTCCAGTTCCATCAGCTTCTGATACTGCTTCACAAGAGAGCTCTTCGGTTCTGTCAGAATCCGGATCAAAGCCTCTTTATCCAGAAGATCCAGAGATACTGTAACAGGAACTCGTCCTACCAGCTCCGGAATCAGACCAAACTTCACCAGATCCTGCGGAAGCACCTGATGCAGCAGTACATCTACATCCTCCTCATGCTTCTTAGCTATCTCTGCATTAAAGCCGATCGACTTCTTATCCAGTCTGGTCTCAATGATCTTATCAATCCCTTCAAATGCACCGCCGCAGATAAACAAAATATTGGTCGTGTCTATCTGGATCAGTTCCTGATGCGGATGCTTTCTTCCGCCCTGCGGCGGAACAGATGCAACGGTTCCCTCAATGATCTTCAAAAGCGCCTGTTGAACTCCCTCTCCGGATACATCTCTGGTAATGGAAGGATTCTCAGACTTTCTTGTGATCTTGTCAATCTCATCAATATAAATAATACCATGCTCTGCACGTTCAATATCGCCATCTGCTGCCTGAATCACTTTCAGGAGGATGCTTTCTACATCTTCCCCCACATATCCGGCCTCTGTCAGAGCTGTCGCATCTGCGATGGCAAACGGAACATTCAGTATCTTTGCGAGGGTCTGGGCAAGCAGAGTCTTTCCGCATCCGGTCGGTCCAAGCATCAGAATATTACTCTTCTGCAGATCCACGCCCAGATCAGAACCTGCCATGATCCGCTTGTAATGATTGTATACAGCAACAGAAAGAACCTTCTTTGCCTCGTCCTGTCCGATTACATATTCATCAAGGAATGCCTTGATCTCCTCTGGTGTCAAAAGATTGATATCATCAAATTCTCTTCTGTCATCATCGTATTCAAACTCTTCTTCTATAATCTCCGAGCAGACCTCGATACACTCATCACAGATATAAGCGCCGTTCGGCCCTGCGATCAGCTTTCTCACCTGAGACTGCGGCTTATTACAGAAGGAGCATCTTACTATATCATCACTTGCTTTTCCTGCCATATCACTCTCACCTCATATTGCCGACACAACATTAATGTTTGGCAATTACCTCATCTATTAATCCATAAGCTTTTGCTTCTTCTGCAGACATGAAGTTATCACGTTCTGTATCAGCCTTGATCGTCTCCAATGGCTGCCCTGTGTTTGCTGCCATAATCTCGTTCAATTTCTGACGGGTTCTCAGGATGTGCTCTGCTGCGATCGAAATCTCAGTTGCCTGTCCCTGTGCTCCGCCGGATGGCTGATGAATCATAATCTCTGCGTTTGGAAGCGCAAAACGTTTTCCCTTCGCTCCACCGGAAAGAAGGAATGCCCCCATGCTTGCTGCCATACCGATGCAGACTGTAGAAACATCACATTTGATGTACTGCATGGTATCGTAGATTGCCAGTCCCGCTGTCACGGAACCTCCCGGGCTGTTGATATATAACTGGATATCCTTATTCGGATCATCCGCTTCCAGGAAAAGAAGCTGTGCTACGATCACACTCGCAGATACATCATTGACCTCTTCTCCCAGAAAAATGATTCTTTCTTTTAACAGTCTTGAATAAATGTCGTAAGAGCGCTCTCCACGGCTTGTCTGTTCAATAACATAAGGTACTAAACTCATTTGCTTTTCCTCCTTATTATGCTGACTTAATCTGCCGCTGCCTGCGGCCCCCTCTCACTGCGGATTCACGGTACTGTTATGTACCAGAACAGATTATCCCTCTACAGATTCGTTTACAAGCAGAGTGATTGCTTCCTGAACTGCAAGATCCTCTTTGATCTGTTTCTTCTCGTTCTCTCCCATAAACTCTTTGAGTTTTTCAACTTCCATCTGGTATGCTTCCGCCATTTTTGTGAGTTCTTCTTCTACACGCTCATCAGAAACTTCGATGTTCTCAGCTTTTACGATCGCTTCCAGAACCAGTCTTGTCTTGATGCTCTTTTCAGCCTGTGGTCTCATCTCTTCCAGCATCTTCTCTGCTGTCATTCCTGTAAACTGGAAGTACTGTTCTACAGTCAGACCCTGCTGCTGAATACGGCGTGCAAAATCATCTGCCATTTGTCTTACCTGGAACTCGATCATTGCTTCCGGAATATCCATCTGTGCGTTCTCGATTGCCTGATCTACTGCCTGGTTTTCTTCTTTCTTTTCCAGTTCTCTCTTTGCGCTCTTTGATGTTTTTCTTTACTTCCGCTCTGTATGCGTCCATTGTCTCACATTCAGAAACTTCAGAAGCAAATTCATCATCCAGCTCCGGAAGTTCTTTTGCTTTGATTGTGTGTACTGTACACTTAAATGTAGCATCTTTTCCTGCAAGCTCTTCAGAGTGATACTCTTTCGGGAATGTCACATTCACTTCTACTTCTTTGTCGATCTCAGCTCCGATCAGCTGCTCTTCAAATCCAGGAATGAATGATCCGGAACCGATTGTCAGCGGATAATCTTCTCCTTTTCCACCTTCAAATGCAACACCGTCTACAAATCCTTCGAAATCTAATGTTACTTCATCTTTATCCTGAACTGCGCGGTCTGTCACTTCGATTGTTCTTGCATTGCGCTCGCGCTCTTTTTCAATCTCTTCATCAACTTCCTTCTGTGTCACTCTTGTAGATACTTTATCTACTTTCAGTCCTTTGTAATCTCCGAGTGTCACTTCCGGTTTTGTAGCTACTTCTGCTGTGAAAATGAACGGTTTTCCTTTTTCCATCTGTACAACCTCGATCTTCGGCTGAGACACGATGTCCAGTTCACTTTCATCATAAGCTTTTGCATATGCGTCCGGAATCATGTTGTTTGCTGCTTCATCATAGAATACTTCCGGTCCGTACATTTTTTCGATCATCTGACGCGGAACTTTCCCTTTACGGAATCCCGGAATATTGATCTGTTTGCGCTGTTTTAAGTAAGCTGCCTGCAGTGCTTTCTCTACATCTTCTGCGGCTACTTCTACTGTAAGCTTCGCCATATTATGCTCTAACTTTTCTACCTGTAAACTCATCTTTCTATTTCCTCCTTGATTCGTACCATTCAAACGCAAATTGTATATTCGCAGTCATTGAATTAGTATAGCATAGTCACTTCAATATTTCCAGTACTTTTTAATAATAAACTACTCCATGCCCGATTTCTTCTGCCTTTTCCTTTCCGCACAGGAGCTCGATCAGCTTCAATGCGAATGGAATCGCGGTTCCCAGTCCCCGGCTTGTGATCATATGCCCGTCTACATTTACCGGCTCTTCATTTGTCTCTGCGTGAGAAAGTCCTGACTCCATGCCCGGATAACAGCATGCTTTTCTTCCTTCCAGAAATCCCAGTTCTCCAAATACAGTAGGCGCTGCACAGATTGCTGCCAGATAACGCTCTTTTGCATAAAATTCTTTGAGCAGCGCACACAAATCTCTGTGTTCTTTCAAATGCTTTGTCCCCGGCATCCCACCCGGCAGTACGAGCATATCCATTCCCTCAAACTCCATCTCCTCAAACAGGGCGTCTGCCTCGACACCGATTCCGTGTGAGCCATGTACTGTCTTTTCTCCTGTGACCGATACGTTCGTCACAGTAACACCTGCCCTGCGCAGCAGATCCGTAACCGTAAGTCCTTCGATTTCTTCAAATCCTTCTGCGAGAAATACCGCAATCTGTTTCATGATCATTTCCTCCTGACTTAAAATCTGAACCTGATTTTCATTTCTTTCATATGGTAAAAAGTGTAGCAAATCCCTGTTAAAAATGCAATGCCTCCCCGTTTACATTTTCCGTTTTTCATATTATGATGATACCGGATATCAAACAACAAACGATGTTTTCAAAGAAAGGAGTTTTTCATGGAAATCGAGCGCAAATATCTGATTTCATCTGTCCCCTTTGCTCTTTCATCATATCCATGCCGCAAGATCGAACAGGGATATCTCTCCACTGCACCTGTGGTACGTATCCGCCGGGACAACAATGACTACATTCTGACTTACAAATCCAAAGGAATGATGATCCGGGAAGAATACAATCTTCCGCTGACAAAAGAATCCTATGAACATTTAAAAGAAAAAATCGACGGACGGCTCATCACGAAAAAAAGATATGTGATCCCTCTTAAGGATTCCCTCTTTATTGAGCTTGATATTTTTTCCGGAGACCTTGCGCCTCTGATGCTTGCGGAAGTAGAATTTCCTGATGAAGAGACTGCCAATCACTTTACTCCACCCAAATGGTTCGGCGAAGACGTTACCTTTTCTTCTTCCTATCATAACAGTACACTCAGCAAACTCTGATATCAACTTTTTGTGGCTTTTTGTTCTTTCGCTACGTTTTGTCGCATAGATATCTATTTATAGGGAAAATTGTTATAATTTACTAAGCTTTTAACAATTCCCTGTAAATGGAGGTACAGCAATGTCTAATATTCAGCTTGTTGAAAATTTATACCGTCTTCGTAAAGCACATCACTACACTCAGCAAGAGATCAGTGACTTGCTCAATATTTCCAGACAGGCTTATTCCAACTACGAAACCAGTAAACGGACACCGGATCTGGATTCTCTGATGCGTCTGGCTGATATCTATGGAGTATCTCTCGACCAGCTGGTCAATCATCCCTGTACAAAAGACGGACTGATCCTCGAACAGAAAGGTCCCTTTACGTATGCCATGGAGATCGACACTGCCGATACACTCTATCTTACGCGGGAAGAAGTCGAACTGATCAAGGGATACCGGCCATGAATCCGGAAGATAAATTACTATTGAAAAAACTGTTGTAATAAAGAAAAAGGAAATCCGTCAGCTCTAATCGGATTTCCTTTTTTATTATTCTCCCAGTCCAAATCTCTCGTGAACTGCATTGATCGCACGTTCTACATCGCTTTCATTGATCAGAACCGTGATTCTTACTTCTGATGTTGAAATCATATGGATGTTGACTCTGGCATTTGTCAGTGCCTCGAACATCTTGGCAGCAACACCCGGATTACTCATCATTCCTGCTCCGACAATCGAGATCTTCGCTACACTCTCCTGAGAATTGATTTCCTGGATCGTCAGCGCTTCTTTATTTTCTTCCAGGATCGCCAGTGTATCCTGAAGATCATCCTCTGCCACTGTAAAGGAAATATCTTTTGTACCGTCTCTTCCTACAGACTGAAGAATGATGTCCACATTGATATTCTTCTTTGCAAGTGTATTGAAGATCTTGAACGCTGTTCCCGGTTTGTCTTCGATTCCGATGACAGAAATTCTCGCTGTATTTTTATCAGATGCAACTCCGCTGATTAACAATTTTTCCACTTTTACTACCTCCTTGACCACCGTACCTTCTTCTCTGTTCATGCTGGAACGTACAACCAGCTGTACTCCATATTTTTTCGCCATTTCCACAGAACGGTTATGCAGGACATTCGCCCCCATGGATGCCAGCTCCTGCATCTCATCATAACTGATTTCTTTTAATTTTCTCGCAGAAGGAACAATTCGTGGATCTGCGGTATACACACCGTCTACATCCGTATAAATCTCGCACGCATCTGCGCCCAGAGCCGCTGCGATTGCAACTGCCGTGGTATCTGAACCGCCCCGTCCCATTGTCGCATAATCCTCATATTTGTTCACTCCCTGGAATCCAGTGACGATCACGATCTTCCGGTATCCCAGTTCGTGGAGGATTCTCTCAGATTCTACCTTCTTGAATCTTGCATTTCCATAGGTGGATGTGCTGTGCATCTTTACCTGGAATGCATTCAGCGATACTGCCGGGATTCCCAGCTTATGAAATGCCATCGCCATCAGTGACACAGAAATCTGTTCCCCTGTTGTCAACAACATATCCATCTCTCTCTTGGATGGATTCAGATTAATCTCTTTTGCTTTTGCGATCAGATCATCTGTTGTGTCTCCCATCGCTGAAAGGACCACGATCACATCGTGTCCGTTTTTATAATCTTCCGCGCAGCGCTCTGCCACACGAAAAATACACTCTTTATCTGCGACCGAACTGCCGCCAAACTTCTTTACTATCAGCATTTTTTCTTCCTCTCTGTTTACCGTTCATTGTCCATCTCAAAAAGACGGGAAAGCAGCCTGTGTCCTTCTTTCTCGAACAATGGGCTCTTATTGCCCAGTCTTTCTGAATACTCCGGCATTCCTTCTGCTTTCTTTCTGGAATCATATAAAAGATACGGAACCGGATTACCGGTATGTGTGCGGACACAGATCGGCGTCGGATGATCCGGAAGGACTAACATCCTGAAATCCATGCAAAGATCTTCCAGTTCCCCAACGATCGGTCCGATGATCTTCTGATCGATATTTTCAATCGCCTTAATCTTATCCGGAATACTTCCCTGATGTCCCATCTCATCCGGTGCTTCAATGTGTACATATACAAAATCATAATCCTGCGCCGCCAGCGCGTCCACTGCTGCCTCCGCTTTTCCTGTATAGTTCGTATGAAGTCCTCCGTTTGCACCTTCTACGATAATATTGTCAAGCCCTGCTCCTACAGCAATCCCCTTCAACAGATCCACTGCTGAGATCATGGCTCCTTTTTTATGATATTTTTCCTCGAAAGAGGTCAGCATCGGCCTGGTACCTGCCCCCCAGAACCATACGGAATTGGCAGGGTTGAGTCCTTTTGCCTTTCGCTCCAGATTCAGCGGATGATTGCTTAAGATCCGGTAGCTGGTCTCCATCATTTCCCGAAGTACCGCATCCTGAGGGAGATACTCCCCAATCCGCTTTGTCAGGATATCATGAGGCGCTGTCAATTCGACTACACTTCCGAATTTATGGATCAGCAAATGCCTGTAACTCGTGCCTGTATAAAACTCATACCCACCTCTTCGCATTTCCTGCATCAGGGTCTCCATCAGAACAGCCGCATCCTCAGTGCTGATCTCGCTGGAACTGTGATCCAGAATCCGTTTATCCTCATACCGCTCTTCTTCCTCGGACAAGGTCACCAGATTACAGCGAAAAGATACATCGGTTGGCGCCATATCCACCCCGATACTCAACGCCTCCAAAGGTGAGCGTCCGGTATAATATTCCTTTGGATCATATCCGATCACAGAAAGATTCGCCGTATCACTTCCCGGAGCCATCCCGTCGGGAACAGTCTGCACCATGCCAATCTCTGAAATCTGCGCCATGCGGTCCAGATTTGGAGTATGCGCCTTCTCCAGAGGTGTCATACCGCCCAGTTCTTCCAACGGTTCATCTGCCATCCCGTCACATAAAACAACAACATATTTCATACGCATCCTCACCCTTCTACTCTAATCCGGTGGAGAATGGACGGAAATTCTTTCTGGCACTGTTCAAAATGTCCTTCTGTCATAATTTCTGTCAGAAATCCGAATTCTCCCTCCAACGGTTCCACCTGTACAATCTCAATCGGTCCGAATTTACTTTCCAGATGTGCTTTCATTGCCTGTGGTTCTCCCTTGATCCGCACAAAGAAACGCTTGCTCGTATCCGAGATCGGAAGCAGTTCCACTTTATCCTGATCCCACATCGTCATAATATTCCGGTTCAAATGCTTTACTTCATCTACAATATCAGAAACAACCGCACTCGCTGTCGGAAGCTTTCCTGCACCGCTTCCGTAAAACATTGCATCTCCGAGTACATTGCCATGTACAAAAATCGCATTAAAGACATCATTTACGCTATACAATGGATGCGAAGAGCTCAGCAGATACGGAGCAACGATGGCATGGATATGATCTTCATCCCTTCTGCTGCATGCAAGAAGCTTGATCGTCATTCCCATTGCCTTTGCATACATCATATCTTCTTTTGTAATCTGCGTGATCCCCTCTGTATAAATATCTTCAAAATCCACCTGCTGTCCGGAAATCAAAGATGAAAGAATCGCAATCTTCCGGCATGCATCATATCCTTCCACGTCCGCTTCCGGATTTCGTTCCGCATACCCTTTTTCCTGCGCCTCTTTTAAACTTCCTCATAATCTGCTCCTTCATAAAACATCTTACTGAGCATATAATTGGTCGTTCCGTTTAAAATCCCTGTGATTTCTTCAATCTCATCTGCTGTCATTGAAGAATTTAACGGACGGATGATCGGAATTCCGCCTCCGACACTGGCCTCAAACAGAAAATTGATATTTTTCTCCCTTGCAATGGAAAGCAGCTCTGCACCGTGCTTTGCCACCAGCGCTTTGTTTGAGGTCACCACGCTTTTTCCGGCCATCAGGCACTTCTTCACAAAAGTATATGCGGGTTCAATCCCGCCCATTACCTCTACTACGATCTGAATGGAAGGATCTTCTGCGATCACCTGAAAATCATGTACGATTTTTTCCTGAATCGGATCTCCCGGGAAATCTCTCAGATCCAGAATGTATTTTACATGGATCTCATCCCCGGCTCTCTGGTCGATTCGTTCCTTATTGGTCTGTAATACTTCAATGACTCCGGATCCCACCGTGCCATATCCCATAACTGCTATATTTACCATATTCGCCTTCCTTCCTGTTCTTTTTTCTGCATCTGTCCTACTCTTCCGGGTTTTTCGGAGCACTTAAATATGCGTTGATAAACGGATCCAGGTTGCCGTCCAGCACACCGTTCACATTGCTGATCTCCATATTCGTACGGTGATCCTTCACCAGTGTATACGGCTGCATGACATAGGAACGGATCTGGCTTCCGAATCCGATCTCCTTGATCTCACCGCGAATACCGGACACTTTGTCTGCTTGCTCCTGCTGCTTCATCAGATACAGCTTGGCTTTGAGCATTTGCATGGCTTTGTCTTTATTCATGTGCTGAGAACGCTCATTCTGACACTGAACAACAATTCCTGTCGGGAAATGCGTGATACGGATTGCCGAAGAAGTCTTATTGATATGCTGTCCACCTGCTCCGCTGGAACGATATGTGTCGATCCTGATATCGTCATCATTGATCTCAATATCAATATCTTCCTCAATATCCGGAATCACATCACAGGATGCAAAAGAAGTCTGCCGCTTTCCGGCCGCATTAAACGGAGAAATTCTGACCAGTCTGTGCACCCCTTTTTCAGAGCGCAGATATCCGTAAGCATTCTCTCCTCGTACTTCAAATGTCACGCCTTTGATTCCCGCAACATCTCCTTCCAGATAATCCAGAACTTCTACGGAAAATCCCTTTTTCTCTGCCCATCTGGTGTACATTCTGTAAAGCATGTTTGCCCAGTCACAGGATTCTGTTCCGCCTGCTCCGGCGTGAAGCGTAACGATCGCATGATCTCTGTCATACTCTCCGGTCAGAAGTGTCTGGATCCTCAGCTCTTCAAACTCTCCTTCAAAACGGAGCAGTTCTTCCTCGATCTCCTGCACCGTCTCTTCGTCCTGTTCCTCCTGACTCATCTCAATCAGCAGTCCCAGATCCTCATAATCTGCGTACATCTGCTCAATCTGCTTTACCGAATCCTGAAGACTTTTCAATACCTGCATCGTCTGTCTGGACTGATCCGGATTATCCCAGAATCCCGGCTCCTCGATCGTTCTTTCTAATTCCTCAATTCGTTCTTTCTTTGACGCTAAGTCAAAGTGAATCCCTCAAATCTTTCAGCGGCTCTTCGTATGCACTCAGTCTTACTTTCAGTTCATCTAATAAAACCACCTTGATCACCTCTTTCTTTTTTCAAAAATCTGTTTTAAATCAACATTGACTGTGTATATATTGCAGCACAATGTCTGATGCAGTATACACACAGTCAACAAAATATTCAGGCACTTACCTGGTTACTATTTTCTTCCGCAGCACTGTTTGTACTTCTTGCCACTTCCGCACGGGCATGGATCATTTGGATAAACCTTTTTCTCTTCCCGTTTTTTCGGAGTGTGTGATGCGCTGTCATCTTTGTTTGTTCCGGTCGCCTGTGCCACCTGCTCTCTTTCTACCTTCTGCTCGATCCGGATATGGAATAAGGTACGGATCGTCGTCTCTGCGATGGAATTGGTCATCTCGCCGAACATATCGTATCCCATCATCTTATATTCTACCAGTGGATCTCTCTGTCCGTATGCCTGCAGACCGATTCCCTGACGGAGCTGATCCATATCATCGATGTGATCCATCCAGCGTGTATCGATTGCCTTTAACAGTACCACTCGCTCCATCTCACGCAGCTGCTCTGCTTCCGGGAATTCTGCTTCTTTCTCCTCGTATGCTTTTACAGCACGCTCTTTCAATGTATGCTTGAGCTCTTTCTGTCTCATGTCCTTGACTTCCTCTGCATCCGGCATCTTCAGCATCGGAATCTCCCCGTGAAGTGTCAGCTCCAGTCCTGCCAGATCCCATTCTTCCGAATCTGCATCCGGTGCGGCAAAGCGGTCTGTCATATTTTCTACATATTCTGTCATCATATTGTAGATGGTATCTCGCATGCTCTCTCCGTCCAGAACACGACGTCTTTCCTCATAAATGATCTCTCTCTGCTCATTCATAACCTGATCGTATTCCAGCAGATTCTTACGGATTCCAAAGTTATTGCCCTCGATCTTCTTCTGTGCTTTCTCAATCGCACTGGAGAGCATCTTATGCTCGATCTGTTCTCCGTCCTCTACACCAAGTGTGTTGAATACACTCATCAGACGTTCAGAACCAAACAGACGCATCAGATCATCCTCCAGAGAAATGTAGAAACGGGATTCTCCCGGATCTCCCTGTCGTCCGGAACGTCCGCGCAGCTGGTTGTCAATACGTCTGGATTCATGACGCTCTGTACCGATGATCTTAAGACCTCCGGCCTCTCTTGCAGCATCATCCAGCTTGATATCCGTACCACGTCCGGCCATGTTGGTCGCAATCGTGACTGCTCCGTGCTGTCCCGCATCTGCCACGATTTCTGCTTCCAGTTCATGATACTTGGCATTCAATACCTTATGCTGAATTCCTTCTTTTTTCAGCATTTTGCTGAGCAGCTCTGAAACCTCGATCGTGATCGTACCAACCAGGACCGGCTGTCCCGTTGCATGCGCTTCTTTCACGGCTTCAACGACTGCGTGGTATTTTTCCTGTTTTGTCTTATATACTGCGTCTTCGAGATCTTTTCTCTGAACCGGACGGTTGGTCGGGATCTCTACAACGTCCATTCCGTAAATATCACGGAACTCTTTTTCCTCAGTCAAGGCAGTACCTGTCATACCGCTCTTCTTCTCATACTTGTTGAACAGGTTCTGGAATGTAATAGTTGCCAGTGTCTTGCTCTCTCTTCTGACCTTCACATGCTCTTTTGCTTCGATCGCCTGATGCAGTCCGTCCGAATACCGTCTTCCCGGCATGATACGTCCGGTGAACTCATCCACGATCATAACCTCTCCCTCCTGAGTCACCACGTAATCCTGATCGCGGAACATCAGGTTATGCGCACGCAGCGCCAGAATGATGTTGTGCTGGATCTCCAGATTCTCCGGATCTGCCAGGTTCTCGATATGGAAGAAGTTTTCTACCTTCTTCACACCGTCTTCTGTCAGATTGACAACCTTTTCTTTCTCGTTGACAATAAAATCTCCGGACTCTTCAATATCTTCTCCCATGATCGCATTGATCTTGGAAAACTCACCGCTTGCTTCTCCTCTTTCCAGCTGGCGTGCCAGAATATCGCATGCCTCATACAATTTTGTAGATTTATTACTCTGTCCGGAAATGATCAGCGGAGTTCTGGCTTCATCGATCAATACAGAGTCAACCTCATCGATAACCGCAAAGTTCAGCCCTCTTTGTACAAGCTGTTCCTTGTAGATCACCATGTTGTCTCTCAGATAATCAAATCCCAGTTCGTTGTTCGTTACATATGTAATATCACAATTATATGCCGCGCGCGCTCATCATTGTCCATATCATTGAGAACCACACCGACTGTCAGTCCCAGAAATTCGTGTACTTTTCCCATCCACTCGGCATCACGCTTTGCCAGATAATCATTGACTGTGACAATGTGAACTCCTTTTCCTTCCAGCGCATTCAGATATGCCGGAAGTGTGGATACCAGTGTCTTACCTTCACCTGTACGCATCTCTGCGATACGTCCCTGATGCAGGATGATACCGCCGATCAGCTGTACCCGGTAATGGCGCATCCCCATACTTCTATATGCACCTTCTCTTACAACTGCATATGCCTCCGGGAGAATATCATCCAGTGTCTCTCCCTCTTTGAGACGTTCTTTAAACTCTCTTGTCTTATCCTTTAATTCCGCATCCGAAAGCGCTTTCATCTCTGGCTCCAGCGCCTCAATGCGATCCACAATCGGATAGATTCTCTTCAGCTCGTGCTGGCTGTGAGTCCCGAAAATTTTATCCATTAAACCCATAATCTGCAATCTGCTCCTTGTCTAAATTTACTCTGCCTACCATTCTATCACTAACTTTCCATGAATTCAACCAATTCATGTTTTTGTTCCGCTTTGTTTACATTTCATTTACAAACGGAGCAGATTTTTATAAGGAATTGTCCCTCCAAACAGATCCAGTGCACTTCCGATCGTAAAATCCAGCTTTCCATGTCCAAGATTTTTGAATTTTTCCAGTTCTTCCATACTTCCGATCCCGCCCGCATAAGTAACAGGAATCCCTTCCCATCTGCCAAGCAGTTCTACAAGTTCTCCTTCCACTCCGGAAGATTTTCCTTCCACATCCACACCGTGTACCAGAAATTCATCACAGTACTGCGCCATTTCATCAAGCAATTCCTCTGACAGTTTTTCTTTGGTAAACGTCTGCCACCGGTTTGTCACGATGTAATATTCATCCCCCTTTTTCCGGCAGCTCAGATCCAGAACTATCCTCTCTTTTCCGACCATCTCTTTGAGTCGTCTCAAACGGCTGCGATTCACCTCTCCTTCACGAAATATATAAGAGGTTACGATCACATGGCTGGCACCTGCATCCAGATATTCTTCTGCATTTCCCGCCGTGATGCCGCCGCCGATCTGCATCCCTCCCGGATATGCCGAAAGCGCCAGGAGCGCCTGTTCTTTCGTTGCCTCAAAATATTTGGAATCTCTGGAGTTGAGCAGAATGATATGCCCGCCTTTGAGTCCATCCTGTTTATATTTTTCTGCATACCAGGCTGCATCCTGTTCTGAAGTAAAATTGGTCTGTGCCATATCGCCTTCATCTTTTAAGCTGCCGCCGACGATCTGTTTTACTTTTCCGTTATGTATATCAATACAAGGTCTGAACTTCATCACAATTCTCCTTTTATAGAAAAGTGCTGCAAAAACTTCTTCTGCAGCACTTGTTTATCCGGTATTCAAAACCTACTTGTTATTCTCCCGGTTCTGTGCGTTATGATCTTTGGTCATTCCATCCGCAGCATCATCTACCGCATCCGTGGCTCCCCTTGTCAGATCATCCACTCCATTGGTCACACCATCCACTACATCATTCACACCGTCTGTGACATCATCTACCACGTTGTCTGCTTTTCCGTTACTGTTGTCATCTGTACGGTTTTCATTTCTGTCTGTCTTGTCATTGTTGTCCTTTGTTTTGTCAGTTGCATCATTCATTGTTGTATCGTTCTGTGTATCTCTTCTGTTTCCACATGCAGTCGTGCCCAGAAGCATACAGGTACACATCAGCAATACAAGCAGTTTTTTTCTGTTTTTCATAATCTTCTTCCTTTCATAAAATATAGTCTTACACTGTTAAGTTTTCCTTTTTTTAATATTTTATGAATGGAATTTTTTTCTTTTTATGCTCTTGGTCCTGCTGATTTCCTCAGTTTTTCCAATGCTCTTGACTCCAGCTGACGGATCCGTTCTCTGGTCACGCCGAGTATCTGTCCGGTTTCTTCGAGCGTATGTACATTACCGTCCTCCAGACCGTAGCGGAGTCTTAAGATTTTCTGCTCTTTTTCTGTCAGCGTGGAAAGCATCTCCTGCACTTCTTCTTTCTGTACCAGTGCCGCAACAGCCTCCTCCGGAGTCGGTTCCTGTGTATCTTCAATAAAGTCTTCCAGATTGCTGTCCTCTTCATCTCCCACCGGAGTCTCCAGAGAAACCGGATTTTTGATATAGCTCTGCATGCGCTCTACTTCTTCTGTTGTCATATGCAGCTCTTTTGCAATCTCCTCTGCAGCAACTTCACGCCCGAGTGTCTGTTCCATCTTCCGCTCTGTTTTGCTGATCTTATTCATATTCTGAGCCACACGGACCGGCACGCGAATCTCTCTGGACTGGGAATCCAGCGCCCGCAGAATGGCTTCTTTGATCCACCATACCGCATAGGTGGAAAATTTACTGCCCTTTGTGTAGTCAAATTTTTCCACTGCACGCATCAGACCGATATTACCTTCCTGGATCAAATCCATAAACTGCATTCCTTTTCCGGCATAATGCTTTGCCACCGCAACCACCAGACGCAGATTTGCTTCCTCCATCTTTCGTCGTGCTTCTGTATCTCCTTCTGCGATCTGTCTGCCAAGTTCCAGTTCTTCCTCTGCTGTAAGCAGCGGTATCCTGCCGATCTCTTTTAAATAAATCTTTAACGGTTCCGTCATATCCACCGAATCCGGCACCAGATCCTCTGTCTCTGCTCCCAGATCCAGTTCTTCCTCCAACAGTTCCTTTTCTATCTCTTTACTCATATATTTTCATGCCTTTCTTTTCACGTAAGTCTCTGCTTATAGTTTTTCAATCACCTGACCGCTTCTGTAGGCTGCAAGCAGCGACTCCAGATCTGATACCTGCTCTTTTAATTCGGTGCCGATATCTGTATTTCCAACGAGACGGCGTTCTGTCACCCGTTTCACTACCATGTAATCCGAATGAATATCGCTTCCCTTTTCCACCGCAGCCTCTTTCGACTCAAAAGGCTCATGGGCAACCAGAACAAGACCATAGGAGTTGTAGACAAGGGTATACCCTGCAATTCCCGTCTCTTTCTGATACGCCCTGGAAAAACCTCCATCGATGACCAGAACTTTCCCATTACACTTGATCGGACTTTCTCCGTTTTTACATTTTACAGGAACGTGCCCGTTGACAATGTGGGCTCCCTCCGGGTGCAGTCCGAACTCTTCCAGAATCTCGTCTACCACCTCTTCTTTTTCCAGAAGTTCGTAATACGGATTCTTTTTCTCCAGATGCGTCTCTTTTGCCTCGATAAAATACCGCTCAAAGGTCGCCATCTTGTCTTTTCCGAACAGCGGAGAATCCGGATGCTGCCAGATGCACCACATGATATTCTTTCCTTGCTCTTTTTCCTGTTCATCCAGCGCGAAAAAGCCTTTTCTTACATAGCCTTCCAGCGCATCATACAGACTTTTCCCACGGTAGCTTTTTCCACAGAGCTGTACTTCCTTTAAAGATCCGTCCTCTCTAAGCGGTACGCATCCGTGATACAAAAGATTGTTGTTATACACCTTGTATAATCCACCTTTTGCAAGCAAAAACCGCATATGATCCTGCAGCTTTTCACATCCTGCAAATGCTTTTTCCAGGCGTTCCATAATCTCCTCTTCCTCTTCGGTCAGTTCATACGGAGCTGCCGGATCAATGGTCGGAAAGCTATCATCTTTTAACGGATATTCTTTTCCATCCAGCAGGATCGTGCCTTTTTTATAATCAATCCTGTGCAGCAGTGCACGTTCTTCCATCTGAAATTCCGGATGCTGAAGAATCAGTTTTCCTTCTACCTTAAACTGTATCACGGAAATTGCCTTGTGCATCCGAAGATTCATCTCCATCTCCGCCTTTTGCTGGCGTTCGCTCCCTTTTCGCCTGAAACAGGTACAGGGGTCGTCCCCATAAATGCGAAGTGCAAAATTCGCCAGAGGCAGAAGATTGATCCCGTATCCATCCTCCAGAATATCCAGATTCCCATAACGGGCACAGATCCGGATCACATTGGCAATGCAGCCTCTTTGCCCTGCTGCCGCCCCCATCCAGAGCACATCATGATTGCCCCACTGAATATCCACTGAATGATAGGTCATCAGCTTATCCATGATAATATGCGGGCCCGGTCCTCTGTCATAAATATCACCGACAATATGTAAATGATCAATCACAAGCCTCTGGATCAGATCTGCGATCGCACAGATAAATTCTTCTGCCCTGCCGATCCGGATGATCGTCTGAATGATCTCATTATAGTAGGATTCCTTGTCATGAAGCTCCGCCTTTTCCGTGATCAGTTCTTCTATGACATAAGCAAAATCTTTCGGAAGTGCCTTGCGTACTTTAGAACGGGTGTACTTACTGGCTGCCCGTTTGCTCACCTCGATCAGACGGTACAGCTGAATTTTATACCAGTCTTCCATATGCTTCTCGGTCCGCTTTACCTGCTCTGTCTTCTCTTTTGGATAATAGATCAAAGTAGCCAGCTCCTGCTTTTCCCGCTTCCCAAGCGTATATCCAAATACATCCTCGATTTTGCTTCGCACCGCACCGGATCCATTCTTCAGCACATGGGAAAACGCCTCCCATTCCCCATGAATATCCGTCAGAAAATGCTCGGTTCCTTTCGGAAGATTCAAGATTGCCTGCAGATTGATGATCTCTGTAGAAGCCGCCGCGATCGTCGGATACAGATCCGACAGCCGCTCCAGATATCTTGTCTCTAATTCTTTCATGACACTCCCCGCTCTTTACTCAAACTCTGATTAAAACTGAATCACATCACTCATATCATACATGCCGGCTGTTTTTCCCGCCAGGAACTTGGCTGCTTCCACCGCGCCTTTTCCAAACACGCTTCTGGAATATGCTGTATGCTTAAATTCGATCACTTCATCCATTCCTGCAAAGATCACCTCATGCTCTCCCACGATTGTTCCGCCGCGAACCGCTGAAATTCCGATTTCTTTCTCTTCTCTTTTTTTGCGGTACTGGCTTCTGTCATATACATACGTATATTCATGATCCAGCGCTTCATTGACAGAATCCGCAAGCGCCAGTGCAGTACCGCTTGGAGCATCCACTTTCTGGTTGTGATGACGCTCTACCAGCTCAATATCATATCCCGCAGGCGCCAGTACTTTTGCGGCATCTTTCAAGAGTTTCATCAGCAGATTGATCCCCATGGACATATTCGCTGATTTTAAAACAGCTGTCTGCTCTGCTGCTTTTTCTACTTTTTCAAGCTGGGCTTCCGAAAGTCCCGTGGTACAAAGTACGACCGGAAGCTGTCTGTTCACACAATAGTCCAAAAGTCCGTCCACTGCTGCCGCATTGGAAAAATCGATCACTACGTCTGCCTCTGCATCACACGCTTCCATCGATGAAAACACCGGATACGGATTCTGCACTCCCTGAAACTGATCCACTCCTGCTACAATCTCCACTTTACTGTCTGCTTCCGCAATTTTTGTGATCACCTGTCCCATTTTTCCATTGCAGCCATGCATGATTATCTTTATCATCCTGATTTCCTCCTCGTTCTGTATCTTTCATTTTCCACACCGGAAAACGTTATTCTTTCACGCTATACCGATCCGGACTTTGCAATACACGCCTGCAAAAGACAGACTTTACCCGGATGGGTATACAAAAAAGGATATCACATTCTGGCTATTTGCTCAATCTATGATATCCTTTTAACAATTTTTTATGCTAACTGAATTCCGAACTCCTGCATTGCTTTTTTCAGCTGCACGGTATGTGCTTCACTCAGCTCTGTCAGCGGCATTCTCAATCCGCCGACTTCCATTCCCATCAGATTCACTGCTTTTTTCACCGGGATCGGATTCACTTCGCAGAACAGTGCCTCGATCAGAGGAAGTGCCTTCAGCTGTAATGCCCGGCTTCCCGCAATATCTCCCGCAAAGAAGCTTGCACAGATATCATGTGTCTCTCTCGGAGCTACATTGGACAATACAGAAATCACACCTTTTCCGCCCAGTGACAGGATCGGAACGATCTGATCGTCATTTCCTGAATATACATCCACTTTCCCGTCTGTCAGCTGCAAGATCTTCGCTACCTGTGAGATATTTCCGGATGCTTCCTTGACTGCCACAATGTTGTCAGTCTCTTTCGCCAGTGTCGCTACAGTGGATGGCTCAATATTCACTCCGGTCCTGCTCGCTACGCTGTACAAGATGATCGGCGCTTTTGTCTCGGCCGCGATCGCCTTATAATGCGCAATCAGTCCCGTCTGTGTCGCTTTATTATAATATGGGGTTACAAGAAGTACGCCATCCGCACCGCTCTCGGCTGCTTCTCTTGACATCTCGACTGCAGTCCGTGTACAGTTGGAACCTGTTCCTGCAATGACCGGAATCCGTCCTTTCGTCTGTCTGATCGTAAACTTGATGCAGTCCATATGCTCCTCTTCCGTCAATGTAGACGATTCCCCTGTTGTACCGCAGATCACAATACCGTCGGTACCGTTATCACAATGGAACTGAATCAATTCGTCCAGCTTTTCATAATTCACACTTCCATCTGCATGAAATGGTGTAATAATCGCAACTCCTGCTCCTGTAAAAATTGACATATTTATCCTCCTGACCTTGTCGATTCTCTACTCAGTAATGTTTATGAAATTTTATCATTATTCAGAAGTGATGTCAACGATGGGAATGTGAAAAACGTCCTATTCCATGCACTCCAGCTTGCTCACAGATACTTCATAGGCTGTTCGTGTCTGTGTTTCGGTCTCGGAAATTTTCTTCACATAATCTCTGCTCTGGATTCTTCCCAGTATCTGTACATGCTCTCCCACTTCAAATCCGGACGCATACCGTGCATTTCTTCCCCAGCAGATACACGGAATGTAGTCCGATTTTCCGTACGGACGGTTCACCGCCAGAAGCAGGTCCGCAATTTCCCGTCCAAGCGGTGTTTTCCTGTACACCGGCTTTTTACAGATATACCCCTCCAGCAGAATGTGATTTGTTTTCGCTCCATCCAGTTCCTCGTCAATAAATTCTACCTCTCTTACAAACACAGACAGCACCAGGCGGTTTTTCTGTTCTTCATGCCGGTTATAAGAACGGAACTGCCCGGATACCTTGATCGCCTCTCCCGTATAATCCTGCGTCACATCGATCAGACGTTCTGAGATCATGAGAGGAATCCGGTCATTTGAATTACTCAGACGCTTCACAAGCACATCCGCCATATAGAATCCCTCTCCGAACACCTCGTGGCTGTATGTAAACCCGGATGCCACAACTCCCATGATGGTTACCTGATTGTTTTCAATAATCTTATCTGACATAATTTGTAGTACTCCCTTCCTCGTATGTGGTATTTTATATTTTTGAGTCAACTTAAGTCTATGACATCATACCGCAGTTTAGACCCGATTGTCCGAAAAACCGTTCGACAAAATCTATCGACAATTTTTTTATTTGCCTGTCACAAGAGTACTTGTAAAATCTGAAATTTATGATAGAATGAAAAAGTTGTAACAAGAGAACACACATTAACATAAGTAGGAAAGAGTGTAAAATTATGAAAACAAAACGTGAAGATGTTAGAAATATTGCCATTATCGCTCATGTTGACCACGGAAAAACAACACTCGTGGATGAGCTCTTAAAACAAAGCGGTGTATTCCGCGAAAATCAGGATGTTGCGGAACGTGTCATGGACTCCAACGATATTGAAAGAGAACGTGGAATCACGATTCTCTCCAAAAATACTGCAGTCTATTACAAAGGAACCAAGATCAACATCATCGATACGCCCGGACATGCGGACTTCGGCGGTGAAGTAGAACGTGTCCTGAAAATGGTAAACGGTGTCGTACTTGTAGTCGATGCCTTTGAAGGCGCCATGCCGCAGACCAAATTCGTACTGAGAAAAGCACTGGAATTAGACCTTCCGGTTATCGTCTGCATCAATAAGATCGACCGCCCGGAAGCCCGCCCGGATGAAGTGATCGATGAGATCCTGGAGCTTTTCATGGAACTGGATGCTTCTGACGAGCAGCTGGACTGCCCGTTTGTCTATGCTTCCGCAAAATCAGGAATTGCGGTCCTTGACCTTTCTGACGAAGAAAAAGATATGCAGCCATTGTTTGAGACGATCCTCGAATACATCCCGGCTCCGGAGGGCGATCCCGAGGCACCGACACAGATGCTGATCAGTACCATTGATTACAATGAATACGTCGGACGGATCGGAGTCGGAAAAGTAGACAACGGAACGATTCGTGTCAATCAGGATATGCTCCTTTTAAACCATCACGATCCGGACAAGCAGCAGAAAGTCAAGATCAGCAAACTGTATGAATTTGACGGTCTGAACAAAGTAGAAGTAAAAGAAGCCACGATCGGTTCTATTGTAGCGATTTCCGGTATTTCCGATATTTCCATCGGAGACACCCTCTGCTCTCCTGAGAATCCGGAAGCCATTCCATTCCAGAAGATTTCCGAACCGACGATCTCCATGCAGTTCATCGTCAATGACAGCCCGTTTGCAGGAAGAGAAGGAAAATTCGTTACTTCCCGTCACCTGCGCGACCGTCTTCTGCGCGAACTGAACACCGATGTCAGCCTGCGTGTGGAAGAGACGGAGAACGCCGACAGCTTTAAAGTATCCGGACGAGGCGAGCTTCACCTTTCTGTCCTGATCGAAAATATGCGCCGTGAAGGATACGAATTTGCGGTAAGCAAAGCAGAAGTTTTATATCACACAGATGAAAACGGCAAAAAATTAGAACCAATGGAGCTTGCCTACGTGGATGTACCGGAAGAATTTACCGGAACTGTCATCGACAAACTGAGTCAGAGAAAGGGAGAGCTTCAGAACATGGGCGTTTCCAGCGGCGGTTATACAAGACTGGAATTTCTGATTCCTGCCCGCGGACTCATCGGATACCGTGGAGAATTTATGACCGATACCAAAGGAAACGGAATCCTCAACACAAGCTTTAACGGATATGCGCCGTATAAAGGAGATATCCAGTATCGCAAACAGGGATCTCTGATTGCATTTGAGACCGGTGAGTCTGTCACTTACGGACTCTACAGCGCACAGGAACGCGGTACTTTGTTTATCGGACCTGGTGAAAAAGTCTATGCCGGAATGGTCATCGGACAGAACGGAAAAGCAGAAGACATCGAATTAAACGTCTGCAAGACAAAGCATCTGACCAACACCCGTTCCTCCAGTGCAGACGAAGCGCTCCGCTTGACACCGCCTCGTATTTTGAGCCTGGAAGAAGCACTGGACTTTATCGATACCGATGAGCTTCTGGAGGTAACACCGGAAACACTGCGTATCCGCAAAAAAATCCTGGATTCCAGAATGCGTAAACGCAGCAATTTGAAATAATCAGGAGACAACCATGAAAAAATATGCCAATGCCTTTTTGAAATGGATCACTTCAATCCTGGAAGTTGTCATCGCTTTGATCCTTGCAGTTACAATTATCATCATGACCTTTCAGCTGATCCTCTCATTTCAGCATTTGTCAGACCTGAATCAGTATCCAAATTATGACGATATGCTGACTACCTGTTTTAACCTGATCATCGGTGTGGAAATGATACGTATGCTGTATCTCCACACCCCGATCACAGTATTTGAGGTTCTGCTCTTTGCCATCGCAAGACAGATCATCATCGAGCATGGATCACCGCTCAACAGTCTGATCGGCGTGATCGCCATTGCAATTTTATTTGCCACAAGAAAATTTTTGTTTATGACTTTTGATGAGTCTGAAAAGATTATTTTCCGTTCCTCTCAGAAAGTCAAATATATCAATCGTCTGATCCATGTCCACATTCCTTATGAGAATGATGAGACACTGCTGGATGTGCTGTTAAAGAAGATGAAGGAAGATGAAATTGAGATCGGAGTCGGTGCCTGCACTTACTTTTCTGATTTCGGTCTGCGCATCGTTAAGATCACCGATGGAAAAATTACCCGAATTGAAGTAATTCGTTCTATACAATAGAGGAATTCCGTGCTATAATGTTTACATAGTACAAAGAACACTTTATAAAGACAAGTTCTTTGTACAATATAAACAAAAGGAGTTGACCAGTATGAACTTTATTATTAGTGGAAAAAACATCGATGTGACACCAGGTTTAAAGGACGCTATTGAACAGAAATTAGGAAAACTTGAAAGGTATTTCACTCCTGAAACAGAAATTATCGTAACACTCAGTGTGGAAAAAGAACGTCAGAAGATTGAAGTGACCATTCCTGTAAAAGGAAACATTATCCGCTCTGAGCAGACCAGCGATGATATGTATGTATCCGTTGATCTTGTAGAAGAGGTTATTGAAAGACAGCTTCGCAAATATAAAAACAAACTGGTTGCCAGAAGCCAGGGACATCCTACCGCTTCCGGTTCCGGCAATAACTTTAAAAAAGAATTTTTCGAATCAGAAGATGACACTTCTGTAGATGATGAGATCCGCATTGTCCGTACAAAACGCTTTGGCATCAAACCAATGTATCCGGAGGATGCCTGCATCCAGATGGATCTTCTTGGACATGCTTTCTTCGTATTCTGCAACGCAGAGACAGACGAAGTCAATGTTGTCTACAAAAGAAAAGATGGTCCTTCGGACTGATCGAGCCAGAATTTTCATAAGATAAAAAGCTGCCTCAACCGGCAGCTTTTTTATTGTCACTTATTCAAATACGACCATCTCACCATCTACGTTGCAAACCAGCACTCTCCTGTTCTGGCTATTCCGGTCTGACCATTTGTCGCTTCTGTGATCTCAGCGATCAGCTTTGACTCCTCCTCTTTCGGAATCAGGACAGTCAGATCTACTTCTCTGTATACACACTGTCCAGGATTGTCAGCCCTCTTTGTCCCAGCAGATACTGAATTTTCCCCAATCCGGTATAATCTGTTGTAAGATTCAGTTTAAATCCATAGATTTTGGTAATAATCTGACTGTGGGAAATCCCTTCTCTTGCTGATTCGGTATACGCTCTCACCAAGCCTCCCGTTCCGAGAAGTGTCCCGCCAAAATACCGTGTCACAACTACAAAAATATTGTGAAGGCCCGCTCCCCGGATGACCTCCAGAATCGGTTTGCCCGCTGTACCGCTCGGTTCCCCATCATCACTGCAGCGCTCTGTCACGCGTTCTTCTCCGATTACATAGGCCCAGCAGTGATGCCTTGCATCCCAGTACTTTTTCCGTATCTGTTCCAGATATGCATGGCTTCCTCCTCCGAGTGCACCAAAAATACTTCCGCGATAAACCGGGACTTTTTTTCCACAATCTCGCCCTTGCCGCCCTGATATACTGTCCTGTATTCCATCTGTCTCCCACCTTGCTTTTTCCATGCCTTTTGTTTGTTTCAGGTTTTTTCTGCCTGTTCTTTCTCAATTATATATACTATGCCTTTGGAACAAACACAAGAAAAACTGTGCAATTCTTAAAATTTTTTTATAAGAATATGAACTTTTTCTTTTTCCTTTGCTTTAAAAGAGCAAATTTGATATAATGAATAGAATGAATAAAGGAGGATATTATTCATGAATTACGGAAAAGAAAGCCTTTCGAAGAAGAAAAAAAATGTATCTTCAAAGAAAAATATGAAAAAGAAACGGGTCGGCGTCCGTGTCTTTAAGGCCGTTGTCATCTGTTTCCTTCTCATCTGCATCATCGGTGCCGTAGGCGGCGGTCTTTTCGTCAAGAAGATCATTGACGATGCGCCAGAGATCACTCCTGCCAAAGTCAAACCAAGCGGATATAAATCCCAGGTGGTTGCGGCATCTAACGGTCAGAATCTGGGGCAGTTCCGAGAAGCCGGATCCAACCGTGTCTACAAGACCATTGACACAATTCCAAAATATCTTGCCAATGCATTTGTAGCGATTGAAGACGAGCGTTTCTACGAGCACAACGGAATCGACCTGCAGGGTATCCTGCGCGCCGGTCTTGTAGGTATCACAAGCGGAGACTTTTCAGAAGGAGCCAGTACGCTCACCCAGCAGCTGATCAAAAATAACGTGTTCCCGAATTTCACGAATGAAAAAACGTTTTTCGACAGTCTGGAGCGAAAACTGCAGGAGCAGTATCTTGCCCTGGAAATTGAAAAGCAGATGACCAAAGAAGAGATTCTGGAAGCTACATGAACACCATCAACCTGGGACAGAACTGTCTCGGTGTTCAGTCTGCCGCAAAGCGCTACTTTAACAAAGATGTCTCAGAGCTTACACTTTCGGAGTGTGCAGTCATCGCCGGGATCACCCAGAACCCGACAAGATACGATCCTGTGACTCATCCGGAGGAGAACGCCAAACGACGGGACATTGTACTGAACAACATGCTGGAACAGGGCTACATCACCCAGCAGGAATTTGATGAGGCCAAGGCAGACCCTGTCTATGACAGGATTCAGCCTACTGCAGTCGGCTCTGATGCGGAAAAACCGAACACATATTTTATCGATGAGCTTGCAGAACAGATATTAAACGATTTGCAGGAGCGTAAATCTTACACTGCAACACAGGCACATAATCTGCTGTACAGCGGCGGTCTGACGATTTATGCGACACAGGATCCGACGATCCAGCAGATCTGCGATGAAGAGGTTGCCGATCCGAGCAACTATCCATCTACCATCGAATACGGACTGCAATATGCACTGACTGTTACACGTGCTGACGGTTCTGTTGAAAACTACAGCCAGAACAATGTAGGAGATTATATTCAGGCAGCATGGGGACGTGAATATCCACTTGTCTTCTCTTCCCCGGATGAAGCCAATCAGGCAGTTGCTGAATATAAGACAACACTTAATATCCAGGAAGGGGATACTGTAGACGAAAGTATTACAATCCCTCCACAGCCTCAGACTTCTGTTGTTTTGATGGATCAGTATACGGGAGAAGTCAAAGCCATTGTCGGTGGCCGAGGGGAAAAAACAGCCAGCTTTTCTCTGAACCGTGCGACCGATTCTTACCGGCAGCCAGGTTCCTGTTTCAAACCGCTGGGTGTTTATGCTCCGGCGATCGATACCGGAAAATATACTCTGGCTTCTCTGATCGAAGACTCTCCGTACACATACAGCGACGGAACTCCGGTCAACAACTGGGATGGCAAATATATTGGACAGGCTACTGTCCGCTATGCAATCCTCCACTCCATGAACGTTTGTGCGGTACGTACTCTGACTGATATCGGTATCGATACAGGTATGAAATATCTTGAGAACTTTGGATTTACTACACTGGTAAGCAAAGAAGATGATCCGGCACACAACGATTACAACCAGTCCACTGCACTCGGCGGTATCACAAACGGTGTTTATAACATTGAACTGACTGCTGCCTATGCTGCACTGGCCAACAATGGAGTGTACACAAAACCGATCTTATATACAAAGGTTTTGGATCATGACGGCAATGTCATTCTGGACAACAGTACTCCTGAGACTCATCAGGTTGTAAAGGATTCCACAGCAGCACTTCTGACGAATGCTATGCAGGATGTGATCAAACGTGGTACCGGTACAGCTGCACAGCTTGCAAATGGAATGCCTGCATCCGGAAAAACCGGTACTTCCGAATACAGTACTGACCTCTGGCTTGCTGCTTACACACCGTACTATACATGCTCTGTCTGGGGTGGATATGATTCCAATAAACCAATGGAGAATATCTATAATCAGACTGGCACGAAGTCATGTGGAAAAATATCATGGACCGTGTCAACACTACACTCGGTCTTCAGGTAAAGAACTTTACCATGCCTGCATCTGTAGAGCAGAAAACAGTATGTTCTGTCACTGGTCTTCTGGCGGTCAGCAGTTGTCCGTCCTACACGGAATATTTCGCAAAAGGAACCGGTCCGACGCAGAGCTGCTCCGGCCACTATGAGGAAGAAGAGGATGACGAGGATGATGACGATAAGAACAAAGAGGATTCCGATTCTCAGAACAGCCAGGATTCCGAAGATAATGAGGATTCCGGAAATTCCGATCAGTCCGGTGATAACAACAACAATTCCGGAAACAATGGAAACAACAACGGAAATAATAACGGAAACAGCAATGGAGATTCCGGTACCGTAACACCTCCGGAAGAATAAACAAAAAAGAAGAGAAGCGATCAGGATCATACCTGAACTGCTTCTCTTCTTTTATATTATCAGTTCCAGCACCTGTTGGTACTGCAGCTGCTGTATCAGATTGTAAATCTGTTCTTTCTCTTCTATCGGTGCTGAAAAGCTCAGTCCGCATCCAGATGTGATCTCCCTTGGAACTGGATCAGTCTTCCCCCGATCTGCCGCTTTTTTGCCTCGCTTTCAAATGCCATCGCAGCTGTTGTCGTTTCAAATGTCACTATGATACGTAATTCTTTTGGTCTCATATCTCTTCTCCTGCTGTCATTTCTTTGATTGCCTGTACCGCTTCCTCCACCTGTTCTTCACTGAGAAAATGAGAAAAACTAAATCGTACGATTCCCTGTTCCTCTGTATGAAGTGCCCTGTGCATCAGGGGTGCGCAGTGTGCCCCAGGACGCGTCTGAATCCCGTACACCTCGGAAAGCTCATCGCTGACTGCAGAAGAGTCATAATTTCCGATATTCAAAGCGACGATCGGCGCCCGTTCCATATTTGAAAAGTCTCCATAGATTTTTACAGCATCCAGATGTTTGATTCCCTCATAAAACTGCCGCATTCTCTGACATTCAATCCTTTTGATCTGTTCTGTTCCGACATTCAAAATGTAGTTTAATGCTGCATGTAATCCGGCAATCCCATGCCCGTTTAACGTCCCCGCTTCCAGTACAGTCGGCATCTCCTTGGGCTGTGTTTTCAGAAAGCTCTGCACTCCGCTTCCTCCGGTTTTAAACGCAGGCAGGTGTACAGATTTTTGTACGATCATCCCCCCTGTTCCCTGTGGTCCCATCAGGCCCTTATGTCCGGTAAAGCAGAGGATATCAATAAAATCTCGTTCCATATCGATTGGAAATACTCCTGCTGTCTGAGACGCATCCAATAGAAACAACACGCCGTATTTTTTGCACAGTTTTCCGATTTCTGTCAGTGGATTTAAGTTTCCTGTCACATTGGATGCATGGGTACAGGCAAAGATATCGACACCATTTTGAAACAATTCTTCCAGCTTTTCCAGGGAAAGCCGCCCCTTCTCATCCACATCCAGGATCTGCAGGCTGCACCCTCTCTCTTTTGCCAGATACACGGGGCGTAAGACACTGTTGTGATCCATTGCTGTCGCTGCCATCCGCACCCCGGGAGCTGTCAGCCCCTGAATTGCAATATTAAGAGCTTCCGTAGCATTACTGGTAAACACCACCTGCTCCGGTCCCGGTCCGTGAAATAATTCATTCAGCAGACACCTTGTCTCATAGATCATGCGGGCACTGTTCAGACTGGATGTATGGTTTCCTCTGCCTGCATTTCCCATGGTCAGGATCGCATCATACACTGCCTGCGCCACTTCTCTCGGACGATAGTAGCTGGTTGCCGCGCTGTCCAGATAAATCATGGCTTCACAACCTTTTCTGCCTGCAGCATTTTTTCACAGATCACATACATATTTGTAACACTTCCCACAGAAAGCTTCTCCGTCAGTCCGTAGTGATTCAGACATGTTCCACAAGTCAAAATCTCCACTCCCTGCGATTCCAAAAGCTTCAGATCTTCGAGGGATTCGGAGCCTTCTACCGGAAGTCTGGCGCCTCTATTATACATGATGACTGTATCCGGAAGCTCTTCCTGACTCGTGAGCGCATAAATAAAGCCTTTCATCAGTGCCCTTCCAAGAACTTCATCCCCCTCTCCCATGCAGTCAGAAGATAACACAACGATTGTATTTCCTGTTTTTTCGGAGACCGGCTGACACGGGATACATTCTGCAGTCTCTTCCCCCGCTTCATCCACAGC
>ENA-OQCK01000168-OQCK01000168.1-human-gut-metagenome-genome-assembly--contig:-NODE-168-length-39610-cov-3.363245_pt1 | contig 39610 bp, 35 predicted proteins | sample MGYA00242498_ERZ504578 | MGnify/ENA primary metagenome ERZ504578 (study PRJEB26092, sample SAMD00036229) | human gut metagenome | host: Homo sapiens | study: EMG produced TPA metagenomics assembly of...
TCATGGTTACCTCATCTCCTTTATAAGAGAAACGTCCGATATGAGTGCCTCCATTTCCACCTTTGGCACTGATTTCCACCAAATGTAACTGGATACTATAATAAATGCGGTTACATTCTTCTATTTTCCCATTAGTATATTCTATAGTCATTAATTGCCATCTGCATCTAATTTGCCATTGATGGGAGCTTTGTCACAACTGCTGATTCCCAGCATAAAGAGTATGAATAATAATATTTGTTTCATATGCTGATTGGGTTGACAGTTAAAACTTCTATTTATTGCCTGATTTGATAATTCCTTGTTTGCGGATAACCAGCATTCCACCATAATTATTTTCAAGTATGCTGCCGCGATCCATAGCTTCGGATACAGTGAAACTCCATTCTTTCAGTTGTTGTGGAGCATAAGTTACTTCAAACAAAGAGTTGAATTGTTTCTTGATCTCATTCAGAGGTTTATCATAAGTACCCCAATGCCGGGAGTAGGAGAGCAGCATACGATAACTTAGCGACTGACAGGGGGAACCGCAGAATCCTATGTGATGTGCCAGTACACGATTGCTGATAAAAGCCACGTTTCTCCAGACCGTCTATCAGCCTTTGGTCTTCGCTATTCGGACGTATGGACACATAATCAAAAGGTGAAAGCCACCCTTGCCGGATAAAGTCCGCAATGCCGTCCGAGGTTATCAGCGTCTCGAACAAATCCGTAAATCCTTTCCGGTTCAATCGGCAAGGCGTGGCGGTCATGCCTAACTTCTTCGCTTCTGGATAGCGCAGCCACAGTTCCTTGTAGGTTTCCGCCAGCGCATGATGGACTTCGTCTATCACAATCAGGCTTGGCTGTTCTTCTCTTACGTCATCCCAATGTCTCGACAACCACTGGATAGACATCACTTTTACCCTTCCATCCTCTTTGGATATGCCGTATCGTGCGACGGTTGCTTCTATCTGCTCCACAAGTTCACGGCGATGAGCGACAATCCAAACGCATGATTCTTCATTCTTCGTTTTTAATTCTTCATTCACAAGCGAAGCCAGCAGGTGTGTTTTGCCTGTTCCCGTGGGCATTTGCACCATAATGCTATTGTGCTTTTCCCATTCAGAAATAAGCGACTGCTTTATGTTATGCTGGTAATTGCGCAACATAAATAGTATGTGGCCTCCCCTAACAAATTGTATGATACATTAAGGAGTGGAATATCTTCCGTTTTCCCTATTAGCATTTTTCAATATGAACGGAAGTTGCAATATGGGAATGTCTTCATCAAGTTGAGAATAGACGGTCAACTTAAAGTCTAACCATCCCTCTGGCAACCCGCTTTCAATGAGTTTTTGAGAAAGTTTATCCGCCAACACTTTTGCAAAATTACTTCCCTTATCTTTCACATTTAAACATACAGGCAGGGTTAGAAATAAAGGTACTGCCACCTGTATGTTCGTATTTGGAATAAGGTAGCGATAATTTATCTCCATTTTTACAGACATTACCGAGAGGAGTTTCATGCTTTCACACAAATTATCATACATGGTTTCAATGCATTTCTCTATAGATGCGGTTTCTTCTGTTAGTTTGGAAAGGTCTATGATCTCGCTGTTGTGCAGTAAAGGGATTTGTTTTGCATAAAACATGGTTACAGGTGTTTTGTATAAGAAATGACGGTTTGTCTCAAGCCATTCTCCATGATTGTCTTGTATAAGTTCCTCATTGCGTATAATTTGTACACCTCCCCATGCATTCTGAATATCAAGAATATTCAAATCAGGAACAATTGCAGTTCTTGACGGATCGGCATTTCTGTTTGTGTAAGGAAGTGGCATACCCGTTACATCTTGATATGTAAATTTACGCACCCCAACTTTATTATTTGCAATTTCTACGGTTTTATATCCTGTAATCTGTATTTCAGGAATTACATCTAATGCATTTCCGGTTTCCGAAATCACTTCAATGCATAAAGAACCGTATTCATTTTCCATTTCGACTACCTTGTACTTCAGGCTTATAGGCTCGACGACGGATTGCTGTATCCGTTTGCTCGCATGAGTTGTATCTACCTGATTCCATTTTTTCCATGCGGCACAGACATCTTGCATGATTTCCTTAAATGCGTTTACTGCATTCTTAGCCTTGTCAATGTGGCCTTTATCACAGCCTGTCAGATAGGTGGTGAAATCGGCACTGATTTTGGGATATGACTCGATGAATTGGGCTAATGCCTGCCTCAAGTCTGGTTCACCATTCTTTTTCAATGTGTCTTTATCTTTACCGGGCGTGTTCAACACCAATTGGACTCCTATTGTATCTTGGGCTGATGTAGAGTTCTTATAGGTAAAAGCGAAATCCCAATGAAGTGCGTCTTGTAAATCTGTGCTATCTTTGTATACGACCTTTTGTGAAGTGACAGTCGGGGCTATCGGATAGGCACGCAATGGAATGGGGATGGTCACGCCGCCAGTGTTCCGCAATTTGATGTCCAAAGGCAAAATGAAAGACAGCCACAGTGAAGACGTGTATTTCCCGATACCGATACCTTTTATATCCTGTTCCAAATGGGTAATATCAAAACGCATATTGTCGAGCTTGCAATTGCGGGAACTGGATGTATCCTTGCATTCGAACATATAGGTCAGCCATGATTTCCCATTCCTAACGGCAATTTCGAAGTGGAAAGTTTGAAATTCTGTCCCATGCCGGTTTCGTCTGCCGCCATTTTACCATAGAATTTAGGCGTGGCATTGATGGCTTGCTTCTGTTCTATATTGGGAAGTTCCCATGAAGAACATACTTCCACCGGTATTTGTACTGCTGCCGTGAGCTTATATGCCGAAGAAAGTTCTTTCAACATTTCCTGCCGCCATTTTTCATTGGCATTCATAAGGCATGTGTTCTCAACCTGATTGGGTTTGACAATATAGTCCACTGTACCGGACACAGCGTTTGCGACCTGTTTCTTAAGGTTTATGATTTCAGCCAATGACTCGCCATTGTCTAGCAGGAAGGCAGGGACGGCTTTCTGTGGAGACAGGAAATCATCCACGGCTTCCATGAATTGCCTTCCCCACACATCCAAATCAATCGAGGAGTATTTCTTCATGGTTTCCTTTCCTGCGGGATATGTTTCTCCATTTTGGTAAGGATAAACCAGTACACTAAACGATAAAAGGGAAGTTGACAATGGACGAGGCGAAAAGTAACAAGCATTGGCACTATTATAGGTAATCTTAATTCCGTTCTTGCCTGTTTCGTCTAATCTGACCATCCAAATGTCTTTCCCCTCTCCCAATGTCTCAGAAGATGTAGCGATTTTCACCTGAATGTCTCCATTAGCAAACGCTTCTTCAAACTCTTGTGCAAAAATGGTAAACCCCAGCATTCCGCCATCAAGGCTATGCGAAGGTTGTATGACGGTCGAGACTGATGCCACGCCGGGACTATTCGCAAAATCTGGCTTATATTCCTATCTCTTTTCATGGCCAATCGCACACAGAGTGGTATTACATTACAATAGCTTGCGACAAGTTCTTGTTCCACCGTTTCTGTTAAGGTGAAAGTTGCGGGAGGTATTGGGCTCTTTCCGGACAAGTAGTCAATGACTGGTGTTATAAAGCCATTTATTAGTGAATTGACATCCACAGATTTCTTGAACCCTTCCTTTTCTTCTTCTGTACCTTCTATGGTTGAAAGAATTGTGATGGATATGTCGTCTGTCTGCAATTGATAAAGCAAGTTCATATAAACACTCAAATCAGCAAGTGCGTTGGATCTGCCAGCCTCACCATCCTCATAACGGGAGCAATCAAAGGTAAAGTTCAAAACTAGGCAAGAAGATTGCCTTTTAGAATCTTTCCTGAACAAATACATACAAGACGCGGACGGCCATTGAGACAAGCCAATGATTGTGTCTGTATAAAGCAATGGCATTGATACCGTCATTTGATTGCCCACCATCGCATTGCCGAACATATCCTGCCACAGCAGCCTCATTTCAACGTTATCCCCTATACCTATATACGGATTCGGATGCGCTGGTTCATAGCTTCCCATGCCTTTTATCTTGGAATAGGGTATTACTGTGCAATAGTGCCATAAGTCCTCTTCTTCATTTCTGTCATCCGGTTGTAGCGGACTGGCCGGCAAGTAATTTTGGTAATCCGCCAAACCGGGCAGCAATGTCCCCAACAGGTTATATTGGTTTTCCAAATATGCCTTCTCCTCTTCTTCGGTTGGAAGTATGGATGCTGGTGATGTGTCCGGCTCTTGCGTCGGAATCCTCAACAGCTCATATCCTATGCATCCTTGCGGTACAACAGGAACAGCCATCGTAATGTCAGGTGACTGGAGATAGATAGAAGTTTTGGTGAAATCTAGGTCGTCACCAGTCACCACTCCGTTTAAGAATATTTCGGGGACAAAATCTTTATAGGTTACCAGAATTTGGACGGATGCCATCCCTTCTTTGTCAAATAAATATGCCGGTAGCCCTTCATTGCTGTCTTTTACCTGATAATAAAAGTAAAATCCACCAGAACGCACAACGCTGCATTCCCACAAAAAAGTGAGGAATTCTTCGGTAGTGTTCAACGTGTTACAGCTATTTCCCATCGACATAATCACATTTGCCTCAGGATGTGTTTCGGTCGACATGTTTGTTTTCACAATGGCCATCTTCACGTTTCCGTCACTTCTGGAAATCCAGTTCTCCTTTCCCGAAAGAGGGTCTGTTCGCATGAGGATACGTATCTGTTCTATGAACGAGGCATCTCCTCTCAATTGGATATGGCGTAAGAGAGCTTCTAACAAATGTGTGGAGGCATCATCCGTGCCCGACAGTACATACACGTTGGCAGATAAACCTGATGCTGTTTCAGAAACAGCCATGCTTTGGACTTTCATGGTAACCATGGTCGCCCACCTCAGCCTTTTTATCGTTCCTTTATTTATCCTTTCACTGTCATGGGTAATGGTTTGAATGTTGAAATTCATTTTTCTACCTTGATTTTCTTCCAATAAGGACTTGAAAGCAAGTGGCAGCTTCCATACATACAGGCAAGTATTTTTCTCACCATCTGTCTCCGTATCAAATAGTGTTCCCGGATAATCCCAGAATGTGTTCTTTCCCATGGAAAAACTTTGTGGGATAACCTTTATGTTGGTGATGGCTTTGGGATAACCTTCCATGACCGAAGGTTCAAATAGCACATCGGCTATCTGTTCATTCCTGTCTATCAGTTCGTTGTTTATATCAATGAGCAGCCCGTCCCCGTTTAACCCGATGGCAATCCATTCCCTTTCTTCGTCCTTCCTCCTTAGTGAGACCGAATATTCATATTGATCTTCCCCATGTCTCATGGGTATTTCCCATTGTTGGCCTGTGAGCGCATACAATGGGGATGTGTCAGCAGGCGAATCTCCAGGCGGTACAGGCAACCGCAAACCATGAAGTAAGAACCGCGAAGCCATTGCGCCGATTTCCGATGCCTTGCCTTGTGAAGCGTCTCCTCCTTTATGGCATGCTGTGCCAACTCTTCCACATTCATGGTTGTCAACTCTTGGCTTGACATGTACTCTAATGCCGTTTGTAGAACTTGTTTTACCACCAATGCCACATAGTCTGCAAATACAAAAGAAGACAGGCTTTGTCCGTCGGATACATTCACCCCGTGCTGGTCTGCCGATATGTTTCTTGCAGATTGTTCCATGTTTCCTGGAGCTGTTGCTTTAAGCGTATTGAACAGGTCATGCACCTTTCGTATGTAATCTGAGTCGACAAGGAAAGGGCCGTCTCTGAAACAAATGGATTCTGCCGAACCATTAAGTGTTTTTGTCAATACCAGGTCCGGGATCATTGGGAATACAGAAGCGTCATGTTCCTCTTCTTGTCTCCGGTCAGGCGAGGATATATGTATATGGAAAAAGGTTTTCATAAAGTTCCTTACATCGTTCCCGTTTTCATCTTCGTAACGGAAGGGAATATCAGTCTCGCCCTGGCCCATATATTCAGTCAAACGCTTAATTTCCTCTATGGTGACCTCTTGTTCCCTCAGCCATGCCAGTGTTAACCTTTTGCTTTCATTCTTGCTTTCAAGTATGGCACCCATCGCCCAATAAAAGCACCCCAAAGCCAAGGCTTGAATGCCGAAGTGCCCGGTTGAATCATCTTCCTGATGGTCTAAATACAGCATGCCGACATATAAAGGACATTTGCATACGCCCTTGTCTTTCGATGCATCCGAAGTGTCGGTTGTTGTCAGTTGTGGCACGAAGTGCAACAGCAGATTATAGGTCTCGCCATCTGCAAAGATTGGCTTCCATATCGGACAGAATTTTTCCTGCAAGGGTAACAGTCTGTCTATTCCATTATTCAGGCCGTCTAAGTGATCGACTTTATACCACAGTGAATCTTCCATATTGTCCGAGCCAAGTGTGAGAGAAGCTGATATTCTTACAGAGAAACTCAGTTTCAGGCGGATTTTGAAAAGTCCGAGGTTTATTTTGACCGACAGTTTCACGCTCAATCCGGCCTCGAAATATAAGGGAACCGCTTTATAGGCTTCAAACACGATACTTACCAAAACATATGCGGTAGTTTCCAATGAAGCTGATATGATGGCTAAATTGATTTCACACGAGATTTTTCCGACCAATGAAAGCGTTCCGGCAAACCTGTAATAGGTGTCAGTCATGCCCGAATAGGCAGGCAATCCCTTTGCCGTGTTGAATACTGCGTATGTCCCTTCAAGCATACCGACAATAGTAAGGTATAGCTCGGCCTTGAAGATGCCTCCGTCAATGCTTTTCCCGATACCGAAGGACAATGCTATGCCTGCTTCAATCACCGGCGAGAATGTGCCGTGGGATACGGCTGGCAGATTCGTTGCGGTTTCACTTGACAACGAAGCGAAATAGAATCCGCCGCTGCCGACATAAGGAGCAATCTGTAAAGTAAAACATCTTGAAAAATCTGCAATGCTGTCCGGCCAGCCGAAGTCGAAATAAAAGTCACCGTTGGTATATACTTGAATGCCGAAGTTGGGAAGGGTCAGGGAGACCGCGCCCAATTTAAGATACCTTAGGCGGTCTGGCAGCTGCACCACTGTTTGATAGACCCCTGTAGTGTCATTTATTTTCTTATACAGGACGGAGAACTGAAGGTTTTTTAGGCATTGTGCATGGTCTGAAACCGTCATACTCAATCCATACAGATCCGGGTCGTTGAAAACAAGTGCCACACGGTAGAACTTTGCCACGGTGAAATCTGCGCCTGTCAGCCAGTTAGATTCCGGACTGAATATCATTCCTGTGCCGCTTGTGCCTATAGGTATGGCATCGGGGTATCATTGGGGTCTGTGAATGCCAATTCTAGGGCATTGATTGCATCTTCTACAGACGTAAAGTCTTTCTTCCCTGCCGGAGTGACATGCTGCCCCATCACGAAGAGCCTGAGGTCGAATGCTTCTCCCTCGCCTGGCACGGTTGGCATGTCCTGCACATTGCTTCCTTTTCCGGCAAGAGCCTGTGTGGACTCATTGCCGTCTTTTATCTTCATGCCGAGGAATGAGCCGTCAAATCCAAGATATACGCCCGTATTGTCCTTGGTCAAGTTGATTTTGCTGATTTTAATAAAGCCCAGGTCCAAGCCTATTTCATAAGCTAACGTAAGCTGTTCGTTTTTCTTATCTATGACAAGCTGGAAGTTCTTCAGGCTTATATCGTTTAAGAAGTTCCATGGGGCTGGCAATTCAAAATCCGTGATGATGCTTGACATCAGTTTGGATAGGAGAATCCCTAATGACATATCCTCCACATTCAATATGTACTGTTGGGCATCCGGCTTGCACTCAGCTTATGCCTTCCCACTGCAAATACAATTCCGTGTCTTTTTCTCCGAACAGGTATCCAATCTCAAAGTCCAGCCCCAAAAGGTCAATGTCGCCAACAACCTTTCCAGTAACCTGTTGACCACCGAACCTGATATCCACCGCTGCGGCTAATGCCAAAGAGAAACCGGCATGATTCAAATTCCATTCCGCTTCTCCGGCAACAACGTATGAATTCTCTTTGCCCGTGTCTCGGTCTGGAAGTCCAGCCTTGAAATAAAGGTTCTTCACTTCCAGCGCCATGCCGCTGTTGCTGACCCATTGCGGAATGTTGCCTACGCCGAAAGGTTTCAAGAATGTATATGCGATGTCTATAAGCGATATCTTCTGGTCTTTTCCCGTACCTCCTTCTATGCTCCATGTTTGCTGCGCGTATCCGGCCACCAGATTGATGTCCACGCCCTTGTTGCCATCTTCAGACTTTTCCCCGATGTGGAGTGAACCAGAAATCTTCCCGGAAGTATGTCCCTGCTGCCCACAAACAGATACCGCAACCCCGGTCATAGTGAAGGCAACCTTGGATTTGGCAAGGTAAAGAAAGTCCAGTCGGATTCGATGCCACACTGCAGATTGTAGTTTTCATTGGACGGGTCAATATCCATCAGGAAGTATGGTATTTCAGATTTCAGGTCCAACGAAGCGTCACTCCAGAACAGGGTAAACAAGTCGCCGGTGCTTATCGTTCCTTCCACAAGGGAAACGGTGGCATGGAAATCGGGGACTGCAGCTTCAACAGACAGCTTGTTCTGGCTTTCTTTACCTATGCTGAAGTTCCCGTGGATAAGGTAAGAAGCCGTCCTGTCTTTGCCGCCAGGATTACTGACGGTACAGGTAAGGCCGATGTCAGACACTTGCAGGCCGGGAAGCAATTGCCATTTATCCGACGGACTTGTGCAAATATCCATTACAATAAAATCTATTGACTTACAGTCCGTATCGTATGCAATGTCTATGGACTGTACGCCAAGGTCGGCAAATGTGCGGAAAGGTTGTGGCAAATTATCGGCAAGATTCACCCCTCCACAAGCTGGGTGAAATAGCTATGCCAATCCTTCCTTCTGGAAATCGCCCTTTAACACCCATTGTCCTCCCGTTAAGGGTAGTTCAATGGTCAACTTCAGGTCTGCACCGATTGGAACGATGCCGCTTATACGTCCCGATACAGGCGGATACAGGTCTTCCCCTACTATCACTTCTATTTCCGGATGTTCCAGCTGAAACCAGTCCACACCTTCCAATGGGATGCTATCCCCATTCAGGGTAGCGGTAAGTTTGGACAGTATATGTTCGTTGGGGCTGTAAATTCCAACCGAACACCGGTATTATCCTCGCCGAAACAATCTGAAACGCCTGTCAAGGCCACCATTCCCTTATCATCCGACAACTCTGCATAAGCCTGCTTTATCAGGAAATATCCCATCCAGTCCTTATAAAAACTTGGGATGGCATTCAGCCCAAGTCGACGGTAGTAAGTTCTATGCTGCCGTCTTGTATATACCTACAAATTTTCATGTACAGACTTTCTATTTCTGTACTATGATTCAATAATAGTTCGGTAGACTTCTTTGGAACTGTAAATTTATTAGGATTTGCAAGATAAAAATTCAAAGCTGAAATCAGCTTGTCATTTGCCTCATTGGTATAATATTCTATTATTTCCTTGAAATAATTGTAATATATGGATGATTCGTCATGAACTTTGTTAATGAAATTGGCTACACGTTGGAGTTTATAAGCCTGCCATTCGTTGGATGACACATTTATGCAAATATTATTAGCTATTTGTTGCATAATAATTGCATCGAAATATTTATTCTTATATGGCGAAGAGGAGGCACACATGCCAAAGGATGGATAGACTGATGTGATTCTTTCTCGAGTTGTTGTCCTTGCCATTTGCAAAAATGGATATTCGGAAGAAAGCGCGAGATTTGCAGTTCCTTGTCCCTCGAATACAGGTGGAAAAGTAGATTTGCAAAAAACATAGTTGAATAACGGCTGTGGAACAGTCCCTATTTCTACAATTAGCACATTTCCCGCTTGAATAGATTTTAATTTTGAATTGAACTCTTGTACATCCGGCTTTATTATGTACTCAATTTTACATTTTAAATTCTTAGATTTACAATAGATGCCAAATGGATTATCGGTCTGCCCATCAAGTTTCTGTTTCAAAGCGGTATACACACTCTTATCTATATCAGAAAAAGAAATGACGATATTCTTTTTCTCTTTGCTTAGATTGCTTTCCATGATGATTGCGGAAATGTTTATTAACATATCCAGAGAAAAGGCTGGCAGATTGTTTTTCCCGTTCATCCCATAGGTTACACATATGGAGACCGCACTGTCTGATACAATTTTTTCAAGAACTTTATATTGGTTTTCATCCCATTCGTCCTGTTTTTCAGGAAAATTATCTCCTTGCCGTTTATAATAGTAAGCTTTGTCAATAAAACCTTTAATATTTTCAACAAGATTTACATACTTAAGTGGGGGTATTAATGATTTTGAATCGTCCTCGCTCCACTGTATTTGGGAATAACCGGAATCCGGTAAAAGATAATCCCACCTGTATGGCTGAAGAACTATGAAGTGTTTTACTTTCAATGTGAGAGGTGGATTTTGTAGTGCTTCATAATCATTGTTATCGAAACCACCAGTGATACCTAATAGAATGTCGCTACGGCAATTAAGATTATCAATAGTTAGAACTTCTATCTTAATTTGCGGATGTCCGTCTAATGAAAAAGACTGCTGTTCTTTATTATTTTGTATCTTAGGTAATAGGTAGGAAAGAGTATTGACAACATTTATATTGGCACATACAATGCTTATTGTGCCCTTAACAAATCCCATGTCAATCAATCTTCTCATCACATGTAAAGTTGAGGATTGATGACCGAAATTGGGCGAATCTTCCACATACATTCTGATTTCGCTCTGATTACTGAGAAAATCTTGGATTTTATATTTCAGAAGTTCATTGTCTTTGGCATATTTCTCTGTCAAAGTCTTATATAGTTTGTCAAATATCTCCCGTCCCATGAGTATAAAGTTTTAAAAATTAAATGGATGCTTATTTCTTTTTGTAGCCTCCGTACCAGCCAAGACTACTTTCCGATGTTTCTTCTCCCGAAGTTACCAAACAGGAAAGTCCGACTTTCCCTTTGTTTGGAAAGCTCAGGCCAAGGAAGTTCAATGCAATGTCGTCCAGCTTCATCAAATACGAGACACCATCGTCCGCCATACATAGGCGGATGTTTTTTAAATCCAACCTTAACACGCCCTGCAAGTTCAGTGCCGGTGCCTGCGCATTCACACCTGGCAGTTTCAGATAGGCAGCTGCTCCTGTTCCTCCGGCATTCCATGCCACAATGAGCTGGGCGTCAAAACCGGCGTTGTTTGCCAATGCCCCTAACGAACCCATATCTAATTTGAAAACCAGCCCATGCCAATAGTCCGAAATAGGCTGTTGATGTGCCAAAGATGTAAGTTCCACATCCAAAAAGCCACGGCTGGACGGCGTGTCATCAGTGTACCGGCCACAAAACCAGTAATCTGAAGCGGAAAATGATTATACAAGCTTTTTTTTCGCACATAAGAAGCTTCCATGTCAAATGAGGCTTGCTCTGTGGCAAAACCATATATTTGTTGTACAGGGTCCTCCAAAGGAAAACGCAATGTAATCTGTATGTTGGAAAATGCAAGTCCGCACTGATTTCCAGACTCTTCACCTTCGTTGCCGAAAGAAAACATATCAAAGCCTTCCAAAGCATGGAAATCAATAAAACCAAATAGAGAGAAAGCAGATTCGACCATCCCTGCGTTTTTCTTGTCAACAGAGACCGAGGTCACGAAACCAGCCTTGGTTATTTCCACATTGTGAACAGTCTGACTGTCTGGTTTCATAAGGTTGTCACCTTCCACACTGAATGTATAGGAGGGTATCCCATCTTGACTTTCGTAGGAGCCGTTCAGTACAAGTAAGTTTTCCCGGTCGGCATTAACCCTTTCTCCAAACAAGCGGTTCACAGTCAAAGCTATATAGCTGTGGTAGTCAGTTATACGAGAATTTGCAAACATGACTTTCAGCAGGAGAACCTTAACTCATAGTCAACATTTGTGTTAATCGCCGCTTCCGACTTGTATCTTTCTATGTCTCCACCTGTCATGCGGAACGCTTCATCTTCGTAATCTATCATGGCAAACATGGAACTGTTGGGCGACATCGCGACATTCCCGTTTGCTTGCTTGACCGTGCTTGCGTCTATACCAAAATGATGGACATAAAATTCATTAAGGTTGATGCCGGCCAACAGACCTTGCAATTCTGCTGGAAAAGTCGTCAAGGAAATGTTCACTTTCAAGGCTATCAAGCCTTTCCATGAAGGGTCTGTAACTATGCTCCAAAATTTATAGTAATCAATGTCCCCTTGTTTTTCAAATTTGTTTATGCCGTCTTCAATGTACTCAGACAACCAGCTTGACAGATTGGGTAGTCCGTTCAAATCAGTATCGTTGAACACCTCCGGATATGTCCAAAACTGAATATTGCCCACACATTCTGACAATGCCTTATCACAGTATTTAAATATCAACACATTTTCATACTGTCCGTCATGAAGCCCTGCCGTCTGAGGAATGTCAATAATGAATGGCCATCCGTCCAGCTGCATTTCGTTTTTGAATTTCCCCAAGACGTTATTTTTGTCGAAAGAAACGACAAGGAATAGTTGGTCTGTTTGCAAGGCTCTCTGTAAATCTGCGGTCAGATCTTGAAACTCAAGAGTATATTCAGAAGATGATATTCCATCTGTATCCTTGTAACGGTTGCTTGTCAGCTGTACATTTTCCCAAGTGCCTGTTGCTTCGTCAACCTGTACGAGGAATCCTTGAGGTGTAACAGAATTGGCCAATGTAACATTTCCCTCACTCCGCAATTCCCTGCGCGTATTCATCCGCTGGGTAGCCTGTTCTTTCAATGCATTATCTATTTGCAATTTCCGGGACGGAAGCATGATTTGGTTTTCAAAATCCGACAGGTAAATGCCAACGGGTGCAACCGTTTTTTCACAATACGTGAATAAAGGGAAGAATAAGTCACCACGGACCTTGTCCAATTCGCCTGAATTAGTAGGGTAAAAATCCATGAAACAAACATCCGCTTTACTGCTTCCATTGTTTGCCGAAGCCAAAAACAACGGATTTCCTTTGGGTTGGGAATTATATATAATGGGTGCTGCGGTTTCTTCGCCTTTCGAGAAGCCGGTCCAAACTGTCAGATAGGTATCATCCAATTCTTTTATGGAAACATTGTCTCCAACCTTGTTACAATCGGTATCAATGGGGAATTGAGGAATATGGGCTGGACATCCCGGTTTGAATACCATGTAGTCTCCTCCAGATGATGTATTCCCGACATTGATGCTGAAAGTCTCTGTTCCTGACATTCCGCACATCAGTCTGACTCGTCTGTCCTTATTCAAGCCCTCTTTCTTGTCATACTCTACCGTCATCCTGAAATTACCTGAAGGAACAGTGTACCAGCTGGCTTCCACATACTTCTTTTTGCGCTCGCTGAAAACGATTATAGGGCTAAACACATTGGGTATATTTTCATATCCTCCGTATGAGACGAGGTTTGGCTCAGGCACTAAGTTAATGAGAGTACCGTAGTCTGATCGGTAACATGAGCTTAAAACGGCAGGCTTTTCTTCTCCTCCTTTCTGGCTGATTCCAAGAAATGCAATATAAGTGTTAATGGAGTTTTCATTTAACAAGTCAAGCGGATGTATGCTGATTTGGAGTTTTAGGATTTCGTTCCTCGGATCATAAAACGGCGGACTGCTAATTTCTTGACTGTTTCCCTTTATATCTTGAAAGAAGAATTTGATGCTGGTATCGAGTGTGGAGAAAAATCTGTTTGGAACGCTGTCTGCTAAAAAACGGATGCCCCCCGCCAATATTCCACATGCGGCAATCTCCAGTTTACTGTATGCGGTCACACTGTCGTTATGGTTTGTTGTAAGCCTGATGGCGTTCGGAATGTTAGACCAAGAAAAAAGGAAGCGATTGTCTTTGCAGTCAAGTTTAATCGACATAACGCCGGAAGCACTTATCGCCAATGTTGCAAAACTATTTCCAACATTCATACTAAATGATGACAGAAGCACGAACTCTTCACCGGACTTCTGCAATTGCATGAGTACGACATTCCGCTCATCCATATCACTCTCCACGTCTTTTATCCAGACAATACCGCCCCATTGCAATGGTTTTAAAGGAAATAGGAAGGATTGCAATTTAGTTGATAAATTCGAATAGTCAGAAGGCTTTTTATTTCCAAACAAGTAAAACCCTGCATATTTGGGCGTATCTCCCAAACAAATGCTATCAACATCTTCTGCAGGTGAAGCGACAGGAAGGAAAGCTGTCCAAAAAGAATCTGCTGATGTCGCTATGTACAATCTTTGTTCATCTGACCGTTGGTAAATCAATTTATCCATGACGTATCTCGTATTATGATTATGTCTCCATATGTACTATTTCTGGTTTCCACATCAGTAAACCAGTAGATGATATCCCCCTTAAACACGAATGACTGGTTGTTGTCTGCAGAGGAATATTCAAAATCACCGCTAACCTTAGACAATTGTTGGGCATTTCCAGGGGAGAATGTCAATGCGCCGTGTGCATAACAATTCGCAAGTTGCAAATCAAAATTATACGTGTTTTGGCTGGGAATTAGAACTTGTGCCCCAACTTCCACGCCAGATAACGACATCAAACAAAGGACAGATAAATTGGAATTATAGAGAATTGTTGTAATGGACAAATCCCCGTAATAGGAAGTTGCATGTTTCTGCGCAGACCCCCATCGATGATGTCTTCATCCTCGGATTTGTTGCATCCTGTTGAAAGCAACATCAAGGATAGCAGCAGAAAATAAGTAAGATGTCTGATTGTTCCCAATTTATACAATTCTCTTTAATTCAAAGGAATACCGATGGGGATTGCTCCTCAACGATATTCCTCGTCAAAACGACACTAGCTTATCCCCATTGTGCCAGTTGGAAGTTGAACTGGGCGGGGTCATTGCCGTTCTGATCCGTAGCGTAGCCCTCACAGATAATTTGGCCTTTGGCAACTCCAAATGCGGCTGAAAAGGTTATCTTGTTGATATGCAGCTTTTGATTGCCTGCATAAAATTCCTTTTCACTCGCTTGGGGTTGCATCGGTGTCAACGTAATTGACCCGATATTTCCAACAGGGCTGTAAAACAAGATGTCAGCTCTTTGTACATTGTTTGTACAACTCACAGTTACATCGGCCATAACAGAGTCACTCAGAACTACTCCATTAAATGTTACTGGGTATTCCATAATTTGAAATTATTTAAATCGCTCCTACTCGTTGGCTTTTCGGATTTCGCCACCCGTTTAGCAAGTCGGTACTTGTTTAATTGTACAGTTATTCATTTACTTCAAGCACACTTTGAAATACATCCCCACCGACCAATACTGTCCGTCATACAATGCTGCCACTACATTAATCCGGTCTTTCCACACCGAATAGTTCGCCCCCACATTCCACACACCATCATAATATTCTCCCATCAGATTTAGTCCGTTCAACGCTTTATTCCAAAAATCATCTTCAGTACGGTTGAAACGGTAATTTATGCCTACCGTCACGCCATGTTCGTTGTCAAAATCCAAACCGTCAAACTGGATGACTGAAGCGTGTAAACCCAATGTTCCCCATTTCTCAAAAGTAAAATGCTTGGTAGCAGCTACATAGAAACGGGTCAGATGATTGGTGCTTTCTCCTACATCTTGAAATGTAAGGTCACCGCCGCCTGCACTCTCGTGACTACCCGGATCATTCGCTCCCAGCACGATTTGTGGTGTCCATTGCTGCCACCAACTTCTTTCCACAGACGCAAGCGCCCATGAAACGAACGGTCTTGATTGGTAAATTTGCCCCAAGTCTGCTGCGGCCAGTAATTGCTGCCATGAATGCCTTTTACCAGTGTACAGGTATAAGCTATTTCCAACCATGGAAACAGCGTAATGTTCAGATAGTAGTTATAAGTATAAGGATTATACTCATCATGGGCATTCCAATAGGCATCACGATAAATATTGTGGTCTATCATGCTGCCACCAATCATGACAGTCTTGTCTTTCTGCATTTCGGCTGTAGGAGAATAAAGTAGCCCTGATGTGCCGTAGGTATGCTGACCCAACATATTAGTTACCAAACAGCACAATATAATAAACGAATAAAAATATTTCATGGAAAGTCTTCAGAATTTTGATCTTTTTCATACATTATTGACTTTCAGAATTGCATTTTTACAAATTAAAACAGATTCAATACTTTTTCTACGATATGATGCATGTCATAGTATTTATATTCAGCCAACCTTCCGCCGAAGATGACATTCGTATCCTTGTCTGCTAGTTCTTTATATCTTAGATAAAGCGCATTGTTCTTTTCGTTATTCACCGGATAATAGGTTTCGCTGCCTTCAGTCCATTCCGAGCTGTATTCGCGTGATATGACCGTCTTCGGACAATTATCCACTTCCGCGCGAACATCTCGAAATGCTTGTGTTCGATGACACGTGTGTAAGGTACTTCCCGTTCCGTGTAGTTTACCACCGCATTGCCTTGATAGTTCGGAGTGTCTACTGTTTCCGTCTCAAAACGCACCGTGCGGTATTCCAGTTTGCCGAACCTGTATCCATAATATTCGTCAATGGCACCGGTAAACACCACCGTGTCCGCCAAAGCCTCCAGTTCCTCTCGATGTGCAAAGAAATCACAGTCCAAACGGATGTCCGCACCTTCCAATAAACGATCTATCAGCACATTGTATCCGCCGATGGGAATACCTTGGTACTTATCGTTAAAATAGTTGTTGTCAAACACTAGACGTATCGGCAACCTCTTGATGATGAAAGCCGGAAGCTCCGTACATTTCCGTCCCCATTGCTTCTCGGTATAGCCTTTTATCAGTTTCTCGTAAATGTCCTTGCCGATAAGCGTTTGCGCCTGTTCTTCCAAGTTGCGTGGCTCGCTTACACCGTCCGCTTTCATACGCGCAATGGCTTCTGCCTTCTGCTCCTCTATCTTCGCCTTGGCTTCGGCAGGGGTGGTCACGCCCCACATCTGGTAGAACGTGTTCATGTTGAACGGCAGGTTGTAGAGCTTGCCCTTGTAGTTTGCCACGGGTGAGTTGGTGTAGCGGTTGAACTCCACAATCGAGTTGACAAAGTCCCACACCTTCTTATCAGATGTATGGAAGATGTGCGCCCCGTACTTATGCACATGGATGCCTTCCACATCTTCACAATAAAGATTCCCACCCAAGTGTGGACGGCGGTCAACCACCAGACATTTCTTGCCCTGTTCCTTGGCTTTGTAGGCAAAGACAGAGCCGAACAGGCCTGCGCCTACTATTAGGTAATCGTAATGTTGCATGAATAATACTTAAATTTAATGTGTTTTTTATTTTATAGTTTTATCGACTCTGCGTATACTTCTTGCCAAAGAATTTAGCTGCTAAAAAATATTTAATCTTTTGAGGCCAGTTCTCGTTTCCCATCTGTATCATCTTTATCTCCTTATGTGAATACCCCTTGGTCTCTATCCATACATCAAGCAGTAGTTCACTGATTCTGCCAAACAGACGGGCGTCAAAGGCAGACAAGGAGGAGAAATCTATCTGTTTTTCTACTTTAAATAGAATGTCAAACAGCCAAGCGCAATACTCATCCGCATAACTCTTTTTCATGATGAACATGTTGAACATGTGTCCCCAAGTTCTTTTCATCACTTCGTTGAAAGCAGGCAGGTATTCCGGATAGTCTTTTGCGATAATCGCTTTTGTCTTTTCCAAATGTGAAATATCATGTGTGTGCTCGTAATGCGACCATAGCGACTCTATATAGTATCTCCGCTTCTGTGGCAATATGATGTCATGTTCTTTGCATAGCGTTTGGGCTTCCTCCTTTGTCAGCAGACATTGCCACTTATCTTTTCTGTGTTTCATTCCGAGGTATCTGCGGTAATGCACCAACCCGATATAATCGGCTTTCAGATTCTTCCATGCCCAATAGATAGCAGTCAATTCACTATAATAAGGATTCTTTTCCGAGATATTCTCCCCGTCATTATCGGGTTGATAACCTAGGTTCAAATCCGGATGCAAGACCTTGCCCACCTGTATGGGTAGGTACACGTCATCCTTTGGTATCTCACACTGTTTGTGAGCTACCACCAAAATCTTGATATTCATAAAAGTATGGAAATATAATGTTAGAAATTAGTAAAAGTTAACATTTGAACTATAGTTTTATTCATTACAATTCAATTGCCCAATTACTCGATATATCGGATGTTCTATAATTGGTTAGCACAATGCATATTTTGCAACACTAATGATTTCAATTTTCTGAATACAAACATAAAAGCGACAGGAAAGAACAAACCGCACAACGTATAGACAATCAGCAGGAATACATAAATGAGGTGTCATCAGATTTTCCAATCCACCTCAATAATGCCCAAAGCCATCAGCGACATAGTGCAAAGTTTGAACCTCACGATGTGTAGTCCCATGATGTAAAAAGATTCCCTGCCACACACTTCCAACACTTTCCCGATACGCCACTTCTCCAGTTTTTTCGAAATGAAACAAACGGCATAAAGCGCAGATGTGCTTCCCACCGTAAGTTGTAATACGTCTTTGTAACTATTGTGGTTCAATCCTACCGGACCTATCAATAAAGAAGATTCATATACCACCAATACGGCTGCCACGAATAAGTAAGGATTGTCAAACTTCACTTTCAATCGCCCGTTCAGTTGTTGTCCAATATATAAGTAACATGACCGATACGGCATTGCTGAACCGTGGTATCGTAATTCCATATACATTAGTAGCTACACAAGAAGCGATTTTCAATGCCAATAATATAAGCGGAACGATGTACCCCCCCCATTTGCATTTATTAACAATATAAATAACAATACTATATCCACACAAGGCAAACAAAAGCGCATATACAAACCACATCGCTCCCATTATCGGTTCACGTCCCGCACACAGCAAAGTCTTGGCAATGCCTATTGCATATTCTTTCACGTCCCATTCTGCAATGATTTTTCCTCCATACACCACATCCGGAGAATACCATCCTAATTGGAAGAACACATTATGCAGCAAGGTTGCCGGCAGATAGATATAAAGAGCCAGCAGATAAAGCGATTTGAATTTCCCTTTAATAAAAGAAACAGGCTGCAATAGCCGTTCTTCCTTTAAAAAGAATCCGCCAATTAAGAAGAATACTGGCACATGCCAATACCATCCCAACATGGCACTGATGTTGATAAACGAAAACTTGGGATAAACAAAATCTACGTGAAGTAAGACTACAGACAGAATAGCAATGCCTTTGGCTATGTCGACGTAAGAGGTACGGGAATAGTTTTTCATTTTATGCAGAAATAAAAATTACGATTAAATCCTATATCCTTTTAAAAACCGTTTAGGTGTTAATAGGAAAAGAATGTATAAAATACCCCCCCCCATACCTTTGATAAAAGTCGAAACGGTATGGATTTTAAGCCTTTAGAGGTTTGAAATCCATGCAAGCATCTTTCACCACATCTATATTGACAATTTTTTTGTATAATAAATAGTTGTTTCGCATGTTTCCATTTTTATCTTTAGCCATACACAATCCTGCCTGTATGCAGCTAAGTACCAAAGTGCCCTCCCAATATTTATGGATATCGGCACCATATAATTGAAGGGCAAGCTCATCAAGTTTCAGGCGAGCCGAAATCAGTTTAGTTTTGTTTTCAATCCGTTTGCGGGCATTTGATTGATTCTGTAAGTTTGCTCCTCCATCTCTTAAAATATAAGTGTACAAATATTCGTCTAAATATCCAACCGATTGTTCATACAAATAAGTACAGAAGAAGGATAAATCTTCTCCTACCGATAAATTCTCATCAAACCGCAAATCATTCTTGCGAATGACCTCTGCATCGCACATGATATGCCAGAGTGCCGGACTCTCTTTCTCGGTCTTGAATGCTTTGTTACACCGAATCCACTGATTGATCTCTTCGAATGACACTCCTATGATACGAGGTAGTATCTCATTTACAATATCTTTGCCTCTGTAAATCCCCTCCAGGGTACTCCTTGATTTTGTTTTCTTGCCATCCACTTGATGATTAAACCCAAAGATGACCGCATGGGGTGTGGTTAGATGCCATGTAGTTGATGCAATGCTCCACCGCATAAGCATCAACGATGTCATCGCTGTCAAAAAAAATAAAAGATTCTCTTCCTTCGCCCTCTTAATGCCAAGATTGCGTGCGTGTGACACACCTCCATTAGGCACATCTAAGACCACTATGCGACTGTCAAGCGAGGCATATTTTTGTATCTTATCCAATGTGTCATCCGTAGATCCATCGTTTATCAGAATTACTTCTATGTTTTTATAAGTTTGTCCGATAATGCAATCAAGCATAGCCTCGATATATTCCGTTGCGTTGTACGCTGGTATTATGATTGAAACTAATGGCGTATTCATATTAGAACAATATAAAGTTTGATTGTTAAATGTTTGTAATTGATTATGCAGTTGCAAGAAAGAATTTGCTCACAGCATTCAAACTAAGGTGTCGTATTGTTATGTGAAACTATCATAACAGAGTCACATTCTTTGCTACTAAGCAATATTTTTTATATATGGATTTGAAATGTTTTATAAACAAAAGTGCATTATTTGCGTTGGGATTCGCAATCAAATATTCCTGTTTATATTGATTTGCTATCTTACTATTAACGGGAGAGAAAAGACTATCCGAGATGGTTGTTTCATCTGTATTAATGATGTCAAGCGACAACAAATTCGATAAAGTATGCAACTTTTTCCACTCTAAAGTCGCTTCTTTGAAGGCAGCGTTGGAAAGTAAGGCTATTGGTTTGTCACATAAGATAGCGAACGAAATCGCATTGCTTGTATGCATACACACAGCCTTACAGTCTTTTATCAATTCACAAGTCTTATTATAAATCAACTTTCTTCCTTCAAACGGGTTGACTGCATAAACAGAGGAAGGGTGGGCTGCTATTATGACTTTGCATCCATAATTTCTTTCGATTTTTTGAAAGAAAGAATTTAAGGACTTGTAAAACAAAGGAGCTAACCTGTTTGGATTAATACTAGAATTTCGCTTTGATATTTCCGGATGAAATGGGAAATAATTGTCTATATAGACTATGAAATCTTTATTAATTATAGTGTTTCCTTGATTTATTGTTTTCTGGAACTGTTCATAATCAGGATGATTGATACGATATTGAGACTTGGCTGAATTTCGACTGCTTATATTTATGATTTTCAGTTCTCTCTTGATTAGAAAATAGCAAACAATATCCTTAATTGATGAATTTGCCAATTTAGAAAGAATTTTGCTCTTATATGCGCCTTGGGTGTTTGAGAAGAAATTGATGTATATGATTTGTCTAAATAGCTTGGCAATAATCTTGTAAATTCCATAATTCTCAGCATTTTTATGTAAATCACAGACTATAAGTGAATCTTTGGGGATTCTTGTCAGATTTTCCCGTAGTTCATTTTCATTTCTCAAGACATACAAGTAAGGACGTATCAGCATTTCTTGAGCTTTGAAACTTGGATTGGCGAAAGCGGAACAGTCCCAGTATTCAATGTCAAATATGTTTTGCAATTCATCAAGTTTATAGTATTGCAACCATCGTTCCGACAATTGCGAAGGATGAATATAGACAACTTTTATTTTTTTCATCACTTAAACAAAATATTTATGAACTCCCTCACGCATCCTTCGCCGCCTTTCCTCGTCATCACATGGATGCCAGGAATCGCTTGCACTTCCTCACAAGCATCAGCAGGACAAGCCTTCACACCTACAGCTTCAAGTAATTCCACACAATTCACGTCATCACCGATGTAAGCCACTTCGTCTAACGTAATGCCAAGTTGCTCGCATATCTCTTTGGCCACGGCCAACTTTCCCCCATTTCGTTTCCCTTGATAGAGGAAATCCACTTTCAGTTTCTTGGCGCGGTTTTCCACTATCTTGGTATCTTCCGAAGTAATGATACCGGTCTTTATTCCAGCCTCACGAAGTAATTGGAATCCCATACCGTCACGGGTATTAAACTTTTTCAATTCATCCCCGTTTTCTGAATAATACATGCCACCATCAGTCAACGTGCCGTCCACGTCACACAAGAAAAGCTTGATTGGTTTCTTGGTCTCTTTGCGCTTGCACAGTACATGCTTGCGCATCAGGTTCTCCAAAACAATCCAATCATCCGGCTCGTCTATTTCCGTTGCCGTATATTCCGGCATCTCGTATATTCCGATATGTCCACTGAGACGGTTGCCAGATTCAAGGATGTTGCCTACCTTGTTGATATAAAAGGCTCCGTTCTCCATCAGCATTCCTGAGAAGTTCTGCCTACGTGGACGGTTCTTGTAGTCGTAGTTCATGCTTGTGCCATCCTCGTTCCAAAAGAATCGGTAGTTCCTTACGCAAGTCAGGATGGAGTCATATTCACCTTTCCTATACGTGGCAAGTGCTTCCGTGAAGTGAATTGTCTCTGTCAGCGGGGAAGTGGCTTGCACCAGCATAAAAACATCGTCTGTCGGAAGTTGGGCGTAGTGGATATATTCCAACATCACGCTTTCCGTGCTTGCTGTGTCACAGGCGTTCTCTGCCGAACGTCGGTAGACCTTTGTCTTTTTGTATGCTTGTGCCGCCACTGTCTCTTCTATCTTGTCAGAATCTGTGGCGACAATGATCTCATCCACCTCAGGACAATTCTCCAATGCCTCAATGTTCCAGCAAACCAAAGGCTTGCCACAGAAGGGCTTGATGTTTTTGAGAGGGATGGATTTACTTCCACCCCTCACAGGTATGAATGCGATAATCATAGTTTACATCTTCGTATTTATTTCTTCAATATCGCCCTCTTGGCTTCATTGATGTCAATCACGGCTATTGCCGATATCACAGGGTGCTCATATCGTGTGAATATAGTCACTCCTTTATCGGGATATTGCTTCTCGAGATAATCCATTATCCATGTTTTGAAACCACTTTCCGCGCTTGCTGTAAACTCCTCGCAATCGCAAGAAAGCATGAACACTTTATCTGCTTTAATAGTAAATTTCGTAACTTTCATAACGCAAGGTTTTTTAATTACCATTTCACTTGATTTTTTTTCAGTTTGTTTCTCTGCACCTTCTCAATATCCAAAATATCCTCTTTCTTGTATGTCAATGCTTTTGCCACGGCACGGCAGTCACGAGCCAGCTTACGTACACCGTCCGGTTCCAAAGAAGCTGCATGGTCTGTCCCTTTCCATGTACGGTCAAGCGTGTAATGACGTTCTATCCATTCCGCACCAAGAGCTACGGCAGCACTATCAACGGCTATGCCTAAATGATGACCTGAGAAACCAATGGCTTTCACTCTGTCTGCATACAGTTCACGCAAGCGGGTGATTTCAAGCAGGCAAATGTCCTCAAAAGGTACTGGATAACCCGATGTGCAATCATAAATAACCAAATCCTTATTGCGACTCTTGGATTCAAAGAACTGGATAATCTGTTCTTCCTCGTCACGAGTAGTCATGCCGAAAGACAAATGGATTTCTCCTCCGAAGTTGTCGCACAGATATTCCAACAATCCTTTGTTCAAATTGCAGGCGGAAGGCACTTTTATCAGATTGGGATGCAGCGTGCAGATTTCCTTTGCCGAGGTGATATCCCACACTGAGGTGGAATATTCCACACCGAACTCCTTGCACCATTCCTGCAACTGGCGATGCTGGTCAAGGTTGAACTCCAGAAACTCACGGTGCTCTCCATAAGTCTTTCCGTAGGAGTTTTCCGGATGAGGATGCGGAGCATTATACTCTTCTGGAGTAAGCAGCTCTTTGTTGCAACGTTTTTGGAACTTGACAACATCCACCTTGCAATAAGTGGCAGCTGTCATAATCATCTCTTTAGCGATTGCCATATCACCCTTGTGATTGCAACCGATTTCTGCAATGATTTTGGGAGATTTCATAATATATATAAATAAGTTGTGTTTATTACAAATCAATACGGACTTTTTCCCCAGACAATCTGACAATGCATGAGCCTTTTGTGACTACAGTGCAATTATCTGGTAAGTCTTGTGTTACAATAGCATTGGCCCCAATCTTCACATTATTTCCAATTTTGATGTTACCTATAATAACAGCTCCGGCACCGACAAAAACGTTATCACCTATCGTAGGTCCTATCGGACTGTTTGTAGTCCCAATGGTTACGTTTTGAAAATAATGAAAATTTTTGCCAATACGAGAAGCGTTAATTTCCACAGAATGGCCATGGTTTATTACCATACCTCCTCCTGCGTTTTTAGATAACATATTGATATACAATATGGTTTGAGAGAATATGGGGGGGGTAAATACGGCAAGACTTTTCCCATTTTTCCACAACGCATATAGAATACGTTTCGGTATTCTGGTAACCATAACATGAAATAAATAAATTGCAATATCTGGTTTTGAAATGCAGATGTCCTGCACTGTGCCGTATGCCTTTGATCTTCCTTGCATATCATCTTTCTTGAAGAGAAAAACCGTATAAACAAATGAAGGGATAGGAACGGAAGTGCCAGTAGGGTTCATAAATACTTCATCAAGGTTTCGAGTATAAATTTGCGAATCAAGTTGTGACTATTTTTCTTTCACAAGCATCTGTTCGAAGAATTCCTTGTATTGATTTACAAATGCTTCTTTAGAGAAATGACAATTGAAAACATTATAGTTATTCTCTTTAAGAGAAGGAAAATCCGCTTTTATTAAAATAGATTCATTAGCTTCTACGTCTTCCGCAAAGATAATGTTTGAATTCATGTCGAAATCCAAGTTCCCTCCAATTTTGGACAGGATAATAGCAGAGTGTTGTGACATGGCTTCCAATGTTGCGAAATCAAATATAGAAATGCGATGCAACATAATATATATGTCACTTATCTTATGAATGAGCATTACCGTTTCATGTGGAAGGGATTCATAATAATGATATATGAATGAAGGATTCTCTTTTTTTATTTTATCAAGCTCTGATAGCAGTTGGTTTTTCAAAGGTCCTCTGCCCACTATTATGTAACGCAATGGTTTTGAGAATGCGTTTATATGCTTATGTATGAACCTTATCGTCAAGTCTTGACCTTTAGCGGAGGTCAATGTGCCAAAGAAAACAGGGTTATAAAATTATCATCGAAATCAAGTTCAAAATCATTAGGTTTGGTAGGATTGACTTGGGGTATTATATTATAAAATGGTTTGCCAAGATTCACTTCGTTTCTGTTACATGCGGCATATTGGCTCGTAAAATACATGTTAGCAGCTCCAGTGCTTGGAAAATGTAATGATTGTGCATGACTTAACGCTATATGCTCTATTTGGGTAAGTCTCTTTTTCTTGCAATTACCAAGTTTTTTCCCAAAGTTTGTCAATTCTTGTATGATTGGTCCTTGATGGTGATATAGTATGGAATATCTTTTCCCTAGGTGTGCCAAAAGCTCGCCAGTCTCAATGTCATGTGTAAAAAAATAAGCGTCTGTAATATGTCGGAATTTTAAGTAGAACAACCATTTGTTGATTAGTGTTTTAATAGGGCCTAGACGTAAATTTATGATATTAAATTGGTATTTGCAAGGAACCTTGTTTATCTCGTTTCCTAATACATTTTTCTGTATATAGAGGACGCCTCCTGGTCCTCCCGTTGCACCTCGATTATCCCTCAAAGTGCAAAAAATAATTTGCTTAATTTTCATTGTTTATGATTTAAGAAATTGTTCAAATTGATCAACGATGAAAAGATTCATTCTTTCTATATATTCTTTGTTCCTTGTTCGAAAGGAATCCAAAAATCCGGATTGTCCCAAACTTTATGTAAAAAATCCACCCATTCAGAGGGTTTGTCAGATGCGAATAACGGAGCATTCCCTTTATCAAAAATCCCATTCATACTGTGTGGATGAACCATCGTTATCTTATTGTAAGCAATAGATTCAAATGTCTTAATCTTCAAACCAGTTCCTTGATAAGTGGGATTTATAGCAATATCACCCAATTCATACAAATCAGCAGCATTATCTACATATCCAATTAAATCAATATTAGGATGAGGAAAACTATTTTGTATTGCTTTACATAAGGAACCACCTATTTAAGACGACAATCAGGATAGTCATGAAGAATTAAAGGAAATACATTATCGATAAACCAAGTTAAACCATTTACATTTAATTGAAATCCACTAGATAGTAACACAATATTATGATTACCAGTTTTTGGTTGGTTGACAAACTCATAATTACAATAACTTGTCAACACTTTACTTAATGGTGAAAGTCTTGTAAAAAATATCCGTTCTTCCTCTTGCATAGCAAAAATATACGGGCATCGCTGTAAAGCTTTAGCTTCTTCATTAGGTTTCAGATTTAATAAACTTTTAACAGAGTTTCTTACATTATTATAAGTGAAGCTATCATGAGCCACTAAGGCTTTTCTTTCAATATCAATATGATTGAAAAGTTTCGTAAACCAATAATAATTGATTACACATGCATCAAATTGATATGTATTATGTAATTGGGAAACGAACTTTGCTAATCCATAAGGATAATGATCATCACATCGTGCATAATAGTCGAAAATTTTTCCGATATGCTTTTTTTTATCTCTTCAATGATTCTACTACTTAAGGAAGTGCGATACTGAAAATAATGATCTCTCCAATAATTCTTGGTTCCTATAATCCCTTCATCAGTCAATCTTTTATTTTTTTAGTGAAAGCATAATAAATCACATGCAAAAAATAAACCTCATGCCCCATTTCTTTTAATAGGGTAGTGTATTTTCTGATAAAGCTTCCACTTCCAGATGTGGTAGGATGTGTCTGAACACTGGAGACAATAAGAATTTTCATAATCAACTATATATTTTGTGATGTTACATAAGTGAAGCGATAATTTGTTTCATCATTTGTTCATATTCATTAGCGTATGACTTAGCCTGTTTGATGACTTGTTCACGAGGGAAAGAAATAATGCTTTCTACCACTTGTTTAGCATTCAAATCACATTTTCCCTTATTGATACTAATTCTGTTTTTCTCTAATTTAAAAACCTTCAGTATATGAGCGACTTTACTTGAACCATCACCCAAATGATTTCCCCAGAAATCTGTCGTCCCCCAATAATCGATGCTATAGCAAGGAGTTCCATTATGCAAGCTGACAATAATTGGGTGCATATTGCTCCCAACGTATGCTGAAGCGTATTTAATTAATCCATACCAATCTAATACAGGAAGAGGAATTCCTATTTCATAGGCAAATGGATGCTTAAAACGTATTCCTACGGGCATCGGAAAAGCAATACAATGTATTTCGTATTTGGCAAACTCTTTTTTAATTCCTCCATTTGCTGGATAGTCAAATCTTGATGTAATAGGCTTATGAGAACGTATTTTTGAGGAAGATTATACTTTTTCCTCAAGCTTTCTTCACTTGGTACAAGAAATCCTGCATTCTCATTGAAAGCAAAAACAGGATCAGGAGTTACGGGAGGGATAATTTTATCATGTGTTATAGATACAACCATATCTCTTGTCCAACTATCACGAACCGAAATGTATTTCATTCGTGATAGTGTTTCTGACATTTTTCGGCTTAACTTTTTTCCAAAATATTTATATTCGGAATTCTGGGAAGAAACCGACATCATAGCCATTGATATTTTTTCGGATATTCCACATCCCCAGAAGCAATTAGGGAAAATTCGTTCAGAAACCATCTTTTCAATATAAAACGGCTTACGCTTTCCCTTTTTGATTCGTGCGCAAATTGGATGATGTTGCAACACAGCGTCAGACCCGATAATAATAGCATCCAAATTATACTCATTTATGGCTCGGTTTATATCGTTTGCATTAAAACAACGGAATGATTGATTTGGAATAACGGTATCAACAAAGTGAACATGCTCTTCCTTTTGTATCTCATTGGCTTGTTTCTTCTGAAAGTTTTTAACTGTATCATCAGACTCATAAAGGATAAACAAAGGGTTATATCCATTATTCTTTAGATAATAATAAGTTGATACAGCTTGTAGATTAGCTCCAAAATTTGCTACTCTATAATAAGTAAGGATTCCGATATTCATAATGTTAAGTTTTTACTCGTTGACCTTTATTTTTTTGAATATTTAATTCTAACATATATAAGAATATGACATAAGCCATCATACCAACATTCCAATTTCCCCAAAAATCAAACACAATCAATATCAATTTCATAATGAAGAATAACTTGAACCATAAATCTATATAGTTCCAATTTTTTAAGAATTTCCATATGTAAAAAATGAAAGGAAGTGTTCCTATTATTCCAAATAGAGAATAATAACCAAAAATGCCAATATCTGCCCTGTAAAATTTCAATACATCTATTGCGTATGTGTTAACTCTCCCTAATTCAGATATTGATGGTATGCCTGAACCAAGCCAAAAGTAAAGTGGTGAGTCAGAAAACTTAAATAAATAATAGTCCAAGGCCAAAAAACGAATGAAATCTTCACCTTCACCTTGCGCTTCAATTGATTGTTCGTTCATTTCTGCAAAATCTGCATAGAAATTGTAAATTATTGCAAAGACTAATAGTGCAAAAACAAAACGTATAAAGATTTCTATATTTGCTTTTAATTGATAAACTTACAATACCGATTGTTAATAATGATACATATATGTGTTTGCGTGAACAATAGCATAAAAGACCTATTAAAAAGATAGTTCCTAAACACAATAAATTAATGGAAAATTTATTCTCCCGCTGTGCCAATAGTCCTACACAATAAGCAAATGCTATCATTACGAAATCTACTCCCCAAATGTAAAAACGATATAATCCCATCCGCTCGGCGATTCCATATCCTTCATCAGGCCGACCGGTAAACCAATAATTTGGATAAGTAAATTGTTGCCCAATCTCAATAATAACCCAAATAATAGATAGAATAATGATATATTTCATTATATATGAAGTACCTATATTCCATCTTCGAAGAATAAAATAGATAAATAAAATCCAAGTATATTTTATTGAGGCTTGTAAGCTCAGTAATATGGATTGATTCCAATCAATATATGCAGGAATAAAAGAAAGGAACATTGTAATAATTGTCCATTTTAAAACTCCTGCAAATTCCCATTTATACGATTTCCATTCTGTCGATTTATCAAAAAGTAAGATTAGGCAATAAATAAACACTAAAGGATATGCCCATCGGGTTCCCCATGGGTTTATATCTAACGCCAAATTTGACCAAAAACAAATTCCTATTAATAAGCTGAAAATAAATAGGATTTTCTTTGGAAATGATAATTTCTCTAACAATACTTTTCCGCTCATAAATTACTCACCGAAAAATAGCCGTTTTAAATGTGGACTAATGATTATTACCTTATAAAGCAACAGAGATAATACAATAGCAATAATAGATATAACGGCTGAATAAATTATTTGCAATACGATTGAAGTTACTGCGTTTTGCACAATAATGAACTCACCTATAGCAGGAATTTGAATAACAAACATTATATGCAACATGTAAATTGGGAGAGTCATTCTTCCTAAATGGGATAGCAAAGGTCTGAATCTTACCAATAAATCTTTTGCAAATATATGGAAGACTATGAATGACCCCATAATAGCCAAGAATGTAGTACTATGAATATAGATGAGTTCCCAAAATTTTCCGTATTCTAATAAATATCTACAGGAAAAACTCCTACAAATAATATTAAAGCCGAAGAATAAAACCAATCACTATAGATGCATGCATTAAACAGGAATTTGTGTTTACGAAGTAATATACCTACAAAAAATGGAATGAAAGCACCAACAAACCTTCCTAAAGAAATTCCATAAAGATGCCATTCTTGTGCATGGAATATACGTAATAGGACATATACAATACCCATGATTATAATATCAATAATCAAAAATCTTTTAGGGTTAATTTTTTCCAGTAATGTTATTAATAGAAAACCGACTATTGATATTTGGAATAAGCATAGTAAAAACCAATATCCTATAGCACCACGCACCAAATACACAAGCCAAATTGTACAAATATATGGCAGAAGTAAACGTATGATTTTTTTCTTTGTAAATGATAGGAAATCACTCCATTGATACGCTTTATACATCAAAAAACCTGATACCATAAAAAATAATGGCATATGGAAAGAATAGATAAGTTGCCAAATCGCCCCCCCCCATTTTAACATTTATTGTCTGTTCGGGATGAAAAAATTGCAAACAGCGTTGTAGTCATCATAGTTCCATGCAATTGCATGTCCCATAACCATCAGGAAAATAGCAAGCCCTTTAATGGCATCAATATATTCAATTCTTTGTTTCATATAAAGTGATATTCATTTTTAGGATTATAACAAAAATTCTTTTTCTCACGATATCCGATTATTTTGGCTGGAACCCCACCAACAATAGCATAGGGCGGAACATCCTTTGTAACTACTGCGCCAGAAGCTATCACAGCACCTTTACCAACTGTAACTCCGGGCAATATAATGGAACGTGAACAAATCCACGAGTAAGCTCCCAATGTTACGGAAGCACCAATAACATGAAAATCATCCGAGTTATAATCATGATGAAGTGTCCAAATTAATACATGACTGGCTATTACGCATCCTTCTTCTATACGCAATCCTTTACGTGCATCGAGCATAACATGTTTGCCGATTGAATTTTTTCCTACTACAACAAGATTCTGAGGAGAACGTAATTCCAAACACCTGTACATATAAACATCTTTTCCTATTTTGCTTTAAATAGCCAGGTATACATAAAGTACCTTATATGACGACACAATATCATAGGGATTATGTCATTTAAGATAAGTTCATATACAGAGTTTCTCCAAATGAGAAGTTCATGCTTACATGATTTAAATAATTCAAACATAGTATTTATCTTAAAAGGAGTATTCGTTTAATAGCTGATTTTATCTGCATTTTTGTAAGTTGCCACTGTGCCATTTTGTTTTCATGTTCCAGATTAACGTTGAATAGTTTCTCCACAAGCTGTCCATAAGGTATATTGTCATTTGCATATATAGCCTTTCTTTTAGCTGGAATATTCCGATTTGTTGGCAAAAGTGCCGGTTGTACAAAAACCGATTCTACAGGAATTGCATATAAATCATAGAAAGATTCTATTTTGTTGCCAACATTTACTCCCTTCATTGTGTTACATATAAGGATACTCACTCCGTTTCTCATATTATATGAAGTGAATAATTGAGGGTATTTCTTATTTAGCCCCCATGCATCACCCACTGTCAAATCACCATATCGACCTTTTCCTCTAAACGGACAAGAATAACAGGATGGTCTTATGTTATAGCTGTAACCATCACCACTATATGCGAAACATCGATATGTGGGCGATGATTTGGCATGCCTTTCAACATGAACCGTTTTTCCTTTTGAATCTGTTATGTCGAAATTTACAACACCTCCCATAGACCAAGGAAAAAACCGTTTGCTGCGAAAACGTAAATTAGACAATTTGCCATTAAACAAATTTTCCCAATATTCCACTTCTAACGCCACCAATTTAGAACTGAATACACCATGACAAACGATATCAATAGTCAGTAGTGTTTCATAAGGTTTTCGAAGAAAAGCTTTTAAACCGGCAATTTGGCAAGGTGTACCGATATATAAAACATTTTTTTTATCATTCAATAACGATTTTACCTCTGAATAGGTATTTTTTGTTTCACTCTGGAGATATTTTGAGTTTCTCATTTTTCAATCATACTTGCGCTATCTGCACAAACATGATTTGCTTTCCATTCAGACTCATTAAGAACGACTCCAAAAGAGACACCATTATCTTGAATACAATCCTTTGAAAGATATGTACACAACCCTACAGTCGCACTATTTAAAGTCAGGTTTCTATCCTTGGTTGTAACTAAATATGCGAAACCTTCTGGATTCATGTTTTCTTGATGACTTTCACTTATCATTGGACATATCACATCACATAATCCACATTGGATACATTTTTCTTCATCAAGAATTGGGTATAAAAAGCCCTCCTTATCAGGTTGCATCGTGAGTGCCTTATGGGAACAAGCTTGGTACATGCACCACAACCTGAACAGAGCTTCTTGTTTTGCTTAAATGGATAACAGTTCATCGTGATTTAACTAATATATTCATTCAATTTGTTAGCCATTCGTAAAGGAAGGTATCTATAAATTAGATATGTTTTTTTCGCATGAATGGTGCTATTGGTATATGGTATAAAATGAAGCCCCTTTTCACCACATTTAGAAAGCATTTTGTCAATACGAGCGTCATATCTAAAATCATAATTAAAAGTAGACAACGTTTCATAATACGCAATAACTCTTCTGATTCCTTCGTTTAATGATGTTTGAAAACAAACTTCTGGGACAGCCTCTTTGATTTTTTGATTGTTAAATATTGTGTTAAGGCTTCTATCGCCTATAAGTTCATTTTTATATTCTGGCAAGTATTTTATAATCAATGATGTTGGAAGATCCACAAAATTAGGTTTAATTTTTAGTTCTTCATAAATAGTGAATAATACATCTTTCCATTGATAGCAATAATCACTCGTTATATGGAAATCCTCATTTGTGGCTTTAGGATTGAGAAATAGGCCGACTAAAGCCTTTGCAAAATCTTCACTATAAGTAAGTGTACAATAATTTGTTCCACCATTCCATACGAACATTGGTTTACCACTTTTAATGCGCTCTATAATTGTACGGTGGAAACGATATGCTGGTGCTATTCCCCATGGAATACGCTCATTATTGTATGTAATATATGGCCTTACAATTGTATAATAACAATCACATCGTTTCGACATTTCGATGAGTTGTTGTTCAGCTTCATACTTCTTTATACTATAGTTCCAAAGTTTATTGGGCTTGCCACATTTTTCGGTCAAAGCTTCTGTTGCTTCATTATTACGGCAATATACACAGGCTGAAGAAATAAAAATATATTGTGTACAACGTTTTGATAATATAGGGAATAAACTTGATATATTTTCTTTAGTCCTGGAATAGAAATCAACTATGACATCGAAAGTTTCTTTACTCAATACAGCATCAACCGTTTTGGGAAATCTTAAGTCTGAAATGTACACACTAACGTCCTTATCAACATTGACGTTATTTTTACCTCTATTCAGTATAGACACTGAGTATCTATGCAGTATTGAACATTTTAAGACTTCAGAACTAAGAGTACCTGTTCCACCCAACAATAAAATCTTCATATATCTTTATGAAATATTTAATTATAATATTTATTACAACTTATTTTCTAAATCGGTTAATGAATTGAGAAGCCTTCATCTTCACAAAATTGCGTTCATTTGAAGTACATCCAATCCAATAGATTACAAAAAGAGATGATACCAAGCTACCCAATATTACAACAATTAGCCGAACTATAGGCTGCATAATTTCATGGTATAATATAAGTGGAATGATACTAGAAATTATACCTGTAATAATCACATTAAGTAGGACCTTTTTCAAATATTGATTAAATGATATTCCTAATTTTTCATTCAATATTATTAAGCGAATAACCAAACAGCCTACAGAAATTATAATCGCAATAATAACAGTACATTCTGGTGGATTCCCTAAATATAGAAATAGATAGGATAATGGGAAATTTAACAGATTAAAACCTCCTGCAAGTAAACTATATCTTTTTATATCCCCCGTTGCAAGTATAGCAGTAATCAGTGGATAGGATATCGCATCTGTCAATGCCAAGAACAGCATTAATCGTACGAATATCAGTGCATGTTCTGGTATATGTCCCAGCCACAAAGTTAAAATCGTATCTGTTTCAATAATGATAGGCAATGATAAGATATAAAGCAAAAAGAATGAATATCTCGAACCACGAAACAATAAGCTTTTTAAATAGTTCTTATCTTGTGCCGCATAAGACTTTATTATTTGAGGATTTAATGCTGTCATAAAATTACTAACAAACCCTTGTACTGCATTATTTACTTGTATGGCTATTCCACGAGCGGCATTGACTATCGGACCACAGAACAAATTTATTATGACATTAACTCCTTGATCGCGTAATATTCCTGCAGATGCTCCGATAAAATTCCAACCGGCAAAACTGAACATCCGTTTTAATAACTCTTTATCAAATATGAAATGATAAGCGCATTCTTTAAAATGCCGTTTGCAATATGCCCCATAAGTCAAACGGACTATCAAAGCAACCGAACACATTAGGATGGCATAGAATATTAGTTTGTCTATGGGGGAAATCACAATCAAGAAAGCAATCACCAGCTTTCCTATCGCTTCCAAGATGCTGATATAAGCGAAAGCTGACATTCGCTCATGAGCGATAATACTTGCATTGTATGGAACGCTAATCAAATTAATTGCAAACGTCAAGATAGAAAACTGGAATACCCAGTTCGCGGCCTGCATTCTTGAATCAGGAATATTCATCTTCACGTTTAAGAACCATATGCCTATAGCTTCAGCCACTACAATAATTAATATAGCTAACCCCATCTGAATAGTAACAGATGAGGAGAATATTTTTTTAAGATTCTCCTGATTGTCTTTTCCTAATTCGTAAGTGATAAATCGAGTAATAGCAGCAGATAGCGAACCTGATAGCATGGAAAACATAGCCACTACTCCGCCTACGACATTGTAAATACCGAAATCTTCTACGCCCAAGGCATTCAACACGACACGGGACGTATAGAGACTGACTGCATCATAAAAAGCATTCGGAAATACAAAAGAAGCGTGTTCTTGGCAATTCTCTTATTTTTTTCGGAACTATTTACCACGATACAGAAAATGGATAGTTAATAGGAAACGCTTTCTAATCAAAATTATTCACAGATATGTAAAATCCGTAATGTTTTGCTAAATAGAACAGTTGCCGCCAAAACAATTAATGGCGAACAATATAAGTACATTTCTTGCCACATATTGGACAAATACTTGTTTGCCACAGAAAAAAATGTCATGAATAACGGGTGGAATATGTATATATATAAAGAATCCTTTTCCCCTAATTTAGAAAAAACATTGACTTTTGACTGCTTTAAAGACAAAAACAATAAGAATAATGAAACGGCTAAGAATGTAGAACTGATATAATGGTCTCTTGTTGCATTCATATCAAACCAAGTAAGTAATCTATCCTCAGCTAAAGATGTTAACGAAAACAGAATCACCCCCCCCGACGCTAATATTTGTAAATTGTCAAAATTCAATACACGACTTTTATGTCGTTTTAGCAACATTCCTATCGTGAAATAGGGAAGTCCAACACATGCAAAATTACGTACATAATAAAAAGGAAACTCTTTATGCCATAGAACCAGACTATATTTACCAAAACACAAATCTAAAAGCAAAAGAATAGGGATAGACCAATAAATATAGCTAAGCTTATTACATTTCTCTAAATACAGAATTATTATAAGAACATATAGGTATGCCCCTATATACCAAAGATGAAATCCAAACGGATTCTCATTAAAAAGAATGAATTTGCCTAAATCCTTTGTACTTAAAATGCTAAAATCATTATTCTTGAATGCAAAAAGTAATTTCACGATGGCAAACAACAACGTACTCCATTTTAATATCAGAACCATTTTTTTATACTTCGCTTTAAATGCTCAACCAATTTCAGTCTATCATTTGTAAAAATCATATAACCTGAAATTATAAAAAAACAAGGAACAGCACATCTGGTAAGAGGCATTATGGATTCTTGGTAAGGGGTATGCATATGAATCAATACGACTAAGAAAGCACACAGGAATTTCAAAGAGTCTATATTATACAACCGTTTCATTTAATTTTATGAATTATTATATGCAATTTATCTGTAATAAACTGCCGTTCAATTTTGTTGCAACCTATATAATAGATAGTAATTCCCGTACAAATGAAGGAGACAAGACTTGACAATATAAAATTCAGGAAAGATTCCATCAAAACATTCATCATCAAGAATGGAAGAACGGCGGCAATGACTGTCACAACCCAATGCCTTGCTTTCGCGCAGGAATTCGGGCGAGAAGATGACGTTCTCCGTGTCTAATTTCCTGCGCACACTTTCCGTGTAGCCCACAGGAATGCTACTTTTAATCACCATAACGGCACAAGGATTGACGCTCTTCATCAACTCAATGACTTCTTCTACATGGCTGGTGTCGAAGTAGTTCTTCACTGGGTCGTAGTTCGTCGGTGCGGCAATAACCACAAAGTCTGCGTCGCATATGCCTTCGCTCCATCTAAGGTGGCAGTCAGGTTCAATTCTTTTTCAGTAAGATACTTCTCAATGTATTCGTCCTGTATGGGCGATTTACGCCAATTTATCAGTTCTACCTTTTCAGGAATCACATCAACAGCCGTCACTTGATGATGTTGTGCCAGCAGTGTGGCAATGGAAAGTCCTACGTAACCGGTCCGGCTACGGCTATTTTTATATTCTTATCCATGATTATTATTTTATTTGTCTTTTCATGTGACCAATTGTATTTTCTCCGTCTTTTACTACAAGCATCCTCTCATGAATTTGCACTGAGAAACCATAAAAGGCCGTTTTTCTCGTATTAATGAAAGAAACTGGGAATGACATAATAAAGGTCTTGTTTACAATATAACCGTCTACCGCTACTTCTATTTCAGAACTGCCTTTCATATATTCTTTAATTGTCGGAAGCTATAAAGACTGTGACCACGGCTGTTGCAAATGACCAGAATTTGTAGAAAAGCAGTTCTGAAAATGTCTTTTTCATCATTCGATACATATTCATTATTCAAGTTGATAATTCATTCACCGGCATTGCCATCCCATTCAATCATCCCGATGTCTTTTCCACAAGTTTTATTCCGTTTCTCTGGACAATTGCCCGTGGTGTTGGGGTAGGAGTATGTTACTAAACATATGACCTTTTTTACTGGTTATGATTCACTATAATTTTAAATTCGTTGTGTGAAACCGGGCGTTTATAGCGATTTTGTCGCAACTGTTTAAAATGATAAATTTACAAACGGAACTAGCGAACCACCCTTTATGGCAGCTTCACTAATACTTTGTTTCCGGATACCTTTGTTCCTGTGACATCGCCTTTCATGCTGATTTCTATATCAGAGTATTGCGGTTCAATCATCATTGTGCCGTCAATGGCAATGACACCCCACTGGCTGTAATTCTTCTCCACGGCGCAATACCTGCCTATGGGAGGCCTGACATTGCGGTATATCGGAGGAATGGTGATACGCTCACCGACTTTCAGCCCCATTTCATCCCTGAACGGAACGGAACAGCCTCGCCCGACTTTTCCAGAAGTTGCCGCCTCTTTTCCATTTTCTCGGATTCCGCCATATTCCGTATCTCCCTCGCACGCTTTGCTAGTCGTTCCATCGCGGCCAAACATTTCTCTCCCTCCTCTGCCGGGAAGTGACATCCAATGTATTTTTTTCCCCCACAGTCTGTCACATGATAGTATTTCCCTCCGATGTCCGTCACGATGATGCTTCCATCCGCCAACATCGGCGTATCCAATAGTAACTGTCATGATCACCACCGAGGAGACAGGCATATCCCCATGGAAAACCAGCCATATGCGGATCGTCAATATAGCATTGGACGGAAGCATTATAATCAAAAATCGCCACATAGAACTTGTGGTCATAAATATAGCCGCCACTCAGGTTCAGTTTGCTTGCATACCGATTTTTGTACGGCTGTAATACATGCGACCGACTTTCAACATCTCCACATCCCCGAAACGCTTCACCTCAGGTTTTTCCCTGTATGACCGCAGGTTGTAAAGATCTATATAATCAGACCTGCCGTTCGGTTTCTGCACGGTCAGGAAATTGTTTCTCATGAATTTCATGGACTGGCAATACCCTTCCTTCCTTATAATCTCACCACAGGCGTTTACCAGTCCGCAGTTCTTGTCCGAGAGCCTCACCGCTGCCATGTCATGCCGGATATCGAAGACTGTGACGAATACCGGGGCCGTAATCTTATTTCTTCCCCGGCATAGCCCCATAACCCGCTGTTCTTGTCCTGCCATGCTCTAAGTTCCGGCCTCTTGCAGGGATTAGGAGTTTTTTGCAAAGCTATAGCGGAAAGCAGTCTGTCATGGGAAACGATTACTTCCATACCGAAGTCCTGACATAGATCTTCCGCGGTGACAGTTTCCGGACTTGTTCCGTTTCCATGCCGGACGGTCCGTATTCCCCTTCCAGCCATATCCCCACGGAACATCGCTTCCCAGTCCCATGCCATGGTGGGCAGACCGAACACACGGTAAAGCCCTACGTTGTCTATTAGCACACATGTTTCCTTACCGGTTGATTTTCTCAGTCCGCGCCCGGCCTGTTGCAAATATTTGGCCAGTGAGAGTGTCGGGCGTGCCATCTGCACGAACTCCACATCGGGGCAGTCAAATCCCTCGCTGAAAACGTCCACATTTACCAGTACCTTTATTCTGCCTGTCTTGAAATCCTCCACCATCCGTCCGCGTTCAGCAGTCGGTGTGTGACTGTCTATGGCTGCGGCGTCCAGTCCTTTTCCGCTGTAATATGCCGCGATGTTCCGCGCATGGTCGATACTGACGGCATAGACGATCCCCTTCTTCCCGTCCGCATACTCCAGAACGCTCTGATACAACTGATCGATGCTTGTGTGACGGTTCAGTACGTCATTCATCTCCCTTATCTGATAATCACCGTCGGCACCACGTTTTTCCAGCGAGTCTATTAACCGTTGCTCCCTGCTATTTGCACGTATCGAGACATAATCAAATGACGACAGCCATCCTTTCCTTATAAACTCCGCCACACTCCACGAGCATACCAGCGAGTCGAAAAGGTCTGTGAATCCAGAACGTCCCATCCGACAGGGAGTGGCGGTAAGTCCGAGAAATTTTGCTTCCGGACACCTGCTCCATAGTATCCGATAAGTCCTTGCCTGCGCATGGTGCGCCTCGTCGATGATGACCAGTTCCGGTTTTTCCACCACATCATCGTAATGCCGTGTGAGCCATTGTATGGACATCACCCTGATGCACCCGTCAGTCAGACTTGTCCCGTATTTTGCAACGGTCTCTTCAATCTGCGCCACAAGCTCCCTGCGGTGTGCGACGATCCAGACCGTCCTCTTTCCATCAGTGAGGAAACTGCTTACCACCGCCGCCAATACATGGGTCTTGCCGGTACCTGTGGGCATCTGCACCATCACGCTGCGATGCGTTAGCCACTCCTCCGAGAGACGGCGCATGATGTCTTTCTGATAGTCATGCAGACATACGGTTTTTGCCATATCGTTTTCGATTAAAGCTCCGGGAACAAGCGCTCTCGTTCCCGGAGCTCCCCCTGCACTTTTCACAAAGGACAAGGGTTCTGATCTAACATTAGTGCCGGCTATGTTCCATTTCCGGCCGGCAGACGGAAATAACA
>ENA-OQCK01000169-OQCK01000169.1-human-gut-metagenome-genome-assembly--contig:-NODE-169-length-39400-cov-7.217936_pt1 | contig 39400 bp, 44 predicted proteins | sample MGYA00242498_ERZ504578 | MGnify/ENA primary metagenome ERZ504578 (study PRJEB26092, sample SAMD00036229) | human gut metagenome | host: Homo sapiens | study: EMG produced TPA metagenomics assembly of...
GCCTATCCCTCATAATGAAATCTTAAAGATGGATGGTCTTTTAGTTCAGAATGAAAACTGGAAATAAACAAGTGGGTTAACAGTCAGAAAGGGCAGCCGGGCATGTGATATGTCCGGCCTGCTTTTTTATCCCCAAAAGTAAGTTAACTTCGTGGCTAATCAAGTTAACTTCATTCGTACTGATTGGTATTTCCGATAAAAATCGTATCTTTGTTTGACTTTAAATCATAATGAAACGAGCATTCTAGCCATGAGATATAAACAAATACTCCTCGGTTTGATCCTATTTGTCCTATTAGGAGGTTTCTTGCAAATAACCAGCAAGTTTCATTTCTTCTATATTGAGCAGCTTCAACTATTCCAGTTTTCCGGAGACTACCTTACGGACAAAATCAGCAAGCCGGGAGGTTTATCTTTGATTATCGGGGAATTCTTGACACAATTCTTTATTACCCCTTATGCAGGGCCTTTTATTATCGCAGCTATACTTACGTCTATCGGATTGACAATGAGAGCGATCATCCGGCAAATCAATCCGGATAAAGAACTCTTCCTGCTTTACTTACTTCCGGTTCTATCTTTATTATTGATTCAATACGACTTCAATTATTTATTACAAGGCACTATCGCATTCCTATTTTGTTTGCTTAGCCTAAACACATGGATGCGTATAAAAGATATCCGCTACCGGCTATCCGCCGCATTGATAATCACCTCACTACTTTTTTGGATGGGGGGACCGGTCGCCGGGCTATTCTCATTCTGTGTGGTTCTAAAGGAATCAGTAAGCCGTTCCAAACATGGAATCTATTTTTTAGCGGTTTTAATTGAATACCTATTTATCGGGATCGGGAGTGTCTGGTCAACTACCATCACCAGCTATCGCTTCGCGTTCTTACCGGACGCTTTTTACCACCCGATTCTGGCGGCTCCCAATCTCATCTATTTCGCATGGGTCTGTTTACCGCTTAGCTTGATCGGGGCATTCGTATATCCTAAAGGCAAAAACAAATCAAAGAAAAAAACAGGGATAGAGCTTACCGTTCAATCCATCCTAATCCTATCCCTTTGCTGGGTAACGATTCCACGGTATAACGACCAGAAAGCCTATCCTCTAAAGGTCTTGGATTATTATGCCCGTACCGGACAATGGGACGAGATCATCCGGTATTGTCACGGGCCGATCAAAAACTATTTATATTTAACTTACTTAAATAGGGCACTTGCGGAAAAAGGGGAGTTAGCAGACCGGATGTTCGCTTTTGATCAACACGGCCTCAAGGACTACTCGCCTCTTGGAACAAGACCTTTACGGTCTCTACCCTGTTAAGCGACGCTTATTTTACGTTAGGGGAAATCGCATTATCACAGGAGATGGCTTTTGAAGGATATGTCACCGTAATTGGCGCCGGGAATCCCCGGAACCTGCAACGGCTTGTTCAAACAAACTTGATTTACGGAACGTATCCTATCGCCGAGAAATATATCAGTATCTTAGAAAAAACATATGCTTATCATAATTGGGCTAAGCAACATAGAGTGTTCTTGTATAACGATAAAGCGGTTGAAGCAGATCCGGTATTAGGCCCTAAACGAAAAGCTCTCCCGAAAGAAAGTAACCTATCCGGTATCAACGGACTGGAGCATGATCTACTTATCCGTGCCGAACAAGACCCGGGGAATCAGCTCCCGATCCAATTCACCGGGGCTATCTATCTGCTTTCTAAAGACATGAAGTCCTTCCAAACGTTGATAGAGAAGTATTATGGAACCCCGGTACTCCCCTCTCTTCCCGTGAGCTTTCAAGAGGCCGTTATCCTATTGGCTGAGAAAGACGTGGATTACTGGAAGCGTTTTAACGTATCAGAAAATGTCATCCGCAAATTCGCCGGTTATCGGAACTTAGTCGTACAGAATCGGAATAACCCACAGCTTCCTCAACTTATAAAAAACTCGTTTGGAGACACTTATTGGTCTTATTATACGTTAAAATGATCAACAGCCATGAAAAGAAATATTCGATATATCATCGGTTTATGCCTTATCCTACTGGGAATATCCTGCTCGGACACCATCCCGGTTAGCAAAGAGACATCGGAGAAACCCGTATTATTTCCCGATTATGCGGATGTGACGATCCCTTATAATATCGCACCCTTAAATTTCAAGATACAAAATCCGCATACGGAAGCTTTCGCCGTACTCAAATTCGGAGAAGAAATGATACAAGTCAAGGAAAAAGGGGGACAGTTCTATCTTCCCACATCCGATTGGAGAAAATTGTTGAAAAGCGCTACAGGAAAAGCGATACAAGTAAAGCTCTACGCCAAAGATAAAGAATGGCTCGCCTATCCGGAATTCTCACTATTCGTCGCTCCGGAACCCATGGATTCATATCTGGCTTATCGCTTGATCGAACCCGGATACGAGCTTTGGAATCAAATGGGTATTTACCAACGGAATCTGGAAGATTATAAGCAAAGCCCTATCATGGAAAACAAATACAGCGGTCAAAACTGTATGAATTGCCATTCTTTTTGTATGCAAAACCCCGATAAAATGCTGTTCCACATGAGGATAAGTATTCGGTACTTATCTGATCGACGGAGACAAGATCGAGAAATTAAATACGAAGACCGATCAGACGCTCTCGCCTTTGGTCTATCCCTCTTGGCATCCATCGGGGAAATACGTAGCCTTCTCTGTCAATCAGACCAGCCAAAGCTTCATGCCAACGACAAAAACCGGGTGGAGGTCTTCGACAGCCAATCCGACGTAGTTGTATACGATACGGAAAAGCATGAGATTATCAGTACGCCTTCCATTCGGACAGCAAAAGCGTTTGAGACTTTCCCGACATTCTCTCCCGATGGCAAGACTCTTTACTTCTGCTCGGCAGCGGCACGTTCCATGCCGCATGAATATTCAGAAGTAAAATATAACCTTTGCTCCATAGCGTTCGATCCCGTAACCCGGAGTTTCGGCTCTCGTATAGATACCTTATACAATGCCGGAAGAGATGGGAAGAGCGCCTCTTTTCCCCGTGTTTCCCCAGACGGGAAATTCTTGTTATATACGCTGTCCGGCTACGGTAACTTCTCGATCTGGCATAAAGACGCAGATCTGTATCTACTGGATATAGCGAGCGGAATCTCCCATTCCTTGCAAAACGCCAATAGCACAGATACGGAGAGCTATCACTCATGGAGTAGCAACAGCCGCTGGATCGTCTTCAGCAGTCGAAGAATAGACGGGTTATACACACGTCCTTATTTTGCTTATATAGATGAAGAAGGAAATGCGTCTAAGCCCTTCCTTTTGCCTCAGAAAGACACAGACTACTATCACCGTTTCATGAAATCTTATAATATACCCGAGTTTATTACCGGAAAAGTATCCTCCAAGATCCGGGCGCTTAGCACGCTAGCCAAAGAGGATAAAGGAATTGACGTAACTTATCGTAAATAGAATAAATCACATGAGTACTTTATATAAGAAGATATTACCACCGCTTCCATTCATTCTATTGACTGGCGTCTTATGGTTTCATTTGCAGACCATGCAAGAGCCTCTCTTTTTTTATCGGGAACAGCAGCAGATTTTCCTATTCGATTCCACCTATATATTCAGCATACTTAAGCAGATAGGGGGGCTAGCGACTTTTATCTCTCAATTCTTGATACAGTTTTTCAGGATCCCGCTTATCGGATCGCTAACTACGGCATTGATCGGTGGAATCTCCGGTTGGTTATTCTGGTTGACCTTACGAAAGATACATCCGGCATTGTATCTTCTGCCCTTGGCCTTTCTCCCCATCTTATTCCAATATCTTTACCTAATGAAAGATAGCTATCATTATGAAGGCTGATAGCATGTTATTTTGGTCATTGGCTCTTAGCCTGTACAGTTATGGGGCACGAAAATTCAATTGGACATACCGTACCTTAATCGGTTGCTTGCTGGCGACCGGATTGTTTTACACGATGGGATCTGTAGCTATATTATTCGTCCTTAGTAGCTTACTATTTGATGTATTACAAAAAAGTGAACGCTGGTACGCAAGCTTCATCCCGTTGATCCTGCTGCTTATCGTAGGTTCTCTATGCGTTCTAGGGGGCAGTAAACCCGATTATGACTATGTATTTTGGATGAAAGATTACGTAGAGTATTTCATTGAGCTGGAACCATTCTACAGCTTCTCTTGGCAAGTAGCGCTACTCGTTATGCTTCTATTCTTCCTATCACGTTACTTAGATCACATAAAAACCTATTTAAAAGCTTTAGTAGCCGTAGCATTACTTGCCTTATCCGGTATGTATTATACGCAAACAGCTCTTCAACAGAGGAATAAAGATTTCTATACGTTGATGCAAATGTTTCATTACATAGATACCGAGCAATGGGACGCCATAATCTCGTCCGCCGATCTGAACTATAATAACTATTTACACCTGAATTGCTTAAACCTTGCCTTATCCCACAAGGGTGTCATGCAGACTGATTTATTCAAATATCCGCAAAGCGGAATACAATCTTTGGTCTCAAAGTACCAAGCGCATATAGAGGAAAGTTTCCTATTCAGCCAGATATACTACCATGTAGGAATCACGTCCTTGGCATACAATTTCGCTTTTGGTACCTCGGTAGGAATTACATACGGCAGTCCCGTCATGACTAAATTATTAATAAAATCCCATTTGATATACGGACAGTATCCCGCGGCCGAGAAGTTTATATCCTTATTGGAAAAGACATGGGCCTATCACGGATGGGCCTCCTCGCAACGAAAGTTCTTATATAATGACCAAGCGGTGGAGAGCGACCCGGAATTAGGCACAAAAAGAAAAAGTCTATCCAACGACAAAGACCTTTTCGCCAATATAATCGGATTGTTTGATAACCTGATGATTATATTGGAAGAGAATCCCCAGAATAAAGCCGCATTGGATTATACGATCGGTACGTTATTATTATCGAAAGACCTGCCCGCTATAAAAACGTTTGTTGAAAGATTCAGTGGGACGGAAGTACTCCCCGCATTACCCGAACCCTTGCAACAAGCCGTGATCTCTTATGCGGAGCATGATCCGGAATATTGCCGCAAGTATGGGGTAACCGATAAAATCCTGTCCGAGTTCTCGATATTCAAGCAACGTGTATTGGGACTAAGGCATGCCCGACAAAATGTAGCGACTGGAATAGCCGACTATCAACCTACTTTCTGGTACTATTTGATACTCTCTAAATAAAACACATATGGAAAGACAGACTTACACAAATACAAACCGATATCTTTTCCTTTTTCTCATCGCCTTGATGGTTTCATGCTCCAAAAGCGACGTACAGATCGCCAAGAGTCTAAACAAGGAAATCGCCATTTATCCGGATTACAAGGATGTGACCATCCCTGTGAACATCGCCCCGCTCAATTTCTCTATCGCCGATAGTAGTGAGCACTGCCTTATCATTAAAGGGGAAAAGACTCAACTCCAAGTCTATAGCGATGAGGGGCTCTTTGAGATCCCACAAAAGAGATGGAAAGCCTTATTGAAAGAGAATGCCGGAAACCAAATAGAATTGACCATCGCTAAACGCATACAGGGCGAATGGAACGCCTATACGCCTTTTCATATGGACATCGTAAATGATTCCATTGATAAATATATAGCCTATCGGTTATTAGCCTTGAGCAATGATATGTGGAACAGGATGGGTATCTATCAACGAAACTTGGAGAATTATGACCAAAGCGTGATTTATGAGAATAGCCTAACCGACTATAACTGCGTAAACTGCCACACGTTTTCCTCCGGGAACCCGGATAAAATGATTTTCCATATGCGAGGCAAACACGCCGGTTCCGTACTGATTGATGGAAAGAAAATCACCAAGCTAAATACCAAGACTCCCGAGACCGTCTCAAACTTTGTCTACATGTATTGGCATCCGAATGGTAACTATCTGGCGGCCACCGTATGCGATACCTACCAAAACTTCTTCATCAATAATCCCAATACGCTGGAAGTATTGGATCATAACTCCGATATCGTGATCTATGACGTAAAGAAGAACGAGGTATTCTCTTGCAAAGCGTTAAATTCCAAAGACGCATGGCAAATATTCCCAGCGTTCTCTCCCGACGGGAAGAGCCTCTATTTCAGTTCGACCGCCGCCGTAGATTCTATTTCTAAGAATTTCAGACAAATGACCTACAGTCTATGCCGTGTCGGCTTTGACCCAGAAACCCGCACCCTAGGCCAGCAAGTAGATACTTTATACAATGGCCGGGCCAACCACAAAAGCGTATCCTTCCCTAGAATCTCACCGGATGGTAAATATCTGGCTTTTACCCTACAGGAATATGGCGGTTTCGGGGTTTGGCATAAAGACGCCGAATTATATATGATCCGCCTATCCGACGGAAAGACGTACCCGCTAACTGAGGCGAACAGCGCCGAAGGAGAAAGCTACCATTCATGGAGCAGCAACAATCGTTGGATGGTATTTAGCAGTCGCAGGTTGGATGGATTATACACACGCCCGTTCTTTACCTATATCGATGATAAAGGCACGGCCCATAAACCATTCCTCCTGCCACAAAGAAATCCCGTAAAATATTATAAAGACTTGTTGTGGACTTACAACCTCCCGGAGTTTATACAAGAAAAGGTCCAAGTAGACACTCATGCCGTGATGGAAACAATGAGAAATACAAAAGGAATCCATGTAAAATAAGAACAATAGCTAGGGTGGGTGAAAGGAGATAAGGATGTCTGTTTGGTTAAATCTGCCCACCCTTAGCTATTGATCTGTTTGCTCACTCTTTTATCTTCACCGAGAATAGAAATAGAGCGTTTCAAATCAACGCCCATATTTCCATTTGTCGTATTCATAAAATAAGTACAAACTTTCGGCAATCAGATTTCACTCTTTAGTGAAACAAACATATGTAATCTGCGTTTATAGATTATCAAATGTCTCTTTAAAAACTTGAGACAAAAATAAACTATTTTGATAGAAAAATAGGTCTGTAAATATTCACATTTTATTCACAACACACACCAAAACGTTCATTTATCCTAGGAAGCATCACAATTTAACATTTAACCGCTCTATCATCACTCCGGTCTTCTCCCTTGCCTCCGTCACATCCAAACCACGAGCCAGCAAGACGGCCATACGGCGATGTCCATGAACTTCCGGTTTTCCAAAGAAACGCATCTGCGTATCGGGTTGTTCCAAGACCTTATCCAGATTCCCCAAAGACAACCGGTCACTGTCCCCTTCCACTACGACGGCACGGGAAGCTCCCGCTCCATGAAATGCGATATTAGGGATCGGCAAGCCAAGCACCGCACGGGCGTGCAAAGCGAATTGAGACAAATCTTGCGTAATCATCGTCACCATTCCGGTATCGTGCGGACGGGGGGAAACCTCGCTGAATATGACATCGTCTCCTTTAATGAATAATTCCACGCCGAAAATACCACGTCCGCCTAAAGCCTCGGTGATCTTACCGGCGATCTCACGGGCTTTCGCTTTAGCGGCAAGGCTCATGGCTTGCGGTTGCCAAGACTCCCGGTAATCACCGTCCACCTGAACATGTCCTACGGGTTCCAAGAAAGACGTTCCTCCGATATGCCGAACCGTCAGCTGGGTAATCTCATAGTCGAAATCCACGAAACCTTCCACGATCACCTTACCCGCTCCAGCACGTCCGCCTTCTTGGGCATACTGCCAAGCACGATCGATATCCTTTTCCTCACGAACCACGCTCTGTCCGTGTCCGCTCGAGCTCATGATCGGCTTCACCACGCAAGGCATACCGATTACCTTCACCGCTTCTTTGAATTCCTCCTCGGTCTCGGCGAAACGATACGGCGAGGTAGGCAAGCCCAGTTCCTCGGCCGCCAAGCGGCGGATTCCCTCACGGTTCATCGTCAGCCAAGTGGCACGGGCGGTAGGAATCACATGGTATCCCTCTTCCTCCAGCTCCATCAAGGTACGGGTAGCGATCGCCTCCACCTCCGGCACGATATAATCCGGTTTCTCTTTCTCGATGATCTCCCGCAAGGCATCGCCATCCAGCATGGAGACCACATAGGAACGATGCGCCACCTGCATGGCCGGAGCGTCCGGATACTTATCCAAGGCGATTACCTCCACGCCATAACGCTGCAACTCTATTACAAACTCTTTCCCCAATTCGCCCGAGCCACAAAGCACGACTTTAGTTGCCGTAGCCGATTTGGGCGTACCAATTGTTACCATAAATCTTTCTGCTATTTGAATTTCGCCGCAAAGGTAAGGGTTTAGATAAAGATAGCCTAGGGCTTTTTTCTTTATCTATTAAGTGGAAGAAGCAGAGAGATTCATTATCTATCAGTTGTTGGACGATCATGCACCAACTGTTGGATGATCGTCTACCAATTGGTGCATGATCATCCAACGGATGGTAGAAGATGTATACATATAGTACCGGCACGTAAAGTTACCGCACGTACAAGTTAATAGATATAGATGGTAGAGCTAAACCTTTTCGATCAAACCTTTTGTTAATATTACATAATTATAAGATACCTTGCGATACAAGGTATCTTAGTAAAGCATATATTTGTGACCAAATGATAAAAGTGTTCACCAACAGTGTAACTTATTTAGCAAACTGTACGTCTAATATATTAAAGTAACTACATAATATGATGATTCAACTGAGAGGAATAAACAAAACGTACTTTAATGGAGCCCCACTGCACGTTTTGAAAGGTATCGACCTAGATATAGAGAAGGGAGAGATGGTATCCATCATGGGAGCCTCTGGTTCCGGAAGTCAACCTTATTGAATATCTTAGGGATATTAGATACGTACGACACGGGCACCTATCAATTAAACGGGCAGTTGATTCAGAATCTCAGCGAAAGCCGTGCCGCCGAGCTCCGGAACCGAATGATCGGCTTCATTTTTCAATCTTTTAACTTAATCTCATTCAAGAACGCCATGGAGAACGTTGCCCTCCCACTCTATTATCAAGGGGTCAGCCGGAAAAAGAGGAATGCCATGGCGCTGGAATACTTGGACATGGTGGGATTGAAAGATTGGGCGGAGCATATGCCGAATGAGATGTCCGGTGGACAGAAGCAACGGGTAGCGATCGCCCGGGCCTTGATCGCGAAACCCCAAGTCATATTGGCCGACGAGCCGACCGGAGCGTTGGATAGCAAGACGACCGTGGAGGTAATGGAACTACTACGCAAGGTAAACCTAGAAGGGATGACCATGGTGATCGTTACCCACGAACCTCCGTAGCGGAGGCTACAGACCGGATTATCCGGGTAAAGGACGGGTTGATTGAACGTATCGAAAAAGAAGAGAATCATGTTTGACTTTGATAATTTCAGGGAAATATGGAGCACCATCAAAAAGAATAAGCTCCGTACCTTCTTGACCGGCTTCTCGGTCTCATGGGGTATTTCATGTTGATCGTGTTACTGGGGGCGGGAAACGGGTTGCGCAATGGCATCATGTACAACTTCAGGAATATGTCTACCAACCGGGTCGAGGTATGGACACGCTATACCACCAAGCCTTGGAAAGGTATGCAATCCAACCGCAGCATCAGTTTCAAGGAAGAGGACCTAGGCGCCTTGAAGAGAGACTTCAAGGAGGTGGATCTTTGCTCGGCTACGATCTCCCACAATGACACGATCACTTACAACGAGGAATATGTGACGGGACAAACCAATGGCGTATATCCGGATCATGCCCGATCAATTACGTGAATGTAGAGACGCATAACGGCCGCTTCATCAATGAGCAGGACATGAGGGACCGAAGAAAAGTAATCGTGATCAGTCCCCGTATGGCGGAGGTCTTGTTTCGTGACGAGAAGCCGCTGGGTAAATACGTGAAATGCGGGAATATGATGTATCAAGTAGTCGGCGTGTACAACGATGATGACAAAAGCAATAACGCTCCCGCTTACATCCCATTCTCCGTAGCCCAATTGCTCTATAATAAAGGATACGGCTTCGGATCGCTAACGTTTACCTTGAAAGGGGTGACTACCGAAGAGGAGAATGAGGCTTTCGAGGAAAGTTTCCGGGAATGGATGGCACGCCGCCACCAATTCGACCCGACAGACAAGAACGCTATCGGTATGTGGAACATGGCGAATGAGTTCTTGATGTGGAATAATATAATGAACGGGATTACCTTGTTTATCTGGATTATCGGTATCGGAACGTTGATGGCAGGAATCGTGGGAGTTAGCAACATCATGCTGATCACCGTACGGGAACGGACCCGGGAGTTCGGCATACGCAAGGCATTGGGAGCTAAACCCGGCTCGATCTTGGCATTAGTAATCGCCGAGTCCATCCTCGTAACAGCCGTCTTCGGCTATGTCGGGATGATCATGGGGATCGGGCTCACGGAGCTAATCAATCACGCGATGGAAATGGCCCAAGCCGGAGCCCAGCCCGGTGGGAATATCGGAGAAGACACGACGGTCTTCCGTAACCCGACCGTCAATCTGGCGATAGCTAGCTCCGCTACGGTCTTGATCATCGCGGCCGGTGTATTGGCGGGTTATTTCCCAGCACGCAAAGCGGTAAAAGTCACGGCTATCGAAGCCATGAGAACGGAATAATCATAAAAAAGAAAAGAACCATGTTTGACATAGACAGATGGGTAGAGATATGGGTGACGATCACCCGAAACAAGACACGCAGCTTGTTGACCTGCTTCGGCGTATTCTGGGGAATCTTGATGTTGGTGATTCTATTGGGAGCCGGAAACGGGATGAAGAACGCCATGTTCTCGAATATCAACGGATTCGCCACGAACTCCGCCTTCTTTTTCTCCGACCGGACCAGCGAGTCGTACAAAGGCTTTAACAAGGGGCGTCAATGGGACATGCGAAACCGGGACGTGGAGAGCATCCGAAAACAGGTGAAGGACATCGAGCCGTCTCCCCCATCATCTGGGGAAATCGCTCGGACAAGAATATCGTTTTCGGCCAATTAAGCGGTACTTATAACGTAAAAGGCGTGCAGCCCGATTATTTCAAGATCGAGACCCAGCAGCTTTATTACGGACGGTTACTAAACGAGATCGACGAGATCGAGAAACGTAAGGTTTGCTTGATCGGCGCCAAGGTGAACGAGGTATTGTTCAAGGGAAGTGATCCCTGCGGGAAATATATCCGCGTAAACGGGATTTACTACCAAGTGGTAGGCGTCACGAAGCAACGGGCTTCTAGCGTCAATATCGGCGGACGGGCCGAGGAAAGCGTATTCCTCCCTTTCAGTACCATGCAACAGACGCTGAACCAAGGGATATCATTCACTTCTTGTGCGTGAGCGCCAAACCCGGCTATAAGATCGATCCGGTGATCACACAGATCAAGGATATCGTAAAGAGCCAGAACCAGATCTCTCCTACCGACCCGCAGGCCGTGACGGTGATCAACTTGGCGGCTCAGTTCGAGACCTTCAATATGCTATTTATCGGTATCGATATCTTGATCTGGCTCGTGGGTATGGGTACGTTATTGGCGGGTATTATCGGTGTAAGTAATATCATGATGGTAACGGTCAAGGAGCGTACCCGGGAAATCGGCGTACGCAGGGCTATCGGAGCGAAGCCTTGGAACATCATCTCGCAGATCATGAGCGAGAGTCTGCTACTTACGGCCTTAGCGGGTTTGTTGGGGTTAAGCGCCGGGGTATTCCTGCTCGATCTGGTAGATAAGATCATGAGTGCCCAGCCGGCTTCCAACGGAACCATGATGGAGCATCCGGAGGTAAGCATCCAGATCGCGGTAGCGGCCACGGTGATCTTATTATTCAGCGGTCTGCTGGCCGGCTGATCCCCGCATGGCGAGCTATGCAGATCAAGGCGATAGATGCCATACGAGAAGAATAAACAACAATTGTCAATTAATAAAACTATATAATCATGAAGAATCGCATTGTAAAAAAGATCCTGCGTATCATCTTATTAGTACTTGTGGGAGCAGCGGTAATCGGTACATTCTATTTCTTATGGAAGAAAGCGCAACCGGTCATCACCGTTTATGAGATCGTAACCCCTGAAAAAGGGGATGTGGAGACCAAGACGGTCGCTACCGGAAACGTAGAGCCTCGTTTCGAGGTGGAGATCAAGCCGCAGATTTCCGGTATCATCTCCGAGCTGAAGAAAGAAGCGGGGCAGATGGTCCAAGCGGGAGAGATTATCGCCATTATCAAGGTAATCCCCGAGATGGTACAGCTCAACAGCGCCGAATCGCGCGTGAACCTCGCCAATATCTCTTTGAAGCAAGTGGAAGAGACTTATAAGCGGGATACGCAATTATTTAAGCAAGGTGTTATCGCCCAAGAAGATTTCGATCTTTCCAAAGCGAACTACCTGAAAGCCGTGGAGGAAAAGGATAACGCGCAAAGTGCCTTGGAGATCATCCGCGACGGTATAGCCAAGAACTCCAGCGTGCCAGTACGACCCAAATCCGTAGTACCATTACCGGTATGATCTTGGACATCCCCGTTAAAGTAGGTAACTCGGTTATCCAAGCGAATAATTTCAATGATGCACGACGATCGCTACCGTAGCCAATATGAACGACATGATCTTCAAAGGAAACGTAGACGAGACCGAGATCGGACGCATCCACGAGGGAATGCCGATCAAATTGACCGTCGGCGCCATGGAAAGCCGTTCATTCGACGCTTTGCTGGAATATGTATCGCCCAAGGGAGTAGACAAGAATGGAGCCATTCAATTTGAGATCAAGGCGGCCGTAACGATCCCCGAAGATGCTTTCATCCGTGCGGGATATAGCGCCAACGCCGAGATCGTGCTAAACGTGCGGAAGACGTGCTTACGATCCCGGAAAGTACGGTCGAGTTCCAAGGGGATTCCGCATTCGTTCAGTTAGTTAAACAAGAGCAACCGGAGCAAGTCTTCGAGAAGCATCCTGTAAAGGTAGGTCTGTCCGACGGTATCAAGATCGAGATTCAAGAAGGACTGGCCGCGACCGATAAAGTCCGGGGCGCAGCTATTGACCCGAATAAGAAATAAAAGAAAGATTGTATGATGAGAAGAAACTTATATATACTGGCAATCGCTTCCCTCCTGTCCGGAAACTATGTTTTCGCTCAGGATGCGGTGAAGCAATGGAGTCTGGAGGAGTGCATCCAATATGCCATCGAGCATAATATCGACTTAAAGCAAAAGGAGCAGGAACAGGAAAGCCGAAAGGTAGACTTACATACCAGCAAATACAGTTGGCTCCCGGCCTAAATGGCAGTCTTGGACAGAGCTTCCAGTTCGGACGCTCCACGTCTAAATCCGGGGTGATCGTGGACCAGAACGCCGCCAATTCCACATTGGGGATCAATCTGGACATGCCTTTATTTGACGGGTTAAAAATACCGAACGATATCGCCGCCCGCAAACTTGATCTAAAAGCGTCTATCGAGAACTTGAATAAGGCGAGAGAAGACTATCCATCAATATAGCTTCCTACTACCTGCAAGTACTTTATAATAAAGAGTTACTGAAAATAGCGCAACTACAAGTGGAACTAGACAAGGAGCAGGTGAATAAAACAGAGGCCATGGTGAACGCCGGAAAGGTGCCACTTTCCCAACTGTATGATATCAAGGCCCAATTAGCGAAAGATGAGGTCACGCTTACCGAGTCGCAAAACAATGTGAACCTCGCTTTACTGGATCTGGCGCAAAGTCTGGAACTAGAGCGAAGCGATCGGAGTTTCGATATACAGACTCCTGTAATTGAAGATGCGGTGGCTGATAATATGAGTAGCATCCTACCTCCGGAAAACATTTACGATCATGCGGTTACGTTCAAGCCTCAGATCAAGGAACAACAGTATTTGCTAGAGAGCCAAAAGAAAATGTTGCGTGTCGCGCAAGCGGGCTATTACCCCAAGTTAAATTTCGGGGCTAGTTACAGCAATGGATATTATCATTCTACTTCCGGAGGTGAATTTGCCGATACTCGTTCCTTTAGCGAGCAGTTTAAGCAGAATGGGCAAAAGATCGTCGGATTCTCATTGAGCATTCCACTTTTCAACCGCTTCCAAGTACGCAATAGCGTTCGTACCGCAAGGATCAACATTATCAACCGGGAATTGCTGATGGAAAATACAAAGAAAACATTATACAAGGAAATCCAGCAAGCGTACTACAACGCAACGGCTTCCCAAGAGAAATATACGGCTTCCGACAAATCCGTCACGGCGAGCAAGGAAGCGTTCAATTATGCCCAAGAGCGTTACAACGCAGGTAAAAGCACTGTTTTTGAATTTAATGAGGCTAAAACAAAATACGCGCAAAGTCTAGCGGAACAGGCACAGGCCAAATATGATTTTATCTTCCGTACGAAGATTCTAGATTTCTATAATGGTAACCCTATCCGTTTATAAACGTTAATTAATACTTCATTTTTTTATTATACACACAAAGTTTAAGGGAAGATATCTTTTATGGACATCTTCCCTTTCAGCATCCATTAAGGCATTTAGTCTGCACAGAACTATGTTTAACAGCATAATTAACAGATAGATAGCTAAGACCAAAAAACCTCCTGCCAGCTATCATAATGCAACAAGATCCCCAGTACAACTAAATTGAATTTGACAATATCAATCAATATTATATTAGTTTTAGAATGTTTTATAACAGTTTGCTTTTTTATAATAAAAATTAGTATATTTGCGGCTGTGATTTTCAGGAGTCTTGGTGTGTACATTTTTTTGATAAGTATTTTAACTGTAGTTCTGTGCAAACTATGGTCTCTTGAAAAAATAATGTGTGTCTAATTAACAAACAAATTCATTCTATGAAGCACAAATTAACGCTTGTACTACTCTCATTCTTTCTGGGAGTGCAGTGTATGGTCGCCCAGCAAATGAAGGTGACCGGTGTAGTGATTAATGAAGATGATGGGGAGCCTGTTATAGGTGCATCCATCGTAGTAAAAGGAACCACTATTGGAACCATTACCGATTTAGATGGTAAATTTGAGTTAGAAACTCAGAAAGATGCTAAGCTAATTATTTCTTATGTAGGTTTACGGACTCAAGAAACTACAGCTCAGCAAAACATGAGAATTGTTCTTTCTTCAGATTCTCAAGCTATAGATGAAGTTGTTGTCGTAGCTTATGGTACCGCAAAGAAAAGTTCTTTTACAGGTTCCGCATCCACGGTGGGTGCCGCTTTGATGGACAAACGTCCATTGAGTAACGCCCTCTCCGCATTGGAAGGAAACACTTCCGGAGTACAAATGACTTCCTCTATCGGACAACCGGGAGAAGCTGCCAAGGTAACGATCCGTGGTTTTGGTTCAGTAAACGCGGATAATGCTCCTTTATATGTAGTGGATGGTGCCATCTTCAGTGGTGATATCTCTTCTATCAGCCATCTGATATCGAATCAATGACAATTTTAAAAGATGCCGCTTCTACATCTTTGTATGGATCTAGCGCAGGTAACGGTGTGGTTTTGATCACGACTAAGAAAGGTTCTAGCAGCAGTGGCGCAGGTGTTACCTTGAGTATCTCACAAGGTTGGTCTAGCAGAGCTTATAACGATTACGCAAAAGTAGGTGTATACGATTATTATCCTTTGCAATGGCAAATGTTGAGAAACGCAAATATGTCACTCGGACAAAGTGCTACCGACGCTGCCGCTAATGCTTCTAAAGATATTATCAACAAATTAAAATATAATCCTTTCGTAGGAATCGCCAATGACGCAATCGTGGGCACAGACGGTTTATTGAATCCATCAGCCTCGGCTTTAAAATGGGGTGAGGACCTTGATTGGGAAGATGCCGCTTACCGTACCGGACATCGCCAAGAATATAATGTAAGCTACAATACAAAAACAGAAAAGAGCGACACATATGCTTCCATAGGCTATCTGAATGATAAGGGATATATGATTAAGACAGACTTTGAGCGTTACAACGCACGCTTGAACTATAATATCTATCCGGTGAAATGGTTCAAGAGTGGATTGAATTTAGGTTTAAGTCGTACAAACTCCAATTATTCTACTTCTACTTCTAGCAACTCCGCTGGTTATGGTAACTTATCTCGTTTCATTCGTTCTATGGCACCGATCTATCCGGTACATAAGCATGATATTGAGACAGGAGCTTATTTGGATAAAGAAGGAAACGTAGTTACTGATCCGGCTTTATATACCTACGATTATGAAGGAGCCCGTATCTCCAGCAATGGACGCGACGGTATCGCTGAGGCCCTGTGGAACGATCGCTTGATGTCTACCACAAACTCTAGTGCCCGTACTTATGTAACGATCACTCCGATCGAAGGATTGAATTTAACAGTGAACTACGCATTTGACAATAAGGATGAACGCCGTAGAGTATATGAGAACCCAGAGGTAGGTGACGGAACCGCAGGACCGGGACGTTTGAACATCCGAAATAGAAACTTCTTGACACAGACATTCAACCAGTTGATTAATTACACAAAGACTTTTGGTAAGCATAACATCGAAGCTTTGTTAGGCCATGAGAACTATAGCTACCGTTTACAATATAACTACGGTATGAAGACTAATGAGATCGTTTCCGGAACGTATGAGTACAGTAACTTCGTAAGCATAAGCTCAATGGATTCTTATACACGCGAATATAAGAAAGAAGGATACTTCGCTCGTTTGAACTATGATTCGATGATAAATATTATGTAACAGCCTCGTATCGTCGTGACGGTTCCTCTCGCTTTAGCAAGGATAACCGTTGGGGTAACTTCTGGTCATTCGGAGCATCTTGCGTATCAGCAAGAAGATTTCATGGAAAACTTGACTTGGGTGGACAATTTGAAACTGAGGGCATCCTACGGTGAAACCGGAAACGATGCCATCTATTATACAGATGATGACACACAACAGGATTACTATCCTTATCAAACCTTGTATAATTTGGGTATCAACAACGGTTTGGAAGCAGGTCTCTACTTCCCGACTATGGCAAACAATAATTTGAAATGGGAGACACAGGTTTCTACCGATGTCGCTTTAGAATTCGGATTGTTCGGTCGCTTGAATGGTACGGTCGAGTTCTTCCGTAAGGCCTCCAGAGACTTGTTATTCAATGTTAGCCAACCGTTATCCAGTGGTGTCGAAAAGATCGTACAAAACATTGGTAAAGTTCGTAACCAAGGGGTGGAAATCGACTTAAACTACCAAGTATTAAAATCAAAAGATTGGAAATTATCAGTCGGCGCAAACGCTACATTCATCAATAATAAGGTGACTCGTCTGCCTGATGCCAACCGGAAAGATGGTATCATCAAAGACTCTAAGAAATTGATGGAGGGACATTCAATCTATGAGTTCTGGTTACGTCAATGGTGGGGTGTTAATCCTGATAACGGAGATGGATTGTATATCTTTGATGCCGAAAACAACACCGATGCGAATGGTAATATTAAAGATGCGGTAAAAAAGACACTTGTAGAGAAAGATGGTCAAGTATTGACAAACTCTTATAGCTATGCGAAATATGATTTCAGTGGTTCTGCCGTTCCGAAAGTATATGGTGGTTTCAATATCAATTTGAGCTATAAGGCATTCGACCTTTCTACCGTATTCTCTTATTCATTAGGAGGTAAGGTGCTTGACTCGAGTTATAGAGGATTGATGGATGTAGGTGAGTTCGGTTATGCGATGTCACCGGATCTACATAACGCATGGACAACTCCGGGCCAGATCACAGATGTACCTCGTTTGGACAATAACTCAGGTCATGCGACTAGCATCGGACAATCCTATTCTACACGTTGGTTGACAAACGCAAATTACTTGAACTTGCGTACTGTCACTTTGGCTTACAACTTGCCTAAGTCTATCCTAAACGTTATCAACATCAAGAGTGCACGCGTCAATGTCAGCGCAGAGAACTTATTCATGTTGAAAGCCCGTCAAGGTCTGAATCCGCAAGCTAACTATGCCGGAGTATCTTACAATGAATATATGCCGGCTAAGAACTTACGATCGGTTTAAATGTATCGTTCTAAATTCATAATACATCAAACAAAGGAAAAGATATGAAAAATATACAATTATTCAAACACATCGCAGCAGGACTGCTTCTAAGTGGCTCTCTGATCGGCACAAGCTGTTCCAGCGATTATATGGATACAATCCCAACCGAGAACGTTTCATTCACGACAGTATCCACTTCGCTCGACAATCTTTATCTTGCACTGAACGGTATTCATCGTAAGATGGTATCTCAAGACTTAGGCAACCAAGGTTTGGGAGGTGAGCCCGGTTTCATCATCGGTCGAGAAGCGTTAGCTGATGATTTGACATGGGACACGCAGACTTGGCATCAAGGTTTCTTAAACTGGAGTTATCCAACGAACGCAACAAGTTCGTACAACTCCGGTGAGTGGGAAACTTATTATAAGTTCATTTTGAATGCAAACAACATCTTGAAAGCGTTGAATGATAACTTTAGCGATGAGTCAAAACTCACAGATAGCGAAAAAGCGCTTGCGAACCATATCAAGGGCGAGTGTTTGGCAATTCGTGCATGGAGTCATTTCAATCTAGTACAATATTATGCGAAACCATATCGTAACGGACAGGACAACTCTCAACCGGGAGTTCCTTATCGTACGAGTCCGGAAATCGAGCCTATGGCACGTAATACGGTAGAAGAGGTGTACACAAAGATTCACGGGGACTTAGACGAAGCATTGAACTTATTGGCAGACTATGAGCCAAATGATAAGAATCATTATAGCCTAGCATCGGTTTACGGATTGAAAGCACGTGCTCTTCTGACTCAACAGAAATACGCAGACGCAGCTACGGCCGCAGTGAATTCTATCAATGAAGCAGAGAAAGATGGCTGTAAGATCATGTCTCAGTCTGAATTGATGAATGGTTTCGCTAATATCACTTCCGCTACGAAAGAGGCGATGTATGCCGCAATGACACAGAATGACCAAACGGTTTATTTCTACTCTTTCTATGCGTATATGTCTTGGAACTTCAACTCCAGCTCTATCCGCACAGGTATCAAATGTATCAGCCAAAGTACTTACGACTTAATGTCGCCAACCGATCTTCGCCGTCAATGGTGGGATCCGACAGGAAAGGCAGAAGTACCCGCAACTTCTTACAACCAGCGTGTTTATCAGAACCGCAAGTTCACGGCACGCTCTACAGCTGATGCTGTAGGTGATTTTGCCTTCATGCGTATCAGCGAAATGTACTTGACTGCAGCCGAGGCTTTCGCTCGTTCCAATCAAGACGCAAAAGCAAAGGAATATTTGCAAGCCTTGTTGAAAGAACGTGATCCAGAGTACAAGGATTTGGGTAACACTGGCGCAAAACTAGCGGATGAGATCATGACACATCGCCGTATCGAACTTTGGGGCGAAGGTTTCCGTTGGTTCGACTTGAAACGTCTAGGTTTGCCATTGGATAGAACCGGGTCTAATTTTGACGCTACTTTCTGTGGTTTCTTGCACAAGGATCCGAATGCTGATGGTTGGATCTTCGAGATTCCAAAAAAGGAAACAGATTTCAACGACTTGATCGAAAAGAACTATTAACACTCTTTTTACGTTAACTTACATTAATCACAATCCCCAAAGTATACTTTAACAGGTTATCTTTGGGGATTTCTTATATCACTATTTATGAAAACAAATCATTTATTTTCAGCTCTGCTCTCTTTAGCGCTTATATGTCCTGGAATAGCGCAAGAAACACATTATCAACGTCCTCCAGCCGTAATAGAGGAAGTGGCCCTAGCCAAATTATCCCCGATCATCCGAATTAGTGATAACAATCAGTGGGCACTCCAGTTAGAGCGTTCCCCGTACCGGTCTATCGCCAAGCTTGCGCAACCGGAGCTTAAATTAGCGGGAATGCGTATCAGTCCCGAAACATTCAATACGAGCCGGCAAGCCGAATATACGGGTGCAGTTTAATGAACATCGCTACTCAAGAAGAAATCAAGATTGAAGGAATTCCTGACAACGCGGTAATCACAGAAGCCTCATTCTCTCCTTCATCCAATAAGGTAGCTCTATTCGTGGAAGAAGCGAATGGCGTATATCTTTATAACTGTACCCCGGAACAGCCCGTAGCTCAGAAAGTAAGTACCCGTAAAATCAATGCGACAAGTGGAGCGGAGATCTTATGGATTAGCGACAATGAGTTTATTACGCTTATGGTTCCAGAAAACAGGGGGAAGCACCGGAGAAACCCACAGTCCCATCCGGTCCCATCATTCAAGAAAGTACTGGAAAGGTGATGCCCGCTCGTACCTATCAAGACTTGCTGAAAAATCCATACGACGAGCAATTATTCGACTATTATTTCACCTCCCAATTGGTACGTATAAAAGAGGGCATTGTGTACGAGATCGGAAAACCAGCAATCTACGGCAGTACGCTTTCATTATCCCCGGATAAATCTTTGCTACTTATCGCGACAGTTCATCGTCCGTATTCCTATCAAGTACCGGTATATAACTTCCCACAAAAGTTCGAGGTCATAGACTTACAAGGCAATTCCATTTATACGTTAGCGGATAATCCAACCGTCAATATTCCGATGGGATATGACACGACCTCGCCTTATCCCCGTCAATTCGGATGGAGATCGGATCAACCGGCTACCGTTTACTGGGCGGAAGCGCAAGATAAAGGAGATCCTAAGCAAAACAAGACCGATTTCATGGATATTATCTACCAAATAAGCTATCCGTTCAACAGCGAGAAACAGGAAGTCGCAAAGACAGAGAAACGTTTCCGCAACATCCTGTGGAATGACGATGCTTTCGCTTTATTGATCGAGACTTCCCGGGAGACTCGTAAAAACAGGACATTTACTTTTAAGCCTTGCTCTTCTGAGTCTCCGGTTCTATTATTCAATGTATCCACCGACGATAATTACAACAATCCGGGAAATCCACTTACGATTAAAAATGCGTATGGTAAATATATCGTTTATACCAATAAAGCCCACAATGAGTTATTGATGCTTGCCCAAGGAGCCTCACCTAAAGGATATGCCTTACCTTAGCCGTTACAATTTGAAAACAAAAAAGAACACGGAACTTTGGCGCTGCGAGGACGGATATTATGAGACCATCCTAAAGGTAGCGAATCCAGAAAAGCTTCAATTGATCACTTCACGTCAATCCATTACAGAACCAGCGAATCTCTGTTCTCGTGACTTGAAAAAGAAAAAATTCGCTCAATTGACTCATTTCGCCAATCCATATCCGGCCATGGCAAACGTTAGCAAACAAAAGATCAAGTATAAACGTGCGGATGGTTTGGATCTAACAGCGACCGTATACCTCCCTGCCGGATATGATAAAGCGAAGGACGGTCCATTACCTGTCTTAATGTGGGCCTATCCGAGAGAATATAAAAGCAAGGCCGAGGCTTCTCAGGTACGAGGTTCTCAATACATGTTTACGAATATCAACTATGGTTCTCCCGTCTATTGGGTTTTACGTGGATTCTGTATAATGGAAAATGTCGAGATGCCGATCGTTAGTACCAGTGAGGGAGCGGAGCCGAACGATGATTTCATTGAGCAATTGACAATGACGCCGAGGCGGCCGTAAAAGTTATTTCCGAGATGGGTGTAGGTGATCCGAATCGTGTAGCCGTAGGAGGACATTCCTATGGAGCTTTCATGACAGCGAATCTATTAACACATACCAAGCTGTTCAAAGCCGGCATCGCACGTAGCGGGGCTTACAACCGTACGCTTACCCCGTTCGGCTTCCAAACAGAGACCCGTACTTATTGGGAAGTACCGGAAATATATAATGCCATGTCGCCATTCATGTCTGCCGATAAACTACATGGAGCTTTATTAATCATACATGGTGAGATGGATAACAACTCCGGAACCTTTCCGATCCAATCCGAGCGCCTGTTCAGTGCCCTAAAAGGCCACGGGGCGATCGCACGTTATGTGGTATTACCCTATGAGAGTCATGCTACGCCGCCAAAGAGAACATATTACATCTATTGTATGAATGTGACCTATGGCTGGATCGTTACGTCAAGAACGCAAAAAGTAAGTAATACTGACTTTGTCAATGAAGTATATATCCTCTGACAGGAAAAGTATATTTCCTCTAACCAGTGAAGTATATCTTCTATGAGAAAGCCAGCCGGCAGCCACCAATTGCCCCAAAACTACGATGCCCATCGTAAGGTTATAAGAATGCCCATCGTAAACTCCTTACAATGGGCATTCTTAACTCTTTACGATGGGCATTCAAAGAAAGCCCTATCTGAGATTCGTTTATTTCAGCAGTGAGCAAGGACAAAGATGATCCTTCTCGATATCCTTGAAATAGTTATAAGTACCTACCTTAAGATCTGCGCAAGCCGCCTCATCGCAAACGATGATTCCTTTCGGGTGCAACTGCAAGGCGGTAATTGTCCACATTTGGTTCACGGCACCCTCAACAGCTTGTTGCAACGCACGAGCCTTGTTATGACCATTTACCATGATCAATACCTCCTTAGCGTCAAGAACTGTACCTACACCAACCGTTACTGAAGTCTTTGGAACTTTATTCACGTCATTATCAAAGAAACGGGAGTTAGCGATAATCGTATCCGTAGTTAACGTCTTGATACGAGTACGAGAACTCAAAGATGAACCCGGCTCATTGAACGCGATATGGCCATCAGGACCGATACCACCCAAGAACAGGTCTACGCCACCGACCGCTTTCATGCGAGCCTCATAAGACGCACACTCAGCCTCCAAATCCTCGGCGTTACCATTCAAGATATTTACGTTCTCCGGTTTGATATCGATATGACTGAAAAAATTATTCCACATGAAAGAATGATAGCTTTCCGGATGATCTTTCGGAAGACCGACATATTCATCCATATTGAAAGTGATCACATTCTGGAACGATACGACACCCTGCTTGTTCAATTCAATCAGGTTCTTGTACATACCCAGCGGAGAAGATCCGGTAGGCAAGCCCAGTACGAATGGTTTTTCAGAGGTTGGATTCGCTGCTTTAATCTTCGCTGCTACATAATTGGCAGCCCATTTTGAGAGTTGCTCGTAATTAGGTTCGATAATTAATCTCATAACGTTACTTTTTAATTGAAAGTTGAAAATTGAAAATTGAAAATTAAAGGATTTCCAATCTACGCTTCTCGCTTTTCTTGTTTATAAATTAGATCTATTGTTAATAACTTAGTCTTTATTTATCTCCGGAGTCTTTAGAATTATCAATTTTCAATTCTCCATTTTCAATTTCCCAGCCATTTCCTTGCCCAAAGCTAAACACTCCTCGTATTTAGTAGCGCTTAAACCTTGCTTCTGCTCAACCGGCGTACCGACAGTCTCCCACTTCATCTTCTCGCCAAAAGCCGCCAAACGTTTCACGGCGGCTCCAGCCCATGTGAATGACCCGAAATAACCGAAAATACGATTTTTCACCTCACGCAACTCGATCTTACTCAACACAGCTTCCACCTCCGGGAACAATTGATTGCTATAAGTCGGGCTACCTACGATAACTCCTTTATATTTGAACACATCTTTCAAAATATAAGAAGAAGGGCTTTTGCTAACATTATGCATCACGATATTCTTAATGCCATTATCAGCCAAAGAAGCGGCGATCGCCTCAGCCATCTGCTCCGTGTTACCATACATGCTGCCATAAATAATAACCACGCCTTCCTCACCTTCGTAGCGGCTCATACGGTCATAGATATCGATCGCTTTCGACGCATATTCACGCCAAACAGGTCCATGGGTAGAGCAAATCGTCTGGATATCCAAGCCCGAAAGCTTCTGTAATGCCCTTTGTACTGGACTTCCATATTTTCCGACAATGTTGGAGTAATAGCGAATCATCTCTTCCCAATAATGCTCCACATTCATCTCCGTATCGATCACACCACCATCCAATGTGCCATACGTACCGAACGCATCCGCGGAGAATACGATTTTATCCGTAACATCATAAGTAACCATCACTTCCGGCCAATGAACCATCGGAGCCATATAAAATACAAGCTCATGACGACCCGTATTCAAGGTATCACCCTCTTTCACCTCAAACAAGCCTTCCTTGATGCCATGATATCCTTCCAGCATTCCGAAAGTCTTATTGTTTCCGACAATCTGTACGTCCGGATATTGCTGACGCAACAAACGGATACTTCCCGCATGATCCGGCTCCATATGATTTACCACGAGATAATCCAAAGAACGTCCGTCCAAGGCATCCGCTACTTTTTTCAAGAAAATATCAGAGTAACAAACATCGACCGTATCGATCAATACGGTTTTCTCGTCTACGATCAAGTACGAGTTATAGGAAACGCCGTATGGCAACGGCCACATATTCTCGAAGAGGGCCTTTTGACGGTCATTAACTCCTACATAATAAACTTTATCCGCAATTTCTTTTAACTTGTACATCTTTTTTAATTGATAATTGATATTAAAAATTGAAAATTACGAAGCGTGTGCTCTCTAATTTTCAATTCTCAATTTTTAATTTTCCATTTCTTAGCGCTCTCCAGACAAACCAGCACCCTGCCAAAACAAACGGGATACTTAGCCATTGCCCCATATTCAACATCATTCCAGCCTCGAAAGCCTCTTGGTCATTTTTCACGAATTCGATGAAGAAACGAGACCCAAATACGCATATCATAAATACGCCGAAGATAAGTCCTTGCTTTTTCCAAGCCTCTTTCTTGAAATATAGCCACATACAGATAGCGAACGTTACCAGATAACAAGCGGCCTCATACAATTGCGTCGGATGGCTCGGAGCGGTAAAAATAGGCTCCGCCCCCATTCTCCATGCGTGTAAATTATCGATAAAACGAAATCCCCAAGGCAAATCAGTGGAATGACCGTAAATCTCATGATTCATCAGGTTCCCAGACGAATCATAGCAGCTACCAATCCTGTCGGAACCACCAACTTATCGAAAGCCCATAACATACTTTTATGGCTTACTCGCTTAGAGTAGAAATAAATGGCGATAATTATACCTAACGTACCACCATGGCTAGCCAATCCTCCCTCCCAAATCTTGAAAATCTCAATCGGGTTGGCTAAATAATATTCCGGCGCATAAAACAAACAATGCCCCAAACGGGCACCAATCACCGTACCGAGCATCGTATAAATCAAAAGGGAATCGATCCATGCGGGCGGCAGTCCCTCTTTTTTCCACATCCGCTCTACAATCATATAGCCAATAGCGAAACCAATCGCGAAAGCCAATCCATACCAACGAATCTCCCGGGAACCGATGGTAAAGATAGCGGGATCGGCAGTCCATGTAATAAAATCAAGCATAATCTTAAACGAGTCTTCTAATTAAGTTCTCTCTCTCGCCGTACAGCATATCGATTATCGGCAATTCAATCATCGTATACGCGCCCGGTTGTTGCTTCAAGCTCGCACGAGCCACAGAAACCAAGATCTGAGCAGTCAAGCTGGGTTATTGATCTTCATATCGAATTCGATCAACTGGTTCTGAGTCTTACCCGACACACCTTTACGAACCAAGTTCACGCCATGTCCCATATCCAACAGGTTATCAACACATTCAACCTGCATTACATGAGTCTCATCATGAGCGAAATAATCATCCGCCTTGATAGCGGCAGACACTTGCTTGAAATCGTATCCGTCTTCCACCTCGATATAAACCATACGACGGTGCACGCCAGTTCCCAAAGGAATCGTCATACTTAAAGCCGCCTTCACGCCTTCGATAGCCTTCACGGCAACCGTATGCCCCATACTCATTCCCGGACCGAAGTTCGTATAAGTAATACCTTTCGGCACCATCGCTTCTAACAAAGCACGTACCACAGAGTCGCTTCCCGGATCCCAACCGGCAGAAATTACAGCTACCGTATTATGAGCCTTCGCTACAGCGTCCAAAGAACGACGTAAATCCACGATACCTCCGTGTATATCGAAACTATCGACAGTATTGATGCCTAAAGCCAGAATCTCTTTCGCATGCTCTTCCACGCTACGTGTAGGAGTAGCCAAAACCGCTACGTCAACCTTATCTAACTTGGTGATGCTATCAGTAACCGTGTATGCCTTCAACTCGTCCGGAATATCATTCGGATTACGACGAATAATACCTGCTACCTCAAAATCTGGGGCAGCTTCAAGGGCCTCTAACACATATTTCCCGATGTTGCCATAACCTACGATGGCGGCTCTAATTTTCTTCATACTCTAGTTTTTACTTTTCAACCAACCGCAAAGTTAGATATAATTTAGAGCTTTAACAATAAGGAATACAGTTTTTATATCATTTTCAGAATGATATAGATCCTCACTCTTTCACGAATGAATCCGGATAGGTAGTAAGCTGCTCTACACCGGCTTTCGTACGAATCCAAGTATCAAAAGAGCGTGTGCCTTCATTCAGTTCGATCACCCTAGCACCATTCGTCAAATGATTGTATTCCGTGTTTCCCCCGGTAAAACGACCGTAAGCCAATAGAACATCATGCCAGCAAACCGCATAATCGTCATCATGATCATGGCCGACAAATACCCCCATCACGTCCCCGTTTTCTTTAATCGCCGTAAATAAACCGGAATTCAAGGCCGGAGCGCATGCCTTTTCTCTACGTATGCCATATAGCTGGGCGTTCTCATCGGAAGCCGCTTGATTAAACTCCGGTAACGCTATATGGAAGAAAGCCAAGGAAGGAACCGGCTCTCCCCCGTTATTCCGGGTAAACTCAGCGCTTTTCTTACAATACCAATCGATCTGGTCACGCTTAATATAATCGTATCCTTTTACTCCTTTGATAGTTGAATAGGTATTCGAGTCGATACAATACAAGACGAAAGCATCTTTCTTTCCGTCGGAGGAACGTACGGTCAAGGCGTAATTACCTACGCCTGAGATTTCGGGAACCTCATCCGCCGTCAAGCTGTACGGCAGGCTTTCGGCTACTTTCAGCAACTCTTCTTTTGTCGCCCCCTGCTCATTATCATGATTTCCGAAAACAATGGAGAATGGTATTTTACGGTCGGAGACTGTCTTCAATACATTCCGCATATTTTCCAACGCAGGCTTGCTATAGATAATATCTCCCGTAAAAATCACCAAGTCCGGTTTCTCGTCATCCAACACTTGTTCATACGCTCAAAAGCGATGTCCGAACGAGGGTCTTGCCATTTTACATGCAAGTCCGTAAACTGTACGATCTTAAACTTCTTATCCGGATTAAACTTCAACCCCGGTTTTTGGGCAAATCCCAAAGAACTCACGCCGGCGGCCAATAACAAGGCCCCGGCAAACATCCACTTTCTCACACTCATCAAATCTCGTGTTTTTTGTAATTAATAATTATTTATTCCTTTCCGAAACAAGCGTCGAACGCATGTGCGGAAGGTTGGAAATCCACTCTCTTCACCAATTCGCAAGATTCCCGTGCCCCATGTTCCCGGTCCATAGCGCTATCTTCCCATTCCACGGAAAGCGGACCTTGATAGCCAATTGAATTCAAAGCACGGATAATCTCCTCAAAATTAATCTTTCCTCGTCCTAAGCTACGGAAATTCCAATATCGACGGGGATCGCCGAAAGTAACATGACCGCCGAATATACCCACCTGCTTGGGGGTATCACTCCAATATACGTCCTTCATATGCACATGGAAGATACGCTCCGGGAACTGATAGATGAAATCCACATAGTCCACCCCTTGATATCCTAGATGACTCGGATCATAGTTAAAACCGAAAGCAGGATGGTTATTTACCGCCTCCAATGCCCTGCGTGCGGAAAAAGTATCGAACGCGATCTCTGTAGGATGTACCTCCAACGCAAAACGTACACCTAGTTTCTGAAACTCATCCAAGATGGGCGTAAAGCGACGGGCGAAATCATCATACCCCTTTTGTATCATAGCGTCCGTTACCGGAGGGAAAGAATACAAATAATGCCAAATAGAACTACCCGTAAAACCTACAACCGTATCGACTCCCAACATCTTTGCCGCATGGGCGGTCCGGATCATCTCCTCGGTAGCCCGTTGGTGAACCCCTTCCGGATCGCCATCTCCCCAAATGTAATCCGGCAAGATTGCCTTATGACGCTCATCGATATTATCGCAAACAGCTTGTCCAACCAGATGGGTAGAGATCGCATAAAGCCGTAAGTCATATTTCTTTAACAGATCCTTGATTCCTTGATAATAAGCCGTATCCGTACGTCGAACATCCACATGATCGGGAAGTCCCAATTCCACACCGTCGTATCCGAATTCTTTCGCTTTTTGACAAACTGTTTCCAGTGATAAATCTCCCCACTGGAGGGTATATAATGTTACAGGACGTGCCATATATAGTATTATTTTTAGTCGATTATTTTTATCCATTTATTCTCTGTCGATCCGGTAGCTACAATCGTCTCGATAAACCGCATGCCACGGACACCGTCTTCGGCGGAAGGGAAATCCAAGGTTTCAGGAGCCGGTTCCTCACCAGCCAGAATCGATCGCAAAGCCAAGGCGAAATTCCGATACAAATTAGCGAATGCCTCTATATAGCCTTCCGGATGCCCGCCCGGCGTACGGGAATTATGAGCGGCGATACCCGACATATATCCATTGGAAGTACGGATGATCTCCGCCGGACGATCCGGCCAACGCATAATCATCGTATTCGGTTCTTCTTGACGCCATTCCAACCCACCTTTCTCTCCATACACACGAATATTCAAGCCATTCTCTACACCTACGGCGATCTGACTAGCGGTCAGCACCCCTTTCGTGCCTCCCTCATAACGGATCAATGCCGCCCCATCATCATCCAAAAGACGATCCGGCACGAAGGTATTCAATTCACCGCATAATTCCACGGCCTTCAGCCTGTTATATATTCCGCCAGATTAAACGCATGAGTCCCGATATCCCCCATGCAACCGGCCTTACCCGACCGATTGGGATCCACCCGCCAAGCCGCTTGCTTATTAACATCAGCGCAGTCATTATATAGCCAGCCTTGAGGATATTCCACATAAATACGGCGTATCTTACCTAAATCGCCCCTGCGTACCCTTTCCCGAGCCTCCTTCACCATCGGGTAAGCGGTATAGGTATGAGTCAGCATAAACAATTTTCCGGTTTCCTTCACTTTGTCTCGTAATTGCTTCGCCTCATCCAAGGTATATGTCATCGGTTTATCCAGTACGACATGGAAACCATGTTCCAACGCCATCATGGCCGGACCGAAATGCACATGATTCGGGGTAACGATAGACACAAAATCCATCCGTTCGCCTTCAGGCAGGGTGGCCTCTTTCTCTATCATTTCCTGATAAGATGCGTAAATACGATTATCCGGTAAAAATAAAGATTGTCCGGTAGCCAATGAATTCTCCGGGCGAGAACTGAAGCATCCACAGACCAACTCGATCTGTCCGTCTAAATTAGCGGCGATACGATGAACGGCCCCGATAAACGAGCCTTGTCCTCCACCGACCATTCCCATTCTGATTTTTCGTTTCATGGTATTATTCCGTTTTATTAAACTAAGGTAATTACATTGTTGATTCACAAAGCTATGAAAAATAACCCTGCGTACGCCAATTTAACAGCTTAATATTTTTTAATTCACAAAATATATCGTTCCTTTGCGTCAAACATTTACCAAAAATATCAACTATGAAGAAAAATGAATTAGTGGCTATCGCCTGTCTGCTTTGTTTTTGTTGTTTGTAATGGAACGGAAAGGAAGTACCTAACCCCGACCTACAAGAGGAATTATCCCCCATACAGTTTACGATCGATTTACAAAAGGAAGTATTACCCTTCCCCGTAACCAAGAGTATTCCCGAACTGAATATCCCTGAGCCTATTCCCCAAAATCCCGATGCCGAGGAAGATCCTTCTACACCGGATATCGATCCGGATAATTTATACAACCGGATCGATTATATCGTATACCAAAGCGGAAAACCGGACATTCTGGTAAAACATAAGCAATTCACGCCTCAAGATCCGGATTTCACGATCATTTATGATTCACTGCCCTCCGGCAACTATCATATTTGTTTCCTAGCCCACTCAGACAAGAATATCTCCGTGTCCGGACAAACCGCACTATTCAGTAAAGTATCAGATACGTTTCATCTTTTTCTCACCCAAGAAGTACAAGCGGGAGAAAGAATCATTAAAGATATCACCTTACAAAGAATCGTCGGCAAAATAGAGTTCATATCCGCCGATGCCGTACCTAAAGCCCTAAAAAGCTTCACGATAAATGTCTCCAATTATCAAAACAAGATTGACTTAACCACCGGGAATGGCATTTCTCAAAACACGCCTTATACACAAACCGACACTTTTAACGACTCTGATATCGGGAAAACAAATTTCTCCCATTCCTTCTTCACGTTTATCCCGCTCCAGAATTCATGCTCAAAGCACACCTCTCGGCCAAAAATCAGATAAATGAAGTAACCCGGGAAAGAGAGGTTAATGACATCCTGCCTCTCATAAATCACATTATTCGTTATACTGGGATTCTCTACACCCCGAAGGAATCAGACGAGACCTTCACCCTTGATATATTAAACGATGGCAAATGGGATAGCCCCATCGACAAAGATCTAAAAGATTAATACAAAACCGGTGTGCCAAATTTGACACACCGGCTACCTTTTTCCTAACCTTCACACTTATTTTGCGTCTTCTATCTTGAAGAGAGCGTTAAATCCCGTCAAACTAAAGGTCTCACGAACCACATTCCGCATACCGATCAAACGTAAAGACCCTTTCTTGGCAGTCGTCATTTTTTGTAATATTAAAAACAATCGGAGGCCCGCACTACTCACATATTCCAAATCAGAACAATCGACACATACTTTTACTCCCGGATTCTCCCATACCGGCAAAACCTTTTCCTCGCATTCGCGAGCCGTATTCGTATCCAATCTTCCTTTGATCTTAATTACAGTCTCTTCACCTTTTTGGTCAATAACTACTTCCATATCTTTATATTTTATTCGGTTATTTTTTTCTTCATGATAAAGACATTCCGCTCATCTACTCTCTGATAAGAGACCTCATCCATAATCTTCTTGATCAAGAAAATACCCAACCCTCCGATTGGACGGTCTTCGGCAGATAAAGTAATATCAGGGTCTTTTCTTAAAGTCGGATCGAAAGCAATCCCATGATCTATCAAAGTCACGATCAATTCCCCACCTTCCCTGACCAACGAAATGTCTACGGCATCCTCAACATCTCCCTTATACGCATAAAAAATTATATTTGAGACAGCTTCTTCCATCACCAGATTCAGGCTCATCATGAAAGCGGTGCTTAATCCCAATTCTTCTCCAGCTTCCTCCAAGAACTGATTCATCATGGAAAGCTCATGAATATCGTTCTTAATGCGTAATGTTTTTTGCATATATCTGAAAATTTTGCGCTAAAGATATAAAAAAAAAGAAATATCCTTTCCTTAAATTTGTATCTTTACCTCCGAATAGTATTTAAAGGTATAGAGTTATGGCTAAAAGATATTTAATAAACATATTCTTATTGATCGCCGTCTTATGCGGGTTCAGTAGTTGCGAGGAGGATCCGTATTATGATCCGTATGAGGAAGCAACATATGATTTGTGCCAAGCGGCATGGGCAGATGAATACACGACAAACGACGGACGGGAATGCTTGCAAATCCTAACATTTTATAGCGATCGTACAGGAAGGGATAATAGAACCTATTATTATCTTAACGGAGCGACACAAACCGAAGACATACCTTTTTACTGGGAATGGGATAATGGATATACGGATGCACTTTATATAGAGTACCCTGATCGAAACGGCATTTGGTTAGAGGATATCAGATATGGTTATAATACCATGAGATGTCTATATGACGGAGTCGATGTCACCTTTGACGCTTTCTATTAATCGTAAACTAAAATGATACTCACCTCTGTTGCGATCATATTAAGGGTATTATCCAATCCGCTTGGTAATGTTTTCCAAAAGCAATTAACCAATCGGTATAATCACCCTTTATTAATCAACTTCTTGACATTCCTACTATTGAGCGTATTCTGTATCATCCCGGCGATCCAAGTTCGCTGGCTTGAGCTGCCTTTCGAATTCTGGAAATATTGTATTCTAGCCGGAATCGTGGGAGCTACCGGAAATGGCTTCTTAGTAAAAGCTTTACAATGTGGGGATCTATCGGTACTGGGCCCCATCAATTCCTACAAATCCGTAGTAGGTATTATTGTCGGTATCTTCTTATTAGGGGAGATCCCAAACCTATGGGGTATTGCAGGAATGTCACTGATCGTATATGGGAGCTATTATGTTTTGGATACGATGGATGAGCATTTTTCCTTGGCTCTTTTAAAACGGAAAGAGATTCAATACCGGATATGGGCTATGGTCCTTACAGCTATCGAGGCGGTCTTTATCAAGAAAATCATCTTATATTCATCCACCACCATCTCGTTCATTGTTTGGTGTTGGTTTGGCGCGATTTTCTCTTTCGCTCTTTTATTCGCATTCAAGGTCCATCTTATCAAAGAATTCAAGCGAATCAAAATACGGGATCTTTTCTCCTACTTTTATTTGGTCCTTTGTATCGGCACCATGCAATACACCACCAATTACGTATTCGATCATATGGAGGTAGGTTATGCGTTAGCCTTGTTCCAACTTTCCACGATCGTAAGTATCTTCTTAGGATACCGTATATTCAAAGAGGAAAATATAACGAAGAAATTGATTGGCTCCATTATCATGGTAGCGGGATCGGTCATGATCATCTTATTAAAATAAATTGTCCTTAATTAGCCGCCCGATATTCATTTGGCGTCATCCCCACCCGTTTTTTAAATAACCTGCTAAAATATTGCGGATATTCAAAGCCTAGTTCATAGGCGATCTCGCTTATCGATTTATTTGTATCAAACAACTTCTCTTTAGCAGCTTCGACAAGTCGTAGCTGTATATGTTCCAAGGTACTTTTCCCCGTATCTTTTCGAAGTAAGTCACTAAGATAATTCACGGAAAAATTCATTTTATCGGCGCAATATTTGGCGGATGGAATCCCTAGGCGTTTTGGAAGTTCTGAATGAAAATACTCATCGAGTACCCGCTCAAAACGGGTCAAGATATCACTATTAACATGAGAACGTGTGATAAACTGACGTTCATAAAAACGTCTACAATAGCTTAAAAACAGTTCCAGATTTGACACGACGAGGTCTTTACTATGCTTATCCATCGCATGCCTTAATTCATTTTCTATATTACGAAAACATTCCAAAACAGTTCTTCGTTCCTGTTCAGACAGATGCAAAGCCTCATTCACCTCATACGAGAAAAAAGAATAATCCTTCAAATTACGTCCCAACTGAGTTCCTCTCAATAAATCGGGATGAAACATCAGCACCCAACCTTTAGCCGCCTCCGGTCTGCGGTTCTCCATGCTCATTATTTGCATGGGTGCCATAAATACAAGTGTTCCATCTTGGTAGTCATAATAATTACGTCCATACTTGATATCGCCGCATTTCACGTCTTTCAAAAAGATAGTATAGAAATTAAAGCAATGGCAACCTTCTATCTCCACACGTTTTGTCTTTGCCACATCTGCGATATTGACCAAAGGATGCAAGGTCTCGATTCCAAATGCTTTATTGAAATCATCTATCGAATTATATGTCTCTATCTTATCCATGCCCGATCATTTTTCTTTTAACAAAGATATCTATTTATTCAATATCAGCTTCTTCTTGAAACATAAATCGGGGAAAAGTATACGACAATCCGAGATTCGTTTATTTCTTCCTCATGAGCTTCCCATTAACTTCGCGACATAAGAACAACATAAATCAAATCACATGAACAAGATGATCAAGATTGTATTATCAATTATTCTTTCCATAAATGCAATGGCTATGTACTCACAGGAAAAAAGTATTAACATTGGCGCAATCCTCTCTTTTAGTGGTATGGACGGCCAATCCGGTATCCCCAATCAAAACGCACTCAAGCTTTGCGTTGACGATTGGAATGAACGCAGTGGAGTCGCAGGAAAAGCAGTACACCTAAAAGTATATGATTGTGAAAGCAATCCTGAGAAAAGCGCTTTATTAGCACAGCAAATGCTCAAAGAATATGAGCCAAACATAGTTTACTTAGCCATGACAAGTGTCACGCTAAGTGCTCACCCCCTTTTTGAGAAAAACAAGGTAATCCAACTTATCGCAGCAGGAGCGATGTCTTCTCAAACAAGCCAGAGTATGTACTTAGGGGATATTTCTCTGTATACGACCTCGCATCTTATTTCACGGAAAACCTAGAACGGAATTTTGGAAAAAAGAAATTCACGGTTATATACGAGAAGAACGGCTTTACTGATATGATTATCGATGGATTAAATAAAACGTCTCAAAAATATCATGTAGACATGAAGATAATCCAGATATCAGGAGATGAGTTAAACTTTGAGCAGGCAATAAGGGAAGCCAATATTGAATACGCTCACCATTTCCGAGAAAGCAAACACAAAGGAACTAATAAGAAGGTATAAAGAACGTTTTTTCGCGGAAATGGACGAACGATCGCTCGTTATGTATAACAGCCTCCACTTAGTGCTCGATTACATGAATACCCATAATACAACCGATCCTAAATCCATTATGAATGGAATAAATAACTTCCAAAGGGAGTCGATTATAAAAGGTTGTAAGATTATCGGGAATGAGATCTTGGTTGGTATCCAAATGAATATACACAAATAGAAGATACCCATACTCATCCGAAGAATAGGTATAAAAATCCGTAATTTGTATAATTATGAAATGTAATTTTCCGACTACTTTTGTAACATTGATAGAAAAGAGATGAAACATAAAAAAGTCATGATCACGATCCTAGTATTCATAATATTATTGGCAGGAAGTGTTTTCACCATCCTAAACCATCCCGCGTTCGGGCGTTTACCTCAAGGAGAGAGATTGGAGCGAATTAAGCGCTCGCCCAATTACCGGGATGGAAAATTCCATAATATCCACCTTACGCCGGCTACTACGATGAAAAAGGGAGGGGCACAAGCGTTTTGGGACTTCTTCTTTGGAAAACATCCCGATTTAAAACCCCATAAAAGTTTACCGACCGTAAAAACGGATCTACTCCATCTGGACCGGAATGAGGACCTTATTATTTGGTTTGGCCATTCATCTTACTTGGTCCAAAGCGGGGGCAAACGATTTCTGATCGATCCCGTATTAACCAATAAGTTTCCAGCCTCCTTGATGTTTCAGCCATTCAAAGGTACGGATCTCTACAAGCCGGAAGACATCCCCGATATCGATTTCTTGATAATTACCCACGAGCATTGGATCATTTGGATTATTATACGGTTAAACAACTGAAAGACCGTACAGGAGCTGTAATCTGCGGGCTAGGCGTAGGGGAATATTTTGAATATTGGGGATTCCCTCCGAAACACATCGTGGAAATGGATTGGTATGATTGTTATCACATTGATAACGAATGCCAAATACACTGTCTGCCCGCCCGTCATTTCTCAAACCGATTATTAAAAAATGCCCAAACGCTATGGGCCTCATTTATGATAGACGGTAAGCAACAAATATACCTTTCGGGAGACGGGGGGTATGATACCCATTTCGCAGAGATCGGCAAAAGATTTCCACAAATAGATCTAGCATCATGGAAAACGGACAATATAATGAAGATTGGCGTTATATACACCTAATGCCTAATGATCTTCCTCTCGCTATCAAAGATTTACACCCTAAACAGGTACTCACCGTACATCATCCAAATATGCCTTGAGCAAACATCCTTGGTACGAGCCATTAGAAAACATCCATAAAGCATCAAACCCGCAATCCTATAAACTTCTTACGCCCATGATTGGCGAGAAAATCAATCTCAATGACACCAATTGCGTTTCTAAAAGATGGTGGTAATAAAGTTAAACCAATAAATAAAGTATAAAATAATGAATAAACAAGTAGTAGTGATATCTTCATCACCACGCAAAGGAGGTAACTCCGATTCCTTATGCGATGAATTTATCAAAGGTGCGGAAAGTGCCGGACATTCCGTTGAAAAAGTTTCTCTCCGAAGCCAAAAGATAAATTATTGCACCGGCTGTGGTGTATGTTACAACACTAGGGTTTGTCCACAGAAAGATGATATGCCGGAAATCCTAGACAAGATGATTACGGCAGATGTAATCGTATTGGCTTCTCCTATCTATTTCTACACTATGTGTGGCCAAATGAAAACACTTATTGACCGCTGTTGCTCACGTTATACGGAGATGTCGAATAAAGAATTTTACTATATCCTTACAGCGGCAGACCCTGTACCGAGGCCATTGACAGAGCCATTAACGAGTTCCAAGGTTTCTTAGAGTGCCTAGAAAACCCACAAGAAAAAGGGACTATATGTGGTGTAGGAATATGGAACAAAGGCGAAGTAAACGGAAAGCCTTATATGCAGGAGGCCTTTAATATGGGTAAGAATATCTGATTGGGATTTACTATAGAATAAGCTCACCCGCAATTTATTAGGGGTAGGGTTAAGTTCTTTCAGATAGTCACGTACAACTTAAGCATTTGTATCCGACAGGTGTTATCACTCTTCCCTAGTAAGACTGTTTCATTGACCAAGCAAGTTAACTTACTTGGTCATTTTTATTAACTTACTTGACCGATAAAGCCAGCTTACTCTCCGTATTACTTTCATTGCACAGAACAACATAATATTCTCTCTCTGGCAAGGCAAAGCGTTGTTACTTTTAGCTTATTGATTATGTACTGTTGGATCGTTATGGTTTCACTAATGCACGAAGATGTAGTCTCGCCGGGAATCGAACCCGGATCTAAAGTTTAGGAAACTTCTATTCTATCCGTTGAACTACAAGACCAACTCTTTTGAGATTGCAAAAGTATAATCTTTTCCTCAAATAGGCAACCGTTATCGGATGTTTTTCCCGCCTATCCGGAAGCTTCTCATTATTTCCGAAAAAGCATGTACGTGTTTCAGGAAAAACATGTACGTCTTTTTCCAAAAACACGTACGTGTTTTCAAGAGCTAATATAACATCAAATAGATCAATCAAATAAGCTTTGCATCACCGATAACGATTTGATTTCCGTAAAATCCGGGAGATGTAGACGGTAATACTCAAGAATACGATGAATAATACGGACCGCTCTTGCCGGGAAAAACCATAAAGCGACATATTCTCAAAACTGATACGCAGCAAACGGGAAAAGAAAGCGCTCTCCACCTTATTTAAATAATGCCGATGCATCGGGATATGATCCGTAAACACCCCATTCAACATATCGAAATAATATCCCACCCTATGCGATTCCATATTTGGGAAAATACCGAGATGGTGGAGAAGACCTAACAAGAAAACCATATGAAAATTAGCGATACCCTTATCCGCATACTCCAATAGATGTATGGACTCGCATAAATAATCAAATAAACGGGGATCCGGCTCCGTATCTTTCACGACCCTAAAAAGAACCTCCGAGAGGAAAAGCGCCAATACATTCTTAACCGGATCACAACAAACATCATTCAGCGGAAAACAAATGCGGGTCTCCTTAATCCGGTGCAAGTCCCGCTTATTCAAGTGCTCCACCTCCATTTCCAGAACGGACAAAGGTATAAACAAAGCCTTCGACACCGTGCTTTTCTTCCCACGGTTACGACTAACCAGATACGAGGCCCGGCCAAACGCCTCCGTATACATATATATAATAGAATATTTATCATTGTAAGGGATCGCATGCAAGACAATCCCCCTCGTTTTACACAACATAATTCGTATCTTTGCGACGATGATTAAGAACAAAGATACTCAAATTAACGTTATACATATAATTAAAGTATAGAATTATGTTGGACTTAACGACCCCTTCTTTATTATTTTCCGCCATATCATTGATATTGCTGGCCTATACGAATCGCTTCCTTTCATACGCCAGCGTAGTGCGTGCCTTGAAAGAAAAGCATCAGCAAACCCATGACCCCAAGGATATCGCCCAGATAGCGAACCTGCGGAAAAGGCTCTATCTGACCCGTTCCATGCAAATATTAGGAATACTCAGTTTGCTGCTCTGCGTGATCGCTATGTTCTTCATTTATGTATCGTGGCAGATTTTCGCCGCATGGATATTTGGCATAGCTTATTGCTATTAGCGGCGTCGTTATGTGTATGTATCTGGGAAATAAATATTTCCGTTAAAGCCTTGGAAATTCATCTGGAAGATATAAGTTCTAAAGAGAAGTTAAAACAGTAAGTAGTATTAAATTTTCCTTCGAAATGTTTTGCCAGTTCGGAGAGATCGTCTATCTTTGCACTCGCAATCAGGAAATCACTTTCTTAGAACGCTATAAGTGAGAGCTTTGACATTTTGGCCCATTCGTCTATCGGCTAGGACGCAAGATTTTCATTCTTGAAAGAGGGGTTCGATTCCCCTATGGGCTACAATAAACAGGATTAAAAAACAATAAAGAGAAGATCGAGAAATGGCAAATCATAAGTCATCAATCAAGAGAATCAGACAGACAAACGCAAGACGTTGCGTAATAGATATTACGCAAAGACAGCTAGAAACGCTATGAAAGTTTTGCGCGCTACTGAAGACAAGAATGAGGCACAAGCTTTGTTCCCTAAGGTATGCTCTATGTTGGATAAACTTGCAAAAAAGAATGTTATCCACAAGAACAAGGCCGGTAATCTGAAATCTAAGTTGGCTAAGCACGTTAATGCGCTAGCATAAGCAGAAGGTAATTACTTTACAAGTATAAAGCCGGACTCTCAATAAGCCCGGCTTTTTTAAACCTAATGGCCCATTCGTCTATCGGCTAGGACGCAAGATTTTCATTCTTGAAAGAGGGGTTCGATTCCCCTATGGGCTACCAACCAAAAGGAGAGAGATAAGTTCATGGCTTATCTCTCTCCTTTTTTATTATACCCGTCCTTTTTTCGCTATTTTCACATCCCCCACTTCGCTATCTCGATAAAAATCACTACATTTGTTAGATTTTTTTTGAGGACATAGATAATTACAGATTTTAAAGAAAGATAAACTCATGAGTGAAGAAATTAAGAATACTTCTACAGAGTACTCCGCAGATAGTATCAAGTACTTGAAGGGTTAGAGCAGTACGAAAAGGCCATCCATGATATATTGGCGATACCAGCGAGAAAGGTCTCCATCACTTAGTGTATGAGGTTGTAGATAACTCCATAGACGAAGCGCTAGCCG
>ENA-OQCK01000170-OQCK01000170.1-human-gut-metagenome-genome-assembly--contig:-NODE-170-length-38986-cov-9.623845_pt1 | contig 38986 bp, 36 predicted proteins | sample MGYA00242498_ERZ504578 | MGnify/ENA primary metagenome ERZ504578 (study PRJEB26092, sample SAMD00036229) | human gut metagenome | host: Homo sapiens | study: EMG produced TPA metagenomics assembly of...
AATTAATTAAACGTCAAAATTATGAAGGTGAAAATATTATACACGGCTTTAATCTCATTGATCGCGGGAGGAGCGATGGCGCAAGATTGTACGTTCTTCTTTCCGCAAACAGAGGGAACGGTATGGGTCCGTAAAGGATATGACGCGAAGGGAAACTTACAATCTGTTATGAGTTATCAAGTGGATGAGGTGGAAACATTGCCTTCCGGCCAAGAGGTGGAAGCGGACTACGTATATACTAATCCCTCCGGTACGATCGTGAACAAAGGAGATATCAAGGCATACTGCCAGAATGGAGAATTTTTCCTCGACTCGAAAGAGACGCTCTCTTATCCGGGAGTGGTATCGGAAATGAATACGAATGTGGGTATCACGGAGAACTTATAAATTACCCAAATCCGTATGCGGCTAATTTCGATAAGAATAACGTGTATTTCGACGAGGCTTCCGTAAAGATCTACGATAAGAAGAACCGGAAGAATCGTAAGGATATGGCCATTAAGGACCGTGAGTTTATTAAAACGGAAAGCATAACAACTCCTGCCGGTACGTTCGATTGCGCTAAGGTAAAATATAATATCGCTACACGTTCCCCTAAATCAAAGGAGACAATCACTGGGTATGGCTATGAGTGGTACAGCCCGAATGTAGGCTTAGTGCGTACGGAACAATATGATAAGAATAACGTATTACAATCCTATACGGTATTGGAAGAATTAAAATAAAAAGGCGACTACAATCTTATGATTTGTATTAACCGGTTTAAGTGGATACGCTGTTGCTGAGAAGTGACAGCGTATTTTCTTTTATGGGAAAGATTGGGCAATTTTCTTTTTGTTTGACGTTTTTCGTTAACTTGCGGCAAATTTCGGAAAATGGAAAGAGAATATAAATCAAAAGTGGGATGGTGGTATCATCTGGTGATTATCATGGTGGTAATTGGTTGTGTGGCTGCGTTTTTGCGTACCAATATATCGGCTATAGTGGGTATGATGGTCGCTGCGTTGGGGGTGCTTCATGTTTTCTTTAATACGTATTACCGGATAACGGAAGATGATATGTTGATAGCGCATTGTAGTATTTTCCCGGAGAAGAAGATCGCTATCGCTGATATAGAGGCGTTGGAATCTACCGTGATGCCGGTGTCCAGCTACGCCCTTTCGTTGGATCGGCTGATCATATGGAGTAATGGGAAACCTTGGATGCTCATATCTCCGACCAACCGGGCTGATTTTATCAAACAGTTGAGAAAGATAAATCCTAATATACAACTTAAATAGATCTAATAGTATGAAATACGATGTCGCTATAATCGGTGGAGGTCCTGCCGGTTATACTGCCGCGGAGAGAGCGGCGCAGGGTGGGCTTTCCACGATTCTTTTTGAGAAAAACGCATTGGGCGGGGTTTGTTTGAATGAGGGATGCGTGCCGACAAAGACGCTTCTTTATTCCGCTAAGACGTATGATAATATCAAGCATGCTTCCAAGTATGCGGTGAAAGCGGAGAATCCTTCTTTTGATCTCCCGAAAATCATCGCCCGTAAGAATAAGGTCGTGAAAAAGCTGACAGCCGGTATCCGTATGAAAATGACGGAGCATGGCGTGGTGATGGTTACGGCGGAAGCTTGTATCCAAGGACGTGCGGCCGACGGGACGATTACGATCGCCGCCGGAGAAGAGCTATACGAGGCTGCGAACCTTTTGATCTGTACGGGATCAGAAACGGTAATTCCTCCTATACCTGGATTGGCGGAGACGGAATATTGGACGAGCCGGGAGGCGTTGCAATCGAAGGAGCTTCCGGCCTCTTTGGTGATAATCGGTGGAGGCGTGATCGGTATGGAGTTCGCTTCTTTCTTCAATAGCCTTGGGGTAGAGGTACATGTCGTGGAGATGTTGGATAAGATATTAGGCCCGATGGATCGTGAGCTGTCCGAAATGTTGCAAGCGGAATACGCTAAACGGGGGATTAAGTTCTATCTAAGTCATAAAGTGACCGGGGTGCATGGAACCGAGGTTTCTGTAGAGAAAGACGGGGAGACATTCACGTTACATGGCGATAAGGTCCTTTTGAGTGTAGGGCGTCGTCCGGTTACGAAAGGTTTTGGCTTGGAGACACTGGCTCCGGAGACTTTTCGTAATGGGGTGAAGGTGAATGAGTACATGCAGACTTCCCTGCCAAATGTATATGCTTGCGGTGATATTACCGCTTTTTCCTTACTGGCGCATACGGCAGTTAGCGAGGCGGAGGTGGCCGTGGATCATCTCTTGGGCAAATCGCGCCCGATGAGTTATAAGGCTATTCCGGGTGTCGTTTATACGAATCCGGAGATCGCCGGTGTCGGGAAGACAGAGGAGGAGTTGCAGGCAGAAGGTATTTCGTATACCGTGAAGAAAATACCGATGGCATTCTCTGGGCGTTTTGTCGCGGAGAATGAGATGGGGAATGGTGTTTGTAAGTTGATCTTGTCGGACGATGAGACGTTGATCGGTGCCCATATGTTGGGTAATCCGGCCTCGGAGTTGATCGTGATCGCCGGAATCGCTATTGAGAAGGGGATGAAATCGGATGAGTTAAAGTCGTTTGTGTTCCCGCATCCTACGGTAGGAGAGATTATTAAGGAAGCGCTTTATTGAAATAATTATGTACCTTTGTGCCGATAATAGCGGCACATGGGTACATTTGAAGGATATGTAGGGATTCGTTTGTGGGACGGACAATTGGTGGACGATGTGGTCTTTAGCCTTTTGTTCGTCTTATTTATGTGTTTTGCGTTGGTGTTCCGTACCAATTATCGTTTATTCCTGAAGATGATGCGTGATGTGGTATATGTGAAAGAACGTCAAAATTTATTTGAGGTAACGAGGGGGAGCGAATGGTTCTTCCGGAATTTCATGACGTTTCAAGCCTTGTTTCTTTGTAGCGTTTGCCTTTTTGCTATCGCTAGGGCATATGGGTATTTCAACCATTTGCTAGAAAATACGGTATTGATATCTATTGGGTTGATAATGATGGTATTGATGCTGTTTTATTGGTGTAAGCGCTGTTTCTATTATTTATTGGGGGTTGTTTTTACGGACGCTCCGAAATACAAGTTTTGGAAGACTAATTATAACGCTATTATAGGAGCGTGGGGGATCTGTTTATACATTCCGGCACTTTGGTTGGTATTCGTGGGGAGCAGTATACAGATTCCTGTTTTGTTGTTTGTATTTTTCTATATTCTGTGTCGTTTTGTGATAATTTATAAGACCATACGGATATTTCACAGGAAAAATAGCAGTTTTTTATATATTAGTTTGTACCTTTGCGGCCAAGAAATATTGCCTTTAGTTTTTCTGTATGAAGGCATTATTTATTTGTATAACTTTATCGAGTCAAGTACTCTATGGCATTGAATATTAAAAAATTATTGGTATCACAACCGAAGCCTGCATCGGAGAAATCACCATATTTCGATATTGCAGAAAAATACGGTGTGGAAATAGATTTCCGCCCGTTCATCAAGGTTGAACCTTTATCTTCCAAGGAGTTCAGGCAGCAACGAATCTCGGTTTTGGATCATACCGCCGTTATTTTTACGGCTCGTACGGCTATCGATCATTTCTTTCATTTATGCGAGGAATTGCGTGTGGCTATCCCGGAAACGATGAAGTATTTCTGTATGACAGAGGCGATCGCTGTTTATCTCCAGAAGTATATCGTTTATAGAAAACGTAAGATTTTTTATGGTCAGACCGGTAAGGCAGATGATTTGGTGACTGTTATCGCCAAACATGCGAAGGAGAAATACCTAGTACCTGTTTCCGATGTACATAAAGATGATCTATTCGCTTTGTTGGACGCGAAGAAAATCAACTATACGAAAGCGGTGATGTTCCGTACGGTGAGCAATGATTTCGCGAAGGACGAGAAATTCGATTATGATATGTTGGTTTTCTTTAGTCCGTCGGGTATCTCTTCCTTATTGAAGAACTTCCCGGATTTCAAACAAGACGATATAAAGATCGGCTGTTTTGGCCCTACTACGGCAAAGGCTGTTAAAGATGCGGGTCTGCGTTTGGACGTTGAGGCTCCCACGGTGGAAGCCCCTTCTATGACTGCTGCTTTGGATTTATATCTGAAAAAACAGCAAGACGGTAAAAAATAATGACGACAAAAAGGTATACCCTTTCAAAAGAAGAACGCCTGTCGTGGAAACGTTACATTGACCTATTATTCGAAAAAGGACAATCGTTCGTGGCGTTTCCACTGCGGGTCGTTTATTTACCGATGGAGGAAGAGATGCCTGCCCGTGCTTCCTTCTTAGTGAGTGTACCGAAGAAAAGATTTAAGAGAGCCGTAAAACGTAACTTGATCAAACGACAGGTACGTGAGGCTTACCGGGTTCGTAAATATGATTTACTGGAACCGTTGGAAGCGAAGAATAAGGGCATGTTAATCGCTTTCCTGTACCTCGATAAAGAGATCCATCCGTACGCTGCGATGGAAAAGGCAATGAAGAAAGCGATCCATATCCTTCGGGATAAAGAATAATGAGACGCTTTTTTACCACATTACTCTTATTGCCGGTTTATTTCTACAAATATTGTATCTCTCCTATGACACCGGCTTCGTGCAGGTATACGCCCACTTGTTCCGAATATGCGGTGCAAGCCTTGAAGAAATATGGCCCTGTGAAAGGATTGTATCTTGCGGTTAAACGAATACTTCGTTGCCATCCTTGGGGTGGGAGCGGTTATGATCCGGTTCCGTAACGCCATGGGTTATTATGATATACATACGCATCAGATGCCTTTCCATAAGGAGGATATCGCGATTATAAATAGGATCGTGAGTCCAATGGGTGATATGCAGCCGGGTCACTTCTTGATACGGTTATTCGCTCATATGGTATCCATCCGTGGTATATATATAATGTAAAGGAGCAGATGGACCTACTTAGGGTATTAGTGTCTGGTTCGGGAGTCGTGGCGATCGGAGAGGCTGGACTTGATACACTGGCCGAATCTCCAATGGATTTGCAAAAAGAGGTGTTTCTGGCACAAGCCAATTTAGCGGAGGAAACACATAAGCCATTAATTATCCATTGCGTAAAAGCGTGGGCGGATCTCATTGCCTGTAAAAAGGCCTTGAAACCGGAGATGCCTTGGATTATCCATGGCTTTCGAGGTAATGGTGAACTTGCCTCCCAATTGGTTCGCTTGGGGTTTTATCTCTCTTTTGGAGATCGTTTTAATCCATCGGCTTTGCGTGTCGCATGGCCTGATTTCCTTTTCTTGGAGACCGATGATAAATCGATTGATATCCGCAGGGTCTACCAAAATGTAGCGGAAGCGCTGGATATTCCGGAAGAAAAGCTGCGGATTCAAATCGCTAAAAACGTTTCTATCTTCCACCTAAACGGATAATTATCAATTATCAATTTTCGATTCTCAATTAAAAAGTCGTACCTTTGCCTCGTATGAGATAAAGTGACAAATATATTAATGTAATACGATATAAATTAATACGATGAATTTTGTAGAAGAATTAAGATGGAGGGGCATGATCGCTGATATGATGCCCGGGACGGAAGAGCAATTGCAGAAAGAGTTGACATCGGCCTATGTGGGGATCGATCCAACGGCAGACTCTTTGCATATCGGACACTTAGTAAGTGTGATGATGCTGAAGCATTTCCAACGTGCCGGTCATCGTCCTATCGCTTTAGTGGGTGGCGCTACCGGTATGATCGGTGACCCGTCTATGAAGTCTGCCGAGCGTAATTTGCTGGACGAGGCTACTCTTCGTCACAATCAGGATTGCATCAAGAAACAATTGGCTAAGTTCCTTGATTTTGACTCCGACGCTCCTAATGCCGCTAAGTTGGTGAACAACTATGACTGGATGAAGGGTTATTCTTTCTTGAATTTTATCCGTGATATCGGTAAGCATATTACCGTGAACTACATGATGGCTAAGGATTCAGTGAAGAAACGTTTGAGCCGCGAATCTAGTGTAGGTATGTCTTTCACCGAGTTTTCTTATCAATTGCTACAAGGCTACGATTATTTGTATTTGTATGAGCATGAGGGTTGCCGCCTACAGATGGGTGGTACTGATCAATGGGGTAATATCACGACTGGTACGGAATTGATCCGTCGTACGTTGGGAGGGGAGGCTTATGCCTTGACTTGCCCGTTGATCACGAAGGCCGACGGTGGTAAGTTCGGAAAGACGGAATCCGGTAATATCTGGTTGGATCGTCGCTATACTTCTCCGTATAAATTCTATCAATCTGGTTGAACGTAAGCGACGCTGACGCCGCCAAGTATATCAAGATCTTCACGGACTTGAGCCAAGAAGAGATCGCCGCTTTGGAGGCGGAGCAAGAGGCCGCTCCTCATTTGCGTCCGTTGCAGAAACGTTTGGCGAAAGAAGTGACTGTTATGGTTCACTCTTTGGAAGATTATGAGGCCGCTGTCGAGGCTTCCAATATCTTGTTTGGTAACTCCACGCACGAGGCTTTGTTGAAATTGGATGAGGACACATTACTAGCCGTATTCGAGGGTGTTCCTCATTTTGATATCTCCCGTGATGAATTGGCCGCAGGAATCAAGGCTGTTGATTTATGTACTGAAAAAGCCGCTATCTTCCCTTCAAAAGGTGAGATGCGTAAATTGGTGCAAAGTGGTGGCGTAAGTTTTAACAAAGAGAAATTAGCGGAGGTTGATACTGTAATCGACTGTTCTTCACTGCTTGACGATAAGTATTTATTGGTTCAAAGAGGTAAGAAAAATTATTATTTGTTGATCGCAAAGTAAAAAAATAATCAAAAAATTTGCAAGGTAAGATTTTATTCTTACCTTTGCATCGCTTTAGTAAAGCAATCGGATTGTCTCATGGTGTAATGGTAGCACTACAGTTTTTGGTTCTGTCTGTCGAGGTTCGAATCCTCGTGAGACAACTCAACAATCCAGAGAGAGATGTCAATTTTGACATCTCTTTTTTTATTATATAATGCCCTAGCGGATATAAGCAAGTAGGGTCATGATCTCTTAATAAACCCTAAATGCGAATTTATTCAATCTGCTTCTTTAGGCATACTTCACTCTTTTTTTCTCTTCATCATAAAATAGATATTTACATCACATCCATTGGAAGAAACAATTAATATACGATCTCTATTTAAACAGATTGCGAATGATGACCCAAGGGCTTTCCAACTGTTTTTTGATTATACCTATATGAAATTGTATAGATACACAAGCTATTTTCTTGTGGAGAAAGGTGTATGTAAAGATGTGATTTCTGATGTTTATTTGTATTTGTGGCAAAACCGAAAGCAATTGCCAGAAATACAGAATTATGAGAACTATCTATTTATCTGTGCCCGGAATCATGCTCTTAAATATAAGAGTGAGAGCGATAAGTACCAGAAAATACGGTTGGAAGACGCTGATTTAGGAGGTCTGTCTGAGAAATCAACACCGGAACAAGAGATCTTGGACAATGAATTAAAGAAAATCATTGAGTTAGCGATAAACTCTTTGCCTGAGAAGTGTCGTTTAATTTTCTTTATGGTGAGAGAAGAAAATATGACCTACAAGGAAGTGGCTCAGATCCTTTCGATATCGGATCGGACGGTACACGCACAGATGTGCATAGCAATAAGGAAAATTGGAATAGTCATACAGGAGTATCGCACAGGTAAAAAAATTAAATGAAATATGAAGGTTAAGGTTGAAAAAGAATGGCAAAAACTAGCAAGTCTATTAAACCGGGAAAACGATGATCTTCCATCTGATGCGCTAGATGTGCTGGATGAGGAGAAAAAAAAGATTTTCAAGATAATAGATCATATCTCGCTTGACTGTGATTATGGGCATGCCTCAGAAATAAAAGAAGGTGTGCGGGAGGAGCTATATCATAAGATGTTTAAGGATAAGGGAAGTAAGCAGGGTTCCATAAAAAATATATATCTGTTTTTGTCTATAGCGGCCAGTATCACTTTATTAATAGGCTTTTTTCTCTTTGAATCGATAAAACCTCGGTCTGATGTAAAAGAGGAATGGATTGTTTTTAATTCTCAAAATGGCGTATCTGAAGTGGTATTGCCAGATAGTTCTGTGGTAACCCTTAATCATGGGAGCAGGCTTTCTTATTCTACGGATTATAATAAAAGTTCCCGTGATGTGAGACTGGTAGGAGAAGCTTGTTTTCAGGTTGCACGTAATGAACATGTCCCGTTTATTGTCAAAACGAGGCAAATAGATGTTAAGGTATTAGGGACTGTTTTTAATGTATCGGCTTATGGAGAGGAAGAAGAGGTAGTGACAAGCTTGATATCCGGATCTGTCGAGATAAAGAATAATATGGATAATAAACATTATCATCTTACGCCTAGTACCTCTGCTGTATATGATAAGAACACGAAGGTGGTTCAGTTAGAGCCATTCGAAAGGGAATATGCTATAGGATGGACTGAGGGGAAATTGTTTTTTAAGAAGAAATCGTTCGGTAATATTTGTAAGAGTTTGGAAAGAAAGTTCAATTGTAAGATCACGATTGAGAAGGTTGGTTTGGAACATAAGGTATTTACCGGTAAGTTTATTAATAATGAAACGCTTCCACAAATTTTCAATATAATACGGATTAATGTACCTTTTCAATATACAATAGTTGATAATCAAGTAACAATTTATTAAAAGAATACGATTCAATGAATAGCATGAAAACACATTCTCTATTTTTTCTTTTATTTTGGATGATTAGTCATTCTATGGTCGCTCAAAAAAGGCAAGTTGTCGATGGGTATCCGATCGCTAACTTTGCGTTAACTGTTAATGCCTCAGTATCTGGAGACTTCTTCGGACAGATTATGCAAATCCCGGGACATTAGGGGATTGGTTAACTAACAGAGGTGCCGTAATGTTCTCGATTGAGAAAGATGGTAGGCGGACAGTTATTTTCTGAATTTCCTAAAAAGAATATCATAAGGGAATTTCCGTTTGTAAAAAATGATTATAAAGGATCGTCCCTCACAAAAGTGACTTTTACTACAGAGGCTTTTTGCCCATTGGGGGTTAATGATGCGGAAACTTCTGCTCTCCCTGTTTTGATGTTAGAGATTTGTTGTTCTAATCCGACTTCTAAAGAAGAGCATTTTACACTGGTCGCTCAACCGGACGAGAATTTAGCGAAAGATATGAGCTTCAGTGAGAATGATGAATATACGGGCATTAGTAACAAAAATAATTGCCAAATTACGACTGATCAAACCGAAAGTTTGTGGGCTGGACAAAAACTTTCTATCCCAGTTTCTTTGTTGGCTGGCGAGAAAAAGAAAATCAAGGTCTTATTTACTTTTCGGGATGATAACTGGATCAGTAGTATTAATTTCCGGACACTTGATGATCTTTCGGCCTATGCATATAAAATGTGGTCGGCTTTTAAAGATAAAACAACAGCTTTTAGTTTAGCGATTCCCAAAACAGGCGATAAAGAATTGGATACTTACGTGCGATGGTATATGATTCCGGGCGTATCACTTACGAAATGGACAAAAAAAGGGGAACTTGTTACAATGGGATATCGTGAGTTAAATCAACGCGATAGTTATTGGACAAGTTGGCTGCATTTGGTATTTTATAAAGATTTAGAGAGAAAGATGATTGAGGAAAGTATCGAGTGGCAACAACCGTCCGGGAAGATTCCGACTACGATCCTTCCTCTAATTGAGCGGGAGGATGATTTGGATATCAATGCTTTCTTTATTTTGCGTATTGCTAGATTCTATCGGTATTATCATAATAAACAAGACTTGATCAACTACTGGCCAGCTATGAAAAATGCCATGAACTGGTTGATTTCTAGAGATACGGATAAGATTGGACTTCCTGCTCAGGTTTCTTTTTGGGGAGATTGGAAAGATGTGAAGGGGATCGAGGGAAGAAAATATTCTCCTTTTACCTGTTTGATTTATTTATCTGCTTTAAAGGAAATGGTTTATTTGGCGGAAGAGTGTGGTGATCAAGCGGGAGCTAACTATTACCAATCTGCCTATCAAAAAGGATATAAGACTATGAATAAAGATGTAAGAGAAGGAGGCTTGTGGAATGGAAACTATTATTGTCAGATATGGAAAGATGGGAGCGTAAATGATAGGATTTTACAGGATCAAACGATCGGTATCTTATTTGATGTTGTTCCCCGGGAACGAGCCTTGAAAATCATAGAGACTTTAAATACGAAAAGTATGACACCTTACGGGATTGCCGAGACTTTTCCTTATTATGATGATAGTTTTGGTTATCCTTCGGCTACTTATCACAATGGAGGTGTATGGCCGTGGGTAAGTTTTATGGACTGTTGGGCACGTATTAATATGGGACAACAAGAGGAAGCTATTGATATTATTAAGAAAGTAGGACGTGCGGATTTAGTAAACTCAGGGGATTGGTCACCTAATGAACATATAAATAGTCTGACAGGAGAGAATTTAGGTTATCATATCCAAGGCTGGAATACCGGTTTGTTTGGCTTAGTTTATTTCGGTTTGGTTAATACAGAGATCATGTACTGATTTTTTTTAATTTTCTTTTAGGCGTATCGAATCCTTTTTGTCTCTTTACTATGAATGGAGATAACAATATTCTGAGTGACCTTAAATAGAAAGATCCGGATCTAATATTAAATAAGTCAATGAGAGGAATGGAATTATCAAAAGCATAATTAATAAATTAAATCATTACAAATGAAAAAACATTTCTTCAAGGTATTTATGCTAAGTCTGGGGTTAACCGGGGCAACGTCGATGTTCGCCGCTAGCTATATGGATACGGCTGCGATCAACCTCAATTTGCGAAATGTAACGATTGAACAGGCATTTAAGGCGATTGAGGAGCAAAGTGAATTTTCTTTCTTTTATAATGAGGAGGAAGTAAGCTCGGACCAAAGGATTAGTATCCATGTTAAGGATAAGGGAATTACGGAGGTATTAAACCAATTATTAAATCGTAATGATATCGCTTATAAGATAACGGACCGGCATATTGTTCTTTATCGAAAAACGGATAAGGCAGAAACAAACCAGTCCTCCCAGATTTCACAAAAACATATTACAGTCAAAGGTGTCGTGACTGATGAAAATGGTTTGCCGATCATCGGGGTTACTATCATTACCGCTTCTAAAAATGGTACGACCACCGATATAGATGGCAATTATACTTTAGAGGCAACGGAGGGGGAATTAATAACATTCTCCTATATCGGATACTCAGAGCAATCGGTGGAAGCTAAATCACAGTTGAATATCCAATTGAAACCGACTTCTATCGGTTTGGATGAGGTAACGGTTGTCGCTATCGGTTATGGTGTTTCTCGTAAATCGGATTTAACAGGCTCTATCGCTTCTGTTTCGGCCAAGGATTTTAAGCAAGGCGTGATTTCTTCTGCGGAGCAGTTGTTACAAGGTAAGGTCGCTGGTTTGGTAGTCTCACAAGGTGGTGGTGATCCGACGAAAAGTTCTTCCATGCGTTTACGTGGGGGTACCTCTTTGTCTGCCAGTAATGCGCCACTGGTTGTGGTGGATGGTATTCCCGGGGTTGATCTCAGTACGGTCCAACCCAATGAAATCCTGTCTATGGATGTACTGAAAGATGCCTCGGCTACGGCTATTTATGGTTCACGCGGAGCGAATGGTGTGATTATCGTTACGACCAATCGAGAGAAAAAAGGGCGTAGTATTGAATACAATGGATATGTAGCGATAGGAAAGAGCGCTAATAATTTGGATGTATTGACTGCTGGAGAATGGCGTCAATATGTAAGTGATCATAATTTGACCGATGCCGTAGATTATGGTGCCAATACCGATTGGCAGAAAGCGATCCAGCAAACCGCTATTTCTCATTCCCATACGCTTTCCTTCTCTTCCGGTGGAGAAGATAATGGGCTACGTGCATCCGTGAATTATTTAAGGAACGAGGGTATTATTAAGTTTAGTGATTTGGATCGTATGAGTGCTAGTTTGACCGCTTATCAATATGGACTTAATAACCGGTTGAAAGTTGAGTTGAGTTTACAGGCTAATGCAGATAAACGGCATAATGTGGATAAGGGCATTTATAGTACGATTTATAATATGAACCCGACAGCCCTATTTATGATGAGAATGGGAATTATTTGGAGCAGGTCGGTGGACGATTGACTGAAAATAATCCGGTGGAGAGCCATACGGAACGAAATGATGAGACAACCCGTAAGCATTTACTCGGTTACGGTAAGGTAGAACTATCCATTATTGACGGACTGAAAGTAACCACCAATTTATCTTATGAATATAATTCAAATCAAGATTATTATTACCGTCCGTCTTATGTTTATAAAGTTACAGATGGTGGATACGCTAAGAGATATAACGAGGAATATACGAATAAGCAGTTAGAGGTTTTTTTAAACTATGACAAGACATTCAATAAGATACATCGTATAGGCGCTATGGTTGGTTATTCTTATCTGGATTATTCGTTTGAGACTCTGAAAGCCGAAAGACGAAAATTCGACACGGATGATTTTTTATGGAATAATTTGGGAGCGGGGCAGGATAACCGATTGGAGGACGTAGCATCTTCTAAGATGCCAAGCGAAATTGATCTCATTCTTTGCCCGTGCTAATTATACGTTGAAAGACCGATATATGCTTACGGCCACGATTCGTCGTGACGGTTCTCACGTTTCGGTACTAATCATAAATGGGGTACATTCCCGTCTGTATCGGCAGCTTGGCGTATTTCGGAGGAAGCTTTTATGGAGGACTTACAGAGTTGGGTCGCTAATTTAAAGTTACGTGCCGGTTATGGTGTGACGGGAAATCAATCCGGGATCGGAGAATATAAATCGGCTATGCTGATGGGTACGGGAGGCGGTGCTTATTTTGATAGCGAGAGTAATTCTTGGAAACAATCGTATGGGGTTACTCAGAACCCGAACCCGGATCTGAAATGGGAATCTACCGCCCAAACGAATGTGGGTGTCGATATGTTCTTGTTCAATCGTTTAAACTTAACGTTCGATTGGTATTTGAAAAAGACTAGTGATTTATTATATACGTATCAAGTACCTAATCCTCCTTATTTGTATTCTAGCATTTTAGCGAATGTAGGTGATTTGACCAATAAGGGTGTAGAGTTGACTTTGGGGGCAAACCTTATCAATCATAAGGATTTCACTTGGGACGCTAATTTGACGTTGGCACATAACAAACAGACAATTGATAAACTATCTAATCAAGTTTATCAAACCAATCGAATATTAAGTGGTTCGCTACAAGGTATTTTGGGAATGTCTAATCGTTATTCGCAGGTTATAGAGGAAGGTTATCCTGTAGGAACATTTTATGGGCCTCATTGCGAGGGTATTGTAGATGGTAAATTCGTGTTGGCAAATGATGGAGAAGACGAGATCTTGGGTAACGCCCAACCAAAATTGACGATGGGCTTATCATTTAATTTTACGTATAAAGATTTTGATTTGGGTATCTCTGGTTATGGTATGTATGGTCAGAAGGTACTGAATGTAGCGGGAATGGAAAGAGGTTATACGGCCCATATGCCAAATTATAATATCACTTCCTCTTTCGCTGAAAGTGGTATCTCTGATGAGAATATGCCGGTTTACTCTGATTTCTGGTTGGAAAATGGTTCGTTCTTCCGTTTGCAAAGTGTAACCTTGGGTTATACGCTCCCTGCTCGTCTCCTGAAGAATTTTGGGGTTAACCGTTTACGTTTCTATGCTACAGGAGAGAATTTGTTTGTATTAACTGGTTATACGGGGATAGATCCGGAAGTTAGTACTTCAGATTTAAAGGAAGTTGGACTGGATAAAGGTAATATTTATCCGATGCCGAGGACATTTTCTATCGGTCTTAATCTATCATTCTAATCATTTATAAAAACAGGAGAATTATGAAAATACAATCAATATTAGCGGCTGGGTTACTTATGATGTTTGGGGCGTGTACCGATTTGTCCGAGAATCTGTATGATAAGATAAATGCAAATGAATATGGGCAAACGGACTCGGAAATCGCTTCTATCATGGGACGTGCGTATGCTTCCCTCCGTGGAGGCAGTTTTGATGGTGCGAATGGATATGCTTTTAGTGAGTATGTCTATTTTATTTCGGCGATTAGCTCGGATGAGGCGGTACTTCCGGCTCGGAATGGAGGTGCCGATTGGTATGATGGCGGAAGATATGTTCAGTTGAAACGTCATGAGTGGGATAATCAGAATGTGGCTATCACTGGGGCATGGAGATATTGTTATAATGGAATCTCGACGGTTAATGCTATTATCTCACAAATAGAAGGGTCTTCTTTAAAGGATGAACAGAAAAATAAGATGTTTGCTGAATTACGGGCTATACGTGCTTATTTCTATTACCGCTTGATCGATTGGTTCGGAAATGTACCATTGATTACGGACTATAAGGATCTGACATTACCGACGAACTCAACGAGGGCTGAGATTTTTGATTTTACGGAAAAAGAGTTATTAGCTATTATTGACCAATTGCCTGAATCCGGCTATGGCAAAATGACTAAGAACGCAGGGTATTGTTTATTAGCTCGTTTGTATTTGAATGCCGAGATCTTTTCTGGAAAATCCCGTTGGGAGGATTGCCTTAAAGCTTGTCAGCAAATATCTGGCTCATTGGAAACAAATTATTTTACTAATTTCCAGACAGAGAATGAGGTTTCTAAGGAAATCTTATTAGCTATACCTTATGACCATAAAATGGGTACAAGTGGCAATTTCTTGAATTGGGCCTTAACGCATAATGAGCAAAGATGGGCAATCTCATCAACTGGAGCTTTTGAGGGAGGTGGTAATAGTATTGTGGCTCAACCCGGATTATACTATAGCTTCGATGAGAAAGACATACGCCGTAATACAATGTTGATCGGTGATCAGATCGATCTTCGTACTGGGGAAGTTGTTGATCGAGATCCGAATCAGGAGGGACTTCAACCGTTAAGTTTTACGGATGAGATTGGTGATATCATGGACGCAAAAGATTATGAGGGAGTGCATTGGTGTAAATATGAGCAAAAAGATGGTGAGGAATGGGAACGTGATCATGATTTAGTAGTTATGCGTTATGCGGAGGTGTTATTGATGCAAGTTGAGTGTTATGTGCGCTTAAATCAGCCGGAGAAGGCGCGTCCTTTCTTAGAACAGATTCGTTCCCGTGCCGGTATTACCGGAACCCCAGAAACAATAACCTTACAAACAATTGAGGATGAGTTGAAAAAAGAGTTTGTTTTTGAGGATCATCGCCGTACGGATATGATACGCTTTGGGACTTTCTTTACAGGAACTTGGTGGGAGAAAAATAAAATAACTCCAGCCTATAAAGGAATATTTCCTATTCCAGCGTTAGAAATGCAGAAAAATAATAAATTGCAACAAAATCCGGGATATTGATTCATTTATAGCCTTAAAAGACTATTTGTAAAAGGTCATAAGGATAAAGTGTAAAAGACTTTATCCTTATGACTTTTATTGATGTGATTTTTATACATTTGCGGAAATTCTGTTTTATATCTTAATCTATATTGTTATGTCACGTTCATTTCTTTTGTTTGGTTTTATCTATATAGTGTTTTCTTGAGCAGTCTGGCGAATGCTAGTGATATCGATTTGTCTGCACCCATGGATAAAGGCGGGTGGAAATTGATATGGAGTGAGGAGTTTGACTATACGGGATTTCCTGATTCTACGAAATGGTCTTATGATACGGAAGGTAATGTATATCAATGGGGAAATAACGAGGCTCAATATTATACATCCGGTAGAAAGGAGAACGCTTGGGTCTCGGATGGGGTGTTGAGGATTACGGCCTTGAAAGAACCGATGGAAGGTCGTTCATATACATCGGCTCGCTTGATTACGAAAGGAAAAGGGGATTGGTTGTACGGACGTTTTGAGATTCGGGCGAAACTCCCGACTGGACGAGGGACATGGCCGGCCATCTGGATGCTTCCAACGGATTGGGAATACGGGGATTGGCCAAAAAGCGGGGAAATAGATATTATGGAAAATGTGGGCTATGATCCCGATACGATCGTAGGTTCTTCGCATACGGAAAAATATAATCATGCGATCGGTACTCAAAAAAATGCTAAAATTGCGTGTCCGGATTGTTATAAAGCGTTTCACGTGTACGCCTTAGAATGGGAGGAAGATGAGTACCGGCTTTATGTAGATGATCAATTATACTTTACATTTAAGAACGAGGGGACAGGCTATGAGGTTTGGCCTTACGATAAACGCTTTCATATCTTGCTGAATCTGGCGATTGGCGGGAATTGGGGAGGCCAAAAGGGTATTGATGATTCTCTTTTTCCACATGTGTTCGAGATTGATTATGTGAGAATTTATAAGAAGTAGGGTGTAACGTGATGTTTTTTTATTTACTTTTGTGGTACATAACATTCTGTACTATATAGTGAAGGAGATACTTAAGAGGACGTTGGTTCGTATGTTGATTTGTTGCGTTATTGCCTTGTTGTTTTGTATAACGGGGAATGCGAAGGTACCCTATATTCCTAAAATCATCAATTATTCCGTAAGCGATTACAAAGCGGGAAACCAGAATTGGGCCGTCTCCCAAGGCCCGGGAGGAAAGATGTATATTGGTAATAACCGGGGGCTTTTGGTTTTTGACGGTATTCACTGGGATCTTGTGAAATTACCGAATAATCTAGGTGTCCGTGCTTTGTATATATCGAAGGACGGACGTATTTATGTCGGCTCTTTCGAGGAGTTCGGGTATTTTGAGATGGATGATGAGAATGATCTGATTTATCATTCACTCAGTTCGTCTGAGATGAACGTCTATCTTAATAATGATGAGTTCTGGACGATTAATGAATATAAGGGTGAGATTTATTTTCAATCATTCCGGAGCTTTTTTATTTATGACGGGGAAAAAGTAAGAAAAGGTGTATCCGACCTGTCTCCATTGTATATTTTCACATTAGACGATCATCTATACGTTCAGTTCATGGAGGGAGGAAGCTTTTGTCGAATGGATGACGGCCAGTTTACAGAGTTACTATCGAAAAAGGTTTTGGAGGATGATGTGGTTTCGGTCTTGCCATTTGATCATCAGCTATTATTGGTCTCGGCTCGTAGTGGATGTTTTATCTATGATGAGGTGCGTAAAAAATTGTCTGTGTGGAATACACCAGCCAATGAAATATTAAAGGAAGGGATCGCAAACCGGGGAGTCATGATGAAAGATTCTACTTTTATTGTGGGTACGATTTCTAATGGGGTTGTAGCGATTAATAAGCGGGGGGAAACTTTGTGGCATATCAACCGGGAGAATGGGCTGATTAATAATACGGTATTGAGAGTATTTGCTGATAATTCGGATAATTTATGGGTTACATTGGATAATGGTATCGCGCAGATACATGTGAATTCTCCGATTTATTTTTATGAACCACTTGAGGCCCAGATTGGTATGGTGCATGATATGGTGATTGAAAAGGGCATTGTTTATTTAGCTACGAACCAAGGTCTTTATGCGTTATCTGAGAATGATAGTTATCCAACTTTGATTCCCGGTACTCAGGAACAGACATGGTATATCTCCGATGTCGGAAATCAACTGATTGCCGGACATAATACAGGTACCTTACAGCTAGAGGGCCGAAAAGCTACTTGGATACCGGGGCCCAATGGAGGGGGTACCGCATTACGTAAGACAATTATCCATGGAAAGGAAGTTTTACTCCAGATGTCTTACCGTCCACTCAGTGTTTTCACCCGGGATATGGTTACTAATCGTTGGAAATTTAGCCATAATGTAGAAGGATTCTCTAATTTGATCAAATCGTTTGAGGTTGACCCTACTGGCAATATATGGGCTAGCCATATGTATAAAGGTATCTATCGTCTTCGCTTGAATGAGGATTTGAGGAGTGTGAAAGAGATGGAGTATATCGGAAAACTGGAGGAAGGTAATGAGAGTGGTACGATTAATGTAATGAAATTACGCGGACGTATTGTTTTCTCGGATGGGAGTAAGTTTTATACTTATGAGGATTTGACTGGAAAGATCGTTCCTTATGATTTGTTGAATGAGGATTTTCCCGAGTTAAGCGATACCTATCGAGTTGTTTCCTTGAATAATGATTTATATTGGTTTATCCGGAATTCGGAATATGTATTGTTAGGATATGAGTCCGGGCGATTCCAGTTAAAACAGCGTATTCCTTTTACTTTGTTTGATAATCCGACCATAGAGGATAGGGGAAATATTTATGTGGCTTCCGACGGGACGTCTTATTTTTGTCTAAACGGGGGGATCGCTCGTTATGACAGATACCGGAATTATGTGGATACGACTCGAGTTCCATTGAGTTTGTCGCAAGTAAGAGCTTATAATCGGCACGAAAATGAGTTCGCTCCGCTCCCTTGCAAGGAGCGGACGCACCGGAAGCCGGTGCGTCCGCATTGAGTTATAGTTATAATACAATCCTTTTCAAGTTTTCGTATCCGGATTTTACGGGGCGCCGTTTCCTGATCTATTATAAATTGGACGGATTTGATAATGAATGGATAGAAGGCTCCAGTAATTTTCAACGGACTTATTCTAATTTACCGTATGGTAATTTTGTGTTACATGCGGTTGTGAAAGACGATCGAGGAAAAGAGCTATCTTCTCTGTCTTATCCATTCAAGATCGAACGTCCATTTTATAGCTCTTGGTGGGCTCTGATCATCTATTTTGCTTTGTTTTTATGTATACTGGTTGTATTAGTGAGAATGTATACGATGTGGATTGTCATGCGTGAGAAGAAAGCTAACGAGGAGCAAAAGAGATTGCAAGAAGAGCAATTGAGGGCGCAAGAGCAATTAATTGTCAAGCTAGAGAATGAAAAATTAGAAAATGACCTTACTTATAAGAGTAAGGAATTAGCCAGCGCGACTTTGTCTGTTATCTCTCATAATGATTTCCTTGAAGGTCTAAAAAAGGAAATACAAGCTCAACAATTATCAGGAAGTTATACGAAACGATTCTTCGATAAACTTATCCGCATGATCGAAGAGAATATATCAGGCGAGGATGAATGGGCCATTTTCCAGACTAATTTCGATCGTATCCATGAAAAGTTCTTTACGAATCTAAAAGAGCGGTATCCCGATTTGACTCCGGGCGATTTACGATTATGCGCTTTATTACGTTTGAATATGCCAACTAAGGATATGGCTCGTATGCAAAATCTTTCCGTACGTGGTATCGAGGCGGCGCGCTATCGATTGCGTAAAAAACTAAATCTACCGGAGGGGCAAAGCTTGGTAGATTTCATGATCCAGTTCCACTAAGAAATTTCATAGTTATGATATTTTTCATTCATAACTATGAAATAAGAAAATCATAACTATGAGTTTTCCTTGTCATTTTTGTTTTCCCATATTTAGTGAAATGTGTTTAGTAACATATAATGTTCTCCTTTTGAATTAACAAATGTATTATAACTGAAAATAAGACAATTAATATGTATTGCAGTAGTATAAAAGTAGTAATTTTCTGCTTGCGCAAGGCTTGCAGTAGTGTTGAAGTATACAAAAATTTGCCCTTTTTTAGGTTTGGGTGTTCATTTGCTTCAAATTTAATAATGAGTGTAAAAACAAATGTTCAACTTTAAAACTAGAATGAATGAAAGCTAAATTAATGCTTTGTTTATGCCTGTTACTTGCTGCGACTACTATGTTTGCGCAGAATCTGACAGTTACTGGTGTGGTAACTGAAAAGGCCACAGGATACCCGGCTATCGGGGTGAGTGTTTTGGTTAAGGGTACGACGAATGGTACCATAACTTCTATGGATGGAGACTATACTTTGAGTAATGTTCCCAAGAATGCGACTTTAGTATTTAGTTATGTAGGTATGATTACACAAGAAGTTCCGGTTAACGGACAGACTGTAGTAAATGTTCTTATGAGTGAGGATACGCAAAACTTGGAAGAGGTTGTCGTTATCGGTTATGGTACGAGTAAGGCTAAGGATTTGACAGCGCCAATTGCCGTGATCAAGGCTGATGAGATTACGAAACATGCGACATCATCTCCGATGAGTGCTTTGCAAGGAAAAGTGCCGGGTGTGCAGATTACGAATAGTGGCCAGCCAGGTTCCGGTCCTTCCGTACGTATTCGTGGTATCGGTTCTATGAATACGGATAGCCAACCTTTGTATGTTGTAGATGGAATGTTCTTTGATAATATTGATTTCTTGAATAATAGTGATATTCAAGATTTGTCTATTTTGAAAGATGCTTCTGCCGCTTCTATTTATGGTGTACGTGCGGCGAATGGCGTAGTCTTGGTTACGACAAAGAAAGGTGCGTTGAATCGTCCTGCTACGGTTACCTATGATGGTTATGTTGGCTTTCAAAAGGCTACGAATGTATTGAAAATGGCTAATAGTGAGCAATATGCGACTATGATCAGTGAGATGGGTAATGAAACCTTACAGGCTGTTGTAAATAACGCTAAAAATGTTTGGGGAACACTTCCGAATACAAACTGGTATGATGAGATCTTACATACAGCTTTAACTCACAACCATTCTTTAGACATTTCTGGAGGTACTGAAAAAGCTACTTATTCTGTGGGTACCTCTTATTTGTATCAAGATGGTATCTTGGATTCTAAAAATGATTACTCTCGTTTCAATTTGCGTACGAAAGCGGATTATAAGGCTTTTGATTGGTTGAAAGTAGGAGCTAACGTTGTTTTGAGCAACTCTACGCAAAACTTGCCAAACGGCGAGGTTTGGTTAGCAGCTTTCCGTACACCGGGTATTATTCCTGTATATGATGAAAATAGCTCCTTGAATCCGTATCCTACGAAATATGGTTCTCCTGCCCAAATCGGTTTGAGTGAGTATTACTACAATCCGGTCGCTCAAGCGGAGTATTATGATTCTAAAAATTCAATGTTGCGCGTAATGCCTTCTTTCTATGCGCAATTCGACTTCTTGCCGGAGAATAAGTTATTCTTTAAAACGCTTATAGCCAAGATATCAATGTTATTCAGACAAGAGCTTATACTCCTGAATATTTGGTTGGTGGAACTCAGTTGAATTCGACTCCCCTTTTGAATAAGAAGAATGATATTTATCACAGTTGGATTTTAGATAATACATTGACCTATACAGATACGTTCGGTGATCATGGTTTAACCGCGATGTTGGGTCAATCCGTACGTGAAGAGAACTGGCGTAACCTATGGGGAGAAGCTACAGGTGTTCCGGGCGGACACGAGGAATATTACTATTTGAATCAAGGTAATGCGGATGGACGTAAAACTGGCGATGACGGTACGACTTATCGTGGTGTTTCGTGGTTCGGTCGCGTATCTTATGATTATAAAGGCAAATATTTATTGTCTGCTACAATGCGTGCTGATGGTTCTTCCAAATACCAAGAGAAATGGGGTTATTTCCCTTCTGTAGGTGCCGCTTGGAATATTTCAGAAGAAGGATTCATGAAAGATCAGAAATGGGTTGATTATCTGAAATTACGTGCGAGCTGGGGTAAGTTAGGTAACGATAAGGTTGCGGCTAGTGATGGTTTCGCTTCCATTACGCAAGATATGGGTACCTCTGGTATATTTGGAGGAAGCGCTGTTCCTGGTTATACGAACTTAGTTTATTTTAGTTGGTTAGGTTGGGAAGTCGTGAATGAGACGAATGTCGGTTTGGATTTCCGTACTTTGAATAGCCGTTTGACTGTAGAGGCTGACTGGTATTATCGTTTGACTCAAAATGCCGTGATCGACGCTCCTCTGCCAATGGGTGCCGGTAACTTATTAGGTAACAGAGGTGAGATTTTGAATACAGGTGTTGAGTTGTCTTTTAACTGGGCTGATAAAATCGGTAAAGATTTCTCTTACTACATTGGAGCAAACTTGACAACCTTGCACAATGAGGTAAAAGATTTGAATGGTTTATCTTATTTATATGGTGGTTCTGCGGAGTTCCGTACGATTTCTCAAGTTGGTGGTGAGTTGAATGCTTACTATGGATATGATATTGAGGGTGTTTATCAGAATGCCGCAGAGATCGCTGCTGATCCGATTGCTGTAGCAAATGGTTTGGAGCCCGGAGATTTCAAGTATGTTGACCAAAATAAGGATGGTAAGATTGATAATAAAGACCGTGTAACATTGGGTTCTTATATCCCGAACTTCAATTACGGTATCAACTTAGGATTCTCTTACAAGAATTTCGATTTCTCTATGGTTATGCAAGGTGTAGCTGGAAACCAGATCGTAAACCGTAAACGTGGTGACCGCCGTTGGCACTCTGAATTGAACTATGACTTAGATCAGTTTGAGAATCGTTGGACAGGCGAGGGCTCTACTAACGAATATATGTCTGCGAAAGGTTCTGTAAAGCCTTGGAATATCGCTAACTTTAACTCATTCTATGTAGAAGATGGTTCTTATTTCCGTATTCAGAATGTACAAGTTGCTTATACGTTCCCGAAGAAAGACTTTGGAAAATTCAAGATGCCGAGCATTCGCTTGAGTTTGACCGCAGATCGTCCTTTGACTATTTTCAAGGCAAACAGTTTCAGCCAGAGTTGGGTAGCAAGAACGAGAAAGGCGAGACAGCATCTTCTTCTTATGGATTTGATGAGCGTGTATATCCTTTAGCATCTTCTTATACGTTAGGTCTTCGTATTATTTATTAATCTTTAAATGCTAATCAGAAGTATATGAAAAATATATTAAAAAAACAGATTTTATGGGCTATCCCTTTAGCCTTTTCATTGCTGACATCCAGTTGTAGTGATTACTTGGATAAGCTTCCAGAGAATACTGTAGAGGTAGAGGGTATTGATTATACGAATAAATCGAATATGTATATGCCTGTTTCCGGTGTATATGCGACCGCTCGTGCTTATCTGGGGTCTTGGTCCTCGTATGGATGTATCATAGTTCGCGGTGACGATGTGAATAAAGGAGGATCTCCTACGGACCAGATTGAGTATGAGTATGCTAGTAAATTCCAGTATGATCGTTTGACTACTTTCTGGGCATTAAGTGGCCTTTGGGGAAACTGCTATTATGTTGTCTCTACTTCTAATTCAGCATTGGAGTCTTTAGAGAATTATGCTAAACATTTGACGAGTGAGTCAGACAAGCAATTAAACGCTCAATATGCTGCTGAAGTTCGCTTTTTCCGAGCATATGCTTATTTCCAGTTGGTAAATTTATTTGGCGATGTGCCTCTTTTGTTAGACAATCAAGAACTGAATGTATTCAAGAATACGAAAGAGGATGTAAAGAAGTACATTTATGACGAGTTGGATTATTGTATAGCAAACTTACCGGCTATTCGTCCGAATGAGTCTGAGCATCCGGGAGCGGTTACAAAATATACCGCTGAGATGTTGAAAGCGAAACAGAAGATGTATGATAATGAGTGGGATGAGGTATTGACCTTGACCGAGGATATCGTCAATAGCGGAAAGTTTGAGTTGTATAATGACTTCTATGAGTTGTTTAAGATTCCGGGAAAATTGTGTAATGAGTCTTTGCTAGAGTATCAATTTACTGACTTTGGAAATGGAAGTGGTGATATCGTTTCTTCTGACAACTGGTTTGCGTTCCAAGGTCCTCGTGGGGAGGCTCCTATCTCTGGATGGGCATTTATTGAGCGACTGAGAAAATCCGTAATTTATTCTCTAAACGTGGTGAAGCGGTTCGTGCGGAAACAACGTTCCTCATGACGGATGCCACTACTCGTGACGGTGATTATATTCCTGTCGCTCAACCGGGTGAACCGACTGCTTATAATGGAAAGGCTTATACACCGGCTAATCAAATGACTCCGGGACGTACTGGATATGGCGATAATAATAATATCCGTGTATTCCGTTATGCTGATGTGTTGTTAATGAACGCAGAGGCTAAAGTTCGTAAGGGACAAAATGGAGACGCTCCATTAAACTTGGTTCGCGAACGTGCTGGTTTAGCTCCGATTGCAAATGCGACTTTGGATCAAATTCTGGAAGAGCGTCAAGTTGAGTTGGCATTGGAATGGGGCGAACGTTTCTTCGATTTAGTCCGTACGGACAGAGCCACTCAAGAACTTCCGGGTTTTGTGAAAGGAGAAAGCGAATATTATCCGATACCACAGGATCAAATTGACTTGAATCCTAACTTAGAAGCTGAGCCTGTGCCTTTTGAGCCGGAAGTAACAGAGTAATATAAGATTCTCATTATTTACTAGACCTTTGTAGTTTGGCAAGGCGGTGTCAACCCGTTTGGCACCGCCTATTTTATCTCAAATCATATCGTTTATTTATATAAATATCAGCATCATGAAACACATCGCATTACTAACTACTCTCTTATTATCCGCCAGCTTGCAAGCGGTGGAGAAACCTTACGACTATGTTTTTTTCGAAAATAGCTTGATGAAAGGGGATTACTTTTATTCTCAAGCGAAATATACCTCACCTTCTTGGATTAAAAATGCGAGACATCATCTTCCGGTTGCCGGCTCTGTCGCTTTTACGCCCGGCAATTCCTTGGAGCTTACCTATGTATCCGCTCCCAGTGGAGATTGGTATAGCGAGATACAATATTGCCCGGTCCGTGGCAATGACTTCTTTCGTGAGCCCTCTACGCTCTCTATGCAAGTGCAGTTGAGAGAGAGCATGAATGCTGCCGCTCTTCCCAATATCGCTATTCGTTATGCGGACAGTACGTATACCCAATACCTAAACCTGAGAAATTATCTGAAAGATACACGTCCCGGCGTATGGCATTCCGTATCCATTCCATTGGAGGATTTCGGATTAAACGCCGTGAACGATACGAACATCAAGAAATTAGCGGCCGTAGCCTTCGTCCCGGTACGGCCGATGGAAACGAATATACGATTTATCTGGACGATATAGAGCTTTTGCCGGCTTCCCTCCCGTCGGTAAGTGCCTTAAACGCTCCGGTCTTGCAGGAAGCCAAGGCGTATGAGCGTCATATCGATATCAAATGGATTCCTCAATCGAAGGAGGATATAAAATACTATCGCATTTACCGTTCTTTCGACGGGATCACTTACCAACCGGTCGCTATCCGCCGCCCTTGGATGAATCGTTATACCGATTTCTTGGGAGAGGTTGGTAAAAAGGCTTATTATAAGGTGACGGCCGTGGATTATGCGTTGAATGAATCCAATGATTCCCAGACAGTCTCGGCCACTACCTATCCAATGACGGACGAGCAATTGCTGGATATGGTACAGGAAGCGAACTTCCGTTATTATTGGGAGGGAGCGGAGCCGAACAGCGGTCTTGCCCGTGAGAATATTCCCGGACGGAGTGATATGATCGCTACCGGGGCTTCCGGCTTCGGTATCATGGCGATCGTGGCGGGTATCGAACGGGGATTTATCACCCGGGAAGAGGGCGTACAGCGTTTCTTGAAAATCACTTCTTTCTTGGAGAAAGCGGATAAATTCCATGGGGCGGTCTCTCACTTTATTGATGGGACAACCGGGAAGACGGTCGCTTTCTTCGGCCCGAAAGATAATGGAGGTGATTTGGTGGAGACCTCTTTCTTATTCCAAGGGCTGTTAACGGCTCGTCAATATTTCAACCAAGAGAATGACAAGGAGAAACAAATCCGTAAGAGCATCGATAATCTATGGAAAAACGTGGAATGGAGCTGGTATAAGCAATTTAAGGACAGCCCATATCTATATTGGCACTGGTCTCCAGATCAGGCGTGGGTGATCAATCATAAATTGATCGGCTGGAATGAGACCATGATTACCTATATGTTGGCTATCATGGGGCCGAAATACGGAATCTCTCCGGAGATGTATTATAGCGGCTGGGCCAGCCAAGAGGAGTATGCGCAAGAATACCGTGCCGATTGGGGGCGTGTAGAAGATGGTAAGATGTATACGAATGGCAATACTTATTATGGGGAGAACTTGAAAGTAGGTGTCTCTAATGGAGGTCCTCTTTTCTTTATCCATTACTCCTATCTCGGGCTGGACCCACATAAGTTCACGGATAAGTACACGAATTATTTCGAGAACAACCAGAAAATGGCAAAGATCAATCAACGGTATTGTATTGAGAATCAATGGGGGTATGTTGGTTATGGAGAAGATTGTTGGGGATTAACCGCCAGCGATTTCGCTTGGAACTATCAAGCTCAGGAGCCGATGCCGCACAGGGATAACGGAACGATGGCACCTACGGGTGCTCTGGCTTCTTTCCCTTATACGCCGGACGCTTCCATGAAAGCCTTGCGGAATTATTATCGTAACCACGGCAGCTTCTTATGGGGTGAGTACGGTTTCCGGGATGCTTTCAACTTGACTGTAAATTGGGTATCTCCCTTATTTATGGGATTGAATCAAGCGCCTGTAACGGTTATGATCGAGAATTATCGTACGAATCTGTTGTGGAACCTTTTCATGAGTCATCCGGATGTCCAGAAAGGTATCCAAAAGATTCAATCCATAAAATAATAATGTGACAAAAAACAACAATAACTTATTTTGAACATAATATGCTGGCATGTAATAGAATAAATAGGGCTATCGCTTCTTGGAAAAAACATGTACGTGTTTTCTCGGAAACATGTACGTCTTTTTCAGAAAACACGTACATGTTTTTCCGGAAAGACGTAGGAGTTTCTAGCGCTTCCTTAAAAGCCTACAATAAGTGTATGCTCGTATCGCTCCTTGCCTCTTTCTTCGCGGTCTCTACCGTAAACGCTCAAGTAAACGAGCGGGGAGATTCCGTGATCGTGATCAAAGGGCAGGTAAGCGATTACTATATTACCGTATCCCCAGAGCATTTTCTGGAAGGTACGATTACCGGACCGGACGGCAAGCCCTTGGAAGGCGCTACAGTGATGTTCACGCTAGCCCGGTTCATTATACCACCGATGCGACAGGCTATTATAAGATACAAGCAAGCCGCTACGATCATGAGTTATTCGTGTATTATCCGGGAATGAAGTACGCTTATCGCACCTTTGGCGATAACGATACGAAAATAGATATCCGGATGGAGGCGGATCCTCGTGATGTACGGGTAAAAGCTCCTCAGCAAGCCACCCGCTGGTTCGACGCTACGGCCGATCATCCCTCTACCTATTGCAACCCGATGAATTTGAGCTACTGCTTCCGGGCGAATCTGCCGGATTTGGTGAAGAATGGCTCTTTCCGCTCTACGGCCGATCCGATGATGGTCATGTATAAAGGGGAATATTTCCTTTTCGCCACGAACCAAGCCGGATTCTATTATTCCAAGGATTTAAGCAATTGGGAGTTTGTATTCGCCGGTTTCCAACGTTATCCGGAAGATGACGACTTGTGCGCTCCGGCCGCTTTCGTAAGTGGAGATACCTTGTTCTATACCGGTTCTACCTATGCGGGATTGCCTATTTGGTATAGTACGAACCCGAAAAGCGGAAAGTTCAAGCGGTATGTGGAGAAAACGGCTCTTCCTAGCTGGGACCCGGCATTTTTGCTGGATGATGACGGACGTTTGTATATGTACTATGGTTCAAGTAATGAGTTCGCTTTGAAGGGAGTGGAATTGGATCGCCGTGATTTCCACCCGATCAGCAAGATCCAAGAGATCATGATGCTGCGCCCGGAAGAACACGGATGGGAACGTTTCGGGATGAACAATGACGATAGCACGACTTTGGCGCCTTTTACGGAAGGAGCTTTCGTGACCAAGCATAACGGTAAATATTATTTCCAATACGGTGCGCCGGGAACGGAGTTCAAGGTCTATGCGGATGGTGTCTATGTATCCGACAAACCGATGGGCCCGTTCACCTACCAGAAACATAACCCGATGAGCTATAAACCGGGAGGTTTCGTACAAGGTGCCGGTCATGGTGGTACTTTCGAGGATGCGTATGGCAATTACTGGCATGTGGCTACTTGCATGCTTTCTTTGAAATATAAGTTTGAGCGTCGTATCGGTTTGTACCCTACGGCATTTGATAAGGATGGCGTGATGTATTCGAACACCGCTTTCGGGGACTATCCTTTGCTTACGCCGAAAGGAAGGTAGATGATATCGCGAATACGTTTTCCGGTTGGATGTTGCTATCGTATGGAAAACCGGTGATGGCCTCTTCCATGGATAGTACGCTCGTACCAGAGAATGTAACGGATGAGAGCATGCGTACTTTCTGGTCCGCCCGCTCGGGAGAGCCGGGTGAATGGCTCCAGATCTCTTTAGAGGGATTGAAAGAGGTACGTGCGATCCAGTTGAACTATTACGAGCATAGAGCCGTACAGCATAATAAGGCGATGGACTTGTATCATCAATATCGTATTTATCATTCTATAGATGGACAAAATTGGGAATTGGTAGTCGATAAGAGCGATAACGACAAGGACGTTCCGCACGACTATATCGAGTTGCGTGAGCCTTTGAAAACCCGTTATTTGAAAATAGTGAACGAACATGTGCCTTCGGGCAACTTCGCTATGTCCGGATTTCGTATTTTTGGAAATGGTTTGGGAGAAGCTCCCGCCGCCGTTAAGAATTTAAAGGTGGAACGCTCAAAAGCGGATAAGCGGAATGCGCTGATCACTTGGGAGCCGGTAAAAGAGGCGTACGCTTACAATATCTATTATGGTATAACGCCGGATAAATTGTACAACAGTATCACGGTACAGGGAGATACGATGTACGATTTCAGGGGCTTGGATAAGGATACGGACTATTATTTCTCGATCGAGGCATTGGGAGAGAGCGGCCGTTCACCGATGAGTAAAGTATTGAGACGATAACTATTTTAAATGTATATATCTATGAATACCTATTTCCGTACAGGCGTTGTTACCCTGTTGCTTGGCTTTTCGTTGACCGCTTGTCATGAGGCCAAGAAAAGTGACACATCCGCAGAGTCTACGCCCAATGAGCGTAAGTTGGATTTTCAGTCGGATGATGAATTCTTGACCTATATACAAAAGGCTCACTTTAATTATATGTGGGAAGGTGCGGAGCCTACCTCCGGACTGGCCTGTGAGCGTATCCATACGGATGGCGTGTATCCTGAGAACGACGCTGATATCGTGACCACCGGAGGTAGTGGTTTTGGTATCGCCGGGCTGTTGGTAGGTATTGAGCGTGGCTTTATCACCCGTGAGGAAGGTGTGGCCCGTTTTCATCAAATCGCTGATTACTTGGCGAAGGCCGATCGTTTCCACGGGGTCTGGCCTCACTGGATGCATGGACCTACGGGTAAGGTAAAGCCTTTCGGCCAGAAGGATAACGGAGGCGATTTGGTAGAGAGCGCTTTCTTAATGCAAGGTCTCTTATGCGTACGCCAATATTTCAAGGACGGTAATGCGAGCGAGAAAGCGTTGGCAGCGAAGATTGACCAGCTATGGCGTGAGATGGAATGGACCTGGTATTTGAACGGGCAGGATGTATTGTATTGGCATTGGAGCCCGAATTACGCATGGGAGATGAATTTTCCTTTGGAAGGTTATAATGAATGCTTGATCACTTATATTCTGGCGGCGTCTTCGCCTACGTATCCGATCCCGGCTTCCGCTTATCATAACGGATGGGCTCGTAAAGGGGGGATCAAGAGCGATGCGGTCGCTTACGATTTACCTTTGATCTTGAAACATAATTATGCCGAGGAGTACGGCGGCCCGTTGTTTTGGGCGCATTATTCTTATATCGGCCTATGTCCGGTAGGCTTGTCGGATCGATACGCTAACTACTGGGACTTGAACCGGAATCACGTCTTGATCGATTACCGTTATTGCGCGGAGAATCCGAAGGGTTTCAAGGGATATAGCGACGCTTGCTGGGGATTGACCGCCAGCTATTCCGTGAAAGGCTATAATGCGCATATGCCTCCAACGATCATGGGGTGATTACGCCGACAGCGGCTTTGAGCAGTTATCCGTATACACCGGAGGAATCCTCGAAGGCATTGAAGCATTTCTATTTCAATCTGGGAGATAGCATCTGGGGTAAGTATGGTTTTTACGACGCTTTCAGTGAAGGCGAGAATTGGTATCCGCGTCGTTATCTGGCGATCGACCAATGTACGATCGCACCGATGATCGAGAATTACCGTACGGGCCTTCTGTGGCGTTTGTTTATGAGCTGTCCGGAAATCCAGGACGGTTTGAAGAAATTGGGTTTCACGATCCATAATGCGAGAGAATCTTAATATTTAAATAACATGAGAAAGATTATATTATCATTCGCCGCTTGTTTGGCACTTGCGGCATACGGACAAAAGCCCGTTCAAGATACGAGAGCGATGGATACGTTTATCGATCAGTTGATGGGTAAAATGACTTTGGATGAGAAGATCGGACAGCTGAACTTGTCCGGTGGTGGTGTTCCCGGCATCTTGAGTGGCTCGGAAGGTGCGGACGAGACGATTCGTCGGGGCTGGCTGGGTGCTACGGGAGGCTCGGAGCTGGAGACGTTCCGTAAATTGCAGGAGATAGCGGTTAAGGAATCTCGCTTAGGAATTCCGCTTTTGTTCGGACTGGATGTGATTCATGGATATCATACGATCTTCCCGATCCCATTGGCTTTGTCTTGTAGCTGGGATACGACGTTGATCGAGCAAGTGCCCGTATCGCCGCTATCGAGGCCAGCTCAAACGGTGTGACATGGACGTATTCCCCGATGGTGGATATCGCCCGTGACGCTCGTTGGGGACGTATCGCCGAGGGTAGTGGAGAGGACCTTGGTGGGGTGGAAAGATCGCCGCCGCTATGGTGAGAGGTTATCAAGGAGATGACTTGACGAAAGAGAACACGATCTTGTCTTGCTTGAAGCACTTTGCCTTGTATGGCGCTTCCGAGGCCGGTCGTGATTATAATACGGTGGATATGAGCCGTATCAAGATGTTTAATGAGTATTTCCCGCCTTATAAAGCGGCTGTAGAGGCTGGTTGTGCCACGGTTATGTCTTCCTTTAATTTGGTGGAGGCGATTCCGGCTACGGGTAACCGCTGGTTATTGACCGACTTGCTTCGTGATCAATGGGGATTCAATGGGTTTGTCGTTTCCGATTATAATTCGATCGGCGAGATGACCAATCATGGTCTGGGTGATACGCAGACCGTATCGGCCTTGGCTTTGCATGCCGGCTTGGATATGGATATGATGACAAATGGTTATATCACGACCTTGAAGAAGTCGTTGGAAGAGGGCCGTGTGTCTCAAGCGGATATCGATCAGGCTTGCCGCCGTGTATTGGAGGCGAAATATAAATTAGGCTTGTTCGAGGACCCTTATCGCTACTTGGATGCGGATCGTGCGAAAAAGAATACGTTCACGGATGAGCATATGAATACGGCTCGCCATATCGCCAGTAAATCGATTGTCTTGTTGAAGAATGACAAGGGTTTGTTGCCTTTGCGAAAGACAGGGACGATCGCCGTGGTAGGCCCGTTGGCGGATAAGAAGGTTGAGTTGTTCGGGACATGGTGTGGTATCGATACGGCGAAGTCGGCTTCCGTAGTGCAGGCTGTGAAGGAAATGGTTGGCAATAAGGCCCGTGTGATCTTCGCCAAGGGATGTAATTTGACGAACGAGCCGATGTTGGCGAAAGCCAGTGGCTTGAAGGTTGATCCGGTGGAGAATACCCGTTTGGTGAAGGAAGCGGTTGAGCAAGTGAAAGATGCGGATCGTATCATCGCCGTAATGGGTGAGCCGAATAACTGGTCCGGAGAGGCTTGCAGCCGTGCGGATATTAGTTTGCCGGAGAGCCAGAAAGAGCTGTTGAGAGCTTTGTTGGAGACCGGTAAACCGGTGGTGTTGGTCTTGGCGAACGGCCGTCCGTTGACCTTGGAGTGGGAGGATAGCCAATTCTCCGCGATCGTTGAGGCTTGGCATGGAGGTTCCGCCGCAGCTCGCGGATTGGTGGACGTATTGTTCGGCGACGTGAATCCTTCCGGTAAATTGACGACTACATTTCCTCGTAGCGTAGGCCAGATTCCTTTGTATTACAATGCTAAGAAAACAGGCCGCCCAATGAATCCGGATGATCATTTCACTTCTAAATATCTGGATATCACGAACGATCCTTTGTATCCGTTTGGCTATGGCTTGAGTTATACGACTTTCTCTTACGGTGATCTTCAGCTGGATAAGACGAGTGTGCAAGGAGAGAACGGTGTATTGACCGCCAGCGTACAGGTGACGAATACGGGCAAGCTAGAGGGCGAGGAAGTCGTACAGTTATATATCGGCGATCCGGCTGCCAGCATCTCCCGTCCGATGAAAGAGTTGAAGAACTTCCAGAAGATATCCTTGAAACCGGGTGAGAGCCGAAAAGTCTCTTTTACGATTACGCCGGAAGACTTGAAATTTTATAACAGCGCATTGGAATACATCTGGGAACCGGGCTTATTCAATATCTACGTAGGTACGAACTCCCGAGACGTGAAATCAGCGCAGGTGACTTGGAACAAATAATACATATACGAATAATGAAAAGGTTAACGACTTTTATCGCTGGTGCGGCCGTTGCCGCTACCTTGGGTGGATGCCAGCAGCCCGCTGTAAGCGGCTGGAAAAGCTTCAGCGGCGACAAAAATATTGAACGCCGTGTAGATTCTGTGCTCTCTTTGATGACCTTGGAGGAAAAGGTGGGGCAGATGGCCCAATACTCCTGTAACTGGGATGTGACCGGCCCGGTTATGACGGGGGATTATGAGACTTTGCTGAAACAAGGTCTTGTAGGAAGCTTGTTTAATGTATATACGGTAGATGGCGTACGTAAAATGCAAGAGATGGCTCTGTCCGAGAGCCGTTTGAAGATACCCGTATTGTTTGGTTATGATGTCGTGCACGGCTATCGTACGATTTTCCCGATGCCGTTGGCGGAATCCTGCTCTTGGGATTTGGAGCGGATGCGTAAAAGTGCGGCGATCGCGGCGGATGAGGCGAGCGCTTCCGGTATCGCTTGGACGTTCGCCCCGATGGTGGATATCTCCCGGGATGCCCGTTGGGGACGTGTAATGGAAGGTGCCGGTGAGGACCCGTATTTGGGAAGTCTGATTGCGAAGGCCCGTGTCGAGGGTTTCCAAGGAGGAAACGATTGGCGTTCGTTGGCCGACGTAAATACGGTCTTGGCTTGTTGTAAGCACTTTGCCGCTTATGGGGCCGCTGAGGCCGGACGTGATTATAATACGTCCGAGTTGTCGCAAAATACATTGATGAATTATTATATGCCGTCTTATTTAGCGGCTAAGGAAGCGGGAGTCGCTACGTTCATGGCCTCCTTCAATGAGATCAACGGAGTGCCCAGCACGGGTAATAAATGGTTGATGACCGATTTGTTACGTAAGGACTGGGGCTTCAATGGTTTCGTGGTTACCGATTATACCGGTATCAATGAGATGGTAGCCCATAGTATCGTGCGAAATGATAAGGAGGCGGGAGAACTGGCCGCGAACGCCGGTATCGATATGGATATGACAGGTGGCATCTACAGCCAATATCTTGTACAATCCGTGAAAGAGGGCAAGGTCTCGGAAGAGAATATCGACCGTGCCGTGGCGAGCATCTTGGAGATGAAGTTCCTCTTGGGCTTGTTCGATGATCCATATCGTTACTTGGACAATGAGCGTGAGAAGAATACGATCATGAAGCCGGAGTTTTTGCAAGAGGCTCGTGAGACTTCCGCTCGCTCGATCGTCCTTTTGAAGAATGATAATAACTTCTTCCCGATCTCGAAGGATAAGAATATTACGGTAGCCTTGATCGGCCCGATGGTAAAAGATAAGATCAACCAGAATGGCGAGTGGGCTGGCCGGGGTGAGCGTGAGGAGAGTATCTCTTTGTTCGAGGGTCTGACCGAGAAATATGCCGGTACGAACGTGAAGTTCATTTATGCCGAGGGATGTGATCTCTTGACTGATGATTCATCTAAATTCGCTGAGGCGATCGCTACGGCTCGCCGTGCGGATATCGTATTGGCGGCTATGGGCGAGGATTTCAACTGGAGTGGCGAGGCGGCTTGCCGTACGGACTTGAAATTGCCGGGCGCTCAACAAGCCTTGTTGAAAGAATTGAAAAAGACGGGTAAACCTCTTGGTTTGATCTTGGTGAACGGACGTCCTTTGGATCTTTCTTGGGAGGATCAGCATGTCGACGGTATCTTGGAGGTTGGTATCTGGGTACGATGGCAGGTCATGGTATGGCCGATGTGATCAGTGGCGATTATAATCCGTCCGCTCGCCTGACGATGTCTTTCCCTCGTACGGTAGGTCAATTGCCTCTGTATTACAATCAGAAACCGACAGGCCGCCCGGTTCCTCCGGAAGCTCCGGATACGGATTATAAATCCAGATATATGGATGTGCCTAACACACCGTTGTATCCGTTCGGTTATGGCTTGAGCTATACGACTTTCGCCGTGAACTCTATGAAGCTGGATCAGAACTCTTTCACGAAAGGGGGTAAGATCACGGTAACGGCTGAGGTAGAGAATACGGGTAAGGTGGATGGCGAGACGGTCGTCCAGATGTATATCCGCGACTTGGCGGGTAGCGTGACCCGTCCGGTTAAAGAGCTAAAAGGTTTCGAGAAGGTGACTTTGAAAGCGGGCGAGAAGAAGCAAGTCTCTTTCACGATTGACGAAGCTTTGCTGGCTTTCTATGGTATCGATATGCAGAAGAAAGCGAGCCGGGTGATTTCACGGTTTGGGTAGGCTTGAATTCTACCGACGAGGCGAATCAGTCTTCTTTCTCTCTGCGGTAAAAATTAATACATATCAACATGAAACTATTATCAAAATATATCTTTTCCGCTCTATTCTTGGCTGCTTCCGGAGGTTCCGCCACCGCTCAATCCATGCGGGCGAATACGTATTGTAATCCGCTTAATGTGGATTATACGTATATGATTTATAACTCATCGAACAACCTGTCTTACCGTTCGGGCGCGGACCCCGCTGTCGTAGAATTCCGGGGCGAGTATTATATGTTCGTAACCCGTTCGCATGGCTATTGGCATTCGAAAGATTTGTTGAACTGGGATTTTATCACTCCCGGTAAAAACTGGTATCCTCAGGGTTCCAACGCTCCCGCCGCTCATAATTATAAGGATTCCGTGCTTTATGTGATGGGTGATCCGTCCGGCTCCATGAGCGTTCTTTATACTGATGATCCGAAATCGGGTAATTGGAACGCTACTCCTGCTATACTCCACGACCTACAAGACCCGGATTTATTCATCGATGATGACGGGCAAGCTTATTTATTCTGGGGCTCTTCCAATGTTTATCCGCTTCGGGGCAAGAAACTGAATAAGGATGACCGTTTCTTGATCGAGGGTGAGACGGTCGAGCTTTTCGGCTTGGATATGCCGAAGCATGGCTGGGAACGTTTTGGCGAGAACCATACCGATACGGTATTGGGGGGCTATATGGAAGGTGCTTGGCTGACCAAGCACGACGGTAAATATTATATGCAGTATGCCGCCCCCGGTACGGAATTCAACGTATATGCCGATGGCGTTTATGTGGCGGACTCCCCATTAGGTCCGTATAAATACCAATCGCATAACCCGGTAAGCTATAAGCCCGGTGGTTTCATGAATGGTGCCGGACACGGAAGTACCTTGGTGGGGCCGGGAGGTAATTATTGGCATTTCGCTCTATGTCTCTCTCGGCTACGGTGAATTGGGAGCGTCGCCTCTGCATGTATCCTACTTTCTTCGATAAGGAGGGGATTATGTATTGTGATAATAACTTCGGTGATTATCCGCATTACGCTCCCGCCGAGCCGGGAAAGAAAGGAGAGTTTACGGGGTGGATGTTGCTCTCTTATAAAAAGCCGGTGAAAGCTTCCTCGTATGCGGAGGGTTCCGCTCCCGCCGCGCAAGGATTCACGGAATCGAACCGTCCCAAGACTTCCGCCAATTTCCTTCCGGCCAACTTGACGGATGAGGAATGTAAGACATTCTGGATGGCTCGCACGAATGGAGATACCGAATGGGTAGAGATCGATCTGGAGGCTCCCGCTATGGTATATGCCGTGCAAGTGAATTATCACGATCATCAATCGAATATGTATGGACGTATTCCCGGTTTACGCCACCGTTATGCGGTGGAAGGCTCTTTGGACGGGCAGGATTGGGTAACGTTGGTGGATCGCCGGAATAATTATAAGGATGTCCCGAACGATTACGTACAAGTGGATAATCCGGCTCGTGTCCGTTATGTCCGTTATAAGAATATAGAGGTCCCGACGCTCATCTGGCGATCTCGGACTTGCGTGTGTTCGGTATCGGTGAGGGCAAGAAGCCTGCGACGGTGAAGAACTTCAAGGTCGTTCGCCAAGCGGATCGCCGTGACGCTATGATCACTTGGGACGCTGTCAAAAACAGCCAAGGCTACAACATCCGTTGGGGTATCGCTCCCGATAAACTATACAATTCATGGCTCCTATACGGAAAGAATGAATTACTATTAAAGAGTCTGTCCACCGACCAGCCTTATTATTTCACCATCGAGGCATTCAACGAGAACGGTGTATCAGAAGCGACAAAAATACAGGAAGCCCAATAATCTTTCGGTATCATTTTCAAATGTATTTTGTAGAGATAAGACAATCTGTCTCTACAATACATACAATATTCGATTATTTACTTACTAACGGGTATTTATCTGGATTTGCTATGATAGACAAACTCAAATCTACATCTAAAGCATCCCAACGAATCCGCTCACGTCCTAATAGTTGGTTTAATCTTGATATTATACAACGCCTTAACAGACTATTTAATTATATTTGCGGAAGTTATCGATCTAAGTAGATAGTATTTACATTTGAATATATGATTATGAAAACACTTAGAAGTATTTTTTTTCTGTCTCTTTGCCTTCTTCTCTCCGTTGCTGGATATGCTGGTGATAAGGCTAGTTTTTTGAAAAAGCAGTTTACGGCTCGTGATGGTTATCAATTGAATTATCGGGTTCTGTATCCCCGAGATTATAATCCGGCGCAGAAATACCCGGTAATCCTGTTCCTGCACGGAGCGGGCGAACGAGGGTCGGATAATGAGGCCCAATTAGTACATGGTGGCGATATGTTCGCTTCTTTCGAGAATCAAACCAAATATCCGGCTATCATTATAGCGCCTCAATGCCCGGCCGAGAAGACTTGGTCTGAATATAAGGGATTGAACGCCGGAAAAGAAGGGAAGCGTTTCTATCCGTTGAATGCCCCGGCCACGCAATCAATGGCCGCCGTCAAGGAATTATTGGATAGTTATATAGCGGAAGGTAAGGCCGATACGAAACGCATTTACGTAACCGGCCTATCGATGGGAGGTATGGGCACGTTCGATATCGTGATGCGTTACCCGAACCTGTTTGCCGCTGCCACCCCGATCTGTGGTGGAGCGAATTTGCAACGTTTGGCAAACTTTAAGGGCAAGACGGCTTTCAGTATTTATCATGGCGGCTCCGATAGCGTAGTCGATGTACAATTCTCCCGTGACGCTAATGAGGCATTGAAGAAAGCAGGAGCTGATGTCCGTTATAAGGAATTTCCCGGTGTAGACCATAACAGTTGGGATAACGCTTTCGCCGAACCGGATTATCTGGCTTGGATGTTCCAGCATAGCTTATAGTTAGTAAGTCTTGTATCTTTTATAGGCCTTATCATATATAAGTGCTTCCCTCTTATTAAGAAGAAGCTAAATATTTGATAAGGCTTTTTGTTTATCAGTTTTTTATTACTTTTGTCACAAAAGGAGAGAGATGAGTCCATCTGTTATGAAAGACAATGGATTTGACTAGTCGTAATGAAAAACGAATTCATATTAAAAACTCTACTGTCTCATGTTGCAAAAGGAGATTATGCCTCTTTTCGTGAGTTGTTTGACATACAATATGCCACGGTCAATCGTTTTGTGGGATATTTTCTGCCAAATAAGGAAGATCGTGAGGAAGTCGTATCCGAGGTATTCTGTATCCTATGGAAAAGAAGGGAAGAATTGATTGATATAGAAGACCTGAACGCTTGGTTATTTATCATCAGTAGAAACGAATCTTTCCATTACTTGAAACAGAAAGAGCATCAACGCCAAAACATATCCATTGATGAGTTACCGATAGATTTGTATATAGATACGAATGAGGTAGATAGTGATCTGCTTGACGCGAGATGACAGAGGTATATAATAAAGCCCTTTCCGAACTCCCCGAACGCTGCAAATTAATCTTCTTATTGGCTCGTGAAGAGCGAATGAAGCATAAAGAGATCGCTCAAGCCTTGTCAATAACGGAAGGAACCGTGGAGCAACAAATGAATATCGCGATCCGGAAAATGTTGGATGCGGTGAGCCGATATTACAATGTCGTTAAAAGGAGAATTCATCTGTTGTTTTAATGAATGTTAAACTCGTGATACCCTTTATAGGTAAAAAAGACTTCTATACTCTTTATTTATAGAATCATTAATCAAATGTAGGTGGCTCCTACAAGTAAAAAGTGTATGATTGTGGATAATCAAAAGAATCAAGAAAAAGAGATAAAGCTGATTTTACAGCTTTTAAATGCGATAAAAGCGAAACACACTTTATCCGTTCAAGAAGCGGAGGAGGGAAAAGAGGCTGTTTTCAAACGGGTGGAAGAGAAGTTGGGACGTCGTTATAATCTGACGGCAACTAGAAGAACCCGTCTATTCCGTTATTGGCCGGTGGCCGCTTCTATCGCAATCTTGATTCTTTCTTCTGTAATCGTTTCTATCGGAATCATCAATAGTCGGCAGGTCTTAACGCTCAAGCGCCTATTGTCGTGGAAGTTCCGGAGGGTGCTATCACGCATCTCACCCTTTCTGATGGTACTCAAGTTACGTTGAATGGAGGATCTAGCTTGACATATCCGGCCGAATTTTCCGATAACCGTGAAGTGTGCTTACAGGG